>Ga0207674_10001206_pt1 | contig 33686 bp, 23 predicted proteins | sample KBSCornC72_FD_184303 | JGI IMG/M metagenome (GOLD analysis project Ga0207674, IMG submission 184303) | Corn rhizosphere microbial communities from Kellogg Biological Station, Michigan, USA - KBS Corn C7-2 (SPAdes) (version 2) | ecosystem: Host-associated > Plants > Roots > Rhizosphere > Soil ...
TCCAGATTCTTCCAGAAGTCCGTGGTGATCGCGTTGTAGGTCACGTCGGTCACCTGGCGGGTGATCTTGCCGTTCTTGATCTCCCAGAAGATGTGGCCGCCGAACTGACCGTTGTATCGCTGCTGGTCGATGGAGTAGCTGCCGCGTCCGTCGATCATGACACCGTCCTTCACGTCGGCGATGAGCTGCTCGCGCGTTGGTGAATTGGCCGGTCCCGGCTCCAAGTGCACGTTGGGCATACGCAGGAACGGATAGTCGCGCCACGAATTCGCAAAGGTGCAACCGCGGCTGAACTTTTCGCCGACGAGATGCGCCGTCTCGCGATTCGTTTGCAGGCCGACGAGGATGCCGTCTCGCACGATCGGGAACTTCTGCGCCTTCACGCCATCGTCATCATAACCAACGGAGCCGAGTCCGTCGTCGGTTTTGTCCGCGGTGATGTTCATGAGCTTCGATCCGTACCGGAGCTTCCCGACGTCGGACAACTTGACGAAGCTCGTGCCCGCGTAATTCGCTTCGTAGCCGACGACGCGGTCCACCTCCGTCGCGTGCGCGACGATCTCATGGATCGTGAGCATCGCATGAGACGGGGACAGGATGAGGTCGCGCAATCCGCTCGAGCCCAGCGGCTTTGCCGTGCACATCTCCACTGCCTCGTGCGCGACGCGCTCAGCCGACGCGAGGAAATCCGTGCGCTCGGCGACTTCCCATCCGCCCATCGACGCGACGCCGGGATAGTTGCGCGTCCGCGTGACCTCGCCGACTTTCGCCGTGACGCTCAACGTCGGCGTCGTCGTGTAAAACTCCTGTTCGATGTACGATCCTTCGCTCGACGCGAAGTACCGCCACTCGTAGGCATGATTCGCCGATACGCTGACGGCGGTGACACCGGCGACGCCTTTCGCCTTGTCGACGATCGCTTGCGCCCAGGCTTGCTTGTCCGTCTGAGAGACGGAGAAGGGCGGCTTGACCATCGGTGTTACATAGTTGTCGACGTACTTCGGAACTTGAGCGAGCTGAAGATCCGCCTTCTTGGCGATCGCGCTCGCCTTGGCGACTTCGACGGCGACGCGCGTGATGCGCCGAATCTCGTCCTCCGTGACGATCGGACTCGAGGCAAACCCCCACACGCCGCTGTGCACGACCCGAACGCCGAAACCCGCTGCCTGGCGGTTCGCGTCGGTCGGTATCTCGCGAATCTGATTTCCTCGTCCGCCTCGGCCGCCACCGCCAAAACCACCGCCGCCCCCGCCCCCGCCCCCGCCGCCACCACCTCCGCGGCCGCCGCCTCCGCGTCCGCCGCGACCGTCAGCGGCGCCTCCGTCGGCCCGGAAATTCGCCGTCGCCCCCGGCGGACTCGCCGTCATCGTGAACCGAACGTCCGTGTAGCTACACCCGGCGATCTTGCCCTCGGCCAGCGCGATGTCGGCCAGACCCTTGAATTTCGTCTCGAGCACCCGGCCGGACGGCGATGTTGCAATGATCTCCGCAACCAGGTCGCGCGAATACAGCGCGGCCACCGCCGTCGTAGCGCCTACACCGCGAATGAAATCTCGACGTGATGTCATATGAGGATTCCAGAGTCGATCAAACCGCTGGTGAGACTGACGTCATATAAAACTCCTCGATGCGCACGGGAGGCACGAGCGCCGCGTTCGCCGCGCCGAAGCCTTCGCCAAGGTCCATCGGCACCGGCTTACCGACGAGCGTCAGGTTCGAGTAGCCGACGATCGGCGACATGTTCCAGCGGAAATTCTGAACCGGCCCAACAATCTCGCCGTTCTCGATCAGGAACAACCCGTCGCGCGTCATGCCGGTGTTGAGCAACGCCTGTTCCTGCGACGGCACGCCGCGGATGTACCAGAACTGCGTAATGAGCAGTCCGCGGCGTGTTTGCTTCACCATATCCTCGATGGAAAGGTCCGTCCCTTCCATCGAGAGCGATTGATTCGTGTTCGCTCCCTGATTCGGACCAAAGGCCTTCAACACGCCTTTCTCGACCCACGTCACCGGCCTAGCCGGCTTGTTGTCGTTGAGGATCGTATTCTGGCGGAGGGTCGAATTGCCGATGTCGCTCTTCAGCGTGAACAACTCGCTGAAGAGCTTGTCACCGACTTTCTTGTTGGCCATGAATGACGCCGCCGACCCTGGCGCATTGTTGAAAAGGCCACCGCCGCCGCCACCACCCGCACCGCGTCCGCCGCCACCACCTCCGCCGCCGCCGCCGCCGCCGGGTGGAGTGTCGCCCGCGGCTGGTGGCGGCGCGTCAGGGCCGCCGGCACCAGGTGGTCCGAATCCACCGCCGTTTGGATTGAAGATGCCGAGCAGCAACGACAGAAACCGCGCGTTCGCCCGCGGTTCGAGAATGACCGTGTAGCGCCCGGGCTCGATCGCCTTCGCCTTGCGGCTCTTTAGCGCCTTGTTCGCCGCAACCGTCGTCAACGCCTTCGCGTCGACGTTCGAGATGTCTTTCACGCCCGTCGTGCCGGACCATCCGGAGCCTGTCCCGTCTGCCATGCGACAGGTGAGCGAAAATCCCATCTCCGCCGACCGATAGTAGGCGAACAGTCCTTTCGAGTTGGCGTTGCAGGTCGTGATGTCGTTCTTCGGAATGAACCCCGCTCCCAACACGCCCATGCGCTCCGCGGTGTCGATGCTGTCTTTCACCATCCGCGCCCGCTCGGCGGGACCATAGGCGATCATGTTCGGCAGGGCGCCGTCGACGGGGATGTACTCTTGAGCGCCGAGCAGTGCGGGCAGATTCGGATTGTCGTTGGCCTTCTGCGCTTCGTCGATCGCCTCGTCGATCATCTTCTTGAGGCCCGCGTCGCTGAAATCGCGTGTCGTCGCGTTGCCTTGCTTTTGTCCGATGCGTACGGTCGCGGCGATCTGGCGGTCGTACTGCACGAGGTTTGTCGTGATCGACGAATTAGCCCAGCGGGTGCCGGAGCGCTCGCCGCCGGTCAGATTGACTTCCACCGAGTCGGCTTTCGCTTCCGTGCCGAGCGCGATGACCTTGTCGACGAGAGCTCGAGCTTCTTCGCGAGTATACATGAGTGAGGAATCAAGTGAGTCAACAAAACACGCTACCGATTATTCGCGCGCCATCGTCCGTTCGTTGAAGGCCCAACGCCCATCGCCCATCGCCCACCGCCCACCGCCCACCGCCCATCATCGCAGACCTTGGCGGCGACGCAGCCACCATTCCGCCGAAAGCGCGAGCACGAAGGGTAAGATCCACCATGCGGAACGGAAAGGATGCCAGACCGTTCGATCGGAGCGGGGCCGGATTGCGGCATCCAGCGCTGCCGGCAGTCGGCCGATGTCCCGTGCCTGGAAAAGCCGTCCGCCCCGCGATGTTGCCCACGCGCTCGACAGCGTCGGCGAGGACGGCGTGGCCATTCGGACGTCCGCGGACACGATCAGGGGGATGTCGGCCGTGTGCCCACCGCTCGCCACCGTCACGCGATAGACACCCGGCCGTCGCGGGGCTCGCATGGTACCGGTGAATCGGCCGACGTTCCCCTCGGGCCACATTCGCACGCGCGTGCCGGGTTCGAGCGTCGCGCTGATTGACGGACGAATCGCGCCCGCGCCGGAAGCTGCGTCCGGATCGAGCGCGACGTCGCGGATGGTTGCGTACACTTCAACCGTCTCGCCCGGCTTGGCGATCGCCGGCGCCGTTTCAACGAGCAGCGGCGGCGGTGCCGATGCCGCGGCGTCGGCAATCACTGTTCGCCAGAAGCGGTCGAACGTCGATGACGCCGGATCACGGAACCGCCACGCGTCGAGCGCCCCGCTCACGATGAGCCGTCCGGCGCCGACGGGAGTTTCCCAGACGATCGGTTTGGTGTCGCCGGCGATGACCGTCGCTGCCGCCGGGAGACGCGCGGGTGCCACCGTGACGGCGGCTCGCAGCGTGAGCGAGTCGCCGCGCGACAGCGCGAACGTGGCCGGCACTCCGCGACTCGACGACCAGGCGGTGGCGCGAGTCAGCCGTTCGTACGGGCCCTGCGTCGAATCGTCGAGCAGGAAGACGACGCTCCCGCCGCGGCGTCGCATGAATGCCTCGAGGCCACCGACGTTTCGCGCCGACAGCGCGTCTGGTGCTCCGATCACGAGCACATCGAATTCCGAGAGCGTCGACGGGTCGTCGAGCGTCGCCGGAGGACGACCGGCGTTGGTGCTGACGTTACGCGCCGTAACGGTCCGGCTCGTGACGGCAAACTGCGGATCGCGTTCGAGTGCCCGGCGCACAAAGGTCGAGGTCCACGACGGACGCGGATCGAAAAACAAGATGGTTCGGCGACGACTCACGACGTCGAGCGTCGCGTCAGCGACCGTCGTCGATTGCGCACCGTCGACGCTTGCCGAGACCCGAACGCCGGCGGGCCCGAGTGACGAGGGGACGAAGCCCATCGGAATCGAGAACGTGCTATCGTGGTCGACGCGGCGCGTGACGCGGTCCATCGCCGCGCCCGCCACGCGCAACGTCACGTCCAGAGGCCGGCCTGCCGCGCCGCGAACATTGACCGTGGCCAGCACTGGAACGCGCTCATCGAGCGTTGTGGCCTGTGGAACATCGAGCCGGTCAATACTCACTGTCGGCTCACCGCTGTCAGCGACGACGACGAACGCCGGCGACGGAAACTCGTCGCCGGATATCGGCGGTCCGTCGCCAACGATCACCGCGCCGCTCGCGCCAGCCACGGGACTTCGCGCGACCGAGAAGCGGCCGCGCAGCGCATTGGTCACCGCGTCCGCCAACCGCGCGTCACGGGCGGAATCCATCGCCGACACAATCACGACAGGCTTGGTTCGCCGGTCCCGTGTGATGGCGGGATCGACCAACGCCGCGAGGGCGATGACGACCGCCACGCCTCGCAGTCCAGCGCGCTGCATCGAATCGCGTGTCATGGTCTCGACGTCCGAAGGGCGTCGACGAGCGCGCCGTGCATGCGTCGCTCGCCGAGGTCGGATGTAACGCTCGGCGCGTCGGGAAGACCGCGACGCAAGAGTCTCACGATGGCATTCGTCGCACGGTCCAACGCGACGGTGGTTTCATCCGGACGACGCGCGGACATCGCCGCCGCGGCGGCCGAAAGCTGCGCGCTCACATCCTGGAGCGCCGGCGAGGATGGGTCGACGCGCAGTGCTTGTTCGGCGAGGGTCGACGCTCTAGCCGCGTCGCTCGAACCGTGGTCTCGCTTGCCCGCCAACGCCGATGCGTCGGAAAGCACGCGTCGCAGCGTCACCGAAGCTACATCCCGCGTCGGCTCGGCCAGCGGTCGAACATTGCCCGTTGCGTCGGCCAAGCTTCCGGTCAAACGTCGCGACGGGTCGAGCCGCTCGCGAGTCGCGAGCGCGCGCAGGAGAATGCGCGAGTGCGAGAACGCCCGTTCGAGCTGAGTGAGCGCGGCACGTTCGTGAGGGAGCGCCGTCGTCGGATCGGCGGTCCCAAGTGACGCCGCGGCGCGGCTCATTGCGCGAATTCCCCGAATCAACGCAACGTGTCCCGCGTTCGCCTCGTGCCCCGCGAGGATGTCCGACTCGCGACCGGCTTCTTCCTCCTCGTTGATGTCGGTCATGCTCGCCGCCACGTCCGGCGCGTCGGCGAGCTCGCCGCCGAGCATGAAGACGAACTCCGCACGGACCTTTCGTTGCTCGGCGGCAAGCTGTTGCGACTCGTCGGCGAAATCGGCCGGTGGCATCGAGGCACGGCGCGCGATGAGTCGCTCCGTTTTCACGATGACCATCTGCTGACTGACGGCGTACCGCTCCTGCTCGAAGTCGGCCGCGAACCCGGGCGCGGCGACACCACCGGGCGCGGTGATCTCCGCGATATATGAGTCGGATTCCGCCGTGCCGCCGGATGACCGACGGTCCGCGGCAATCGCCCGGTATACCACCATGTCCCCGGGACCAAGCTCGAGCGAGTCCAGCGGCAACACGCCGCGAGCGATCCACGCATGATCGTCCCGCCGCGTAATCGTCAGAGGGATCTCCCCTTCGACGAACGTGAACCGTTCGCCGGATCCGGACACCTTCGTGTATCGCATCGCGAGCGACGCGAGGCCGATGTCGTCGCTCGCCTCGATCGCGACGGCAATCTCGCGGCGGGCATCCGGAAAGCGCTGGTCTCGGCCCGGTGTGGCAACGCGGACATGGGGCAGGGAATCGGGGAGCACCGTCAAGCCAATCAGCCGCCGCTCGCTGACGCGGTCGCCGCGTCGGGCTTGAATCGCGATAAACCCATCGGCGGTGGCGACGATTTGGCGCGTGAACGCCGATCCCTGCTTTGTCAGTGAGTCGAGCGACGAAAGCGTCTCCACGGTCACGCGCTCGCCGTTCGCCCTCACCGCGACGGAAAGAGTGCTACCGGCCAACGCCGTGATGCGCGAGGGATCGTGAATGGTCGTTACGGCGCGGCCAGCGTATGCCGGCGGCGTCACCGTCACGTCGATGCCGTGAAGAGCGGGCGGTGACGTCGGCGAGTCCGCCGGCTCGCCGCGAAGTGAAACCGATGCCGGGAGGAGCGCGCGGCTGACCACCAACAGCCACGTCGCGAACAATGCCCCGGCCGCGACGGCCGATCGCCGCGTCGGCACCAGCGCCGCAGGATCGAGCTGATCGACGAACCTTGCCGCCCTGCTCAGAACCAGCTCCGGCACGTATCCGGAAGTCTCCGTCCCGAAGAGCTCCGACGCCGTCACGATCAAGTTGCGGCTCGCGGGGGCTCGACGTTCGACCACATCGGCCACGCGACGGCGGCGATTCGCGGTCAACGCGAGACCGGCGATAACTCCGGCGATCACCGCCGCGCCAAAGAACGCGAGCGTCAACGCCGTCGCACCGCGGCTCGGCCAACCGGCAATCGCCAGAATGATGGCGAGTGCGGATCCGGCCGTCGCACCTTGGATGGCAGTCTTCAGCACCAGTCGCCGGTGGACGCGGGCGAGAAACGCGACGACCGACGCGCGGTCAGGCTGCACGCGTACGCTCCTCGACCGCCGATGCGACCGCGCCCTGAGCCCGGCGGCGAAGCGGAAGTTCGATCACGAGAAGCGCGATCACCGCGATCCAGAGCCATCGCGCGTCCGATTCACCATTCGCATCAGGCGATCGCCGTGGTGACGCATTTCGCGCGGGCCGCGCGAGTGCCTGGACTTCTCGCTCCGAAAGCGTCTCAGGTTCGAGCTCCGCGACCGGAGGCGCCACGGACAAGGCGGCCGCGGCGTCTGCAGTGATTCGCGCCGACGCCAGCGAGCCCGGTGCCGAGTCGGTGAACAGCAGCAACTGCCGCCGGCCGCCGGCGGATCGCACTCCAAATCGCGACACGTCGTTGCCGCGAGCGCTCAGACCTTTCAGCAGGTCGACCATCCACGGCGCGTACGTGGATGCCGCCGCGCTCTCGAGCGCTCGCCGGCCGGTGTAGCCAGGAAACACGATCGCCACCGCGCGGGTGGTGTCGGTCGGCGAGGGTATCGCCCTAGTCGCGGCGGCGGTTCGCGTTGCCGTCATCGCCGTTCGATCGCCGTCCGCGCCGAGCAGTGTGACGGCGCTGTTGCTGTCGCTCCCGGCCGGCGCCCACTGGGTCTCGACGGGTGCGGTACTCGCCACCGGGATGCGATGCGGCGTCACGCCAACGTCCGCCGTAACCATGCGGACGTCGCTCGAGTCGAGTCGGCCTCGCTGAAAATCCGAGATGACCGCGAGATCAGCATTCTGGTGATGGCTCGTCAACCAGGCGGCTGCGCCCTGAAGTACCTGCGCCGGATTGTTCGTCTCGATCACCACGCTTGTCTGGGCCTCGCCAGCCAGCATCGCCGCGATGCGTCGCGCCGAGTCGAGGGCCGTCGAACCCGAGGGGGTGAGGCGGCGCATGCTGGCGCTCGTATCGACGACGATCGCGCGAGCGAGCCCACGCTCCATTGCTCGTTTGCGCTTCGCGGTCAAAAGCACTGGTTGGGCGAGGGCGAATGCGGCGAGCGCCACGATCGCGCATCGCACCGCTAGCAGAATGGGATCTTGAACCCGCGTGCGTCGCGTCGGCACCAGCTGCGACGGATCGATGAAGCGGAGCGACGGAAACCGGCGCGTTCGCGCGTGGCCGCGTGCGAGAAGGTGAATCAGCACCGGCAACACGACGCCGGCGAGCCCGATCAACGCCAACGCGTTCAGCCAGATCACCGCGCCACCATTCTCGCGCTGTTGCGGAGCGGTGGACGCGCGGCGCGCTCGAGAAGATAGGCGCGCAGCGCGACCTCGAGCGGGGTCGCCGTCGTGAACAGGCTATAGTCGACGCCGTCTCTCAGCGCCGCGGCGCGGCAGCGATCGAGAAACGATCGCATCGCCACCTGATAAGCGTCCGCGACGCGCGCCGCGTCGACGAGTCGCACCGCTCCCGTCTCCAGATCCTCGAGCTCCACATGCTCGCGGAACGGCAGCGCAAGCTCGTCGGCGGACAACACCTGCAGCATCGCGACGTCGTGGCCTCGCTGCGCCGCTCGTCGCATCTCGCGACGCATGGATTCTTCGTCGTCGTAGAAATCCGAGACGACGAGAACGACGCCGCGGCGTTGCAGCAGTTGGGCTCCACGTGCGATGGCCTGCGGACCGTCCCACCCGTTTGAGGCTTCGAGTCTATCGAGGCGCGCGATGAGCGAGCGGAGGTGCACGCGTCCACCGCGCGGCGGTATGTACGTGAGCTTTCCGCCTTCGGTCGTCATGAGTCCGACCGCATGCCCCTGGTCGGACACGAGGTACGCCAGTGCCGCGCAGAGCACCTGTGCGTACCGAAACTTGGTCACGCCCGAATCGGGAAACTCCATCGACGCGCTCCGGTCGAGCACGAGCAACACGGAAAGATTCGTCGTCTCGCGAAATTGTCGTGTGTACAACCGGTCGCTGCGCGCGTACAACTTCCAATCGAGGTGTTTCAGGTCGTCGCCGAGTCGGTACGGCCGGTGCTGGCGAAACTCGGTGCTGAAACCGTGAAAGGGACTCCGATGGCCCCCGGTCCGCATACCCTCGACGACGAGGCGCGCCGCAAGCTCCAGGTCATCGATGGCCGCGACGACGGTCGGCGACAGCGATGACGTCATGGCTCTACGCGCGAACCGCGGCGAGCAGCTTGCCGATCACGTCGTCCGGTGTCACACCGTCGGCTTCGGCCTGGAAGTTCACGAGCATTCGGTGCCGAAGAACGGGGAGCGCCACGTTCGTGACGTCGTCCGGAGCGGGAACTGTTCGGCCGTCGAGCAGCGCGGCGGCTTTTGCGCCGAGTACCAACGCCTGCCCGGCACGCGGCCCAACGCCCCAGCGGATCCATTCCTTCACCGGCGCGGGCGCGGTCGGATCGTCGGGCCGAGTCGCTCGGATCAGGCGCAGCGCGTAGTCGATCACGTTCGACGCGGCGGGAAGCGCGCGAACCAACGCACTCGCCGCTTCGATGGAATCTCCAGTCGCCACGTGTCGCACGCTCGCGCCCGCGGCCGTCGTCGTCTCGGCGAGGATACGCCGCTCGTCGTCCAGATCCGGATAGTCGATGACGACGTTGAACATGAAGCGATCGAGCTGCGCCTCGGGAAGCGGGTAGGTGCCTTCCTGCTCGATCGGGTTTTCTGTTGCGAGCACGAAGAGCGGCTTCTCTAGTGGATAACGAACGCCGCCGACCGTCACTTGATATTCCTGCATCGCTTCGAGGAGCGCGGCTTGTGTCCGCGGCGGCGTGCGATTGATCTCGTCGGCCAGGATGATGTTGGCGAACACGGGCCCAGGCACGAATCGGACGTGCCGCTTTCCGCCGGCCGCATCGTCTTCGATCAGCTCCGTTCCGAGGATATCGGAGGGCATCAAGTCGGGCGTGAACTGGATCCGGCTGAACTTGAGGCTGACAGCGTCGGCCAACGTCTTGATGAGGAGCGTTTTCGCCAGGCCCGGCACGCCGCGCAGGAGACAATGCCCGCCGGCCAGCAGACACGTAAGGATTTCGCGCCGGACGCGCTGCTGGCCGATGATCGCGCGGCCGACCTCGGCGTCGAGGCGCGCAACGAGGTCGGCGGCCTCCTCAAACGGGAGGACGGTCGATTCTGATCGAGCGTGAGATGTCGTGGCGGTCACGCCCAATATTACGATCTGGGACGCGCCGCTGCTGGCCCGACTTACAGCTGCCGCTTTAACACGCCTGAAGTACGCTCAGGTCAGTAGCTCCGCCCCGCGCCGCCCCCGCCGGCTGAGCCGCCGCCAAAGCTCGAGCCCCCGCTCGAACCGCCTGATGATCCGCTGCTCGAGAAGCCACTGGAGCCGGACGAAGAGGTCGACGGCGGCGGCAGCCGCGGCGTTGTGTGTCGCGTGACATCGTGCGCGCCGCAGTTGCGGCAGTCGGTCGTCACCTCGACCAGCCCTTCGCTGAGCTGAGTTGCCGGCACCAAGGTCGTGGACTTCGCGAGACTCGTTCGCCGCCCGCAGTGGTCGCAGCGGCGATAGGAGCTGAACCACGCGTTGTGCGGGACGACGATTGTCTCCGGGCATTGCCTGCAGACCCACACGTCGTAGTTGACACTCTTCAACTCCTCCTCGAGTTGTTCTTCGCGCGACAACTTCCCGGCCTCCGCTTCTTGCGAGAGGCGCTGCATCGGCCCGTGTCCGTTTGGGCAGCGGGGTGGCCGCTTGGCGCGCCACACAAAGAGACCGGCCGCCGCGGTCCCCAACGTCAAGAAGATGCTGATCGGCCAGAACGGCCGATGCGGCTGCGGACCACCCGAGGTGGATGAAACACTCCCGGCAGGTGCCGGCGGGTGATACGCCGGCGCGCCCCGAGAATTCACATAACTCGTATCTCCTGCCGCCGTCGCCGCCAGAGCGGTCACACCGGCGATCACGCCGCCATCGAAGTCGCCGGCGCGAAAGCGCGGGAGAATCTGCTCGTCCTCGATGTGGCCGACGCGCGCATCGGGAAGCACGCCTTCCAGCCGGTAGCCGACGCTCACGTACACCTTGCGAAGTGCCGGCGACCAGAGAAAGACGATTCCGTTGTTGCGGTCGCGCTTCCCCACACCCCATCGTCGATGGAGCAGCAGCGCCGCCTCGCTCGGCTCGAGCCCATCGAGGGAATCGATAACGACGACGGCCATCTCGTCGGAGGTCGTCCGCTCGAGGGCGAAGATCGTACTGTCTATTCGCCGCACCGTTTCCGGCGACAAGTGGTGGGCCGGGTCCGAAACCCAGCCGTGTGTAGTCAGTGTCGGGTTGGGCACCCAGCTGAGGCGCTCGGCGCGGGTCGATGCTGACTGTTGCGGGACCGCGCCAAGGAGCAGGGCAGCCAGCAGAAAGGCGTGGGTCATGCCGCGAGTTTGGGCGTCAAGGAGAGAACCTTACGAAATCTACCACGACGACCCGACCGACTCTGAGCGTGGAAGGTCGTAACGATTAGATACGGGACAACCTCGGAGAACGGCACAGGACAACCAACGGGAGAACTGTCTTTTTGAATTCTTTCAAGCAGTCTCCCGTTGGTTCTCCCGGCCACTCCGGTCAGTTGTCCGTATCTCATCGTTAGTGCTTCCAAGGTCTGAGATGCCAAGTGGTCGCGACATTGAGAAGTCACCCTGCGTCGGGAATTGAACCTTCGCCGCGCCTGCTGTAGCGTTGCGGAATGCGCCTATCCCTATTGCTCGCGCTTCCCGCGCTGACCCTGCTCGCCAACACGGCCGCGTCGCAGACGGCCAAGTCGTCCCCGCGATCGTCCTCGAAGCTGACGATCGAGCAGCTCATTCAGATCAAGCATCCGTCCGGACATCAATGGACGCCCGACGGCGGCCACGTCTGGTTCACCTACGACGACGGAGGCGTCAACAACGTGTGGGCCGCTCCGGCGGATGGAAGCGGCCCGCCAGTCGCGTTGACGACGTATCCCGACGGCCAAAGCGGTGGCGGCAGTTTCTGGAGCCGCGATGGGCAGACATTCTTCTTTCCGCGCGACGGCGGGCTACTCGCTGTTTCAGTGAAAGGCGGCACGCCACACGGCGCCTGGGCGTCGGCGGCGCACGGACGGGGTTTCTCGTTGTCGCCAGACGGCGAGCGCGTGGCGTTCGTTGCGAACGCGGCAAGCGGATTCGATCTGATCGTCCACACCCTCGCGTCGAACGCCGACAAGACGCTCGCGCACTCGGACAGCACCATGGGCGCGCCGGTATGGACGCCGGACGGCGAGAACATCACGTATACGGTTGGCGGAGGTGGCGCCGCGCCGATTCAGCACTACGCGTCGCCGCCGGAAATCGGCCCGAAGCTGATCTTCGTTGCCACCGAAGGCGGTCGCGGAGGACGCGGCGGCACGACGTTCACTGTCTCGGCGTCCGGCGGCGCACCCGTGCAGCTCGCGGGCGCCGCGGCCGGCGGCTTCGGTCGAGGCGGCGCACGCATTGACGCCACACACACGCTCGTCACGCGAACATCGAACAATGGATTGACGCGAACGACCGAATCCGTCGACGCCAACGGCGGTCCGCCCGTGACGTTGCACGTAGACACCGCCGCGAAGTTTTTCAGTTCCGTCAATACGACGAACAACGCCGTCTCGCCGGACCACCGCTGGCTGCTGTACACGAGCGACGTGACGGGCTGGGATCAGATCTACGTCGTGCGGACGACCGGCGGCGCGCCCGTTCAGCTCACGAAAGCGCCAGGCGAGCATTGGCGCGCCGTCTGGTCCCACGACAGCAAGCGAATAGCGTGGGACGCGAACACCGCCGCCAAACCGGGCACGCGCCAGATCGAGGTCGCGACGATCGGCGACGATCCGGCCACCGCGACGATCGTCACGGTCACGTCGGGCAGCGGAACGAACACCGCGCCGCAATGGTCGCCCAACGACAAGCGTCTCCTCTTCCAACACACCGACTATCAGAACTCGGCAGATCTCTACGTCGCCGACGCCGTCACGAATGCGAAAGTGACCCGACTGACCTCATCGATGCCGACGAGCATCGACAAGTCGCAACTCGTCGCGCCGGAGCTCATCCACTATCCGGGCCCAGACGGCAAGGAGGTGCCGGCGTGGCTCTTCGTGCCGAAGAATCTCGCTGGGCAACTCCGCAACTCGGCTTCTCGGCCGAGCAGCCGAGCAGCCGAGCAGCCAAACAAGCACGCGGCGGTCGTCTGGATCCATCCCGACGGCGTGAACCAGAACTACGATGGCTGGCACACCGATCGCAACGAGGCGGTGTATTACGAGTTTCATCAATACTTGCTGCAGCAGGGCTACGTCGTCATCGCGCCCGACTATCGTGGCAGCATCGGCTACGGCCGCGATTGGCGCAACGACGTCTACATGGATGTCGGCGGCAACGACGCAAAGGACGCTCGGATGGCCGCCACATATCTCAAGACGCTCGGCTACGTCGACAGCGACCGCATCGGCGTGTGGGGATTGAGCTACGGCGGCTTCTTTACGCTCCTGGCGATCACCCAGGAGCCGACATGGTTCCGTGCGGCCGTAGACGTCGCCGGCGTCGCCGACTACGCGCTCTACTACGACGATCCCTACCACGGCGGGTGGACCACCAGCCGCATCGGCACGCCGCAGGAACACCCGGACGTGTATGCGAAAGCGGCGCCGATGTCACACGTCGATCAAATCCAGCACCCACTCCTGATCCTGCACGGTACGGCGGACGTCAACGTGCCGTTCATTCATTCAGTTATGTTGATGGACCATTTGCTCAAAGCCGGGAAGGGTGATCTCGCGAGCTTCATGGTCTATCCGGGAGAATATCACTACTTCGACCGCAGCTTCGTAGTTCGCGACGCCTGGCAGCGGGTGGACGCGTTTTTCAAACAGAACTTGCGGCCCGAAGTCGCTATGCCGACGGCAGCGCGATGAGGAATCGTCGATCACGCCGGGAGATCAGCATGAACAGGCTTGTCGTTCTCGTTGCCGTCCTCGCTTCGTTCTCCGTTGGCCCAGTCCAAGCCCAACGCGCGACGCGACGGCCGAATGTCGTCCTCATCATCACTGACGACGTCGGGTACGGAGACTTCGGCGCCTACGGATCACCAGACGTCAAAACGCCGAACATCGATCGGCTGGCCCGCCAAGGCGTGAAGCTCACCGACTTCTACGCCAACGGCTCGAACTGCTCGCCCACACGCGCGGGCCTCATCTCCGGCCGGTATCAGCAACGCTTCGCCATCGAACGACCACTCAACGGCGCTCGAAGCTTGGACACCCTTGGCGGTCTAGCGGCGACCGGCACGTCGCTCCCACGTCTCCTCAGCAACAACGGATATGCCACGGCGCTCGTCGGAAAATGGCATCTTGGATATCGTCGCGAAGTCAGTCCAGGCGCGCATGGTTTCGGGTATTTCTTCGGCTTCAAGAGCGGCTTCACCGACTACTACCAACACACGGATGGTGATGGCGAACCGGATCTCTTCGAGAACGACCAACGTGTGAGCGTGCCAGGCTACATGACTGATCTCATCACACAACGGTCAGTACGGTTCATGGCGCGCAACAAGGACAAGCCGTTCTTCATCGATGTTGCCTACAACGCCGCGCACTGGCCGTACCAGGTGCCGGACTCGCCGTCAGTGGCCGTGGATCACGGACGGCACTTATCGCCGTTCGATTCTTCGACGAACACCCGCGCGCAGTACGTGAAGATCGTCGAGCGAGCAGACCGCGGTGTCGGTGATATCCTCCGCGCGCTGGACAGCCTCGGATTGGCGTCGAACACGATCGTCATCTTCACGAACGACAACGGTGGGGAATGGCTCTCGCGCAATGAGCCATTCTTCCACAACAAGTCGAGCTTGTGGGAAGGCGGGATTCGGGTGCCGGCGATCATCCGCTGGCCAGGTCAAATTCCAGCGAACACGGTGGCCCGCCAAGTCGCGATGACGATGGACCTGACCGCATCCATTCTCGCCGCCACCGGCACGACCATTCCGCCGGAAGCTCGGCTCGAGGGCATGAATATCTTCCCTGTGCTCGAGCGGCACGCCGCGGCAATCGAGCGCACATTATTCTGGCGCGTCGGGTTACCGGGAGTAGCAGCTGCTCGCCATCAGACCGCGGTGCGTTCGGGCGATTGGAAGCTCATCATCGACGACGGCCGTCCGTTTCTCTTCAACGTTCGTACGGATCTCGGCGAGCGCACGAATCTCATTCGATCCCACGCCGATCTGGCGCGGCGGCTCAGGGCGAAGCTCGATGCGTGGCAGGCCGACGTGGACGCCGAGGCGAAAGCGCGCCATTCATGACTCGGCGACTCGGTGAGTTCGCGGGATCGCGACCACTTGGCATCTCAGACCTTGGAAGCACTAACGATTAGATACGGGACAACTGACAGGAGTATTCAGGACAACCAACGGAAGAACTGCTTGAAAGAATTTCAAAGCATTCTTCCGTTGATTGTCCTGTGCCGTTCTCCGAGGTTGTCGGTCTAAACGGTTATGGCGTCCAAGGCGGTTGGTCGACTCCGGCCGAGTTAGTCAACACGACGTGAATCGCGACCATGCTGGATCTCAGACCCTGGAAGCACTAACGATTGGATACGGGACAACTGACCGGAGCATTCAGGACAACCAACGGAAGAACTGCTTGAAAGAATTTTTAAAGCATTCTTCCGTTGGTTGCCCTGTGCCGTTCTCCGAGGTTGTCCCGTATCTAATCGTTACGGCGTCCAAGGCGCATCGCCAACGCCGAGTCGTCTATTTGCATCCCGGCATCTTGAACGCGCCGATCTTCGTCGAATAGCTCGTCGCCTCTTTCTTGAAGTAGTCGCCGACGTACCACACCGTGCAGTCGTCGTCCGGGTCGAGGGCGGTCGTGGTGTAGTCCTCCCAGCGCAGCGTGTTGATTTGCGCGCCCTTACCCTCGGCAAGAATGGTCTCGGCGAACGTCAGCTGGCCCAGCGGATCGTTCGGTTGTCTCCCGGAAAAACGTTGGCCGGCGAAGTGCGTCGGACCGCCGAACGAGTATCCGATACCGATATTGCCGAACTTGTCGATCGTGCCGCTGGCCATCCATCGGTAGTCGCCGTCGCCCAGATAAGTGCCCTGCTGGTAAAGCGAGACCGCCCGGCTCTTGTCGTTGACACGGAACTCGTACCACCGCACACCGCCGCCTCCGGCGGCCGTCGCAATCGAGTGCGTGGCGAGAACCGATTCGTGATCGCCGAGTCGCCGGTAGACGAGCCGCGACATGATCTTGTCGCCCTGTGAGTCCAGCCGCCGCTCGACGCCAGGCTGCGGCACGCAGTTCGTCAGCTGTCCGCCGCAGAGGTACGAATACGGCGCGACTTTGATCGCCGTTGGTCCGTCGATCCTCGTCTTCGACGGATCCTTCCAATCGACGTGGAATTGCCAGACGTTCACGACGCTGTCCGCCAACAGCGTATCGAGCTGCCGGCCGCCGCCCGCGATCATGATGTTCGGCGCACCCTTGGGCGGCAGCGTCTTTCCATCAATGTCGGCATTGTTGAAGAAGTTCACATTCTCGACGATGATGCACTGCTCGGTCGCCGGTTTGCCCGCGAGCATCGCGACGCGATCGGCGACGCACGCGTGCTTCTGCGTCGCGACGGTCGCCGAGATCCGGTTGTCGCTCGTGCTCGTCGGGATGTAGTAGCCATCGGGCCAGACGGCAGGGCGCGGATAATCCGGGAAGTACGGCCGCAAGAATTCGTAGCGGTAGTACGACCCGAGCGGGTCGGACGACGTGCTCACGGCGTAGCACATCGAGTACGGTCCCTGAGGACCTTGTGGCGCACCCGTGCCGCGGCCACCACGTCCGCGTCCGCCGCGGCCTGCAGTGTCGGCGGGATTCGGCGGCGGTGGTGGCGGCGGCACGAACATCGTCTGCGCCTTACCCGGCTGTCCAGGTACCCCGATCACGCTCGCACGCGCGCCATCCGCGGGACCGAATGGCTCTGGTTGATCCTCTCGCACGGGTCCGCGCGAGAACAGCGGAAGAACGATGAGCCAGCGATCGGCCAGCTGATCGTAGCGCGCCACAACGTCGCCCGAGTTTCGCGCTTCGCAGTTGCCCGTGAAGTTCTTGAACACGTTGTTGGCGGGCACCGGCCCGAACAACACTTTTCCCGTCGTATCGTACTTCCTGCCCTTCTTCGTGAAGATCGCGATGCCGCGGCCGTTCACGATTTGCACGATGTGATTCGGCCCGACCGCCAAGGCATTGTCGGAGGGATTGCCACCGCGGCCCGACCCGTTTGGTCCCTCAAAACCGACGCCGAGGCCGTCGAAGCTGGCGGCGAGGATCGCGGCTGGCTTCGTGCCCGGCGCCGTTTGTTCGACGTCCGCGCTGGCTCGCGAGACGGTTGTGCGAATTGGCGCAGCCGGCCGTCCTTCCTCTTGCGCGCCATCGGGATCCGCCGAATCGCTTTGGTCGGGAGGCGAGAGCATCGACAGCGGCTGGGACACGTCGGTAGCGACGGCGTGGTTTGTCGTCATCCGTCCGAAAGTCGGCCGTTGCGCGCGACGTACAGAACGGGTTTGCCAAACGTAGTCGCCCACGATCACGGCGAGCACGACGAAAAGTACCGGAGCGGCTTTCACGAACCGTGTAGCACCGGACATATGACGTGGGGTAGGCGGAGCAGGGCGACGGTCGACCTATAGTATGCCTCGGACGTTGCACGTTGCAACGGGTTCGGTCGCCCATCGCCCATCGCCCATCGCCCATCGCCCATCGCCCATCGCCCATCAAGCTACTCGCCGCCGGGCGACCATCCGTTCTGAAGCTCGCTTCGCAGGCGCCACGGCGGTGTTGGATATTGTCCGCCTTCGCCGATCGCCATCGCGGCGAGATCAACGACATCGCTGCGCACGTCGTGCACGATGGCGACTGGCGCCTCACCGCCGCCGGGCCGTCCATAAACCGAATTGGTCAGCACGACCACGAATAGATCCCGATCGGGATCGATCCACATCGACGTGCCGGTGAATCCCGTGTGCCCGAACGCGCGCGAGGACAGATATTGTCCGCAGCTTCCGTCCCCGGGGCACGTGAGCCATCCGAGCGCTCGCCATCCGGGCTCGGGGTGGGTAAAAATGCCGGCGATGCTGTCGGCGAAGAGTCGCGTCCGTCCCGCGACGCCGCGGTCGAGCATGAGTTGCGCGAAAACGGCGAGATCGCCCGCGGTGGAGAAGAGGCCCGCGTGGCCGGCTACGCCGCCGAGCGCGCGGGCGTCCCCATCGTGCACTTCACCACGCGGGAGTCCGCTCGTCGGAGCGATGCGTGCTCGGACCGCGGGCGACGGGCGAAACATCGTCGACCGCATTCCGAGAGGACCGTAGACCGTCCGCTGAACGAACTGGTCGAGCGGCTCGTGCGTGATGCGCTCGATGACGAATCCCATCACGTCCATTCCGACGTCGGAATACTCTTGAGTCCCTGGTGGGTTGACGAGCGCCGTGGCCAGCACGGCCTTCCGCGCTGATTCCACGCCGCCTCCTCGCCGCGCGAGATCGCGCCCGGCGGGAAGCCCGGAGCGATGCATGAGGAGGTCACGGACCGTGACGAGCTCTTTCCCTCCGCCGCGGAATTCCGGGAGGTAGCGCGCCACGTGCTCGTCGAGCCGCAACCTGCCGCGATCGACGAGAACCATCGCGCCGGCGGTCGTGGCGACGACTTTGGTGAGCGACGCCAGATCATACATCGTTCGTTCGGCGTCGACCGGGATTCCCGATTGCCAATCCAGCGTGCCGTAGCCTCGCTCCCACACGATGCCGCCGCGCCTGCCAACGATTACGGCGGCGCCGGGAAAGCCGCCCGCGGCAATGCCCCGGCGCACCACTTCGTCGATGGCGGCGAGTCGTGACGCGGACATGCCGACCGATTCGGGCGCGACGTGAGGCAACCGCTCGTGCCCGACAGCGCGTACCGGATCGTGCGAAGTCGCGCCAACGTCGATTCCGACTGAACCGAACACGAGCGTTGCGAGCGTGACAAAAACTGGCAAGCGTAACATCGGTGCTAGACGATCAATGGAATCGATCGTTTCAGTTTCATCGCAAGCAGACTGGACATCGCTCACCGTCAACTGGCTCTACTTATGCGGGTTCCGACGGCAATTCGATCGGACCCTTCGAGCCGACTCAATAGCACTACCCCCGAGGCATTCCGATGGCAACCGAATCGCATTCGGCGACCGGCGCGGTCAACGTCGCGCACTACTCCGCCGACGTCCTCCGCGCTATCGCGGCTCAGCTTCGGATCGATTCCGTCCGTGCGACGACCGCTGCCGGAAGCGGCCATCCGACGAGCTGCGCGTCGTGCGCGGAAATCATGGCCGTGCTGTTCTTCGACATCATGCGCCACGATCCAGCGACGCCGCGAGATCCGAACAGCGACGTCTTCGTGCTGTCGAAAGGGCACGCGGCGCCGATCCTCTACGCGGCATGGGCTGCCGCGGGCGCGCTCTCTCGCGACGAACTGCTCACGCTTCGACAGATCGATTCGCGGCTCGAGGGACACCCCACTCCGCGGTTTCCATTTGTCGACGTCGCAACGGGCTCACTCGGCCAGGGTCTGTCCGCCGCGATCGGACTCGCCTTGGACGCGCGCTTGCTCGGTAACAGTCGTCGAACGTACGTCCTGCTCGGCGACGCCGAGTCCGCTGAAGGCGCTGTGTGGGAGGCGTCGGAAGTCGCGGGCAAATACAAGCTCGACAGTCTGTGCGCCACGATCGACATCAATCGTCTCGGCCAGAGCCAGCCCACCATGCTCGAGTGGGACATGGACACGTACCGCCGCCGATGGGAGGCCTTCGGGTGGCAGGCGCTGATCGTCGACGGTCATGACGTCGACGCTCTCCTTCACGCGTACGAGACGGCTGCGACGACTCCGGATCGCCCGACGATCGTCCTCGCGCGAACAGTGAAGGGCAAGGGACTGCTCGACGTCGAAGGGAAGGAGGGCGAACACGGCAAGGCACTCGACGCATCGCTGGCGAAGAAAGTCGTCGCGAGCCTCGAGCGCGAGATGCACGGCCACGTCGGCCCGTGGAAGCCGACTCCGCCCGCGCTTCCGTGGACGACTGATGTCTTCGCGCCTCCACATCGGAAGGCTCCGCCACCGTCGTACTCGACCGGCGGAAAGCCGATCGCGCCGCGAAAGGCATTTGGCGAGGCGCTCGCGGCAATGGCGAAGGAGTGGCCGGAGATCGTCGTCATCGATGGCGACGTGAAGAACTCCACTTTCACCGAGCTCTTTAAAAAGGTCGAACCCGACCGCTTCTTCGAGGGCTTCATCGCTGAGCAGAACATGGTCGGCATGGCGATGGGGTTTGCGGCACGAGGCCGGATCCCGTTCGTCGCCACCTTCGGCGCCTTCTTCGCTCGCGCCTACGACTTCATTCGCATGGCGTGTGTAGGCGGAAACCCCATCAAGCTCGCCGGGACGCACGTCGGCGTGTCGATCGGTGAAGATGGCCCGTCGCAGATGGCTCTCGAGGATCTTGCAATGATGTGCGCCGAGCCGGGAATGACCGTGCTGTATCCGGCGGACGCTACGAGTGCGTGGCGCGCGACTGAGCTCGCGATTCGGCTCGCCGGACCTTTCTACCTGCGACTCGGACGGCCGGAGGCGCCCATTCTGTACGCCCCCGCGGAAGAGTTCTCCGTCGGACGCTGCAAGCTGCTGCGCCAGAGCAATGAGGATCGCGTGCTGATCGTTGCCGCGGGCGTCACGGTCGCGGAGGCGCTCGTCGCGCACGACGAGTTGACAAAGGAAGGCGTGAACGTTCGCGTGATCGATCTCTTCAGCGTGCAGCCGATCGACCGCGAGACGTTGATCGCCGGCGCCCGCGCTTGTCGGGGCAACGTTGTGACAGTTGAAGATCACTACGCGCATGGCGGGATCGGCGACGCGGTCCTCGCCGCACTGTCCGGAGAGCGCTGCGCCGTCCACAAGCTCGCCATCCAGGAAGTGCCGCGCAGCGGCAAGCCGAATGAGCTACTCGACCACTACGGCATCTCGGCGCCACACATCGTCGACGCCGTAAAGTCGATGCTCAAGTCACAGACGTAGAAGCAGGGCGCCGTCGCCGACGCGTTCGGACGACGTACGCATAGGCGGCGGCGTTTACGGCAATGACGAAGAAACCGAGAGCCCACTGGATTGGCGGAGTCAAACCCGACGGATAGAGCGCGCGCAGCACATAATGTTCGACGAATCCACCGGTGTAGCCGGCTTCACCAGCCCGGCCGCGGAAATAGTTCTCGAGAGGCGTGAGCGGACAAATCCATCCGCCAAACTCGATCAACGCTCCCCAGACCGCGGCGGGAATGTGAAGCACCGCGACGCGCGGCCATCGGACGACGAATAGTCCGCCCACGATCACGAAGACGACGAACGCCGCATGAAACAGCGCGACGGCGTCGGCGAGCACGCGATAAGTCATTGACGTCGATTCGAGGAATGCGACCGCCTCCACCGACCATTCGAAAGACCAATCGAATTATCGCGCCGCGGGATTTCCGTTCCCGGACCTGGCTAGCCTATTCTCGCTCGAAGTCGTTCGCGTGCCAGACTTCGACGGATCAGCATCAACGCCGGGATCGTCGACACGGCGCCGACGGCGACGAGCGCTCTACCGGCGGCCCGTCGCTTGGCTGAGCCAAGCCGACTCGAGAGCAACAAGCCGGCGCCCAAGGCGAGCGCGGCGCGCGTGGCGACGATGAACCCGAACTTCGGCGTGCTCAGTACGATTTCGTCCATGACCATTCCTGTTGCTGTCCAGGTCGGATGTGGTCGCATATCGCGCACCACTGATCGATCGCGTCATCGCTGTCATTCCTTAGTGCCCGGCCCGGCAGCACGATTGCGACCGTTTGGCGCGATCGTCTCACCGCGAGCCAACATCGCGACCAATTCCGCGATCTTCTTGGCGCGGCCGGCCGGCGTTTTCATGTTGTTCGTACGGAACGCCAGCGCGAAGAGGTTTTGGCGATTGAGTGTCGCGAGCGTCTTCCGCGCCCGCGGACTCGCTTCGATCGCCGCGCGCAGATCCGCGGGCAGACTCTCCGGACTGGCGCTCCGCATCGGCGCGTACGCTGCGTCCCACCTCCCATCGGCCTTCGCCGCGTCGACCTGCTTTTGTCCGTGCGGTGTCATGCGCCCCGCGGCGGTGAGGCGGGCGACGTGGTCGCGGTTGACCTGGCTCCAGATGCTCTTCGGCCGGCGCGGTGTGAAGCGCTGTAGGAACGACTTGTCGTCGAACGGCAACCGAATGGCGTCGATCCAGCCCCAGCAGAGCGCGACCTCGAGCGCCTCGGCGTGCGTCACGGTCGGGAGTCCGGAAGCTTTCTTGTGGATCTTGATCCAGATCTCGGACTCATGATCGTGGTTCGCGCGCAACCACGTTTCGAACGCATCCGCGTCGCGGAAAGCTCGAATCTTCTTCGGACCGGGCTTGACCTGTGCCATGAAATCTTTCGGGGAGAACTAGAGCTAATCCGCGCGAATCGTTTCGACCGGATCCAGTCGCGACGCCCGGCGCGCGGGCAACGCACACGCTATCACCGCGGCCGCGACGAGCAGCAACGGAGCAACGATGAAGGTCGTCGGATCGCGCGGTCCGACGCTGTAGAGCAGAGAACCCAACAGGCGCGTGAGACTGAGCGCGGCAACCACACCCAGCGCGACCCCGGCGCCGACCATTCGAACGCCGTCGGACAGCACCATCCGCACGACGCCCTCGCGTGTGGCGCCCAGTGCCATGCGAATACCGATCTCGCGACGGCGCTGCTGAACACCGTACGCCATCACGCCGTACACGCCAACCAAGGCGAGCGTCATCGCGACCGCCGCAAAAAGTCCGAGCAGCACGAGATAGAACCGCCGGTCGCCCATCGACGAGGCCACGATGTCGCTATACGAACGCGGCGCGTTCATTGGAATTTGCGGATCGAGCCGGCGCAGCAGCGATCGCGCCCCGCTCACGACACCGGCCGGTGGCGTGGTCGACCGAATCACCACGTCGTACTCGTTGACCGGCCACTGCAGGTACGGCATGTACATGTGCGGTGAGATGTCCTGACTGAGAGCGCGCTGCCGCACGTCGCCGACGACGCCAATGACCTCGCCGCCGAACTTTACGCCGGGCCAGCCGACGTTCCCCCATCCGGTTTGGAGATACTTCCCGATCGGATCCTCGTTCGGGAAATACCGGCGTGCCAGCTCGGCGCTGATGAGCAGCACCTGCCTGCCGCCGTCGCGCGTGAGCCGATCGGTGGCGTCGAACATCCGGCCGCGCAGGAGCGGAATTCCCATGGCCGCGAAATAGTCGGGTCCTGCCGCGCGAGCCTGGGCGCGCGGCTCTCGCGGGTCCGCCGGTTGTCCCCGCACGTCGAACGTCATCTCTGTGCTCCCGCCGGCGAGCGGGAGCTTGAACGAGACGTCGGCCGCCGTGACGCCCGGCAGGTGTCGTATTCCGACCAGCAGCTGTCGCGTGAATTCGATCTCTGCTTCCTTGGTGGCATACCGTCGCGGCAGTTGGCCGAGACTGAAGGTCACGACGCCTTCGGCACGGAACCCGGGGTCGACGTCGCGGAGTCGCGCGAGGCTGCGGAACAGCAATCCAGCGCCCGCGAGCAGCACGACCGCAAGCGTGACTTCCGCGACGACTAGCACGCGACGCGCCCGCGCCGCATCGACGCTTCCACGCACGCCGCGTCCGGCGGATCTCATTCGATCGTGTACGTCGAGCGTGAACGCCTTCACCGCGGGCCCAACGCCGCACAAGATCCCTATCAACGAAGTAGCGAAGAACGCGAACGCGAGGACTCGCCCGTCGAAGCCGACCTCGCCGAGCCGCGGCAGGTTGGCGGGCGCGATGGCGACGAGCGCCTTCACTCCGCCCCACGCGAGCAAGAGTCCGAGCGCTCCGCCGATCGATGCTAGGACCACGCTCTCGACGAGCAGCTGACGCACCAACCGGCCGCGCGTGGCGCCGAGCGCAGTGCGCAACGCCAGCTCGGCGTCGCGTGCGGCGACACGGCCGAGCGTGAGCCCACCGACGTTCGCGCACGCGATGAGCAGTACCAGTGTCACCGCGCCGAGGAGGACCCAGAGCGTGTCCCGCACGTTGCCCACCACGCTCATCAACAATGGCGTGACCAGCGCGTGCACGCCCGTGTTGTGTTCCGGATTCGCCTGTTCGAGACGGCGAGCGAGGCCCGTCATCTCAGAGCGAGCCGCGTCGAGCGACGCGCCCGGTGCCAGACGAGCGACGACGTTCAAGTACCGCGCGCCACGCGAGCTCGGCGACAAATTGCGTTCGGAGAAGCGTGTGCCAAGGAACACATCGACGGGCTCGGGCCATTGCATGGCGGCGGGGGCGACGCCGACGACGAGCGTCGGGAATCCGTCGAGCGTGATCGTCCGGCCAACGACGCTGGAATCAGCGCCGAAGCGCCGGCGCCACAGCCTCTCGCTCAGAATGGCAACGCGCGCTGCTCCGGCCACGTCCTCGCCGGGCAGGAACGAGCGGCCGACCAGCGGTCGAACGCCGAGCACGTCGAACGTGTTCGCGGTGATCCGCGCCTGATCGATCTGTTCGGCGTCGCCGCTCCCCGAGAGGATCGTTTGACTGGAGTACGAAGCCGCGAATCCGGCCAGCGTGCGCGCGTCGCGCCGCCAATCCATGAGATCGACCGGGGAGACCGCCGTCGAACCACCCTCCATTACTGAATTGACCGCGACCAGACGGTCCGGATCCGGATACGCGAGCGGGCGGAGCATCACGCCGTTCACGATGCTGAAGATGGCCGCGTTGGCGCCGATGCCGAGTGCCAACGTCAGACACGCGACGATGCTGAAGACCGGCGACCGCGCCAGCGAGCGCGCGGAGTATCGCACGTCGCGCCAGAGCATCTCGATCCAGATGCCGGGCCGTACGTCGCGTACGCGCTCCTTCACCTGCTCGACACCACCGACCTCGAGGAGCGCGGCTCGGCGCGCCGCCTCGGGATCCATCCCCGCCTTGATCTTTTCTTCCGTGAGCAGCGCGACGTACGCGGCGAGCTCACGATCCAGCGCGCGATCGCTTCGATCGGAGTTGAAGAACGTCATCACCGGCTCTCGAGTGCCAACGACATGGCGGCCACGACCTTCTGCCACTCGTTCCGCTCGACTTGTAGCTGTCGGCGGCCTTTGGCGGTGAGCGTGTAGTATTTGGCGTCGCGCCGCGTCTCCGACTTTCCGAACTCGGACGTCAGCAGTCCCGCGTGTTCGAGCCGGTGGAGGGCGGGAAAGAGGGAACCGGGGCCAGGGTTGAACGCGCTCCCGGTGATTTGCTCGATGCGTCGGGCGATGCCAAGCCCGTGCAGCTCGCCGAGGCTCAGCGACTTGAGGATCAGAAGATCGAGTGTCCCCTTGAGAATCGTGACCGGTGCCATCGGCCCTCAACGTATCGGAGTTCGATACGTTAAGGTTTCGCCCAACCTATCGAATGTCAATAGGTCCACGATTCGACGATCATTTCTGAATTCCGGTGGCCACGATGAGCTTCTTCGCCACCAGCTCCTGACACAGATGGCCGATCACATAGTCCGGCGCGGTGTTCACCGAGACTTCGCGAGTCGCCGCCAATTCGGTAATTGTTGCCTCGACAGCCGCCCAGAGCGGCGTGTCACGATGCTCCTCGAAATTGCGTGACGGCATGAAGATGTCCTGGTTGGGAACCTGCGAAGAACCCTCAGGTGCTAGTCACACGCCGAGCGCCGAGGCGGTCGCGTTGGGCGAGGAGTCGATCGCGAGGGCGTCTCCGCCGAGATGCCCAAAGTACTCCTCGACGCACCAGAGAATGACCCGTCTGGTGAGCGAGAGACGCATCGCCGTGGGAGCCATCTTGTCGTCGATCAGACTCGTCAGTCGTGTGATGATGAGCGCGGGCGGAACGCCGGCCCGCCGCTCTACGCCCACGAAGCTCCACACGGCGCATCGCAGAGCGCGTTCGTCGATCGGCGCGCTGGCGAGGACAGCCGAGATGACCGCGCGCAGATCTTTCGCATCAGCGAGGTCTTCGACGCTGCGGAGCACGGCCCCGTTTCGATTGTTGTTCATGAGACCTCCGGTAATTCCACGAGCAGGCTGACCTGAAGGGCTCGGGGATCCGGCGCGACAATAGCGCGATGCGGAGGCCAAAGGGAGCGGATCGACGCCGCTCACCAGCTGTGGTTGTAATATAGCGGGTATCGGCGAGAAACCCCAACCTCGCGACTGGGGCTGATCGCCAAGCATCGGTGGGAATCGCGTATGATCGGAGAGCTTGGGGTGTTTCTGGGGTCTTTTTTCCAACGCTCCGTCAGCTGCGTGACCGGAATCGTATCTTGGTACGGGCGTGCTGAACCGACCGACCCCTCGTGCTGATCTTGCGGCTTCGACGACCGAACGACGAGGCGAACATGTACAGTTCTCTAATGACCGTGACGAGCGCTGTCCTCTTGCTCCTCCCCGCCGGCGCGAGGCCGCACCTCAGGCAGGCCACGCTTCCGAGCTACACGCGGGCGCTCCAGCTCGAGACCACGTCCGACGCCTCCGCGAACGTGAGCATCGGCGACGTCAACGGAGACGGGATGCTCGATCTCGTGCTCGTCAAAGGACGCCACGGGCCGGGCATGAGCCGCGTCCTCCTCGGTGACGGCCACGGTCATTTCACGACGGCGTACGATCTCTCGAAGGAGCCATATCACTCGTATTCCGGCACTCTCGTGGACATGGACCGCGACGGCGCGCTCGACGTCGTCCTGAGTAATGAGGGCGGCGGGGAAAAGCTCATCTTTCTGAACGACGGAAAGGGGCACTTCCGAATTGGATCGACGTTCGGATCGCCGGCATGGGACACGCGCAACGCCGCCATTGCTGACCTCAACGGCGACGGTCTGCCGGACATCGTCGTTGCCAATCGCGGCAATCATGCGGCGCAGTATGTCTGTCTCAACCAAGGGCAGGGCCGCTTCAGCGCAACGTGCGAGGCACTCGCTGACTACTCGGCGACGACTATCACGCCGGCTGACGTGAACCAAGACGGCAAGATCGATCTCGTTGTACCGCATCGCGACGGAGGGCAAAGCTACGCCTATCTGAATGGCGGGAACGCGTCGTTTTCGGACGCGCGGCGAGTTCCGTTCGGGTCATCGAATGGAACTGTGAGGATGGCGGTCGCGGGCGATTTCGACAACGACGGTCTCGTCGACCTCGTCCTGATCGACGACGAGCACAAGAAGGTCGAGCTCTGCTACGGCACCAAGACGGGCGGCTTCGCGCCACCGACGAGGCTCGACTCAGGCCAGGCACCATATGCACTGACTGTCGCCGATCTCAATCGCGACGGACACGCCGACATCATCGTGGGATACGTTGAGTCGCCCTCGGCTGTGTTTTTCGGTGCAGGGAAGCCGCGACAGTTCACCCGAGTGAACTTCGGCGACAACAAAGGCGCGGTGTACGGGTTTGCCGTCGCGGACCTGGACGGCGACAAGCAGCTCGATATCGCGGCTGCCCGCTCGGGGGCGCCGAACATGGTTTACTTCGGCGCAGCCGGGCGCCGCTGATCGGCTGGCTGTGAAGAGAGTCACCGATCCGGTGCGTGTTTCTTGCTGGGCGACCTCTCTAAACCAACCCCTTGTTCGCTCCCGCGCCCTCTCCTGATGCGCGTGGCCCATAAGGGCATGCCCCGGAGGGATTGTATGAAGCTCCATCTCGGAAAGGTTGTGCTCGCAACAGCAGCGGTGGCGATGGCTGCGCTCGCGCCAACCACGTCCCTGGCACAGGGGACGCCGGCGGGTATCAAGATCGACACGACGAGCCTGGGCCCAACGCTCGCGACGGCCGCGGGGATGACGTTGTACACCTTCGGCAGCGACACCGTCGCCGGGAAGTCGGTGTGTAACGCCCGGTGTGCGACCACCTGGCCCGCGGCTGCTGCGCCAGCCGACGCACAGCCGATGGGCGATTGGACGATCATCACGCGCGACGACGGCACCAAACAGTGGGCTTACAAAGGCCACCCGCTCTACACGTTCATGAACGACGCGAAACCGGGCGACGTCATGGGCAACGGCCGCGGTAAATGGACGGTCGCAAAGCCCTGAGCAGTTCCGCGCGCGCGACGCGGCTTGAATGAACAGTCCTCGAACGGCCCTTATGAGTAAACGCTCATGAGGGCCGTCCTTGCAAGTCGTGAGCGGAAGTCCATGACCGGCGGCCACCGCGCCGAGGGGGCGCTCGACACACTCCTGGACAGTTGGAGCGCGACGTGGCAACATGCACGCATGCGCAATTCCCATCGTCTTTCTCTCGCCGCCGCGTGCATCGCGACCGCGGGTTTGGCCTGCCACCGCTCAGGCACGTCGTCCCCCCCGGCACCCGCCGTCGCCGCTAGTCCGGCGGCAGTCATCCACTCGGCGTTTCCACCGGACTGGCGATTCAAGCCCGCCATCCCGGGTACGTTCGCCCAGCACGGCATGGTGGTCAGCATGTCGCGCGACGCGAGCGAGGCGGGCGTCGAGATCCTCAAGGAAGGCGGCAACGCCGTCGACGCCGCTGTCGCGACCGGTTTCGCGCTCGCGGTCACCTATCCGACCGCCGGCAACATCGGTGGCGGCGGCTTCATGACGATCCGCATGGCGGACGGACGCGTGATGACGCTCGACTATCGCGAAGTCGCGCCGCTCGCCGCGACGCATGACATGTACATCGAAAGCGGCAAGCTCACGGACAAAAGCCGTATCGGTTATCTGGCGTCGGGGGTACCCGGCTCGGTGGCCGGGATGGCCGAAGCGCTGCGGAAGTACGGCACGATGCCGCTGGCCAAGGTGATGGCGCCGGCGATTCGGCTCGCGAAAGAGGGTTTCATGATGGCCGCTCCCGAGAATGACGGCGGAAGTGGCGGGGGCCGCCGCGGTGGAACAGGGGAAAGGAACTGCAACGCGCTCATCGCTCGCTTCGAGGGAAAGGATCTCTTCTGTCCGGGAGGGCATGCGCTCGCGCCGGGCACTCGGTTCGCGCAGCCCGATCTCGCTCGTACGCTCGAGCTGATCGCGGCGCAGGGACCGAAGGCATTCTATGAAGGCGCGATCGCCGACTCGCTCGTGGCCGACGAGCGGCGAGGGGGCGGGATCATCACGAAAGAAGATCTGCGACGGTACACGCCGGTCTGGCGCGACGCGATTCGAACGAACTACCGCGGCTACACGCTGCTCACGATGCCACCATCGTCGTCAGGCGGAATCACGATCAGCGAAACGCTCAACATTCTCGAGAACTTCGCGCCGCTGCCGCCTCCCGGGAGCGCGGAGTACACGCACCTGGTTGCCGAGGCGCTGCGGCGATCGTTCACCGATCGCAACGAGAAGCTCGGCGACCCCGCGTTCGTCAAGGTTCCCCTCGATCAGCTCACGGACAAGGCGTACGCCAAGTCGCTCGCGTCGCAGATCGATCCGCATCACGCGTCCGCGACGCCCGCTTTCAACGCACGCGGCGAGGAGATGGAGACAACGCACTATTCGGTTGTGGATGCCGCTGGTAACGCGGTGGCGACGACGACGACGCTGAACGGCGGCTATGGCTCCGGCGTTTGGATTCGCGGCGCGGGGTTCTTCATGAACAACGAAATGGACGACTTCGCCGCGCAGCCGGGGACGCCGAACATGTACGGCCTCGTTCAGGGGGAGGTGAACGCCGTTCAGCCAGGGAAGCGCATGCTCTCGGCCATGTCGCCGACGATCGTCCTCGATCCGCAGGGCAAGCTGTTGCTCGTCACCGGCGCGGCCGGCGGGCCGACGATCATCACCACGACGATGCAAGTGATTCTGAACGTCATCGAGTTCCATATGAGTCTTTCCGACGCGATGCACGCACCACGTCTCCATCATCAGGGGCTGCCGGACCGTCTGGACTACGAGCCGAACGGTCTCAACGTCGCCGTTCAGGATTCACTCAAGGCGATGGGGCACGTGCTGGGGAGCCGTCAACTGGCGACCGCGAATTCGATAATGCGCGTGGGCGACGGCCTCGAAGGAGTCGGCGAGCCGCGGTCGCGGGGCGTGGCGGTGGGTTATTGATCGGGCGCCGAGCACGTATCGCCTAGGAGGAAGCGAAAAAAACGCGGTGCATGAGGTCTTGCGCGCACGACTCTGAGTGACCCGGGCGGGTCTCGAACCCGCGACCTACGGATTAAAAGTCCGTTGCTCTACCAGCTGAGCTACCGGGTCGGTGATGTATCAAACTTCACCTGCTGGAACCACTTAGACAACTCGTTGCGCGACCGCTCGGGTCTGATTATCCGGCGGATTGTGCTCGAATTGTGCTCAACCTGCTCTTCTTGATCGGAACGCCGGCGGGCGACCCCTGCGCTCTGCCGTGCAACGCCGCGCATCGAGCTAGCGCCGGAATCAGAATGTCCGCAAACTCAACGAAGAGCTAGATACGATCCCAGACCGTCCGGTGAGATGAACCGTTTCTGGGCGCTGCCGATTTCTTTGATTGCCGGGCTGGGCATCGCGGCAGCCAGCGCCGACGCGCAATCGCGGCCGACCGGGACCATCGACGGAATCGTCACGGACACAAACCTCGTATCGCTCGGCAACGCGACGATTTCGATGCTCGGCTCCGCCCTCCGCGTTGCAACGGGCGATAATGGTCGATTTCGAATTGTGGACGTGCAGCCCGGCAACTACGTATTGAGCGTGCGCCACATCGGTTACGCGTCCCTCGCGGTCGCGTTATCGATTGCTGCCGGAGACACCGCCCGCCCGTCACTCACCATGCGGCCTATCGTCGCGGCGCTCGACACGATGATCTCCTCGGCGAAGACGCTTCCGGCGCGCATGAGCGAATTCGACTATCGCCGAAAACTCGGTTTCGGTCACTTCATCTCGGGGGAGGAGATCGAAAAGCGGAACGAAGTGTTCCTCGCCGATCTGATTCGCACGGTACTGTCGGTGACCATTGCCGAGAAAGGGTTCAGACAGGTTGCGGTGAACACGCGTGCGGGGTGTGCATTTCAGATCTACCTTGACGGCCTTGCGATACCGTTAACCCCCGACCTTCGGGACCTTCCATCGCCGAGGGAACTAGCCGGGATCGAGATCTACTCCGGTCCAGCGACGATCCCGGTGCAATACAGATACGGCAACGCGAGCTGTGGAGTCATCCTCATCTGGACCAAAAGCGGTTGAGTGGAGTGCGGGCGTTATTTAGCGTGAGGCCGCGCGTGAAGGTGGGGCTCATGGAATGCGATCGTTGCAAGAGTGCCGAGGCGATCCTCCACATCACGCAGGTCGCGACCGATATGCTCGCACAGCGCCAAACGAGCGCGCTATCCATTGCCTCACCGCGCGTGCGCTGGCCTCCCCTTCGCGCTCGAATCGCACCGCCATCGCCGAACCGACCCTCGTCGACAGCTATTCCAGCCGCGAGTCGTCGTTCTCATGTGATGAGGTCGCCAGCCCCATCCGTCGCAGCGTCCACAGCCGTAGCGGAATTCCAAGGGTAAAATTAGAGATCCGTGAGCTTCTTGCGCCGTCCGTAAACGCAAGCTAAGGTGACCCGGACCACGCGCGTGGGCCGTACGCGCGGCGACGGGGAGTCCGATGCATCAGCAGTGCGATTTGGCCGCTGCCTCCTTGTTGTGGGCCTTTCGCCGCTGAGGAATCGGTCTCGGATGAGTAAACACCGTCGCTCAAAAGAAAGCCGGGCGCACGTCGTGGCGCCCACGACGGCCACTGCGGCGGAACCCGCATCGCAGGGGCCCCCGAGGCCCGGCGAAGTCCGTCCGCCTGGTTTCTGGCCGATGATTCGGCGGAATGCGCCACTCATCGGCGCGTGTGCGGTAATCGCGGGCGCCGCCGCGTTCTTCGTGACAGCTCGGCTCCCGCGACTCTACGAGTCGTCCGTGTCGATTCGCGTCGACCCGCGCGGACGCCTCCTGTCGATCAGCGCCTCGGACGTCGCGAGTGAAAACGCGATGGCCACGGAATTGGAGATGTTGCGGAGTCGGTCGCTCATCCGCCGCGTTGTCGATTCAACCGGTTTTCGACTACAAATCAGCTCGGCAAAGTCCGGCGCAGGCACCGAACGATCCAGGTCGACTTTCCTGACGGAGGTTCACGTTGCGGATAACGCGCCGCTCGGACCCTACCGGTTGGTTCCCCTTTCCGACGACAAGCTTCAGCTCTTGGAGGTCGATGGCAAAAAGCTCGTCGATCTCGTGCCCGTTGGAAAACCCGTGGCCGCGCGCGGTCTGTCATTCCGTGCGTCACCCGCGGCGCTGGCGCAGGCGCCACTGAACCTCACGGTTCTTCCAATCGATGACGCCGTGGACTCGGTCGCTGCGTGGACGTCCGTATCGCGGCGCAGCCGGGACGCCAATATCGTCGACGTGCGCGTACGTGGCGCGGACGCCGGACTTGTCTATGCAGTCGCGAACGCCTTTGGTCAGCTTTACGTCGTTGGTCACGAGGGCGAACGCCGCCTCGAGGCGCAGCGGTCTGTCGAGTTTCTTCGCGATCAGCTGACCCGTGTCTCTCGTCAACTGCGGACGTCCGAGCAGAAACTTCGCGACTATCGAGCGAGTGCGGGGGTCATCAGCCTCCCCGACGAAGCTTCGACCGGCGTGAGTCATCGGGCGGAGCTCCTCGCCCAACGGAACGCCACGAACGTGGAGCGAGAGGCGTTGCAACGGCTCCTCCAGTCGACCGCCGGATCGAAGGGCGGTGGCGCCGATGACAACTATCGTCAGCTCCTCGCGTTCCCCACGTTGCTGCGCAGCGACGCCGCCGTCGGAATGCAGACCGCGTTGACGATGGCGGAACAGAAGCGAAGTGAGCTCGTGCCGCAGCAAACCGAACGCGGCGCCGAAGTGAAAGCGCTCGACGCCCGCATTGCCGAGTTGCATGGGCAACTGCGCGCGTTCGTGACGACGTACCTGCAAGGGCTGACCAACGAGGTGCAGGCGTTGGATTCAACCTTGTCCCGTTCCGACCGGTCGCTGGCGACGCTTCCCGAAAAGGAGCTCCGCTACGCCGAGCTCGATCGACAGGCGAAAACCAACGAGTCGTTGTTTGCGATGCTCCAGCAGCGACTGAGGGAGTCGGAGTTCGCGGCCGCCGCTACCGACGAGAGTATCCGGTTGATCGACCCCGCGGTCTTGCCGAGACACCCCGTATTCCCCCGGCCGATCCTGACGACGCTGCTCGCCATCGCGGCGGGGTTGCTCATTGGAGTATTGGGAGCGTTGCTGCGCGAATACAGCGATCGCGCGCTGCGCACCCGGTCACAACTGCTCGCCCTCACCGGCTCGCCGGTGCTGAGTTTGATTCCGCGACTCCAGGGAGCGCGCGCCTTCGTCGCCCGATTTCCGGGCATCGCCTCTCGAACGCCGGCCGTGCCGTTGGAGATGCCCGAGCAAGGGCGGGGCGCTGTCGTTCGTCCCGTCGGTCGCGGCTCGTCGGCGCGCTACTCGACGAGCGATCTGTTCGGATTTGCCGAGTCGTACGCGCGGCTGGTGACAAATCTCGGATTCGCCGCGACGGAACGGCGGATCGAGGTCCTTCTGGTGACGAGCGCGCTCGCCGGCGACGGCAAGACGACCGTTGCGACGAATCTCGCGCTGACGCTCGCTCGTGAAGGCAAGCGCGTGTTGTTGATCGAC
>Ga0207674_10001210_pt1 | contig 33627 bp, 34 predicted proteins | sample KBSCornC72_FD_184303 | JGI IMG/M metagenome (GOLD analysis project Ga0207674, IMG submission 184303) | Corn rhizosphere microbial communities from Kellogg Biological Station, Michigan, USA - KBS Corn C7-2 (SPAdes) (version 2) | ecosystem: Host-associated > Plants > Roots > Rhizosphere > Soil ...
CTGGCGGAACCTGAAATTCTACCAGACCGTCGGCAACGAGTTTGCCCGCGACTATCGAGCGCTCCAGGACGATGGGAGCGAGGGAGCTATCGTCGCGGTGTGGAAACGCGATGGCGACAAGGTGCGGCTGTTCTGGGCTGCGGAGGGCGGCCCCGAGACAGCGGACCCCGGTTTCGACCCACACCTCGCTCCCGATCCGACCCCGCTTTGGAACATCCTCGACATGACGCCCGATGGCCGAGCGGCCGACTGGTATCCGAAGCTCGAGTATGATGAATGATCGCGCTGCCGGAGCAATGGAAGAAAGAGGCGTGAGAGTGCCCAAAGCCTTCGAATGAGCCCCACCATCACCGCCTTCGAAAGCTCGCCGGATCGGGGCCGCGGGCTGGCGCGTGACATGCCGGTCCGCTGGGCGTTCGAGGAGGTCGGTCAGCCTTATGACGTGCGCCTCGTCTCGTTCGCCGAGATGAAGCAGGCTGCGCATCGGGCGCTGCAGCCGTTCGGGCAGATTCCGACCTACGAAGAAGGGGGCCTCGCCCTGTTCGAGTCCGGTGCGATCGTGCTTCATATCGCGGAGACGCATGCCGGTCTGCTGCCCGGCGACGCGAATGCGCGGGCGCGCGCGATCGCCTGGATGTTCGCAGCCAAGAGCACGGTTGAGCCTCCGATCGTCGAGCGCGAGGCCGCCATTCTCTTCGAGCGCGACAAGAGCTGGTACGATGAGCGCCTACCGATCCTTGATGATCGTGTCCGCGCGCGGCTGACCGATCTTTCCCGAAGGTTGGGCGATGCCAACTGGCTCGACGGGGACTTCAGCGCCGGCGACCTGCTGATGATCAACGTGCTGCGCCGGCCAGCGGCATCAGAAATCCTGAAGGAATTTCCCAACCTCGCGGGCTATGTCGCGCGGGGCGAAACGCGGCCGGCCTTCAAGCGCGCCTATGCGGACCAACTGGCGGTCTTCACCGCCGCCTCGAACGGCTGATAGCTCCGCCTCCCCCCAACTGGAGAAATTGATGCTCGTCCTCTTCGGCCACCCCTTCTCGTCCTTTACTCAGAAAGCGCTGATCGCGCTTTACGCGGACGAAACCGAGTTCGAGTACCGTGCTCTCGACGTCGAGAACCCGGAGCCGTTTTTCGCCGAGCTCAAGTCTTATTGGCCGTTCGGCAAGTTCCCGGTGCTTCTCGACGACGGCAGGGCGGTGATCGAAACGAGCTGCATTATCGAGCATCTGCAGGCGCACCACCGCGGTCCAAACGAGTGGATTCCCGACGGAGAGCTAGGCCGGCGCGTGCGCTTCCTTGACCGGTTCTTTGACCTCTACGTCATGGAGAACATGCAGAAGGCCGCGACCGACCCGCTGCGGCCCGAAGAAAGTCGTGACACTTTCGGCGTCGACAGGGCCCGCACCAACCTCAACACCGCCTACGACTGGATCGAAGGGCAGCTGAGTGAGCCCTGGGCAGCAGGCGAAGCGTTCACGCTCGCCGACTGCGCAGCGGCGCCGTCACTTTTCTACGCCGACTGGGTCGAGCCGATCGGCGATGCACGGCCGAACCTCGCCGCCTATCGCGCACGCCTGCTCGCGCATCCCGCGGTCGTACGCTGCGTTGATGAGGGGCGCCACTACCGGCATTTCTTTCCGCTCGGCGCGCCAGACCGCGATTAAGCGAAAGCCGGCGCTTTTCGCAGGAGCTGATAGGCCTCGATCACCTCGCCGAGTCGGGCCTCGTGGCTGCGGTCGCCGCCGTTCTTGTCGGGGTGGTAGCGACGCACCAGGCCGGAGTAGCGCTGGCGGAGCTGGTGGCGGTCGGCGTCCTCTCCAAGGCCCAGCACCGACAGCGCCCGCCGCTCGGGTTTACTGAACCGCGATGGCCGCGCCGCCTCCACGCTACCGAAGCGCGTCGAGATGGCATCGAGCGGATCGGTGAAGTCGCTCCACCTGGGCGGTGGGTCGGCGCCGTTGGCGGCGAAGCGGCGGCTCGGGCGGTCCCATCCGGCTAGCGGCGATTGGGCCCGCGTGATCTCGTCGGCGCTCATGCCTTCGAAGAAATTGTACTTCGCATTGTGCTCGCGGACATGGTCGAGGCACAGGAAGCGCCAAGCGCCCGGCCCATCGAAGTCTGCGGGCTGGAGCGGGGCCTTATATTCGCCTTGCGCGTCGCATCCCGGGACGGCGCAATTCGCCCTGGCCCCTTCGACCCGCCCGTGCATCCGTGATTGTTTCGATGCCATTGAATCCCACTATATAGGGCCAATGAACGTCCAAAAAACCGGTCCGGTCGCGACTGAAATGCTCGCGCGCCTCAATTCGGCGCTTTCCCCCACGATCATCGAGCTGATCGACGACAGCGAGCAGCACCGTGGCCACGGCGGTTACAATCCGGCGGGCGAAAGCCACTTCACCTTGCGCATTGAAAGCGCAGACTTCGCCGGCAAGAACCGCGTCGAGCGGCAGCGGCTGATCTATGCGGCGCTAGGAGATCTCATGCGCGAACGAGTCCACGCGCTGTCGATCCGCGCCAGCGCACCGGGAGAAAATAAACCCTAGTAACTGACTAGAGAATTAATTATTTGAGGTTTGCCGAAATCGAACCCGGGAGACCCCAAATGAAGTCTCGTCCGATTTGCTTCGCGTCACTCGCCATCATCGCCGCCGCTCTCTGCTCCTGCTCGAAGAATGATCAGGGAGGAGGAAATCCGTCACGGCCGGAAGCAAGCGACACAAGCACCACGCCCAACATCTCGCCGACCGCGGCGCCAGGCGTGGCGTTCAATTTTGCTTATGACTTCAACCTTCCCGACGAGCGCATCTCGGCCACCCAGGAGTCGCATGCCGCAGCCTGCGAGAAGCTCGGGCTGGCGCGCTGCCGAATTACCGGCATGTCCTACAGCGTCGATCAGCACGAGCAGGTCACGGCCGAGCTCGACCTCAAGCTCGATCCGGCGATCGCACGTCAGTTCGGCAATTCGGCAAAGCAATCGGTCGAGGCCAACGCCGGCACGCTCATCCGGATGGAGATCGGCAGTTCCGACGAAGGGCAAACCATCCAACAGGCAACCAAGCAGAAGATTGACGTCGCGGGGCGCATCGCCGAGCTTCAGCACGAGCTGGCGCGAACCAGAGCCGGTACTGCCACCCACGCAAACCTGCTGAGCCAGATCCAGGAACTCAAGCAGCAGGCTTCCGAACAGGGCCGCGCGATCGAAGCCGGCCAGGCAGCGCTCGCAAGCACTCCGATGGCGTTTCACTATTACGGCCGCGGCGGCGTCCCGGGCTTTCGCGGCAACCCGGTTCGCGCAGCTTGGCAGACGTTCGTGACGACCGTCGTCTGGCTGGTGCAGATCCTGCTTCAGGCTCTGGCGGTGCTGGTCCCATTCGGAATCCTGCTCGCGATGTTCATCGCGCTCTGGAGGACTAATCCGATCCGCGTGTTCAGGCGCTGGATCGCTAGACCGAAGGAAGCGAACGCCGAGTGAGCAAGGGCCGCGCCGGCGGCCTTACCGAACCTAGAAGCCGAGGCTGATGCCGAGGCGGCCGCCGATCGATACATCCCCCTGCTGCTGCTCGGCATTGGCTTCGGCGAAGAAGGTGACGCTCGATCCGCCGCCGAGCAGCCGGAGGCCTCCGCGCCAGCCGCTGGTGCGGTCGTCCGGCGTCAAGGTGAACGGAGTCCCGCTGCCGAATGAGGCTATTGTGTCGCCGACCGAGCCGCTGAGGATCTGACGGCGGCCGCCCTCGAGCTCGAGCCGCATCCACGCCGATTCCTGATCCTCGGCGCGCATGAAGTCATAGCCGAGCGCGAGCATGGCGTTCGCCGCGGTTTCCTTGCTGTCGCGCGCACGGACCGTGAGGTCAAAGGCGTCGCCGCCGCCGGTCTCGGTGAAGCCCTTCTCGTGCAGCTTGTAATATTCGATCGAGGCGTTCGGGCGGATGCTAAGCCGCCCGGCGTGCGCTTCGTAGGATACGCCCGCGGAGCCAGAGTAGAGGCGGCCGTTCCATTCGCCGTCGGCCGAACGGGTGACCGTCGTGCCTTCATCGAGTCCGCTGAAATTCCGCGTGCTGTCGAAGTTGAGGGTTGCAGCGGTTCCCCGCGCCCAGGCGTGGATCGGCCCGAAGTTGCCGCGCCAATAGACGCCGGCCTCATAATGGTTGCTGACCAGCTCGGCGCCGTTGTGATGATCCTTGCCGAAATAATAGCCGAGGCTGACGCCGACGTTGCCGACGGGGCCCACCGGAACGTCATAGCCCGCGACGGTGCCCCAGCTGCCCAGCTTGTAGCTCGAAGTGTCGCCGACCGACTTGCTCGAGCCCCAGGCGACCTGCTGCAGCCACAGACCCTTGCTCATGCGCGGTTGGGCGAGGATGTCGGCCGCCAGGCGCGAAGGCTTGGTCGCCGTTTCGAACACGCCGCCGGCATGCTCGGGCATCATCTGCTGCAACGTCGATTTCAGAGTCGAGCTGTCAGCAATCGTCAGAAGGACGCCGGCAACGCCGCTGTCGGCATCCGCCGCCCCAAGCACCGCATCGATAATCTGGCGCTCGGACTGGTTGAGCCCAAGCTCACTCGACGCCTTGAGCTGAACGCCCAGGGTTACCTGGCCGGTCGTGGCGTCCGGCGTCAGCGTGCTGTTGAAGAGGAAGGGCAAGGTGACGATTGAGCTGGTGAGATTCTGGCCGCCGACCAAAGTCCCGGCATTGATGATCGTGTAGTTGCCGGGCGCGGTGCCGATCTGATCGAACGTGACGGCGACCTTCGTACCAGTCGCGAAGTTCGCAGTGCCCGCGACGTTGTAACTCGTGAAGCCGGTGTCGGCGATGTGGACACCGAGCGATGCTCCGGTTCCGGTAGTCAAGGAAGCGAGATTGACAGTCCCGGCATTCTGCAGGTCGAGGATCGTTCCCGCGCCGACATTCAGCGCGAGGCCGTCGCTGTTGAGGAGCGTGCCTTGGAAGGCAGAGGTGCCGGACAGGCTCATCGTGTCCGCACCGCCGCCGAAATCAATCTTGCCGGCGACCGTCCCCGCCTGAATGTCGAGCGTATCGCTGCCCGAGCCGAAAAGGATGTTGCCGGTGATGGCGGGCGCCGGCTTGCCCGAAGCCGCAGCCAACTGGCGAACGGTCGCGCCTGTGGTGTTCGCACTTAGATCGATCGCCGTCGCCGAATCGCCGAGCGCCGCCGCATTGGTGACTCCGATTGAGCCGCTATTCTGAACGAGACCGAGCGTTCCAGACTGGTCGACGATCGCCGCAGCCGTGCCCGAAGTCCCGCTCCGCGTGGCAAAAATGGTGCCGCTGTTGGTGATTGAGTTCACCGTAGCGCCGCTGTCGATAAGGATTGCGCGAGATGTCGCCGTCGCAGTGCCGCCACCACTCGAAGTGATGCTGCCGCTGCTGACAATCTGCGGAACGCTCGCGCCGCCGCCGAGATGAATCGCAGTGCCGTTTGCGCCGGAAGCGGTGGCGCCGATCGCTCCGCTCAGGGTCATTCCGCCCGTGATGTTTACTGCATAACCGGTGCCTCCGATCTCCAGAGCGGTCGCGTTGATGCCGCTATAGACCCCGTTGGCGCCAACATTGCCCTTGACGACGAGGCCGTGACCGGCGGTCGATGAAGCCACGGCGCCGATCGAGATATCCTGGCTCGTCGAGCCGATCTTCAGCGCCGGCGCTGCGCCGTAGCTAACGAGCGTCGCTGTCGTTTCGCTCGCGTCGGCAATGCCGTCACCGTCCTCGTCAGTGCTGTTCGGGTCGTTGTCCGCCGGACGGGTGTCGAGGAGGATACCGCCAGCGACGTTGCCTGAGATCAGGACCGCAGGGCCGCCCTGCAGCAAATCGTCCGCGTCGAGCTTGGACGGATCGGCCGGCGCTGTGGTGTAGCGGTAGCCGGTGGTGCTGACGCTTCCCTGAAGAGTCACGGCGCCGCCGATGTCGCCACCGAGCAGCACACCGACCGCATTTTGGCCTTGCACGGCGACGTTACTGCCGCTGCCGATGTTGACGTTGCCGCTGACTGCGCCGGTGCGGATGCCGACGCTGTCGTTTCCGGTCACTCCGATCTTGCCATTGGTCAAATTCACAGCGCCGGTGAGGGCGCTATCAATCGCGATGCCCGCCGAATTGTTGCCTTCGATGGTGATCGTTCCGCTGTGGACAATGTTGCCGGTGTAGGTGCCGCCACTGATGACGTGAATGCCGAAGCGGTTGCTGCCCTGGGCGAACGGTCCATCGAGATCGCCGTCATTGTCGCTGTCAGTCGGCGTGTAATTCTCATCGATCGTGATCGTGCCGCTGTTGGTGATGTTCCCGGCAAAGCCCGGATTGGCAACGATTCCCGCTGAATCGTTCGCGCCTTGGATGGCGATTGTGCCTTCGTTGTTGACGAAATTGCTGCTGTTCACGGTCACGGCAATGCCGCTCGTCGGCTTGATCGAGCCGGTCGAGGTGACGTGGATATCGCCGAGCGCGCCCGAAGTTACGGGGGTCGTGGTCCCCGTGCTAATGGCGGTCTCTGCTGCGGCCGAAGACCCCATCACGATCGCGAGCGTGCCAAGACCAGTGGACGCAAGAAGATGGCGCATTCGAAAAACCCCTTTGTTCGAGCAGCACGCGCTGCCGTTTTGTTGGCGTACAGCTCCGCGATCCCGCGGATGCGTCCGCGGGAGTGAAGCTCACGAATTTATGAGGGTGGATTGCGGCGGTCGCCGCCCTCCGTTGGACCCCCTGAAACAGCGCTCACCTAAGTGCCGAGACGCTGAAGCAAGGATGAACGGCTGTTAAGCCACTGCCGTTCGTCGAAAAATCTCGACGGCTTTTGCGCGGCCCAGGGCAGGTCTAAGGCGGCGATCATGGAATCAGCAGTCATCCAGACGATCGTGCCCGTCACCCACGACTTAGGCGACTTCAAGGTCAACCGCACGCTTCCGGCGCGCGAACGAACAATGGTCGGGCCTTTCATTTTCGTCGACGAGTTCGGCCCGGCGCGGCTGCCCGCGGGCCAGGGGATGGATGTCCGGCCGCACCCTCACATCAATCTCGCGACTGTCACTTATTTGTTCGAGGGCGCGATCGAGCATCGCGATAGCATCGGTTCGCATACAGTGATCGAGCCGGGCGCGATCAACCTGATGACTGCGGGGAGTGGGATCGTTCATTCGGAGCGCTCGCCGCAGATGCTGCGGACGGAAGGGCCGAGCCTTTACGGCATGCAAACTTGGCTGGGGCTGCCGGACGGTCAGGAGGAGGTCGCGCCAGCATTCGACCACGTGCCGCAAGAAGCGTTACCGCTGGTGGAGTATGAGGGAGCCAGAGCGCGCGTGCTGATGGGGACGCTTTGGGGCGCGACCGCGGCAACGCCGCAGCATTCAGCCACGATCTATGCAGACATTGCACTTGGACCGGGCGGCTCAATTCCCATCGACAGTAACGCCGACGAGCGCGCCGCAATGCTGGTCGGCGGCGAGGCTAAGCTCGATGGCCAGGCGCTCGACCTGTTCGCGCTGTACATTCTCCGGCCCGGCCATGTGGCGCGCCTGTCCAGCGCAAGCGGCGCGCGGCTGATGCTGATGGGCGGACAAGCGTTCACCACGCGGCGCTACGTCTTTTGGAACTTCGTCTCTTCTTCGCGCGACCGGATCAACCAGGCGAAGGAGGATTGGAAGGCGTTGCGTTTCGATCTGATTCCCGGCGACGACCAGGAGTATATCCCGCTGCCCGAGAAGCCGATGACTGTCAGCTACCCGTGAGATCGCCGAACGCAGCCGCGCATCCCGAACCCCGTCACGTCAATACTCTCCCCGGCTGGGAGAGGAAGATCGCGCTATGACCGAACTCCAGCGCATTCCCCTGAGCACCGGCGTGACGCTCAACGTGGCGCTGGCGGGCGACCGCAGTAAACCGCCGGTGATCCTGCTTCACGGCTTTCCCGAATCGCACCGCACCTGGCGCGAGGTCGCGCCGCGGCTGCAGGACCATTTCTACCTCGCCATGCCCGACCTGCGAGGGTTCGCCGGGTCGGATCGGCCGCAGGAGGTCGAAGCCTATGCAACCGACAAGCTGGTCGACGACATTTTCGCGCTGGCGGATGTGCTCGGGCTGCAGCGCTTTGCGCTCGTCGGCCACGACTGGGGCGGAGCGATCGCCTGGCCGGCTGCACTTCGCAGGGATCCGCGGCTGACACGCCTCGCGATCATCAACGCGCCGCATCCCGTGATCATGCAAAAGAGCGTTATCGAGGATCCCGAGCAGCGTGCCGCCTCGCAATATATCAATATCTTTCGAGCGCCCGGTTTCGAGCAATCGGTCGAGGCTATGGGCTACGACACCTTTTTCGAGAAGACGTTCGGTGGGCACGCCGACCTGTCGCTCATCTCCGAGGCGGAAAAACAGCAGTACATTGCCGACTGGTCGCAGCCGGACGGGTTCACCGCGATGCTCAACTGGTACCGTGCGATGCGGCGAATAGTGCCGCCGCCGGGAGTGACGGTGCAGCTGCCCGACTGGGTGCTAAAACCCTTCCCGAAGGTGCGGGCACCGACCCTCGTGATCTGGGGCATGCGTGACAAGGCGCTGCTTCCGGTGCAGCTCGACGGCCTCGAGGACTTGGTCGACGATCTCACCATCGTGCGGCTGCCCGGCGCGGGCCATTTTGCCCCGTGGGAAGCAGGGGATGAAGTCGCAAGGGCGCTCGAGCCCTTCCTTGCCGGGCAAGGGGTCGCTACTGCCCCGGCGCAATGACCGAGACCCGCTCCCGTTCGCGTTCCGCCGCTCGCCTCGCCGCCGTCCAGGCGCTCTACCAGCAGGAGATGGAAAGCACGCCCCTGCCCCGGCTGCTCAAGGAATTTCACGACCACCGCCTAGGCGCGACGATAGAGGATGCGACCTATCACAAGGCCGAGCACGACTTCTTCGACGATATCGTGACCGGCGCTTACGCGCGGCGCGAGGAGATCGACACATTGATAAGCCAGCGGCTCGCGGACGGTTGGAGTCTCGAACGGCTCGATCGGCCGATGCGCGCGATCCTCCGCGCCGGCGCCTATGAGCTGATCGCGCGGGCCGATGTACCGGTCGGTTCGGTCATCTCCGAATATGTCGACGTCGCCCACGCCTTCTACGACAAGCGCGAGAGCGGCTTCGTGAACGGGCTCCTGGACGCCATCGCCAAGGAAGCCCGTCCGGCGCGGGCCTGAGCCATGCGGGAGTTTGAAGTCATCGAGCGGTTGCGCCGGATTGCGACGGCGCCGGAGGCCCGCGGACTGCTCGACGACGTGGCAGTGCTCGGCGATCTGGTCATCACCCACGATAGCATCGCCGAAGGCGTCCATTTCCTGCCGCACGATCCTCCGGCAAGCGTCGGCTGGAAGCTGGTAGCCGTGAATCTGTCGGATCTCGCGGCTAAGGGCGCGACCCCTGCCGCAGCCTTGCTTTCGCTGACGATCAGCGGTCCGGGCGAATGGGAGATGGATTTTCTCGGCGGCGTGGAGGCCGCCTGCGAGAGCTATGGATTGCCGCTGATCGGCGGGGACACGATTTCCCTTCCGCCGGGTGCGGCGCGGGTTCTTGGGCTGACCGCAATCGGGCGGGCTGCCGCGCATGTCCCCGATCGGGCTGGCGGAGAGCCTGGGGATATTCTGTGGCTGATCGGCACCATCGGCGATGCGGCAGCCGGACTGGCGCAACTTCGCGCCGACGGCAAGGCGACCGGCCCTCTCGTTGATATCTTCCGGCGGCCAATCCCGCAGCTGGAGGCGGGTCGAGCGGTCGCGCCCCATGCCCATGCGATGATGGATGTCTCCGATGGACTGCTCCTCGATGGCAAACGCATGGCCGAGGCGAGCCGACGCGAAATGATCATCGAGCTCAACCAGCTGCCGCTATCGAGCGCTTTCGTCGCCGAACGCGGGCAAGGCGTCGCCTCCCGGCTGTTCGCTGCGACGGGTGGCGACGATTACGCGCTTCTTGCCGCACTGCCGCCAGAGCTCGACCCTTCAACACTTTCTTTACCAACAAGGACGAGGATCACCCCCATCGGCTCGCTGGCCGCGGGTGAGGCTTCCCTTTCTCTCACACACGCCGGCGAGCCAGTCGAATTGCCGGAGAAACTGGGTTTTGAGCACCAAAGCGGTGACGATCGCGGGCTTCCCACTCCGCCAGTGGATGATCGGCCTTAGCGGCCTGATCTCCGGCATGACGCTCGCCCTCCTGATCCGGTAAGCCTTTAAATCCACGCGGTTGCCAGCCGCGAAAACGCTGCCTAAAGCTTCGCCGTTTTCCAGCGCGGCCGCTGGTCTTGCGGCCGTTCAGCCTGCTTCAAGAACGGGGAAGCTTGAACCAATGAACCTGCTTTATATCGCTATGGGCTGCGGCCTGATTGCCGTGCTGTACGGCATCTTTACCAGCCGCCAGGTACTCGCAATGTCGCCTGGTAACGCGCGCATGATCGAAGTTTCTGCCGCGATCCAGGAAGGCGCCGGCGCCTACCTCCGCCGCCAATATACGACGATTGCGATCGTCGGCATTGTCGTCGCCATCATTATCGGCATCTTCCTGAAGCCGCTTTCAGCAGTCGCGTTCCTGATCGGCGCAGTGCTGTCTGGCGCAGCCGGGTTCATCGGCATGAACATCTCGGTCCGTGCCAACGTCCGCACCGCAGAAGCCGCGCGCAACAGCCTACAGAGCGGCCTCACCACCGCATTCCGCGCGGGCGCCGTTACCGGCCTGCTCGTGGCAGGCCTGGCGCTCCTCGCGATTGCGGGTCTGTTCTGGTACCTGACCGGCCCGGGCGGGTACGCGCCCAATGATAGGCCGGTAGTCACAGCACTCACTGCACTCGCCCTCGGCGCGTCGCTCGTCTCGATCTTCGCCCGTCTGGGCGGTGGCATTTTCACTAAGGCCGCGGACGTCGGCGCCGACCTCGTCGGTAAGGTGGAGGCGGGAATTCCGGAGGACGATCCACGTAACCCAGCAGTGATCGCCGACAATGTCGGCGACAATGTTGGCGACTGCGCCGGCATGGCCGCCGACCTGTTTGAGACCTATGTCGTCACGGTGGGCATCACCATGGTGTCGGTCGCGCTGGCGATCGGCACGTCGCCGTTGCTTCTGCCCCTGATGAGCCTTCCGCTGCTGATCGGCGGCGTCTGCATCATCACCTCGATCATCGGCACCTACATGGTCCGGCTCGGTGCCAAGGGCTCGATCATGGGCGCGCTGTACAAGGGCTTCTGGACTGCGACCCTGCTTGCTGTTCCGGCGATCTACGGAGCGGCATATTATGCGCTCGGCGGGGACCTCAATCAGACTATCAACGCCGCCGGCGGCATCAGCTTCGCCGCAATCAACCTCGTCTGGGCGAGTTTCATCGGCTTGGCGGTCACCGCGCTGATCGTGTGGATCACCGAATATTACACCGGCACCAACTACCGGCCAGTGCAGTCGATCGCCCGTTCCAGCCAGACCGGCCACGGCACCAACATCATCCAGGGCCTGGCCGTAAGCCTCGAATCCACGGCGCTGCCGACGATCGTTATCATCGTCGGGATCATCGCCAGCTGGAAACTCGCCGGGCCGCTAGGCATCGCGTTTGCGGCCTCGGCAATGCTTGCGCTCGCTGGCGTGGTTGTCGCGCTCGATGCTTACGGCCCGGTCACCGACAATGCCGGCGGAATCGCCGAAATGTCGGGCCTCGAGGACGACGTGCGCACCCGCACCGACGCGCTCGACGCGGTCGGCAATACGACAAAGGCGGTGACCAAGGGCTATGCGATCGGCTCTGCCGGCCTCGCAGCGCTGGTGCTCTTCGGCGCCTATACCGCCGATCTCAAAGAGTATTTCCCGAGTCTCAATGTCGATTTCCTGCTCTCCAATCCTTACGTGATCGTGGGACTACTGCTCGGCGCGCTGCTGCCTTATTTGTTCGGCGCAATGGGCATGACCGCGGTAGGTCGCGCCGGCGGCGCAGTGGTCGAGGAAGTGCGCCAGCAGTTCCGTGACAATCCGGGAATTATGGATGGTTCGGTCCGTCCCAACTATGCGCGCACCGTCGATCTAGTGACCAAGGCAGCGATCCGCGAGATGATCCTGCCATCGCTCTTGCCGGTGCTTGCCCCGATCGTAGTGTACTTCGCCATCGGCGCGGTTGCAGGGCGTGAAAATGGCCTCGCGGCCGTGGGGGCGCTGCTGCTCGGCGTGATCGTCTCGGGCCTCTTCGTCGCCATCTCGATGACCTCGGGTGGCGGCGCGTGGGACAATGCCAAGAAGTATATCGAGGATGGCAATTACGGCGGCAAAGGCTCGGAGGCACACAAGGCCGCGGTGACCGGCGACACTGTCGGCGACCCCTACAAGGACACCGCCGGCCCCGCTGTCAATCCGATGATCAAGATCACCAATATCGTCGCGCTGCTGCTGCTTGCGGCCTTGGCTGCGCACGCCGGGACGTAGGCTCGGCTGATCGGTTAAAAGGGGAGCCCCGTCCGAGCCTCACGGACCTCATCAAAGTACCACTTTGATGGGAACCCGGTTCGGGCGGGGCTTTTACTTTACGGTGTGGCGGCCCATCTGCGCCGCATGCCGCACGCGATCCGAATCCACGAGGCCGGCGGGCCCGAAGTTCTCAAGTGGGAGCAGGTGGAAGTTGGCGATCCCCGCTCCGGCCAAGTCCGGCTCCGCCAGGAAGCCGCGGGCCTCAACTTCATCGACGTCTATCACCGAACCGGACTCTATAAGCAGGATTATCCCTTCACGCCGGGTGTCGAGGCCGCCGGAGTGGTCGAAGCCGTCGGTCCGAACGTCAGCAATGTAAAGGTTGGCGACCGGGTCGCTTATGGCGGACCGCTCGGCGGTTATGCCGAGCTCCGTCTGATCGACGCAGACCGGGTGGTGAAGCTGCCGGACTCCATCTCCTCCGAGCAAGCGGCGGCAATGATGCTCCAGGGCATGACCGCGCATATGCTGCTGCGGATGGTCTATCCGGTGAAGGCGGGCGACACGATCCTGATCCATGCCGCAGCCGGCGGAGTCGGGCTGATCGTCTGCGAATGGGCGAAAGCGCTTGGTGCGACGGTCATCGGCACCGTCGGTAGTGACGAGAAGGCTGAGCTCGCGCGCGCCCATGGTTGCGATCATCCGATCGTCTACACGCGGGAGGACTTCGTCGCCGAAGTCGATCGCATCACGGCCGGCGCGAAGCTTCCGGTCGTCTATGACTCGGTCGGCAAGGATAGCTTCCTGAAGTCGCTAGACTGCTTGCAGCCGCGCGGGTTGATGGTCAGCTTTGGCAACTCCTCCGGACCACCCGATCCCTTTCCGCCCGGCCTCCTCGCGCAGAAGGGCTCGCTCTACCTCACCCGCCCGACGCTCTACAACTATACCGCCACCCGCCAAGAGCTGGAACAGGCCGCAAGCGAACTGTTTGACGTGGTCGGCAGCGGCAAAGTGAGGGTCGAGATCAAGCAGCGTTTCACGTTGAAAGATGCCGCCGAAGCCCACCGCACGCTCGAGGCGCGCAAGACCAGCGGATCGACCATTCTGATGATCTGAGTACTTTTCTTTTTCTTATCCTTGATTAGCATCACCGTGCCGAAGTTAGGGGGAACGGGGTGCGTAAGATTGTATTGGTTGGGGCGCTGGCGCTCGCTGCTGGCGCACGTGTCCGGCTGAAGGCCTTCCTCGACAAGTACAATCCAGCCTGAGCGCCGTCCGCCTTCACATTTGCGGCCCGCGCCGCTAAGGCTCCGCGACTTTTCATCGGGACGGAGACCAATCTTTTGGCCAAGGAAGAATTACTCGAGATGCGTGGGCAGGTGGTGGAGCTGCTGCCCAACGCGATGTTCCGCGTCCGTCTCGAGAACGGCCATGAGATCCTCGGCCATACCGCCGGCAAGATGCGCAAGAACCGTATCCGCGTCCTGACCGGCGACGAAGTGCTCGTCGAGCTGACGCCCTATGACCTCACCAAGGGCCGCATCACCTACCGCTTCATGCCTGGACGCGCCGGACCGCCCGGATATCCGTAATTATGCGGCTGATCCTCGCTTCGGCGAGTCCGCGCCGCCTCGATCTTCTCGCCCGCATCGGAGTTGAGCCGGACGCGGTCGTGCCCGCTGACATCGACGAAAGCGTGCCCAAGGGTGAGCTCCCGCGCCAGCACGCACTGCGGCTTGCTCGGGAGAAGGCGGAACTGGTCGCGAAGGCTGAGCCCGACGCGCTGGTGCTAGCCGCCGACACGGTCGTGGCGGTGGGTCGGCGTATCCTGCCGAAGGTGGAGGACGAAGCGACCCTGCGCGCCTGTATGATGCTGTTGTCGGGGCGGCGACACCGCGTGCTGACGGGGGTTGCGCTGGCTCTGCCCGGCGGCGGCGTCCGCGAACGGCTGGGCGAGACAATGATCGCCATGAAGCGCCTCAGCGCCGAAGAGATCGAATATTATGCTTCGCACGGCGAATGGCGCGGCAAGGCCGGTGGCTACGCACTGCAGGGGTATGGCGAGGTCTATGTCCGCCACATCGCCGGAAGCTATTCGAACGTGGTGGGGCTGCCGCTCGCCGAGACGCGGGTGCTGCTGAAGTCCGCAGGGTACGACATTGCCTGAATGGCTCGTCGAGCGCGGGATCGGGGAAACTCGGGCGGCGCTGGTCGAGGATGGTGAAATCGTCGAAGCGCGGATCGAGCTCGACGGCGCGGTTCCAGCGGGAAGCGTCGTAGTTGCGCGGCTGATCCGGGCAGCCACGCGCAATGCGGTCGCCCTCGACGAGACGGGCACCGAATATCTGCTACCAAAAGGTGCTGCCGGCACAACTGAAGGTGCTCCAGTGAGCATCGAAGTCACCCGCGAGGCGATCCCTGGGAGCGAGCCCTGGAAGCGGCCGCTTGGCCGGGTGACCGACAAAGTTCCGGCAGTGCAGCCGAGCCTCGCCGAACGGCTGGGCGCGCGCGGGGTGGTTTTCCCAGCTGCTCGCGACGAGCTGGCGCAGGCCGGCTGGAATGACCTCGTCGAGCAGGCTCGCACCGGTGTGGTGCAGTTCGCCGGCGGCGAGCTCCGGATCTCGCCGACGCCCGCGATGACCCTGATCGACGTCGACGGCTACCTCGCGCCCGAAGAGCTGGCGACCTTGGGCGCAGCCGAAGCGGCAAAGGCGGTCTGTCGGCTCGATATCGGCGGTTCGATTGGAATCGACCTGCCGACTGCTGGCGGTAAGACATCACGACAGAGAGCCGCCGAAGCAATCGACACCGCACTGCCGCTGCCGTTCGAGCGGACGGCGGTGAACGGCTTTGGGTTCGTACAGATCGTCCGACCGCGCGGCCGGCCCTCACTTGTCGAGTTGGCGGAGGACCGCGCCAATTTCGAGGCGCGGGCGCTACTGCGTCGAACCGCCTTAGAGGGCGCTGGGCCGAGACGCCTCGTCGGCCATCCTGACGTTGTCGCTGTGCTCGAGTCGCGGCCTGGCTGGCTCGAAGGACTGTCGCGGCAGATCGGCGGCACCGTCAGCTTGCGTTCGGACGTCAAACTTCCCATTTCGGCCGGGTATGCCGAAAACGCCTAACGCCCCAAGGACTTGCCCCGTGTGCCGCAAGCCCGAAGCGCAGGAGCACGCGCCTTTCTGCAGCCTCGGCTGCAAGGACCGGGATCTCCTGAAGTGGCTCGGCGAAGGCTATCGCATCCCCGGCCCGCCCGCCGATCCTGAGAGGGTGGACAGCGGCGAGGGTGAAGGTTAGGGAGCGCGCTCGCTTCTCCGGGGTCATCCGGTTCCGACGCGAATGCCCCAAACAATGGGCCCAGGTAGCTCAGTTGGTAGAGCACGTGACTGAAAATCACGGTGTCGGCGGTTCGATTCCGTCCCTGGGCACCAGCCCTCTCATCCACCGGCGTCCATAGACATCCAAAAAGAGCCAGATTTCTGCGCTTTTTTTGGCAGATTATAATCCGTCGGCAACCACCGAAGTCCATTGAAAGACGGTACCTCTGACGGTACATCTTGCGGTACATTTTACGGTACCGGAGCAGATACCGTCATGCTGACCGATACGGCGATCCGCCGACTCCGAGCTAAAGAGCGTCCGTTCAAGGTGAGCGACAACCACGGATTATACCTGCTCGTTCACCCAAACGGTGGCCGATACTGGCGGATGGATTATCGATTCGTCGGGAAGCGCTGCACCCTGGCCTTAGGGGTCTATCCGGAAGTTTCGCTCAAGGACGCTCGCGAGAAGCTCTCAAGCGCACGCAAGCTTCTGCAAAAGGACATCGACCCAGCTGCCTACCGGCGTCTTACCCGAGGGGTCGGTGAAATCTCGGCGGATCACCGGTTCAAGGCCGTCGCGGATGAGTGGCTGAGCAAAATGGAAGCGGAAGGGCGCTCGGCGGCAACGCTGGAAAAGATGCGTTGGCTGCTGAGCTTTGCCGAGCCGCTAATCGGTAATCGGCCCATCGGCGAGATCTCGGCGCCTGAGTTACTAACGGTCCTGAGGATCGTGGAGAAGCGCGGCCGATACGAAACGGCCCGCCGTCTGCGGAGCACCTGCGGGGCGGTCATTCGCTACGCAATCGCGACAGGGCGCGCGGAGCGAAACGTGGCCCAGGACCTTCAAGGCGCGCTGATAACGCCCAAAGTGAACCACTATGCCTCGATCATTGAGCCTTCCAAGGTAGGCGAGCTGCTGCGCGCGATCGACGGCCATGAAGGGCAGCCAGAAGTCCGAATGGCGCTGCGGATCGCGCCTTATGTGTTCGTCCGCCCGGGCGAGCTGCGTTCGGCGGAATGGTCGGAGTTCGACCTCGAGGCAGGCGTGTGGACTATTCCCGGCCACAAGATGAAGATGGGACGCGTGCACAAGGTGCCGCTTGCGCGCCAAGTGCGCGAACTTGTCGGTGAGCTGAGCGAGCTCAGGAACAGTTCGAAATATCTGTTCCCGAGCCTGCGCGACAAAGATCGGCCTATCTCAGACAATACGCTCAACGCGGCGCTGCGCCGGCTCGGCTACGACAAGACCGAAATGACTGCGCACGGGTTTCGGGCGATGGCCAGTAGCCTCCTCAACGAAAGCCGCAAGTGGCACGCCGATGCGATCGAGCGCCAGCTTGCCCATGTCGAGAATAATGACGTTCGCCGCGCCTATGCGCGCGGCGAATACTGGGACGAGCGGGTTCAGATGATGCAGTTCTGGGCTGACTATCTCGACACTCTTAGAGTTCGCGGAAATGCTTAAAGCCGAACTTCGGGAGCGGCCTGCGACGCGCCGGCAGGATGCTCCGTTAGTGTCCGGTGCCGACGTCCATTTTGGGTCGGCGAACTAGCCCGCGCCGACACTTGCTCTTACGTAGGCGCCGTGAAGGATGCTAGATCGGCGGTACCGAGCCTTCGTTCCGGATCCGCAACTTGTCGAGTGCAATGTCGAAGCCATCGCCGCCAAACTCGCGCTTCTCGATCTCCTCAAACCTGTCCTCCCTCCACCCATTGCGGACCTCACGCCGAAAGCTATCCTCGGTCGCGTGACCGTCAAACATCATTGCTGTAGCGTCGGGCCATGAAGATCCTGCTCCTCGCGGCGCTGCTGGTTCCCTCGACAGCTTTTGCGCAAGCTACTGGCGACCCAACCGGCTTTGCGTCGGCTGCGGACGTGAAGGCGCAGGTGGAATCCATGCGTCGTGCAATGGAGCCCGGCCAAGGATTCATGTGGAAACAGCTCGTGCGCGGCAGCGATGCCGTGGCAGCGCTGGAATATTGGAAGAAGCCCGGCAAGCCGGCGGTTCACCCGGACCAGGCGGAATATGTGATTGTGATCGCCGGCAATGGAACGATGCTTTCGGGCGGCCGGCTGGTCGACCCCGTCACGTCGAACCCGACGCTGATCGAGGGAAGCCGCATCGAAGCTGGCACTACGCGGCCGCTGCACCCAGGTGACGTGTTTCTTATTCCAGCCGGCACGCCGCACTGGTTCGGAATTTCCGGCGATCGTCTCGTCTTGCTCGGGACCAAGATCGCACAGCCGTTGCATTGATGGGCGACGTGCAACGCTAACGCCCACTTTCGGCCCATTGCGGGTACTAGACCCACAGGCGATACGCACGTCGTGCGGGTAAGTGTGTTCTTGGATGGGCTCTCGAAGCGGGCGCCGATTATCGTGGTACTCACGTTGTGTGCCGCGCTTGTGGGCGCGTGGACAAGCGGGCCTGTTTGGCTGGCAAATGGCCTTGCGATCATCGTCGCAAGCCTTGCCGCGGTGCTCTTGGTCGCAAGAGGACGGCGGAGCGAGCTCAAGACCCCTGAAGAAGTGGGATTCACTCGATTAAGAGACTGGATTGCCTACGAACTCGCCGGAAAGGGCTCGCCTCCAGGATTTTACCTGCTCGGTTTCTTTGGCTTCATCACCATTTTCGTGACCGGCTTCCAATCGACATATTCGAGGCCGGCTTGGGCAGGGCTCTTTCTCGGCGTCGTTTGGGGCATCGCCAATGCGCGTTATCCAGCGGAGGACGCATCGGAACTCTAACGTCTGCTTTCGACCCATTGCAGACATTAGGCTGTTTGCAGATATGTCACCCATGGTGAGTGTCCGTGACGTTCAGAAGCTCACGCCGCGGCAGAAGGAAATATTGCGGCTCATTCTGAATGGTTTCGACGCCAAATCAGCGGCGCAGGAACTGGGCATATCCGTTCACACGGTGAACGAACACTTGACCGAGGCGCGGCGGCACTTGGGAGTGTCAAGCAGCCGGCAAGCTGCTCGCATCCTGAGACAAGCAGAAGCAACACCCCCCAAAAACGTGGGACCCAACAGGTTGGGGGTGGTTCACCCGGTCAGCAGACGCCTTTGGCTGCGTCAGCTCAGCCCGAATTGGCGGCTGGCATATGCGGGAGTCGCGCTCATGATCATTATCGCTGCCGCGATTTCTCTTTCGATTGCGAGTGGAAGCTTCGCATCCAAGCAATCCAATACGCCGCAGAGTGCGATCTCGACCCGGCCCGGTGCCGCAGAGCAGAATCCAAGCCCCTATCCGTCTCGTGACGTCACGGTCGGCAGATTTGACCGATTGAGGGTGTCCGGCCCATTCAAGGTAGGCGTTCTTGTCAGGGGTGAACCTGGCGAAGTCCATCTTCAGGGACCACCCGCTCTCCTCACTGACACGATCACAACTGTCGAGGGCGACACACTTACCATTCGTTTCCGTGAAGGGGCAACTTGGAGCTGGAATCCAGGCTCTGGTGTGAACGTCTTCGTCTCGGCACCCACCCTGAGTTCTGTAAAGGTCGAAGGCGCGGCGGAAGTCGAGATCGGTGGGGTGCGCGGCGACATGTTCTCGGCAGACACGGACGGATCGGGGACTATCCTCCTTCGCGGAGTTGACGTCGGACGCGTTCAGTTGGCGACCGGCGGCTCCGGCGGGATCACTGTTGAGGGACGGGCCCGCGATGGCACCTATGTGGTCGGCGGATCGGGCTCGATTGATGCCAAGCGGCTTCGGGTTGAGCGCGCGAGCATCGCGATCGGCGGTGCAGGTTCGGCTTACGCTGACGCGTCGAACACGGCGAACATTTCGGTCAACGGTAGTGGCCGCGTGGAGGTTGTCGGCGGTGCGACTTGCATCAAGCAGCCAGCCAACTCACGTCAAGTCGACTGCCGCCGATAGCAGCGACCTAATGTCGGCTTTCCACCCATTGCAGACGTAAGCGAGGCTGGTAGCTTTCTCGAATGGGGAACGAAGGTCTGTGGTGGATCCCGGCGGGAGCGATCATGTTCCTGATGCTTGCGGCAATGGTGTTCATAGCCTTCAAAATTGTGCTTCTGTTCGTACGAGAATTGCAAAGGAAGCGTGGCGACTAAGACGCCCGGCTTCGACCCATTGCGGACATTAGCTTGAGCCAGATATGCATGGGGGATGACAGCAGCGTTCCGTCAAATATCGTTCTCGGCCATTGCTGTATTCATCGCAACCAGCGGCCTCGAAAACGCGGAAGGAGCGATCCTGACGCATGCGCCTGGCTCATCTTTGGTCGTAGTGACAGCGCATCAACTGCATTTCCGCCCGGATTTGCAGGTCAATGTTCCGAGCGATCCTCAAGCGATGTTCTTTGGCGGAGTGTATGAGGCAAACTTCGCCGTGAAGAAGACGCTCAGCGGCCCGAACGTTGGATCAAAAGCGACAATTCAGTTCGCCGGAAGCCATCTCGACCATTGGCGCGACGTGACCTTGTTGATGGTCGTCCGGCGACAATCAGATGGCCAGCTCTGGGGTGGCCAAAGCTGGGAGCGTGTTGATGGGGAGGTTTGTTTACCGCCAGACGCCATTCGAAGCTGGAGGCTTGAGAGAACTTTCGCCAGCCGCCCCTCTCGGTCAGACGGAACGCGTTGCTTAAAAATCTGATAGCCGAAATGTCCGATTTCCACCCATTGCGGACGTCAGGTTCGCTTGCGATGTAGCAACATTGTGATGCTTCTAACCCTATTGCTGTTCGCGCAGACCGCTCCGACAACTCCCGCCGCATTCAACTGCGAAAATCCGAGCCCCGACGATGCTCGACCCTACACGCTGTGTTTCGCGGAGACGGCCTTCGGCCAGGAAGAAGTCAGGCTCAATCGGCAATTAAAGATCACGCTCGCTCGCGTCAGGGCGCGGTCCGGGATCAACGCGGAACGAAGGCTACGCCACGAGCAGCGGGCTTGGGTCCGGGCCCGAAATCGCAAATGTGAGGCAATTGCCGCGCCTACGCCCGTCACCCAGAATGGACGCAACCAAATGGCCTGCCGATCGCAGCTGACCGCCGAACGCACGAAATATCTGAAGCGCATCGCGCGGTCTCGCTAGCGTCCGCTGCTCCGTACGCGCTTCAGCAGGCATCAGACGATGAATGCTACCGAAGGGGTCGCAACGATGGGGATTCACAGGCGCAATTTGATTGGGGCCGGGATGGCGGGAATTGCAGCGTGCGCCGTCGGCACCCCTGCCTCAAGAACAAGTACCGCGAGCGAGTGGCGCCTACTCGGCGAAAAGGTCAAAGCGGAAATGTGCTGGGCTTGGGACCTCTACCGTGAGCGGGCCTGGGGGAAGGATGAGATCAAGCCAATCAGCGGCACCTTCTCCAGCTTCCCGCTTAAGGCGCACCACCTCGGCCTCAGCCTGATCGAGGCGCTCGACACTTTGTGGGTCATGGGCCTCGACAGCCGGTTTGCGGACGGCGTCGCGTGGATCAAGGCAGAGTTGGATTTCGACGTCGACGGCGAAGTGTCGGTGTTCGAGGCGTCGATCCGTCTAGTGGGCGGATTGCTGTCGGCGCATCATGCGTCCGGCGATCCGATGCTCCTGGTCAAGGCCCGCGACCTAGCAGATCGGCTGCTGCCCGCGTTCGACACGCCGACCGGCTTTCCCTATCGCTATATCAACCTCAAGACCGGTGCGCGGCGCGATTCCGCGACCAATCCGGCGGAGGTCGGGACGTTCCTTCCCGAATGGGGGACGCTCAGCCGCCTGACCGGCGACCCGCGCTATCATGCCGCCGCCCGGCGCGCGGTCGTGGCGTTGTTCGCCAAGCGCTCGCGCCTCGACCTCCTCGCAGTGAAAATCGACGCGCTCACTGGCGAATGGCTCGACAGCAGGGCGACAGTCGGCTCCTACAGCGACAGCTTCTACGAATATTTGTGGGACAGCTGGCATCTGTTCGGCGATGTCGAGTGCCGACACATGTATGAGGTGTGCACGGCCGCAATCCTGCGCCACCAGCAAGTGTGGAAGGGAGGCAAGCTGTGGATCGCCGACATCGACTTCGAAACCGGCACGGTGGTGAGCACTGAGCAAGATGAGCTCGCGTCCTTCTACGGCGGGCTATTGGCGCAAGGCGGCGCGAAGACGGAGGGCGCTGCGTTGACTGAGACCTGGAGCGCGCTCCAGGACCGTTTCGGCGTACTGCCCGAGGGGTTCGACTATGAATCCGGGATGCCCACGGCGCGCACCAACTCGCTTCGCCCCGAACTCGCCGACGCTGTCTTCAATCTCTGGCTGGTCGACCGCAATCCCCGCTGGCGTGAGATCGGTCGCCGCCATTTCCTGGCGATGAAGCGCTGGAACAAAGCGCGCTTCGGCTACGCCGACCTTGCCGATGTGACGACCACGCCGAAGCGGCAGGCCGACCATTGTCCCGGTTATTGGTGGTCCGAGCAGATGAAATACTATTATCTGCTGTTCTCCGACACGCCGCGCTTCGATTATTCCAAGAACTATCTCAGCACCGAAGGGAACGTCCTTCTGGGCTTTCGCCGGGGCGATTAGTCCGCACGTGCCGGGCCGACCTCTCGATCCGAGGGTCAGTTCAGTTTCGCCGGAACGGCAACGAGGGCGTCGTGGCGAGGAGGAGCGGCTGGTTATTGGATTTTCGGTGAGGTCCTTTACACATTTCTCTAATGTCCGTTTTCCACCCATTCCTGCCGCTAGCGGAGTGGCAGCTTTGGACCCATTCCAGAGATTAGCAGCCGACCGACTGACTTACCCGTGCCCTCAAGCGTGAGCCCTTTCGAAAGGGGTAGAATATGGCCGACTTGATCATCGTGACGCTCTCCGATTGATTTTCGCGGTAGGAACGACGGCGCGGAAGCCGACGGGATAAAGCGGCGCAACGCTATCGTCGGGCAAATCGGGGCGCTGTTTCTCCACCGCCGCCATCGAGGAGGGCAGTTCGAAGGGCAGACGGCCCTCTGGGCGGACAATGCCGGTAAGCGCGTCGGCGACGGCCGCATCGGTTGCGCCGAAATCGCCGGCAAGCATCGCGGTGAAGGGGCGAAGGCTGGTGAGGATAGCCGGGCGATCGAGGTGGACGATCGCGATCACCGGCGTTGTGCTGGCAATCTTGCGGACTGTTTCCAGATCGGGGTCGCCAGGCTGGAAGTCGAGAGCGCCTTCGTGCTGGACGCGGCCTGCAGCGAAATTGGGATGAAGCAACTGGTGAGGCGCGGCGAGGCGCACGATCGCAGCGTCCGCCTGATCGGGGCGGTCGACGATGGTAAAACCAAGCGCGGCGAAAGGCTGGGGTGCGAGGCCGCGTAGGAACAATCGGCGGTGGGTCGCCCTCGAGAGGGGGAACAGGCTGCGATTAGCCTGAAGCAGAACGATCGAGCGCGCCTGCGTGCGCTGCGCTTCGGCGAGGAAGTCGGCATTGCCGACCAGTTTCGCCGCCGCGTCGGGATCGACATACGGGTCTTCGAACAAGCCCAGGGCGAAGGTCTGGGTCAGGACCTTGAGCACTGCGCGATCGACCTGGGCCTGCGCAATTTTCCCGTCGCGCAATGCCGCCATAAGGGCGTCGACGCGGGTCGTGCCGCCAAACTGCTCGATGCCCGCATCGACGCCCTTGGCGAAGCGGTCTTCCTCGGCCAGATCTTCCACACCCCAGGCGGGGCTGAAGTCGGACCAGTTTGGCTCAACCCCGGGTTTTGCGCCGACGCGGCAAGTTTCGTGGCAATCGTTGGTGATGCCCCAATCGGACAGAACGAGGCCGTTGAAATGGTAGCGATGGCGCAGCAGATCGGTCAGGAGATAACGACTGAAGCCGGCGGCGGTCTGGATCGAGTGCCCTTCCGCGTCGTGCAGCTGCTTGGGCAGCGAGTACATCGGCATGACCGCGGCGACATGCGCGGCGAAGGCGGCCTGGAAGGGGATGACGTGCCTGGGCAAAGCCGTCTGGGTCACCGCCGAAAAGCGACCATAGTAGTTGTGGCTGTCGAAGCCCTGATCGGCAGCGGCGCCATAGCCCACCCAATGTTTGATGACGGCGGCGACGCTGTCAGGGCCAATGCCGTCGGCGCCGCCCTGAATACCAGCGACGTATGCGCCGACCATCTGCGCGGCGAGTGCGGGGTTGGATCCGAAGGTGCCATCGATGCGCGGCCAGCGCGGCTCGGTGGCGATGTCGGCCTGCGGCGAGAGCGCGATGCGGATGCCCACCGCCTTATACTCCCGGCGGACAATATCGGCGCTGCGCCGGGTGAGCCTGGCGTCTCCGATCGCGGCGAAGCCGAGCGGATCGGGGAAAGCGGTGAAGCCGCCCGCAGCAACGCTGGCCCCTGCTACGCCCTCGAGCTGGTTGCGCGGGTCCGAACTCAAGCTGAGGGGGATGCCGAGCCGGCCCCTCTCTGCGATCGCCTGTAGCCGATTGTTGGCGGCCGCGAGCTTGGCGGGCGTAGCCGCCAAGCGCGTGATCATCGCGGTGACATGCTTTTCGAGGATCTCTTGGGAGGCGTTGGCGAGAATGTAGTCATCGCCGATCGTGTAGAGCGAGCCGTGCATCATCTGACCGATCTTTTCGTCCGGCCTCATGCGCGACAGGAGGTCGGCGGCGCGTCTGAGGGGCGGCAGCCGCCAATCCTCATAGGGTTCAACCTGGCCATCGCGGTTGAGGTCGCGAAACGCGAGTCCCTGGGCATGCAGGATCGGAATCGTACGCGTGCCGAGGTGGGGTTGGCGCGTGGGCGATGAGCCCGCCCACGCCGGGACAGTCAGAGCAATTCCTGTCAGGGCCGCCAGAATCGTAGCCTTTCGCAATTCTTTCTCCCGTTCGTGCTGAAGCATCCGTCCGACCAGCGTTGAGGTGGCCTTCAAGCAAACGTCCGCCTATCGCATGGGCTCATCGAAAAGGCGCCATACGGCGGGGCAAATCGATGGGCATTGCCTGCCATGTTCTTCTCTGGTCCCGCCCAGACTTTCATCGTCCAAGGATCCAGTAATCTTTGCGGCGATTGATGGATCAGTGAACTATGTCGAACCGGATCTTCAGAAGCGTCGGTTTGGTTAGATTGAGGCCGTCTTGGACCTGATCGCCGTTCCAGCGGCGTTTCATGACCCATTGGCCGTCCTTGAAGGTGCCTTGCTGACGATGCGCGGGAGTTCCGCTGCTGTGGCGGGAATGGCGAAACAGAGTGCGAAAAGCGCACCCCAAAGGCAACGAAGCAACCCATTCTCTCTTTTCAGAAAGGCTGTCTGGATCAATACTTACGGATTCGGCCGCAGCATCACGATTCCATGGGGCTCAACAGTGGCACTGTACGAGCCTTTCCAGTTGCCGACTTCCTCATGCGCCCACAGGTCGCGGACCTTCGCCCGCATGCTGGACGCATAGCCGAGATGGTCGTTGTCAACGGTGATGCTTACCGGCGTCGCGCCCCGGTTGAACAGAAGGACTGCGCGGCCGCCGCCAGGCGGCTGGCGAAATCGAGACCTTAAAGGTAGGAACAATGGCTCTGATCCCGACGAGTTCGCTCCGCGATTTGCGGACATGGGCTCTTCTGTTACGCTCTCGTAACCGCCGGGGGCTACTTTCATGCATCCGTACCTACCGAAGCCGCTTCATGGAAATTGCGTACTCCCGCTGAAGACAACCGGCGAACACGGGCGAGGCTGACCTGAGATGCCCGCGCTCCAACACAACGGCCGCGTGACCGGGTAGCCCAGCTGAAAATGGACATGTTCAATTATGTGATGGTGCTCGCCTCCGTCATCGTCGGTCTGGGCGTCACTCATCTGCTGCAAGGCATTGTCGGCATCGTCCAGCATCCCGGTCGAGAACGGGTCTATTGGATCCATCTCGCTTGGGCGGCGGCGACTTTCCTTCGGGCGGTCTTCTGGTGGTGGTTCGAGTTTCGCCTATCTGAGACGAAGGAGTGGACGTTCACCCTCTACGGCTTCGTCCTTGCCTATGCCTTCCTAATTTATCTGTGGTGCGCTTTGCTCTTTCCGCGCGATCTCGCCGGGTACGATGGGTACCGGGACTATTTCTATTCGCGCAAAGCCTGGTTCTTCGCAGTGGGAATAGCTGGCGTCGCCGTCGATGTGGTCGATACCTTGCTTAAGGGCGTCGCCCATTTTCACTCCCTTGGCATGATTTATCCGGTGGCGATGTCCGTGCTTGCGATCCTGTTCGTGATTGCCACCCTGACCAAGAACGAGCGGTATCATGGCGCACTCGCGATCTTCTCAATTTTGTATCTGGTCATCTATCCGTTGACGAACCTTCAGACGGTGCAGTGAGCAACCCTATTGCTGAACCGGTTGCGTGCCGTTGCGGCATTAACTCAGGGCCACTCGGCTCCGTTCACTCAAAGAAGCGCCCCCAATACCGTCAAGCTTGAAAGCCGTTCAGTTCGCTGCGCAAGGCGACAAGCGCCTTCTGGACCTGCTCTTCATCGTTGAAGATGTGCGGCGAAAAGCGAATGCCGTTGAACCATCTTTTCTCGGCCATCTTGATGCTGACACCATGCTGATCGTGCATGCGCTGACGCACAAACCGGCTGTCGATAACGTCCGGCAGGCGCGCCGCGACGAGGGCCGTCGCAAGCCGTCCTGGCGGCGGGCTGACAATTCGAAGCGCGGGAATGCGCGCGAACGCCGAATAGATGTGCCCTGCGAGCGTAAGATTGTGTTGCTCGACATGGGACATGCCGATGATCATCATCCGGTCGATCGCCTCGCCGAGGCCGATCGCCAGCATCATCGGGCTAAGGCCCTGTGAATTAGAGCCGTAGTGCTTGCCCATCAGCCATGCGGGTGGTGCGATCGCGTCACCCGCATCCTTGCTGATGTAGACGAAGCCCGTACCCTTAGGTCCCATTAGCCACTTGTGGCCGCTGGTCGCGTAGGCGTCGCAGCCAAGCGCTTTCACGTCGACCCCAATTTGGCCGACGGCCTGCGCGCCATCGACAACGCACAGCACTCCGCGGCGCCGGGCAATCGCGGCGATCTCGGCAATCGGCATCCTGAGACCCGTCGGGCTGAGAACATGGCTGACGCAGATCGCTCGGGTGCGCGGCCCGATGCCGGCCTCGAACCGGCGCAGGACCGCTGCGGTGTCACAGTCGCCGATGGGAATGGTGACTCGATCGACGACAATCCCGTCGAGACGCTGACGGTGTAGCCACGCAGCCTCGCCGCCTTCATGCTCCTGATCGGTGAGCAGAACTCGATCGCCCTCTCGCAGGCGGATGCTGAAAACAATGGTCGTGATCCCATCGGTGGTTCCGTGAGTCAGCAGGATTTCATCGGACGTGCAGCCGACCAGTGCGGCGGCCTTGCTGCGTACTTGGTCGGCGGCGGTCACCGCGCTGTCAGAATCGGGCGCATAGGACATCCTGACCGGGTCGGTTTCAATCTGGTGCCAGGCTGTGACGACGCGCTGCAGCACACGATTGGGCGTTGGACCGGCTGACGCCGTATTGAGGTGGATGAGGCCCGGCTCGAGACCCAGCTCCTGACTCGTTGGAAACGCACCGGCGCGCTTGGCAATCACCGCCGGGGCAGCAGCCGCCGCAGGAAATCCCGCCAGTAGCTGGAGCAATCGACGGCGAGTTGGGTGAACGATGTCCATAATGCCCCGCTCTTATCGGCCGTGGCTTATCACGGTTGGTGGGTTCGCCCTACTTGGCCGATCCGGGCTCGTTTAGCTCCGCGAGCTCCGTGCCAGCGCCGCTCAGATCCGCATTCCACCCATTCCTGCCGCGAGTGGCAGCTTCGATCCATTGCGGACGTTTAGGTGAGCGAAGCTTTGAGATAATCGCGTGGAATGCGGATCGCTCTTTTTGAGCCGGAGATTGCCGGAAACGTCGGCGCTGTTTTGCGGCTTGCTGCCTGTATGGGTGCGGCTGTGGACCTGATCGAGCCAATGGGGTTCGAGTGGGATGATCGACGGGTGCGTCGAACCGCCATGGATTATATCGATCATGTTGAAATTGCCCGCCATGCGGGCTTCGGCGCGTTTAGAAGTGCGATAGGTTCGCGACGGTTGGTGCTATTCACGACGAAGAGCCCGAGATCGGCTTACGATTTCGCCTTCATGGCCGAGGATGTGCTGCTCTTTGGAAAAGAGAGCGCAGGCGTACCGCTTGCGGTGGCTGAGACGTGCGATGCCCGAGTGCGCATCCCAATTCGGCGCGCTGTACGGTCATTGAACTTGGCAACATCAACGGCGCTCGCGCTCGGCGAAGCTTTGCGCCAAACCGCCACTTTGCCATTCGACCGCTAACGTCGGTTTTCGACCCGTTGCAGACTTTCGGCCCGGTCCTATTCTGCGCGGATGCTCGGGAAGCGGGAATAATACTTTGGCTACCTTAAAGACGAGGGTCGCCGCGCTTGCCGCGGCGGCTCTGATCATCGCGGCTGGTGTCACTTGGTATTTGGCGTCTCCTGGTTGGACGCTCCACCAAATGAAGGCAGCGGCTGATGCAAATGACCCTGACGCACTCAACTCTTACATCGACTACCCGGCGCTCCGCGAGGATCTCAAGGCCGAGATCGTGGGCCAGATGAGGGCCGAAGCGAAAAAGGACAAATCTGGCTTTGGCGGTCTCGGTCTCGCGATCGGAACAGCGATGATCGGTCCCGTGATCCACCGCTTAGTCACTCCAGCCGGGATGCGCGCGGCTCTCATCGCAAAGCGCGATCAGGCACAAATCAAAGCGCCGCCGCAGGCAGCCTCAGCGCTGCGTGTTCCTGACGATCCCGTGATCGTGCGGCGCGGCTTCTCTGAGTTCCTCGTTGCCAGCAAGCGACAGCCAAAGAGTGGACTCGTTTTCAAACGGCATGGGCTCTCGTGGAAGCTGAGTGGCGTGGATTTACCGCCGAACGGGTGATCGCAACTGCGCCACTGAACTATAGTCCGCATTCCACCCATTCTTGCCGCTAGGCGAGTGGCAGCTTTCGACCCATAACGGCCCCTAGCCTAACCTCCGCTGGCTGGCAGATTACTGTTGAAGATGTCCGCAAGTGCCTTCCAGTCGCCCCCGATCTTGCGCCAGACAACTACATATTTGCCGGTGTCGGTCTGCGTCGTGCCCGCCGGCGCAACTGTAAGAGTATAGGTCCCCCGATCGAGAGCCATATCGCCAGACGACGAAATAACGATCTGCTCCGGATTGAAAGTCAGATCGAAGCCCGGGGTACGCATCATCGATGCCCAAGCTTGTCCGATCGCCGCGTGTCCTTTGCCGATCGGCGCGTTAGGTGGCATCACCGCGCCGTCCTCAGCGTAGAGTTCCGCGATGCCTGAGGCATCCTTGGCTTTTACGAGCTGTAGCCAATGATCGACATGCGCGCGGATTGCCTGCTCATCCCCGGCAGTGTCGACGGCGGCGGCACTATTCACTTCGGCGCCGTCGCTTGCAGGCTTCTCTCTTGCCTGGCACGCGGGTAGCAGCAAGGCGGTTACAGAAAGTAGCAATAGCACTTTCGTCATTGGCCCCTCCTCTGGATGTTTGTCATCATAGCATGGGCGACGTGGCTCGCGTTAGCTTGCTAATGTCAGCTTTCGACCCATTGCGGACGTCACCAACCTGGCAGAAAAAATCCTAGGGCTCGGAAGGGAGTTGTTCACGATGGCCGTCACCAGAATCGTTGCAAATCTCAAAGCGCTCGATCCGACGCGCCTGGCGAAGTTTTACGAGGAGGTTTTCCAGCTCGATCTGACATTCGACATGGGCTGGATAGCATTCCTAAGCCAAGACACGGCGCAGAAGATTGAGCTGCACACCGCCTCTGAAGGCGGCTCGGGGACCGAATTGCCCGTCATCTCAATCGGCGTAGATGATCTTGAAGCCGTCGAAGCCGCTGTTCGCGCGGCCGGAGCAGAAGTGGTGTACGGGCCAGTGACTGAGAAATGGGGACTGCGCCGTTTCTTTTTTCGTGATCCTGCCGACAATCTCGTGAATGTTGTCGATGGCTGAATGTCCGCTTTCCACCCGTTTGCTACGTTAGCGGCCTAGTCAGCTTCGGACCCATTGCGGTCGGCCAGGGGCTAGCGCAGTTATGTCACCTAGATGAAACCGCGACGACTGCCTGAGTCTGGAGCAATCTTGGGGGCGTTCCGCAGGCGACAGATCGGGGTGGCTGCGGGGATGGCAGTCGGACTCGTAGCGACGCTTGCCGGATTCCTGTGGCCTCACCTGCCGAGTGTTCCTCAAGAAACTGGCGGGCGGCTTGGGTTCTGGCTCGGCTGCTCATCAATCGCCGCCAGTTGTCTCTTGGTAGCGATAGCGCGGCTAGCGCGGCACCGATTCTTTAGTCCTGACGACATTGAGGGCGGCGGTGTCACCGCCAACAGTCATCTGGCCGCCTTGCTGCAGACTCTGATCCAGAACACGCTCGAGCAGCTTATTCTGGCGATACCTATCTATGGCGCTTGGCTTTGGCTCGCACCTGCCGACAGACGGGGACTCGTGCTTGTCTACACATGCTTCTTCGTGTTGGGCCGGCTGCTCTTCTTTGCCGGCTATTCACGGGGCGCGCGAGCACGAGCACTCGGGTTCACGCTCACCTTTTACCCGACGGTGGCGCTGTATCTGGGCCTCCTGGCCTTTGTTTTTCGATGACCCGATGAGCTTCCACAATAGTAACCTTACTGAGGTGCGGATGTCCGCTTTCCACCCATTGCAGACATAACGGACTACTCTCAACCTAGCACTGCGTGATGGATGGCGCTCCTGGCGGCAGGCACTATTGCGTCGCGCACCCTCGCAGCTGGTCGCTCTTCTACGTGTTGGGCACCTAATGCGATTTGATCATGCAATGCGAAGCGCTCCGAGCGCATGGCTGGCGAGCCCGCCGACGAGCCGCAGCACTTTACGTCTGCAAGGCTTGCGGCCAAGCTGTGGACAAGCGGCGGCTAGGCGAGGTGTTCCACCACGAAGAGCCAGGGGACGAGCCGCTGCCGGTTTCCTGAAATAAAAGCGGTCCGGCGCAAGCAGCTACACCGGACCGCTCGGGGGTGTGACCCGCCGCACAGTTGCCCCGACGAGTCGGACATCTCATACCAAATTGACGCATGTAATTAAAAGCGCGCTAGTATCGGTTGGTGCCGCAAGGCGCAAAAACGGCTCGGCAAAAGGGGCAGGCCGAGCCGCTCTTTGGCGAAGCCGTAAGCGAAGCGGCTCCACACGGCAGTTATGACAGTATTCGACACAGCCCGCCAGCTGCATCGCCCAGACGCTAGGACGTCTTCATCCGTTTCGGAGCAGTCATTTGACGCGCGTTTCGCCCGCATCGAAGACGAACCAGTGCAATAAGCGCCGCATGCGGGAACCGTCCACGCCGCGAGACGATTTTTTCCCGGTGGAGGAGAAGCGTCATGCCTCGTGAACTAATCGATACCGGCACCGATAAGCGCTACGTCCGCCGCGATGAAGAAGGGCAGTTCAAGGAAAGCGACGACGTTGGCCGGAGCTCGGCGCAAGATCAGAAGCGCGATTCAAAGACCAAGCCGAAGCGCGGTGAGGGCGACAAGGGCGATCGCTAAGCCACCAGGCGCATAGAGTGCGGAGGTGGCAGCCGGCCAAGATCTCCCACCCTACAAAAAGGGCGGCTCCTGCGAGCCGCCCTTTGTGCTCTCCCCCGCGCTTGCCGATCAGGGTTGAACCCGGTTCGCGCAGGGCATTCTCATACGATCGTCCTTTGGAAAATTGCAGTTAACCGAAAGTATGGCGGTTTTTGCCAGGACCGCTTCAAAGGACCTGATCATCTTGCAAAACAACGATTTTGATTCAAGAATTTCGTCCTGATCCTGCGTCGCGGGGCAGGACAAATGCCGGAGATAGACGTAGCTTACTATCGTCGCCGGGCGGCCGATGAGCACAAGCGGGCCAAAGAAGCGGCTCGCGCAGACGCGGCTGCCATCCACGAAGAGCTTGCCAAGCATTACGAGGCATTAGTCGAACACGCGGAGCTGCGACAGACGCAGGCTGCCTAGGCGTCAGGACAAGTCATCGATTCCCAAACTTCTTGCACGGCAGCTAGGCGGCAATCGTCCGCGACAGCGGCGTCGGAGGTCTGATTTCGACCCATTGCGGACATTAGGTGCGGCAGCGCAGGCTTCTCCTGCGGCAAGCGCGAGCAGACTTCCCACCGTCCGACCGAGCAGGCAGTATCGTACCGGGGGAAAACAATGATTTTCAAGCGAGCAATTGCGAAGCTGAGAGCGCAGGATTGGACGGCGATCGGCATCGAAGTCGGGATCGTCATCGTTGGCGTGTTCATCGCAAACCAGGTCTCAAACTGGAACCAGGATCGGCTTGAACGGCGCGAGACTATTGAGCTGCTTCAGGCACTCAAGCCGGAGATGCTGGGCCTCATCGACTATGTCGACAAGACGAACACCTATTATGCGACCACTGGTCGCTACGCTGAAACAGCGCTGCGGGGCTGGGCGCGCGATCCCGCCGTAAGTGACACGCAGTTCGTCATCGATGCGTACCAGGCGAGCCAGATCACGGGCATCGGGACTAACGGGGCGAGTTGGGCGATCGCCTTCGGTGGCGACCGCCTGAGCAAGATCAGCGACCGCCAGGTTGGCGACCCGCTAAGCTTCCTCATACGATATAATTACGATTTGATCGACGTCCCCGCCCTCTACACCCGCTATCGCGATCACGTCCGGACCGTCATTCCCAACGAGATCCAGCAGGTGATCCGCAAGCGTTGCGGAGACAGTGTGAACAATTATGGCAGCAATGTCCTTCCACCGACTTGCGACATTACGCTTCCGCCCAGTTCGGCAAGCGCGACTGCGGCGGCTCTGCGCGCGGCACCCGAACTTCGCGGCGAGCTGGCGCAGCACCGGGCGGAGGTCGCTACGGTCCTGTTCAATACCAATATGGTGGGCACCCAGGCCCGCCGCCTGTACAGCGCGCTGCCGCGCTAACGTCCACTTTCCGCCCGAAGCGGGCAATAGCCTTATTGCCGAGTGCCTAAACCTGAAACTGGACAGGAACCAAACACAGGTTAAGTTCGCGATGCGGGATCGTCCGCCAGTGGGAGCGCGTGAATGAGTGTACCAGCCGGTGGAGCATCAGGTGCGGAACGGCCGCATGTTCCAACGGTATTCAAATTCGCCAATTTCGGAAGATGCTTGTCCGAGCCGAATGTCTGCTTTCGACCCATTGCAGACATTGCGAGTTAAGCGATTGGCAAGCGCCTGAATCTAAGATCGTGTCGCTTTCAACAGGGCTTTGGCGATCCGGTATCTTATCGGGTTGGCAATGTTGATGGGCCTCGATGGCCTCCCTTCGACCGCGCCGGCGAACAACCACTGTTCAACCGCAATCTATGAGCGAGCAGACGCGTCACTCGTAAGCGCGGCGGCCGGTTGGAATTCTTTATTGAAGCATCAGAAAGCCTTTAGCTCCTGCGATGATGGAGCATTGGCGGAGGGATATTCCGATGCTGTCGTGACCCTGCTTGCGCATCGATGGGACGAGTTTGATGCGTTTGTTGGTCTGTCGGCCCGCAATCCCGCTTTCCGACGGTGGGCCATCCGACACATTGATGCGAGCGCTTCAGCCGACGACCTAACGAAAGTCGCGCACAATGCCGCGAGATGCACCGGCAGCGCCAAGTCAAAGGAACTTTGTAGAGAAATAGCGAGAGCCGCGAGAAATGCGCTGAACGATTGAGCGAGCCCTAGTGGCAGCTTTCCACCCATTCCAGACATTAGCGGCCTAGGTCTGCTTGCGACCCATTGCAGACATTGGCTGATCCACGTGAGCCCCCGACCACTATTTAAAAATCCACCCTCACACGCTCGTCGGGATGCTTTCCGTAGATCCCTTTGAATGACTCGAGGGACTCTTGGATAATGTTCGTCGTTTCTTCGATCGTGAA
>Ga0207674_10001211_pt1 | contig 33626 bp, 26 predicted proteins | sample KBSCornC72_FD_184303 | JGI IMG/M metagenome (GOLD analysis project Ga0207674, IMG submission 184303) | Corn rhizosphere microbial communities from Kellogg Biological Station, Michigan, USA - KBS Corn C7-2 (SPAdes) (version 2) | ecosystem: Host-associated > Plants > Roots > Rhizosphere > Soil ...
CCAGAATCTGTCCAATCTCTTCCAGGCTCATTTCTTCATAATGCCGCAGCGTGAATACCGCGCGCTGCCGGTCCGAAAGCCCCGCCAACGCCGTCCCCAACCGCCGGTTGATCTGCCCGGCGAAGTACCGGTCCTCTGATTCCGGAACTCTCGAAGCGGTCATCGACAAGATGGTCGCTTCGTCATCCGGAGCCGGTCTTCGCCGCCAGATCTGCCACTTCTTGGAACGCAGCCGGTCCAGGCAGGTATTCACTGCGATTTTTGACAGCCACCGCCCCGGGTCGTCCAGGACTCTTCGGTCATCCCCGCGTTTTTCTTCTCGCGAGAGCGCTTGATATGCCTTAAGAAAAACGTCTTGAGTTGCGGAATCGGCTTCGTCCGGGTCTTGCAGCAAGCGCCGGCACAGGGCATTCACGCGGCGCTGTTCCGACGTCATCCATGTGCCGAAATCCCGTAGCAAACCTGTTTTAACCTGTCCGGCTACCAGAGGCTCGGCCACCAGCCTCATCATACTCTTTAGGACGGGAAAAGCTTGGCGGGGATTACACCAACCCACCCGATCAGGCCGATCGCCTGTCGGCGACGTCTATTGCGCCCCAAAAGCCGTAGCGTGTTGAGTAAGCAATACCGGCTCAATCACTTGCGGAGCTACCGCCGGCACCACAGGCTTCGGAGAAGCACCCTTCACTTCTTGTAGAAGTCTGGCGATCGCCAGGGGCGTCTCGACCGTCGTCGGCAGCGCCGGCGGAGTAAATAGCGATTCCGCAGCCAGTTGCCGCGTTTCCAATCCGTCTTCGATCAGCATCTCGCGCTCGATCCAGTTCGAGAGCGGGATGTTCCGGAAGAAAATTCGTTCCTGCATCACCATGGTTTTCTTCGAGGCATTCAGCGACTTGCTTTCGCGCACGTAGCTGCGCTCCTCCACCCGAATGTCGTGCATGAAGTCGTCGAGCGCCTGCCGCTTGCACGCTTCCTCGGTGGCCTTCACGCGCTCATCGAGAGTGACTTTGTGCGCGCTGATCATCGCCCGCGCTTCCGCCAGTGACTCGCGCTCTTTCGCCAGCGCCACTTCCATTCGCGCTTGCATCACATAGTAGGACAACAATGCGCTGCCGCCCGCTACGAAAACGGGCAAGAACAGCCATAAGAAAGCTTCCATTTGCATACGATAGTCCTGCTATGAAACCTATCGGATGACCATGGGAGAAAAGTTAGCGGCTTAAGCCAAAAACCTTAGGCAAAATAGGATAAAGCTGGTCTGCCGCAGCTATTTGGCTTGCGAACCGACCTTTTTCCCGCTCGCCAGAGCCGTAAGCAGGGAAAAGTCGAAGCGCGTCAGTGCGCCGAGCATCGCCGCCATGCGGAAACCGAATCCCGCGAAGAACCCTTCATGTTTGCCCAGCAGCGCGGCCGCGCCCAGAATGCGGTCCGATTTATGGATCGTATCGTTCGGGGCTGCCTCCGGCGCGTGCCATGTCGCGCGGATCGCAGGATACATCTCGAATTTGCGCCCCGCCTTACGGACCTTAATCGCCAGGTCGGCGTCGGCCCAATATTCGCCGAAACGTTCATCGAAGTAGTTCATGCCGGCAACGAACTGCTTGCGGACCAGCAAAGCCTCGCGTCCCGGATATACCACTGGGTACCGTTCCAGAGCCAGAGTCTCCTCCGGAATCGCAATCCAGCCCAGGTCGCCGCCCCCACGGACCTCTGCCAGCGCCTCGCGGTCCGGAAAGGGCCGCGTGCGCACCACCGGATTGCCGTCTCCGTCTACCAGCAAAGGACAAGCGCCGGTGACGCCGGTCTCCGCATCCAGCTTTTCCGCCAGGCGCGCGACCGTATCCGGCGCCACTTCCACGTCCGGCGACAGCAGAAACAAGTACTCCGCCCGGGCCGTGCGCGTCGCGATGTTCAGTGCCTTGGTCGCGCCAAAGTTCTCCGGCAACCGCTGCATTGTAATGCCAGGGAAATCGTCGGCGACCTCCGCGGTCGAATCGTCGCTCGCGCAATCCACCACTAAAATCTCCAGCTGCTCGCGCTGCTCGGCTCTTTCCAGCGCGGCAATCGCCCGCCGCAATTCCGTGGCTTGGTTGTGCGCAATAATGATCGCGGCGATTTTAGGGATCGTGACGTGCGCCGGACCGGCGTTAGCTGGGTTCATGCGAGTTCATTTGCGGTCTCCTGCTAGCTTAACCTTTGCGGGCCGCTTCCGTGAACCGAGCCGGTGAGCCGCGACGCGGACGCCGCGCCATGCTACGCTAGCGCAGAAAGGAAATACCCATGAATAAAACGATGCTACTTAGTTTCGCGTTGTTCAGTTTAGGGTCCTCGCTCGCGCTCGCCCAGGGGAAGCAGGCGCAACAGCCCATGAGTTTCTTCGTCACGAGTTCGGGTTCCGGCAAAGGGGCCGATCTGGGCGGCCTCGCCGGCGCCGATCAGCGCTGTCAGACGCTCGCCGCCGCAGCCGGCAGCACCTTCACTTGGCACGCCTACTTAAGCACTCAGGCCAAAGGCGGTCAACCTGCCGTGAATGCCCGCGACCGCATCGGCGAAGGCCCCTGGTTCAACGCTAAGGGGCAACGCGTGGCGCAAAATCTTTCCGACCTGCATGGCGACACTCTGGAACAGGCTCGCGTCGGCAATAGTCTCACCCGGGCGACCGTGCTGACCGAAAAGGGCGAACCAGTGAAGGGATTCGGCGACAACCCCAACCAGCACGACATGCTCACCGGCTCAACCCCCGACGGCCGCTCGTTCACCGACGGGATGGACCACACGTGCAATAACTGGACCAGCAGTTCCGACGGTAGCGCAATGCTGGGGCACTTCGACCGCACCGGCGGCCCCAACACGTCATGGAACGCCGCGCACCCCAGCCGTGGCTGCAGCCAGGAAGGGCTGATCAGCACCGGCGGCGCGGGAATGTTCTATTGCTTCGCGATCAACGCCCCCAAGCCGTAAACGAATTCGGGAAGGCGCTTGGCTAGCGAACCTCAATCTTCAGCTGAGCGTCGGAATGGTCGTGGCGCCAGCCCCAATAGGCTTGGCGATCTCGTTCGCGGAGGCGGGTCGAAGTCGCTGTATCTACGATGCCGTTCCTCCAACCACATGCGATAGGCCCGATCCTCGTGATCATTCCAGTTGTGTTCATCACGATGCCTCGCGTCCGGATAGCGGCAGGCGTTTTGGGCCTCGCGGCGATCAGGAAGCTGATGCAGTAGTAACGGGCCAACCCGTTAGAGCATCGGCCTCCTTGGTTGTTTCAAATCCTAATCGCGTGAGCCCGTCACTTGCTGGTATTCTGAGCGTCCGGATCGTGGCGTTTAGCATCCTCCCAGCCGTCGCGAACCTCACGCCCGGCTTTCTTAACTTCATCGACCGCCCGTTTAGTCGCTTCCTTTGCTTTCTGGGTGGCTTTGTAGGCGTCTTCGCCCACCTGGTGCGCCGCTCGGTCGGTCTTTTCTTCCGGCGTCCGTCGATCTCCCGTATTTGCGGGGCGGTCGCAAGCCATACTACCGAGTAGCAAACTGCCTAACGTGATGAAACTTGGCATCCAGCGCATATTATCCCCTCGTCTCCCAGTCGGAGGTGCAATTGCTCTGCCATTGTTGCTGGGCAGAGGCTGGTTCAGGCGTCCGGATTGCCGACTTCAGATTTGGTGATAACGCCGTAGATCAGGCCAGTGCTCGAAGTGCGAATCGAAACTTAGGATGGAACGAACCCGCTTGCGCTCCATAATTGCGATGTGCAGCGCGTCGCGAGCCGAGAGCATAGTTCGGCTTTGGGCGATCTCGCTTGCCCGCAGCACCTCGGTCTTTTCGACAGCAAACAGCTTGTCAACGACAGGAAGGGTCAACTGAATCGCGGGATCAATCGCATTCCGGCAGTTGATAGCGGTGTAGCGGTGAAGGATTTCTGGAGAACCTCGGCGTCCGTCACCAGACGTTCTCCTTTGGCGATCAGGCTTTCGAGCAGGATTTACGCAGTTGTTTTATTTGTGCGCCGCTCCAACCAAATACATCGGAATGTTTGAATCGACGAAGATCAAGATTGATAGCCCCGTTCGATTTCCGCTAGCATCTGCTTAATATCGGCCGTAGGGAAAGCATATTGCGCAGCTTTTCGTACAGCTTTCAGCTTCGCTTCGGTTTCCTGAACTGGGCGCTGCGACCGCGCTTCCCGCAGAACCCGGCGGACCCATTCACCCAGGGCCAGTGCTCGCGTCGAGCTATCTTGCGGAGCTATTCCATCTCCGCATCTGGGATCAAGAGCTGCATGCTGGCTTTCATTTGAAACTGATACGTCCACAACAGGGCGCCATGTGCGGCGGGTTGCACTCACCGCGCTTCCGAGACAGAAGGAGGGCGAGAAGAATTGACTTCAAAGGCCATGCGCGTTGGTCCTCTCCGGTTGCGATCAGTATGGCAAACTGGTCCAACACCACAATCCCCCTTGCTTCTGGATTCCGTTCTATACTGAATACGGACTGTGCACGGCGCCGTTCGCGTGGTGCGCGGTCATTGAAAAAGCGCACGGCGTTTTTCAGCGTTGTGCGCGGTTTAGAAAGAGGACTCACCGCTTTGCCCCTGTGTGGCTTTGCGGCGCGTTCCAGTTAGCTCCCTAACGTATGGATTCTAGAATCCGGGTGCTGGTGGCAAAACCCGGCCTCGACGGACATGATCGCGGCGCCAAGGTAATCGCCCGGGCGCTGCGCGATGCTGGCATGGAGGTAGTCTATACCGGACTCCGCCAAACGCCGGAAATGATCGTCAATGCCGCGCTCCAGGAAGATGTACAGGTTATCGGCCTGTCCATTCTTTCCGGCGCGCACAACGCCATTGTGCCTCGCGTGATGGAGCTTCTGCAGCAGAAAAAGATGACTGATGTGGTGGTCATCGTAGGGGGCATCGTTCCGGATGAAGATGCCGCCGAACTCAAACGCCAGGGCGTAGGCGCCGTGTTTCAACCCGGCTCTTCGCTCCGGAATATTGTGGAATTCATCCGCGGCGCGGTGAGGCAGCCGGCATCGCTCACCTGAAGACAGAACGCAAGGAAGAACGCACCGCGTTAGCGAGTGCAGGAGTAAGAATGCAAGAAAAACTGAATATCGCGGTGTTTGTCGACTACGACAACATCGAGATTGGATTGAAATCCACGTTGCGGCGGGAATTTGACGTCTCGCTCGCGCTGGATGCGCTCAAGGAGCGCGGCGACATCGTCGCCAAATTCGCTTATGCCAACTGGGGACGCCAGGATGGCGCCACCCGGCAGATGGCCGAAAACGCCGTGCAAATGGTGCAGCGAATCCCCTCCCCGCGCGGAGATAAGAACGGGGCCGACATTAACCTCGCGCTCGACGCCCTGGAGATGGCGTTCACTCACACCCATGTGAATGCCTTCGCCATCGTCAGCGGCGATAGCGACTTCATCCCGCTGGTGAACAAGCTTAAGGAATACGGCAAGACGGTCTTCGTGGTCGGCGGCAAGGCCTTTACCTCGACTATTCTCCAGCAGAATTGCCACGAGTTCATCAGCTTTGAGTCGCTGCTGTCCGATACCTCAGTCCCCCCCAGCGTGGCGGCTCTGGAGACTCGCGCCGTTCTCCACCAGCAGCGCCCGCGCAACGACAGGCCGGAGCGTGGCGACCGCCAACAGGGCGACCGCCAGCCGCAAGGAGATCGTCAGCAAGGCGACCGAGGGGGACGCCGCGAGCGGCCCGCGCCGCTGGATCTGGTGCAGGCCATGCCGCTGGTTGAGCGCGCACTACAGGTGCTGGAGCGCCGCGGTGTGCAGCCGCAGCTGGGACTGCTGAAGTCCACCATGCTGCAGCTTGATTCTGCATTCAATGAGCGCGCCTACGGCGGCTCGAGCTTTTCCGATTTTGTCGAAAAGCTCAAGCGTGCCGATCTGGTGAACGTTTCGGGCAGCGGCGGCCGCTATGTCATCGAGCGCAAGGGCTCGGCCTCCGCCGAGCATCCCTCGCTCAAACACGAGGACCTGTTACCGCCGTTGCGTGACGTGCTTGAGAACCATCGGCTCGAAATTGAAAACGGTTGCCCGGTGGAAGATCTGGCCGGATGGTTCAAAGCCGAGCAGCCTAACTTCGATGTGGCCGCCTATGGCTTCCAGCAGTTCACCGAGTTCCTAAATTACGCGCAGGATAAAACGGTGGTTCGCCTGGAGCCGCACGAAGATCAAGGCACTGTATTGGTGTATCTCGGCGCGGAATTCTATCCACCCGCCGAGCCGCCGAAGCCGGAACCCGTAGCTGCCGTTGAAGCTGAGATCGAAGAGGACGAGCCGCAGCCTTACGTCGAAGGCCAGCCGACCATCTTTGAGCCCAATCCGCCGCCGGCCAAGGCCAAGCGAGCGCCCGCACGCAAGCGCATCTCCAAGCCGGCGGCCGGCGGGGGTGGCGGGCAACGCCGTCCCGTGCGCCGCAAGAAGACGGACAAGTAATCATTTGCGTTGAAGGGACTAGGGCGCGGCACCAAGATCCGCGCTCTCCGACTACTCCAGCGATTCCTGGAAGCTCACCTGCCCGACATGGTGCAGCTTGATGAGGTTCGCGCTTCCCGACATGCCAAAGGGAGCGCCGGCCACCAGAATGACGCTGTCACCGATTCTCGACCACGCCTCGCCCAGCAGCTTCATATCGCATACGCGCAACATTTCTTCGATCGAATCCACGCTCACCGGCGCCACCGGATGCACCCCGTAAACTACTGCCAGCTCGCGGGCGACCGCTTCGGTTTCGCAGAACGCGAAGATCGGAACGCGCGGCCGGAAGCGGGCGATGAGGCGCGCCGTTTCGCCCGACGTGGTGAACGCTAGCAGAGCCTTCACGCTGGCCGTAAGTCCGGCGTGATAGGCGGCTTCGGTGATAATCTGCGCGTGTGTGGGATTGACCGCCTGCGGCGGCTCCGGAAAGTGGCGCTCGCTCTGATAAGCTTCCGCCTCCACGGCGATGGTAGCCATCATCGAAACCGCCTCGCGCGGATACTGGCCGCTGGCCGTCTCTGCCGACAGCATCACCGCATCGGTGCCATCAAAAATCGCATTGGCTACATCGGTGACTTCAGCGCGGGTTGGCGTGTTTCGCGTGACCATGGACTCCAGCATCTGCGTCGCCGTGATCACAAACTTGCCGCGCATCCGCGCGCGTTCAATGATGGTCTTCTGCGCACCCGGCACCTGGGCCAGCGTCATTTCAACGCCCAGATCGCCGCGCGCCACCATCACTCCATCGGATTCCGTGAGGATTGCTTCCAGGTTGTCGAGCGCCTCCGGCTTTTCGATCTTCGCGATTACCGGGATCCTGCGGCCGCGGTCCTTGAGACGCCGCTTCAGGCCAGCCACATCCTCGCCGTTGCGGACAAACGAGAGCGCCACCATATCCACGTTCTGTGCTAAGCCGAATTCCAAATCCGCGCAGTCCTTTGCCGTCATGGAAGGGATGCTCACGCGCACACCCGGAAGATTGATGCCTTGCTTGTCGCGAATGGTCCCGCCGGAGACAACCGTGAAGTCCACCGATACGCCGTTGGTTGCCAGGGCGCGCAATTCGACGCTGCCGTCGGCCAGCAGCACACGGTCGCCCGCCGTGACGTCACGAGCCAAGGCCTTGTAGCTGGTGGGCGCGAGCTGCGCGTTCCCGATTACGTCCTCCACCGTGATGCTGAAACGCGCCCCGGTTTCAAGCGTGGCCGCACCGCCCTCGAACTTGCCCAGGCGGATTTTTGGTCCTTGCAGATCCAGCAAGATGCCCGCAGTGGCGCCGCAATCCGCCGCAATCTCGCGAATGAGATGGATCACCGCGGTGTGTTCGCCATAAACGCCGTGGGAAGCATTGATGCGGAACACGTCCACCCCGGCCGTCAGCAGCGCCCGCAGCATTTCCGGGGAGCGCGAAGCGGGCCCTATGGTGGCGACAATCTTGGTATTGCGCATGTACCATGTTACGGGTTTTGCGCCCGGATTTTGGGCGGCGACTGGGTGCGTCGCTCAGGATCGGCCATCGCTCAACAACGCGTGGCTGCCGACACGGTCCACGTTCAGGATCATGTTTCCGTTTCCGTCGATCTCGAAGGCGGGTTGGAATTTAGCCTGCCACATAAGTTCGTCGTAGCGATAGGAATAGCGCGCGTGAACCGCCTGACTGAAGGTGTCGTCGAACGCCTTTATCAGAATCACGAACTCCGCTTGCAGTCTCGCCAGGTCCTCGGCGGTTCTCCCAAACAGAGGACTAGTTTCATCCACAGGATGCACGATGGTCCAGGTCAGCGCCAGAAAATAGATCTTGTCGCGTTCCAGTTTGAGGGACTCGAAACGCCGCTTCAAGTTGCCGGGGGGGCCTTCCACCGTCATCAGCACCAGGTTGGCTTCCAGTTCCATCAAGACGTTAGGCCGCATATTCACGATGCGGAGTTGCAAGCTGCCCTGGTCCTGATAAGGCGCCATCAGGATATGCTCGCTGAAAGCGATTTTCGCCGAGGGCCGTGAGAAGCGTCCGAACAATAACCCCGTGCCGAGCGCCACTGCCATCAACCCTGCAATGGCCTCGAGCGAAGCCAGAATATTGGTCGTCAAGGAGGCCGGCACCATGTTTCCGTAGCCCACCGTAGTGAGCGTATGAGTGCTGAAAAAGAAATCGTTGAGGAACCGGTCCATTTCCGACACGCCGTCAGCGCCCTGCAAATGGCCCGGCCCCAGCGCGAAGTACGCCAGTGCGAATAGCACGTTAAGCAGCAGATAACCGCCCAGGATCGTCGCGAAAAACCGCGGCCAGCTCATGCTGAGCATCTGCAAGTACGGGTGGAAGTCGCGCCAGCTCCCGCCGCGGCGGTAGACATTAAAGCTCCCGTCCTTATTGATGCTGCGCCGCAGGACGCCGGTGAACTGCTGCGTTAAGCCGGGATCGAATGTGGGCTTTTCCATAACACGATGGTAGGTCAGGCCCTCCGGTTTATGCGCGGCCCCAGAAGGCGAACACCACCGCCGCGAACAAGCACACCCCGGAGAGCGCATAATTCCAGCGCAAGTCTTCGCCCAGATAGAAATAGGCAAACACCACGAAGACCACCAGCGTAATGGCCTCCTGTATGATTTTCAATTGATATCCGGTAAAGCGGCCATAGCCGAAGCGATTCGCGGGAACCTGAAAGCAGTACTCGCCCAGCGCGATCAGCCAGCTAAAAACGATAGCTTGGAGCAGAGTCCAGGACCGGTGCTTCAGATGGCCATACCAGGCGAAGGTCATGAAAGTGTTTGAGATTACGAGCAGGAAGACGGTGAGCATTTAGCGCCATCCTAGCATCTGAGCGCAGGCGTAAAGAACCATCAGACCCGCGCGGATTTAGCGCTATATGATGATCCGGGGCGCTATGAGTCTGGCTCTTTGACTGGGCACCGCAGCCTCTCAGCGCGGTACAATTTAGTGTTAGATGCTGGATCTGATTAAGAAGCTCCAGGACGAGATTGCGGTGCTCGAAAATGAGTTCCGGGTCGAGCTCCCACGGGAGATTCTGAAGGCGCGGGCCCACGGAGATCTCAGTGAAAACGCTGAGTATCACGCGGCCAAGGAGCGCCAGGCGTTCGTCAATGCCCGCCTGGGACAACTGCACGCCCGGCTGCGCGACATTTCAATGATCGACATGTCCAAGATTCCGCATGACCGCGTGGGACTGGGATCCGTCGTGGTGGTGCTGGACGTCGACAAAGACGAAAAGGTGCGCTACAAATTGGTAACCAGCGAAGATGTGGATGTTGCCAAAGGTCTGATTTCAACGGTCTCGCCGATCGGCCGCGGACTGCTGGGTAAGCAGGTGGGCGATACCGTGCGCATCACGATTCCCGGAGGCGTGCGCGAGATGGAAGTCATCGAGCTGACCACCATTCATCAGATAGCTGAGGGGCTGCAAGCGGCCGGCCCAACGACTGACGGTGATAAATGACGATCACTCACGCCATCGGATACGGCAGCAACAAGATTATCCGGCTGATTGTGCGCGGGCTGGCCCTTTCGCGTATCCATCCCAACGTGCTGACCTTCCTGGGGCTGGTGATCAATATGATCGCCGCCTACATGCTGGCGGTGGGGCAGTTCCGCTGGGGCGCGGCCGTGATTATCGGCGCGGGTCTCTTCGACATGGTGGATGGCCGGGTGGCGCGCGAAACCAATCGCGTGACGCGCTTTGGCGGGTTCTTCGATTCAGTGCTGGATCGCTACTCGGATTGCGCGCTGCTGGTGGGTCTATTGGTATGGTATGGGTCGATCAACCGGCCGTTTTATGTGGTGCTGACAGCGATTGCGATGGCCGCCTCGGTGATGATCAGCTACACGCGGGCGCGGGCGGAAAATACCATCCCGATGTGCAAGGTCGGCTTCATGGAACGTCCCGAGCGCGTGGTGCTAGTAATCATCGGCGCTCTGTTCGACCACATGGCTCCGGTGTTATGGGTGATCGCGGTATTAGGGAACTTGACGGTGGTGCACCGTATGATCTTCACCTGGCAGGAAGCCAAGCGCCTGGAGGAAGCCCAACTCAAGGCCGCTCCCAGCGCGCGCGCGGCCGGCAAAACCTAACTAAGCCGGGCGCAGCGCCAACTCTTCTCCGTTGATCGCCCGGAACCCCGCGAGGCGCACCCGGTCGCTATCGCGGAAGGAAACCAGAGGCATCAGCCCGAGCTCTATCAGCGCAAGCACCTGCGTTTCCGTCATCCAAACCTCCGCGCACGGCGTCATCTGCCATTCGCCTTCGTTCTGATAGGTGTGGAGCGGTAGGCCTTCAAGGTTGAGCGCTCCCCCTGCGGTCAGCAGCGTGAGAAACGCCAGCGCGGGATTGCCCCATAGATAGTGCGCATGAACCGGCGCGGCCGGCATTTCTTCGAATGGAAACGAGTCGATGGCGCTGGTCCGTGCGCCGTAAGGCAGGCGCAGCAGGAAGCGGGGCAGAGCGAGACCCAGATATGACGCCTCGGGAATGGCGCGCAATTCCTCCCAGTGATCGCCCATATCGACCGAGCCTTCCGCGATGAAGGGCGCGCCGATGTGCGCGGCCAACAGCCCCATGCGGCCCAGGAATTCGATATCGACGGTGTCGGGACCGAAGGCGTAAAGCCCGATCACGGCGCGCCACTTGCGGGCGCTGAGCAGCGTGTGCGCGTGGGTTTCGCCCAGGCTCCTGGCGTTCAGCAGATCGCGCGCGGCTTCTGCCTTGGGGAAATGCGCGATACGGATGCGAGTCCCGGACTCGTCGCCAGAATCACTGCGAATAACAAAGTCGAGCCCGCGCCAAGCGGCTTCGACGGCTTGGAATCGCGGATGATGCAGGAGACCGCGCATGCGTTCGCCGAGGGCGGCGTCGCCTTGCGGATCGGAGAATTCCGCCGGCGCAGCATGGGCGCGAGCCAGGTCGCGAACGTAACGCTCAAACGGGTCGCCTCCCCCGGAAATTTGTTCCAACAGACTAGAGGATCGCAGTAGTTCACCGACGTCGGCTTGCGGGATTGGGTGATGGCTCGTTTCTTTGGCCTCGCCCTGTGCCCGGTCGAACTCGCGAAATAAGCCAAAGTTGCGAAACAGGCGGTCGGGATGAAAATCTTCCAGTTCGCTGAAGGGAGCGCCGGCCAGATTCACCTGCAGCTTCGCCATCACGGCGTCGAAGTTATCGCGGTCAACGGCCAGCGGCTCCGTCGCGCGGCCTCCGAAATCACCCAGAATCAGATAGTGCGCGGGTTCGTCTTCGGGTACCACGACCGACTTGCGTTTTGGCTGAACTCCGAGTTCAATCATGCGCTGATTATAAGATTTCCAGAGCGGTCATTACGATACCACCAGCCGGGCGGGACCAGCGTGGTGGAACCGTAGTCGAGAATCAATGCCGGACCGGCGGCGCGGCGCGGGGAGACCTGAGTGCGCGGCAGCGCCGGAATCTTTCGCCACGCTCCTTCAACCCATACGCGGCGGTTTTCCACGGGCCCCTTGCCGTACGGTCCCCGCATGAGCCTGGGCTTGGTCAGGCGCTGGCGGGCGCGCACTCGAATGGTCACGATTTCGATCCCGCGATCCGGCGTGGCGTAGCCGTAAATTCGCGCGTGCTCACCATGGAAAGCACGCGCCGCGGCCGACTCCTCCGGCCACGGCACATTCAACTCATAACTCTGGCCCCGGTACCGCAAGTCAGCAGTACGTTCGATCTCGGCTGACGGCGATTCGCGGCGCGCGCGCCGCTCCAGTATCGCGAATTGCTTTTCGAGATCGCCCCGCCCCAAGGCGCCCGCCGCGTAGTCACGGACGGCATCGGCCATCAACATTCCGAGAGCCGAGAGAGCGCCGGCTTGCTCCGGCACGATCACGGTGCGCATGCTCAGCTCCCGCGCGATTTCGCAGGCGTGCAAACCGCCGGAGCCGCCGAAGGCTACTAGAGCAAAGTCGCGCGGATCATAGCCACGCTCCACCGAGACCACGCGAATGGCCCGCTCCATATTGGCGTTCGCCACGCGCAGAATGCCGGCCGCGGCGGCGATGCGATCCAGTTTCATCGCGCGGGCCAGGCGATCGACGGCCGCGCCGGCGCGCTCGACATCGATGGACATGGAGCCGCCCAGCAACTGCGCCACGCCGATGCGCCCCAGCACCACGTGCGCGTCGGTTACGGTCGCATCGGTTCCAATTCCGTAGCAGGCCGGTCCAGGCTCGGCGCCGGCGCTCTCCGGGCCCACGCGCAGCAAGCCACCGGCGTCCACGCGCGCGATGGATCCGCCTCCTGCGCCTACGGTGTGGATATCGAGCATCGGCACGCGGATGGGATAACCCGCCACCGTTGACTCGGTACTTTCGCGCGGTGCGCCGTCGGCCAGACTGACATCAGTGGAAGTGCCGCCCATGTCGAAGCCCAGCACCCGCTTGAAACCGCTGTGGCGCGCAGTTTCGAGCGCTCCCACGACGCCGCCAGCGGGGCCTGAAAGTACCGTTTGAACAGCGTGCATCGCGGCTTGTTGCGCGGAGAGGAAGCCACCGTTCGATTGCATGATGGCGATGCGGTAACGGCGCGCCCGCGATAGTTCGGTCAGATACGTCTGCATCAAAGGACCGACATAGGCGTTGACGAAAGTCGTCGAACTGCGCTCGTATTCGCGAAATTCCGGGCTGATTTCGTCGGACGTGCACACATACAGGTCATCGCGAAGCAGTGCTGCGGCCACCGCTCGCTCATTCGCCGGATTTCGATACGAGTGCAGAAAGCATATGGCCACCGATTTCACGCACTCGCGCCGGAGCTTCACCGCGAGCCTTTTCAATTCAGCCGTAGACGGGCGCAAGGCGATGACGCCGTCATGATGAGTCCGCTCGCGTACTCCGAAGCAAAGATCCCGGTCCGCCAGCAAGTGCCGTGGTGCAGGCGTGAAATTGTAGAGCTCAGCGCGGTTCTGGCGCCCGATTTCGAGCAGATCTTCGAAACCGGCGGTGGTTACGAAGGCTGTGCGCGCGCCCTTGCGTTCCAGCAGCGCGTTGGTCGCGACGGTGGTACCATGCACTACGTCCACAATGCTCCGGCGGGCCTGGGCGCAGGCCCGCTCCAGCCCCGCCAGGATCACTTTCGCGGGTTCGTGCGGGTGGGAGCGCAGCTTAAACGTTTCCAGGCGGCCGTCGTCGTGCAGCACCACGAAATCGGTGAAAGTGCCTCCGGCGTCCACCCCGATGCGCATTGATTTCCTATTCTACACGCGCGGAATTCGCGTCCTTCCGGCGGCTGCGTCATCATATTATTAGGTGATCCATCTCCGCGGTGTTTCCAAGCAGTTTGAGGGCAAGCGTAAGGTGACGGCGCTGGAGCGCTTAGACCTGCATATCGGCCGCGGCGAAATGGTATCGATCATCGGCCCGTCCGGCTCGGGAAAATCCACTCTGCTGAATCTGATCGGCGGCCTGGACCGGCCCAGCGAAGGCGAAATCGAGATCGATGGCGAAACGCTATCCGCGCTCAGCGACGATGGACTGACACGGGTGCGCCGCGACAAGATCGGTTTCATATTCCAATTCTTTAACCTGCTCCCGACGCTGACCAGTCTCGAAAACGTTTCGCTGCCGCTGCACCTGCGCGGATGGCCGCGCAAGAAGATCGACGAACGGGCACGGGAATTGCTGGGATTGGTGCAATTGAGCGCGCGCCTGGAGCATTTGCCCGACGAACTTTCGGGCGGCGAGCGGCAGCGCGTGGCCATCGCCCGCGCGCTAAGTATTTTCCCGCCGATTCTGCTGGCCGATGAACCAACCGGCAATCTGGACACGCACACCGGCGCCGAGATCCTGAAGCTGTTGCACGATCTGCACGATCGCCTGGGCGCCACCGTTCTAATCGTCACCCACGATCATACAGTGGCCGAAAGCTGCCCGCGGACGATTAGTCTGCGCGACGGACACATTGTTGGCGACGTCCGCCGGCACGTCAATCAGGAAGCGTCGCGCGCATGAGGCTGTTGCGGCTCATCAGTTGGCCGTACGCGCGCAAGCATTTGCTGCGCTGGCTGTTGACTACGGCGGGGATCATCCTGGGCGTGGGCGTGTTCGTCGGCATGCACACGGCGAACCAGAGCGTCTCAGCAGCCTTCCGCGAAACCATCGACAGGATCGCCGGGAGTGCGCAGCTCCAGGTCACTGCAGGCGAGCCGGGATTCGAGGAAGAGGTCTTGGAGAAGGTCCAAAGCCTGCCGGAGGTGCGCGCCGCCTCACCGGTGATCGAAGCGACCGTCTCCACCGGCAAAGGCAATCTTCTGATTCTCGGGGTCGACATGCTGGGTGACCGCAGTTTGCGCACGTATGATCTGGAAGGCACCGACGAAGCCATCGACGATCCGCTGGTGTTTCTGGCACAGGCCGACTCGCTGATCGTCACCAAAACTTTCGCCGAAAAGAATGGCTTGAAGGTCAACAGCCGCATGCCCATGCGCACGATGCAAGGCGATCTGGTGTTCACCGTGCGCGGCATTATGAAACCTGGCGGCTTGGCGAGCGCCTTCGGCGGCGACTTGGCCATCATGGATATCTACGCCGCCCAAAAATTCATGGGGCGCGGGCGCAAGTTTGACCGAATCGATCTGGCGTTGCGTGACGATGTGACGCTCGCCCAGGGCGCCGCCAAACTACGCGCGCTGCTGGGGCCGGGATATGAAGTGGATCCGCCCAGTTCGCGCGGTGAACAGTTCGAGCAGACTTCGCGCATCTATTCGCTGGCTTCCAGCATCACCAGTGTATTTGCCCTGTTTATAGGCATGTTCATCATCTACAACACCTTCGCGATTGCTGTCACGCAGCGCCGCTCGGAGATCGGAATCCTGCGCGCATTGGGGGCCACGCGCTCGCAGATCCGTACCCTCTTCCTGGTGGAGAGTTTGATCGCGGGGACGTGTGGGTCGGCGCTCGGGGTGTTGTTCGGCATCGGTATGGCGCAAGCAATGGCGGGTTATATCGGCGGCATCCTTACGGATGTTTATGGTGTCGCGCAGCGCGCCGACGGCCTGGAACTCAACCCTGTGCTGCTAGGCGGCGCATTAGCGATGGGGATCGTCACCAGCTTGTTTGCCGCGATTATACCTGCTCGTGCGGCTGCTTCCGTCGACCCCGTCAAAGCGTTGCAGAAGGGCCGAAATCAAGCGCTAGGGGAAGGCGAGAGCCGGGTACGGCGCTGGGCGGCGCTGGCGTGCGCGGCGTCATCGGCGATCGCACTGATCTTCAGCCGTAACACCGTCATCTTCTATGCGGGCTTCGTGCTCAGCGGAATCACGGCGGTGCTGCTGGCGCCCAGCCTGACTTTGTGGCTATCGCGCGTGCTGCGGCCGGCGCTGGCGTGGGTGCGCCCGGTGGAGGGAACGCTGGCCGCCGATAGCCTGATTCAAGGACCGCGGCGCACATCCGGCACGGTCGCCGCGCTCATGCTGTCGCTGGCGTTGGTGATCGCACTGGGTGGACTCGCGCGGTCGAGCTACAATTCGTTGTCCGACTGGATGCGCATCGCGCTCAACCCCGACTTGTTCGTAACCACGGCGCAAAATCTTACGTCGCGAAACTTCGTATTCCCGGCGACGCTGGGCGGCGGCTTGCGCGCGATTCCCGGTGTGGCCGAAGTTCAATCAGTCCGCAGCATTCGCGTAACGGTGAAAGGCGGCCCCGTGATGCTGGTGGCGCTGGACGTGGCCTCCGTGGAGCGCCGCGCGAAATTGCCGCCGGTCGAAGGTGACCAGGCCGACATGTACCGGCGTACCGAACGCGGCGAAGCTGTGCTGGCGTCAGAGAACTTCGTGCGCTTGCATGGCGGCAAACTCGGCGAAACCCTGGAGATCCCCGCCCCAGGCGGCACGCTGCGTCTGCCCATTGCCGGCATCGTGCGAGATTTCTCCGACCAGCAAGGTAGCCTCCTGATCTCTCGCGATGCTTATATCCGCGCTTGGCACGACGATTCGGTCAACGTGTTTCGCCTATATCTGACGCCCGGCGCGAACTCCCCGGAAGTTCGCCAGCGCATACTGGACGCTTTCGGACAACAGCAGCGCCTGTTCGTACTCACCAATAAAGATGTCCGCGATTACGTGACGCGCCTCACCGATCAATGGTTCGGACTCACCTATGTACAGATCGCGGTGGCGGTGCTGGTAGCCGTACTCGGCATCGTCAATGCGCTTACGGTTTCGATCACCGACCGCAGACGCGAACTCGGCGTGCTACAGGCCGTGGGTGGATTGCGCCAGCAGATCCGCCACACCGTATGGATGGAGGCCGCCGCGATTGGATTCATAGGGCTTGCGCTGGGGCTGCTGCTGGGGGCGGTGGAACTCTACTACGCAATTGAGATTTCGCGGCGCGATCTGGTGGGCATCGACATCGGCTACTCGTACCCCGTTGCGACCGCTCTGGCATTGGCTCCAGTGATTCTCGGGGCGGCGTTCCTGGCCGCCCTCGGACCCGCGGAAAGTGCTGTTCGTGGGTCGCTGGTGGAGGCTTTGGAATATGAATAGACTCCTCGCCGTCCTCCTGCTCGCAGCCACCTTCGCCGGCGCCCAGGAACCGCGGCAGATCATGGAAGAAGTTCAGCGCCGGCAACGCTCGGAGTCACAGCACTACGAAGGAACACTGGAGGTGATAGGCAACGGCGGCCGCATCGCCACCAAGCGTTGGGTTTTCGACCGTATCGGCGCCTTCGGCAATAGCAAGGGCATGTTACGGTTCACGGTGCCCGCGGAAGTGAAGGGCGTGGGGCTGCTGATCGTGAATCACACCGACCGCGCCAGCGATCAATGGTTGTGGCGTCCGAATATCGGTCGCGAACAGCGCATCGCCTTGCAGGACCGTTCAACCCGCTTCTTCGGCACCGACTTTAGCTTCGAGGACCTGGAAGAGCGCGACGTCGCGCAATTCGATTACAAGCTCATCGGCGATGAGAAAGACACTTGGAAACTGCAATCCACGCCGCGCAAATCTTCGCAATACACTTACGGATATCTGTGGGTGAAGAAGGACAATTACACCATCGTCAAGGTGGAATCGTACAACAAGAAAGGACTGGTGCGCGTGATCGACTACCGAGATTTCGAGCTCGCGAAGGGCATCTGGACGGCGCGCACTATTGAAGTCGCGGATGTGACTCGCAACAGCCGGACTACGCTTAAGTACGACAAACTGGAATACAATCTGCCGATGAAGGACGGCGATTTCACCCTCGACGCATTGCGGCGTGGACCATGACGGGGTTGTTGCTGCTGGCGCTGCTCACGCAGAACATTGCCCAGAATTTCGAACAGCGCGGCTTCATCGAAAATCAAGCGTTGTTCTATCCACAAACTGCACCCAACGACAGCGCGCAAGCCGTCGATCAGGCGGCGATCCGCTGGGAGGCGTCCTACAAAGTTGCGGCCTGGTTGAAATTGAATGGGGCGCTGGACGCGCGCGCCGATACTCACCGCCAAGTGGATCGCATCGCGCAACTGAGCCTGGATGACCGCACCAGGCAGCGCCCCGCTCTCTCCCTGCGCGAACTCAACGCGACGCTTCACAAAGGCAAGGTGACTGCTGAGTTCGGGCGGCAAATCATTCGCTGGGGCAAGACCGATATTCTCACGCCAACCGATCGTTTCGCGCCCAGGGACTACTTGAGCAGCGTGGTCGACAGCGATTTTCTGGCCGTGCCGGCAGCGCGGATTACGATCGCCGGAGCGAATGACTCGTTGGATGCGATTTGGCAACCCTGGTTCACGCCCAGCCGCACGCCCTTGCTCGATCAGCGCTGGACCGCGCTGCCGCCCGAGTTGAACGGCGTCATGATTGTCGACGCCGGCGCGCGCTATCCCGGCCGCGGACAGTATGGCCTGCGCTGGAATCACATTGCGCCGCGCTACGAGTATTCATTGTCGTACTTCGATGGCTTCAACAATCTCCCATTGTTCGCCGCAAGTTTCGATCCTGCAACCGCCACGGCACGCACGCAGCGCTTCTATCCCAGCATGCGCATGTACGGCATCGACGCGGCGATTCCCTTGCCGTGGCTGACGGTGAAGGGCGAGGCCGGATACTTCACCAGCACCACGCCCGGTGAACAGCATTACATTCTTTACGTGATTCAAGTGGAGCGGCAGGTGAAGGAATGGTCGCTGGTCGGAGGTTATGCGGGTGAGGCAAAAACCGGAGGCGCAGCCAATCCTCTCAGTTTCACCCCGGACCGTGGCTTCGCCAAGTCGTTCGTCGGCCATGGGACGCTAACCATTGATGTGAACCGCAGCCTGACGGTCGAAACCGCTGTGCGCTCCGCAGGCTCCTTTGTGCGTTTCGAATATTCACAGGCCTTCGGTGAACACTGGCGGGTTACGCCAGGAGTTGCCTGGATTCGCGGCGACATGGCGGATTTTCTGGGCCAGTATCACCGCAATTCCTATGCGTCGCTCGCCGTCCGCTATAGTTTCTAGATAGGTGCCACCTAGGTGAGAGCCCTCTTCGCCCTGTTATTCGCAACCCGCGTGTTCGCCCAGGAATTCGGCCACCTGGAGGTCCAGCGCGTCGTCGCCAATCTCCACTTTGCGGAAGGACCGGTGTGGTCCTACGACGGGTTCCTGGTGTTTAGCGACACCGTAGTGGATAAGCTCTTCAAGGTAATTCCCGGTGGCGCGGACCAGGTATTCGCCGAGCGCGCAGGCGGCGCCATAGGCAATGCGTATGACGCCGAGGGGCGGTTGTATAGCTGCGAATTTCGCCAACGCAGGGTAACCCGCACACTGAAGAATGGCAAAGTCGAAGTGCTGGCGGCGCGTTTCGAAGGAAAACGATTCAACGCTCCTAACGATATCGTGGTGCGCCGCGATGGTCAGGTTTATTTCACGGACCCGGCGTTTGGCGCGCAGCAGGATACCCGCGAGCTGGATTTCTACGGAGTCTACCATCTCACGCCCAAGGGCGAGCTCGAATTGGTGGCCAAATGGAGAACACGCCCCAACGGAATTGCGCTTTCTCCGAATGGGCGCACGCTTTACGTTTCGGACTCGGACGAGCGCAACGTGCGTGCTTACGACCTGGACGGGAAGGGTGCAGCGTCGAAGGAACGTATCGTGGTGGATAAGATCGACGGCGTGCCGGACGGGCTGCGCACCGACGAGAACGGGAACCTGTACGTGGCTGCGAACAAAGTCTACGTGTACGGGCTATCGAATGACCCCGCGAAACTGTTGGGCGAAATCCCTCTCGCGGAGACGCCCTCGAATCTGGCCTTCGGCGACGCCGACATGGAAACGCTTTACATCACGGCGCGGACTTCGGTGTATCGTGTGCGGTTGGGCGTGAAAGGAGCGTTACCTTATTAGCCGCCAATATCCGCAATACCCGCTGCTCGGCGTCGGCGCCATCATTTTCGATGGAGCCACTGTGCTGCTGGTGGAGCGGGCGGGCGAGCCGCTGAAAGGCTGGTGGTCCATCCCCGGGGGCCTTCTCGAAACCGGTGAAAAACTCGAGGATGCAGTGCGCCGCGAGACTCTCGAAGAGACCGGCCTGCGCGTGGAAATCGTGTATCGCTTCGATATCTTCGAGCGCATCATGCGCGATGCCGAGGGGCGCGCCGAGTATCACTACGTGCTGGTGGATTTTGTCTGCAAAGTGACCGGCGGCGAACTTGTCCCCGGCGACGACGTCAGCCGCGTCGAGTGGGTGCCCTGTGCTCGCTTGCGCGATTACAGAGTTACCAGCGGAACGATAGAGGCAGTGGAGCGAGCATACGCCCATGAACTCAGAGCCCGTTCTTGAATTCGAAGCGCTGCGCGCCCTGGCCGGCCGGTACGTGCGCAGCGCGCTGGGACGCGGGGAACTGGAGTGCGTCGCCCCATCGAACGATCGCGATGCGATTGAAACCGCGCTCGCCGAGACCGCCGAAGGCATGGCATACCTGCGCGCGGCTGGGCAGCCGCAAGCGGCTTCGCGGGGCGCGGCCATTCGCATCAGCTTTACGGATATAGCCGATCCCGCCAGCGCTGTTGCCCGCCTCCGCATCGAAGGGGCGACGCTCGAAGCCGCGGAGATCTATGAGCTGACGCGACTGCTGGATCTGGCCGCCGAGGCGCGCGGAGTATTGGTCGCCGCCGGCCAGCGATTCCCCCGCTTGGCGGCGCACGGTGGCGCGATCGCCGATTTGCGCGAGCTGGCGCAGGAGCTGAGCGGCAAGATTCTCCCCGGCGGCATACTGGCGGATCACGCGAGTGTCGCGCTGGGACGGCTGCGGCGTGACATCGAAAAGCAACGCCAGGGTATCCAGCATTCGCTCGAACGCTTTTTGCGCGCGCATCATGCGGACGGCACGCTCCAGGAGGATTTTGTCACCATCCGCAATGACCGCTTCGTGGTTCCCGTAGTCACCGGCCGCGAGCGGCGTGTCGATGGCGTGATTCACGGAGCCAGCGGCAGCGGCCATACGCTTTTCGTGGAGCCGCTCGAAACCATTGAGCTCAACAACGAGCTGGTGCGACTCACCGAAGAGGAGGCGCGTGAAGTCCACCGCATCCTGCGCGAGTTCACCGCCCGCCTGCGAACGCACGCGCCCGCAATCGCCTCCACCACCAAGGCTCTGGCGCGCCTGGAGCTGATTTTCGCCAAGGCCGAATTTGCGCAAACTTTTAACTGCGTCGTCCCGCGCATCAGTCCGGACGATCGCCGCCGGCTCATCTTGCGCGAGGCCCGTCATCCACTGCTCGAAGACATTTTGCGCAAGCAACAAAAAGCGGTGGTGCCGATCACTTTCGATCTAGATCATGAACAGCGTACGCTGCTGATCAGCGGTCCGAATACCGGAGGCAAGACGGTAACGCTCAAGACCGCCGGGCTACTGGCTCTGATGGCACACGCGGGCCTGCCTGTCCCCGCTGCCGACGCCGAGTTCCCGTTATTCGACGAAGTGCTGGCGGACATCGGCGATCACCAATCGATTCAGGAGAGCCTCAGCACGTTCTCAGCACACATCGTCTCAATCCGCTCGATGCTGGAGCACGCCACGCCGGATTCGCTGGTTCTCATCGACGAGCTTGGCCGGGCCACAGACCCGGAGGAGGGTGGCGCATTGGGCGTCGCGGTGCTTGACGCGTTCTGCGGACGCGGCGCGTTCACGGTGGCCTCCACGCACCTGCTGGCGCTCAAGCTTTACGGCGCTTCAACGGCGGGAGTCCGCAACGGCTCCATGGGCTTCGACGATGCCACACTCGAGCCCACTTATGTTTTGCGCCTCGGTGCGCCCGGAAAATCCGCGGGACTCGACATCGCCAGCCGCCTGGGCCTGGATCCCGCCCTGATCCAGGACGCCCGCGCCCGTATGACCACTACCGAGCGCGATATCGCACACTTTTTGAGCGAGATGCACCAGCGCCTGGATGCGCTCGAGAGAGACCGCTCTGCGGTTGCCGAGAGGGAGCGCACGCTCGCCCTTCGCGAGCAGTCCCTTGAGCAAAACTGGGAGAAGAAATACGCCGCTAGAATTCGCGATTTGGAACAGCGCGCTTCCGAGCTCTCCGCGCAATTCGAAAAGCAGGCCCAGGAGACCATCGGCGACCTCAGCCAAAAGGCCCGCGTGAAGATCGCCAAAACGCGCCGCGAGTTCCAGGAGGCCGTCGAAACCGCGATTGAAAGCGCAGGACCGCCAGCGGCGCTCGCGTCTGCTGCCCCGCCGAGGCTGAAGCTGACAGAAGGCGCTCGCGTCCGCCTCAAGAATATTCGCCAGCCCGCCACGGTGCGCCGCATTCTCGCGAACGGGTTTTTGGAAGTCGACGCCGGTTTTCTGCGGATGCAAGTGGCGCCGACGGAGGTCGAGGAAGTGCTGCCTCCTGTGGGCGCGCCCGCCGCTCGACCACCGGTTTCCTTCCGTCAGGGGCCGAGCTTTGACGGTTCCTTCCGTGAGATCAATCTCATCGGGCAGCGTGCCGAAGAAGCTTGTCAGCAGGTGGATAAGTTGCTGGATAGCGCCGTGCTAGCCGAGGTGGACCGCATTCGCATCGTCCACGGCCATGGCATGGGAATTTTGAAACGCGCCATCGCCGATCTGCTGGCGCGGCATCCGCATGTTGAAAAGTTTTATGTCGCCTCGCCGGAGGAAGGCGGTTCCGGCGCGACGATCGTGGAGTTAAAAACGTGAATCGCGAATGGGTTCGCAAGTACTGCCTGTCGCTGCCCCACGTTACCGAGCAAGTGCAGTGGAAAATCGATCTGGTGTTTAAAATCGGCGGCAAAATGTTCGCCCTACTGGTGCTGGAGCCGCACGCTATTTGTCTCGCATTCAAGTGTTCGCCCGAGGATTTTGAGGAATTGATCGAGCGGCCGGGGGTTATCCCAGCGCCCTACATCGCGCGCGCAAAGTGGGTCGCGCTCGAAACTTTCGATGCCATGCCACGCAAGGAACTGGAGCCGCGGTTAAAACGAGCCTATGAACTGGTCTTCGCGAAGTTGCCGAAAAAGACCCAGCGCGAATTGGTTTAGCGAAATGGGCTAAGCGGCTTTCGCGGGCGAGGACGCGGCCACCAGCGCCTGTTGCCTTTGCCACGCCAGCTTGCCCTGGTATTCTTCCCACAAAGTGCTGAACCCCGCCCAATAGTAGCCGCCTACGAATAGCAACTGGAAGGGCACCGCCAGGTAGTTGTAAGATTCAATCGCAAAGGCCGTCATCCCCAGAAAGTATGTGCCTACGGCGAGCTCCGCATAGGGCAGCCAGCCGCTGCGGCGGCGATATTGAATGTTCTCAAGCTTTACCTTCTGCGTGCCGCCAATCGCATACTTTGGAGTGCGCGCGAAACTAGTCTGGTAGCCGAAGATCGCCTCCAGCACGGAGCGCGTGTTAATGATGGTGAGAGCCACGCCAGCGGCCATCAGCGCCGGCAGAAACAGAAACGCCCGCTTCCAGTTCTTGGGAAAAATTTCCCGGTGCGCCACCACATAGAATGCAGAAATTGACCAGAACGAGGCAATGATCAGCGGCAGGTCGATGGTCAGCATCTGGAACCAGCCCATGTAAAAGCGCACGATCATCACCGGGAGCATGAGCGCACTCACGATGATCATCAGCGGATAGGAGATATTCGGCGTCAAATGGAAAAACGCCTCAATCTTCACTTTCCGGGGCGCGTCCGACTTCAGGATAGTCGGCAATAGTTTGATCGCCACCTGCGTCAGACCCTTGGCCCAGCGCGATTGCTGCACCTGGAAGCCGTAAGTCTCAACCGGCAGTTCCGACAAGCACTCGATCGAAGGTACGTACACGAACTTCCAGCCCTTCAACTGCGCCCGATAGCTGAGATCGGAATCCTCGGTGAGCGTGTCATGCTGCCACCCGCCGGCATCATCGATCATGGAGCGCCGCAGAATCCCCGCAGTCCCGTTGAAGTTGAAGAAACGTCCGCCGCCCGATCGGGCCACGTGCTCCAGCACAAAATGGCCGTCCAGCAACATGGCTTGCACTTCGGTAAGCAGGTTGTAGTGCCGGTTCAGATAGCCCCAGCGCGTCTGCACCATGCCGACCTTGGGATCGGCGAAATAATCCACTGTGCGCCGCAGGAAATCGACCGGCGGGATGAAATCGGCGTCGAATATAGCCACGATCTCGCCGGTGGCGGTCTGTAGGCCATTTTGCAGCGCACCGGCTTTGTAGCCATGGCGATGGGTTCGATGGATGTACTCGATCGGCAGCCCGGCGGCCTGATACTCAGCCACCAGGGCGCGCGTGAAAGGATCGGTCGAGTCGGTTGAGTCGTCCAAAACCTGAATTTGCAGGAGCTCGCGCGGATAGTCGATCTTGCTGGTTTCTTCGAGCAGCCGCTCCACCACGTATTGCTCGTTGTAAAGCGGCAACTGAATCGTCACCCGCGGCAACTGTTCAAACTTTTGCGGGGCCTCTGTCGGCATCTGCTTGCGGTACTTCATGTACCCGCGAATCATGTGATACCGGTGCAGGCCGTAAAACGAAAGCACGACCAGTACGGCGAAATACGGTACCAGGATGGCGTAGTCGAAGGGCTGGAGCCGGTAGATGTCCGTGAAGGTATTGTCAAACAGGGCGTCGACCAGCTTGCCGGCGCCCGAGAAAATACTGCTGGCCAGCAAGAATGCGGGAGTCGTCAAAAAGGTCGGCATGTGGCGGCGACTAACTTTTATCGTAGCAATTTTGTGGCCTCGCCGAAGAGGGCAGACTGAGAAGCCATGAACTGTGGGCACAAGCTGCCAGACGGCGCAGTCTTTTTGGCCAGTCTGAGATATAGCGCAAAAGAAAGTTGGTGCGGGCGGAGGGACTTGAACCCTCACGGACCTTGCGGTCCAACGGATTTTCTTGCCCTCTACGGCTTTCGCCGCCCCCGCTGCACGACAGCAAGGTTTGGGGTCTGGACTATCCCTTCACCATGTCCCGGACGGTTCCGGGATGTTAGGTGCTGCCCGTCTAGTCTCTACACCTTCCCGGCCGTTTCGGCCGGGCTTGGCTCGGGATCGCCAGGTTACAGGGTTCCCCGACTTTGAGCAGTTCTGTTCCGCCGGTTTCCCGGCGGGCACTCAAGTTTTCGCTTAAGTCCGATGCGTCTGCCGATTCCGCCACGCCCGCATGGCATAAACAAGGTAGCACGAAACACGGCTGACCCCAACGGACTTTTTAGCCTCTTGCGTCTGCCCATTTCGCCACCCGGGCACGTTGAAAATACTGTTTATTACACCGCATCGTTTGTGAAATATTATTCATTTTGACCTAACTCGATGTCACACAATCTGATTGACACCCTGCCGTAGTGCGCTTAGAATTACTCGGAGCGGTCTAGCGCTATCGTCAGGCAAGTGCTTGCAGGGGGGAAATTTTGTGAGCAGACAGTCTCGGTCGACGTTTGTCGGCTTATTCCTATTGTCGATGTTTATCCTGTCTTGGCTGGCGCTGCCCAGCTCCGCCAGGGCCCAAGCCGTCGCGATCGCGCAGGTCAGCGGCAATGTAACCGATCCCAGTGGCGGCGCCATTGCAAACGCGCAGGTCCGAATGATTGAGACCGAAAAGCAAGCTGTGCACACCACGGTCACCGATGCACAGGGCCAGTATGTGCTTCCCGGCCTTCCCGTGGGCCCCTATCGGCTGGAAGTAACAGTCTCCGGATTTAAGGACTACGCACAAACCGGCATTGTGCTGCAGGTCAACAATAACGTTCAGATCAACGTGCCAATGCAGGTGGGCTCGCTCTCCGAAAAGGTGGAAGTGAGCGCCACCGCGAGTATGGTGGAGACTAAGGAAAACTCAATTTCGTCGGTCGTCGATCAGCGGGGCATCAACGATTTGCCGCTGAACGGCCGTCAGGCGACCCAGCTGATTTTGAGCCTGGGGGCTGCCTCCTATGGCGACGCCGGAGACACCGGCAGCAAGACCTTCTACAGTTCCACCCGGATTTCTGTGGCCGGCGGTCAGGGCAACGGCACTGCGTACCTGCTGGACGGCGGCGACAACACCGACGCCATGTCGAACGTCAATCTTCCCTTCCCGTTTCCGGACGCCCTGCAGGAGTTCAGCGTTGAAACCAGCGCTGTATCGTCGCGTTTCGGCATTCATCCCGGTGCCACCGTCAACGTGGTTACCAAATCCGGGTCGAACGCCTTCCATGGCGACTTGTTCGAGTACCTGCGGAACGGCGATCTAAACGCCCGCAACTTTTTCGCTCTCACGCGCGACAGCCTGAAGCGAAATCAATTCGGTGGCACCATCGGCGGCAGGATTATCCGCGACAAGCTGTTTTTCTTTGGCGGGTATCAGGGAACGATTAACCGCTCTAACCCGCCGTCGACGTCTACGCGCATCCCGACTTCGGCCATGCTAGCGGGGAACTTCAGCGCGATTGCCGCGTGCCAGGGCGCCAATGTCAATGTGGTGGACCCAACCACCAAGGCGCCGTTCCCGGGGAATCAGGTTCCCGTAGGGATGCTCAACGCCGTAGCCGTAAAGACCGCGACGCAATATCTGCCGATAAGCGGGGCTGACCAATGCGGCAACGTCACCTATGGGATTCCCGTAACCGGAGACGAGAACCAATATATCGGACGCGTGGACTGGCTGCAGAACTCCAAACACACTCTTTTTGGAAGGTATTTCGTGGATGCCTACAAAAATCCAGCCACCTATGACGGCAAGAATGTGCTGACCACTACACAGGCGGGCAACCTCGAAATGGCGCAGTCTTTGACTGTGGGCGACAACTACGTCTTCGGCCCCGGGACGCTGAACTCGTTTCACGCCACTTTCAACCGCCGGCGCGATGACCGCGGGCCGACCGATATTCCAATCAACCCCACCCTGCTGGGAGTCAATATGTATAGCGCCGTTCCCAACTTCCTGCTGTTCTCGGTTACCGGCGGATTCAGCACCTTTTGTGGAACCTGCGCCCCCGGACATTTCAATGTCAATGCGTTTCAGGTGGCCGACGACGTCGATGTGATCCGCGGCCGGCATCAGATGGCATTTGGGTTTAACCTCGTGCGGGTGCAGAACAATACCATCTCGGGCTTCCAAGAGAACGGAAATTTTACGTTTAATGGCTCCCGCACCAACGTTCCTCTGGCCGACTTCATGCTTGGGGCGCCCAACGATTTCAACCAGACCAACGCCACTCCCAACGACCTGCGCTCCTGGATTATGAGCTTCTACGCGCAAGATACCTTCAAGCTGTCCTCCCGACTGACGCTGAACTACGGCGTCCGCTGGGAGCCGACATTCTCGGATCCCGACAAATACGGGCGTGGCACCTCCTTCAGCCTCGCGGGCTTCTATGCCGGCCGGCACAGCACGGTTTATCCGACCGCGCCCGCCGGACTATTTTTTAAAGGCGATGCCGGGATTCCGGATGCCATGTGGAACGGCAAATGGATGAATTTTGCCCCGCGCCTGGGAATCGTATGGAATCCGCACGGAGACGGTCGCGATACCCTTCGCATCGGTGGTGGAATCCTCTACGACGTGGCGGAGACCTGGTACAACGAGCGGGAGACCACCAACGCTCCGGTAGGCACGCTGCTGGATGTGCCGAATCCCGTCGGGGGACTTTCGGATCCTTGGAAAGGTTATCCGGGAGGAAATCCATTTCCCCAGAACGGGAAGGTTTTCTTCCCGACTGCCGGAGTCTATGTGAACATGCCCGTCGATCCCAAGCCTACATATGTGGCCAATTGGAACGTCACCTATCAGCGCCAAATCGGCACCTGGATGGCCTCGGTGAGTTATTTGGGCAACAAGACCACTCACCTCTGGGGCAACGGCGGCGAAATCAACCCCGCGATCTATTTGGGATCGAGTTCCACCACTTCCAATACCAACCAGCGCAGAGTCCTTTACCTGGCGAACCCCACTCTGGGCGCAGCCTACGGGAGCATCAACACTTCGGATGATGGAGCGGTCGCGCACTATAATGGCCTGCTCCTGTCGGTGCAGCATCGCTTAAGCAACAGCTTCACGTTCAATGCTAACTACACCGACTCTTACTGCATTTCCGACGCGGATTTCGGCGCCGCCCTTGCCGCTCCAAACAACTCGCAACGTTTCAACCGGCATGCCGAATGGGGACCCTGCGTGTTTGATACCCGCCACAACTTCAACACCACGCTGGTAGCCACCAGTTCGATGAAACGCGGAAGCCGGTGGATGAATCGCCTGCTGAGCGATTGGCAGATTGCGCCGCTGGTCCATGTCGCGAGCGGCCAGCCCGTCAATATCATCACTGGCAAGGACAACTCTTTAGCCGGTATCAATAACGGCAATAACGACCGCCCCAATCAGGTTCTTTCGAACGTCTTTGCGCCCAATCCAGTGTGCAATAACGGCCGCACGCCCTGCGTGCAGTACGTAACCAAGGATGCGTTTCTACCCAATGCGCTGGGCACTTACGGCAATCTTGGACGCAACTCCGTGCGCGGACCGCACAATGTGAACTTTGACGTCGCTCTCAGCCGGCTCTTCCGGGTCACGGAGCGCTTCAGCCTGCAGGCGCGCATGGACGCGTTTAATGTCTTCAATCACACGAACTTCGTGGGAGCGATTTCGCCGGCCGGTACAATATCGGCGTACACAACGTTTTCGAATAACCTGGGCTCCCCTACTTTCGGAAGGATTCAAAGCGCTTTCGATCCGCGTATCCTGCAGTTTTCGATGAAGCTGTTTTTCTAACGCGCATTCATAAGCGCGGCCGTTCGGAGCGGTGCTAGCCGGGCAACGCTCTGCGCGGCTATTTCGCCGCTCGAATAGCGGGCACTTCAATTACGTTTACGCCGGTAGGCGGACACTCCACCGCCCCCGCCAGCGCCCGCAGCATCTGTCCCACGGTGACCAGCCCCAGCCTCCGCGCGCCTTCACGAGTGGAAGGAATTCGTTCCGCGAGCCAGTAGAACGGGACCAGCGCATAGGGCCAGCGATGCCCCGGACCCAGCACGTACCACGGCCGCAGGATCGTGGCGTTGAGCCCGCTCGCCTCTAATTCCTTCTCACAGGCGCTGCGTGCCGCGATGTAGTCTCGCATCGCCGGAGCCGGATGCGCCACGCTCACATAAATAAAATGCGCGATGCCGACACGCCGGGCCGCGCGAATCGCCTCCTGCCCCGACCGTTGATCGATCGCAACAAACTCCTTGGCTTTCGCCGGGCTGGGGTGCGCCACACCCACCAGTTGAATAAATGTGTCGCAGCCCCCGAGATGTGATTCATAGGGAGCGCCGTCGAGGGCATCCCCCAGCACCGCCGTGCAGGCAGCCGGCAGCTTGTGTTCCGAGCCTGGACGCACCAGCGCCACCACTGTATGCCCGCGCGCCGCCAGCAGCGGAATGAGGCGGCTGCCCATATAACCCGTGCCGCCAGTGATAAAAATGCGCCGACTCAAGTATCCTCTCAAAAAAGTGGCCGAGAAAAGTGGCCCGCCGCGGCCACTATCTTGATACTTGAGTGCAAAAACAAATCTTATTCCTGGCTTTTGCCGCTGTCGCGTTTAGCCAGACCATTATAGATCCGGCGTATGCGGAATTGGACCGCGCTTATCAGGACTTAAAGGCAAAGGAATACGACCGCGCCATAGCCGGCTTTGAGCGCGCCATTGCCCTTGCGCCGGACCGTCCCTCGGTCCGCAAGGATCTCGCCTACACGCTGCTCAAGGTGGGCGAAACGGCCGCCGCGCGCGATCAGTTTGCCGCGGCCATGCGCCTCGACCCGCGGGACGATCAGGTGGCGCTCGAATACGCGTTCCTGTGTTACGAGACTCATCAGCAGGTGGCGGCGAGGCGCATCTTCGACCGCTATCGGCAGTCCAGCGCCACCGCCGCGCAGGCGTTTGAGAATATCGATCGCCCCTTGCGCGAGGGCATTGAGCGCTGGAAACAGGCGCTGGCGCTTTCGCCAGACAACTTCAGCGACCATAGCGAACTAGCGCGGCTCGCCGAGCAGCGCGACGAACTCCCCTTGGCAGCCGAACATTACGAACGGGCATGGAAACTGCGCCCGGATCATCGTGAGTTGCTGCTCGACTTGGGGCGCGTCTGGCAAGCACTGGGCCGCAACGAAGAGGCCGCCGCTGCGTTGCTCGCTGCCTCGCGCGGAGCCGAGCCGCGGGCCGCCGAACAAGCCCGCGAGTTGCTGCCCGCGCGCTATCCCTATGTGTACGAGTTCGAGAAGGCGCTGGCGCTGGATCCTTCCAATGTCCCATTGCGGCGCGAGTTCGCCTATCTGCAACTTCAGATGGAGCGCACCGCTGACGCCGAAGCTCAGTTCGCGGCCGTCGTCGAACGCACTCCCGATGATCTGCTTTCGGTCACCCAGTTGGGGCTCTTGAAGATGGCGCGTGGCGACGGCGCGGGTGCGATGACTCTGCTCAACCGCGTCCTGCAAAGCGGCGACGAGGAGTTGGCGGAACGTGTGCGCAGCGCCTTCGAGCTTCCCCGGAAGCTCCGTGGCCGCCCCGAAGAGTCGCGTCCCGTCGTATCGGATCAGGCCAAGCAGCTTGCTTTCAAGAGTCTCGATAAAGGCTATTTGCAGGACGCCCTGCGCTACCTGGCCATCGCCCACGAAAACGATCCGGTGGATTTCGACGTCATGTTGAAGCTGGGTTGGGCCAACAACCTTCTCAAAGACGACCGCGACGCCGTGAAGTGGTTCAACCTCGCGCGCAAGAGTCCCGACGTAAAGACTGCCGCGGAGGCCGCCCGCGCGGCGCGCAACCTGGCGCCATCGCTTGCGCGTTTCCGCACTACCGTATGGGTGTTTCCGACGTTCTCCTCGCGCTGGCACGATCTGTTCGCTTACGCGCAGGCCAAGACCGAGCTGAATATGCCGGGCTGGCTGGTACGCCCCTACTTGTCACTGCGTTTGGTCGGAGACACGCATGGAGCGGTCGAGCCCGGCATCGGATTCGCGCCGCAATATCTTTCCGAGAATGCGGTGATCGGCGCGCTCGGCCTCGCCACCCGCAGCTGGCACGGCATCACCGGATGGTTTGAAGCCGGTGAACAGTTGCGCTATCGCCCCACGCCCACCGATCCCAGTCTCATGTCGCCCGATTATCGCGGCGGCGTTTCCTTCGCCAAAGGCTTCGGCCACCTGCTGACGGAAGGTTCGCACGGCTTCTTCGCGGAGACCAACGACGACGCGGTTTACGTGCGCCGCTTTGAGAACGATACGCTGTTCTATTCGCAGAATCGCACCGGGTATACGCTGCGCCAGCCCGAGACTGGCTTCTCTGATTTGCACCCGCAGTTGTATTGGAACTGGAATTTCACCACCGACCTTAAGCGCCTCTATTGGGCGAACTACATGGAGACCGGCCCCGGCCTGCGATTTCGCCTGAGCGGGCGAGCCGCGCCGCTGGGGTTCTCCGTGAATCTGCTCAGGGGGGCCTACCTGGTGAACGCCGGCAATCCGCGCGGGCCTACCTTTAACGACGTACGGATCGGAGTCTGGTATGCCCTTTCGCGCTAGATGGCTGTGGATCATTTGTGTTTTATGGATTCCTGTCCAGGCCGCCCCGCGCTTCTCTTTCCACGTCATCGGAGACAATCCTGGAGGCTGGAGCGAGCTGCTTTCGTCGATAGGCTTGACCGCCGGAGCAGGCGACGGAGCCAGCGTAATCGTCGCGCCGCATGGAACCGACCTGCCGTACGCCGAATGGGCTGCCCGGGTAGAGCACGGAGTCATTCTGATCGTTGAAGGCGAGTCGCCACTCGCCGCCGCGTTCGGATTTCGGGTTAGCGCCGAAGCCACGCCGGCAGGCATTGCGTCCCTTCACAGCGTGACGGTGCGCAGCGTAGAGGATCTGCGCGCCCCCGATCTGCGCATTGTGTGGGAGAAGGCGCTCGATCTGCCTGTGATCGAAATCCCGGCGGAGGCTCGCATCTTCGCGCGGGAGCGCTGGCAGAAGGCGCCGCTCATCGCGGGCTACCGCAAAGGCGAAGGCGCGGTACTATGGGTGGCCGCTCCGCCCGGCCCGCGCGGCTATGAGCGCTTTCCGTATCTGCCGCAGGCGCTCCTCGATCTGGGACTTGAACCTCCTTTCCGCTCCACGCGCCTGTGGGCATTCTTCGATTCCGCTTATCGGGCGCGGGTTGACGTGGACTATTTCGCCAGGCGCTGGCGCGCCGCCGGCATCGGCGCGCTGCATGTCGCCGCCTGGCATTTCTGGGAGCGCAATCCGCAGAGTGACGAATATCTGCGGCGTTTGATCGATGCGTGCCATCGCAACGCCATCCAGGTCTACGCCTGGCTGGAACTTCCCCACGTGAGCGAAGCGTTTTGGGATCAGCACCCGGAGTGGCGTGAAAAAACCGCGTTGCAGCAGGACGCGCACCTTGACTGGCGTAAGCTGATGAACCTGACCAATCGGCACGCCTTCGCCGCCGTCTCGGCGGGCACGCGCGACCTGCTTGCGCATTTCGATTGGGACGGCGTGAATCTGGCGGAGTTATATTTTGAATCGCTCGAAGGCCACGAAAATCCAGCGCGCTTTACGCCGCTCGACACCGACGTACGCCGCGAGTTCCAGGAGACTGCGGGATTCGATCCGCTGGATCTGTTCACCGCCCAGTCGCCTCGCTACTGGCAGAAGAACGCCCCGGGTCTCGCCCGATTCCTGGAATTCCGTGCGCAGCTGGCCCAACGCCAGCAGACCGAATGGATCGCGCAGATCGAGGACCTGCGCCGACTGAAACCGCAGTTGGATTTGACGCTCACGCATATCGACGACCGCTTTGACACCAGCATGCGCGAAAAACTGGGTGCGGACGCTGCACGCGTTCTGCCCCTGCTTGCTCAGCACGACTTCACGTTTCTCATCGAGGACCCGGCTACGGTCTGGAATCTGGGACCGCAGCGCTATCCGGAGATCGCCGCGCGCTACGCGCCGCTGACGCCCTCCCAGGACAAACTCGCGATCGACGTCAACCTTGTCGACCGTTATCAGGACGTCTATCCCACCAAACAACAGACCGGCGCGGAATTATTCGAGCTGGTTCACGTTGCATCCAGCTCGTTCCCGCGTGTGGCATTGTACTTTGAGGCGTCGATCGCCCGTTGGGACTTCCAGCTACTCGCTTCCGCGGCTGCCGCCGTCGAGCGCGCCGGGCAGGTAAACGGAAAGCTGGTGGTGGAATCGCGGCGCGGCGTGGGCGTGCCCTTTAAGGGTCCGGCGCTTGTGGACGGAAAGCCTTGGCCTATTGCCGGGGACGACGCCCTCTGGCTGATGCCCGGTCCGCATGTGATCGAGCCCGCACCACCGGCGCAGGCTCCTCCCATGCGCGTTCTCGATTTCAACGGCGACCTGAAGATGGCCATCGTCACGCCGCAGGGCATCGAGTTCGCCTATCAAAGCTCCGCGCGGGCCATGGCGCTGCTCGAACATGTGCCCGCCAAACTGCAAATCGACGGCGTCGAGCGCACCCCGGAAATGGTAGGCAACGTCGTTCTGCTTCCGCGGGGCCAACACCTGGTCAATTTGACGGCCCGCAGATAGACCGCGCACGCTCGAACACCTCGCGCAGCATCTTCGCCGTCAACTTCCCGGTGGAAGTATTCTGCTGGCTGGGATGGTAGGAACCCACCAGAACCGGAGCGCCGGGGACTTCGTATTGTACATTGTGGCCGAAC
>Ga0207674_10001212_pt1 | contig 33568 bp, 30 predicted proteins | sample KBSCornC72_FD_184303 | JGI IMG/M metagenome (GOLD analysis project Ga0207674, IMG submission 184303) | Corn rhizosphere microbial communities from Kellogg Biological Station, Michigan, USA - KBS Corn C7-2 (SPAdes) (version 2) | ecosystem: Host-associated > Plants > Roots > Rhizosphere > Soil ...
GCTAGGGAGCGGCATGGGCCCGGTGGCCCAGCTGGTCTTCAAAACCGGTGCGGTCGTGTAACCCACGGCTCGGTAGGTTCGACTCCTGCGCCGCTCCGTAGACCCGTTCGCTGCCTGGCGGCTGAGCGTAGGCTTCACGCGACCCCAAAGGAGGAACAGATGGCACTTGCACGTGTTGTTTCGTTCGACGGCGTCGACAGCGAGCGGATGGCGCAGATGCGCCAGGAGATGGAGGGCGGCGAGCGCCCGGACGACATTCCCGCGACCGAGATCATCGTGCTCCACGATCCCGACTCTTCGAAGTCGCTCGCGATCGTGTTCTTCGACAACGAAGAGGACTACGCGAAAGGCCACGCGGCGCTCGACGCGATGCCCGCGTCCGACACGCCCGGGCAGCGCACCGGCGTCGCGAAGTACGACGTCGCAATCCGGATGGCGGACTAGTCGACAAATCTGAAAGCTGGGCGTAACGCTTCGCGTCCTCGCGCGACTGAACCTGGACAGAGAGGGGTCGCGAGAGGAGAACAATGGAAGCTGTTTACGTCCAGACGAACGACGCGAAGAAGAACGAAGTGGTCGCATACCGGCGCGACAGCGACGGATCGCTGTCGAAGGTCGGGAGCTACGAAACAGGGGGCGGCGGGACCGGGAAGCCCCATCTTCCGTCGCAGAGCTCGCTCGTCCTGAGCGACGACGGCGCCTGGCTTCTCGTCGCAAACGGAGGAAGCGACACGATCTCGCTCTTCGCCGTCGAGTCGGACGGGCCGCGGCTGGCCGACGTCGCGTCTTCAGGCGGAGGGACGCCGACGAGCGTCGCGGTGCACGGGACGCTGGTCTACGTCGCAAACAACGCAGCGGCGACGGTGAGCGGGTTCAGGATTGCGACCGGCAAGCTCGTCCCCCTAGAGGGATCGACGCGGCCGCTCAGCGCGGACGGCGCCGACCCCGCGCAGATCAGCTTCAGCCCGGACGGAAAGACGCTCGTCGTCACCGAGCGCGGCTCGAACTCGATCAGCGCGTACTCGATCGACGACCGGGGCTACGCCGAGGGGCCGTGGACGATCTCCTCTGCGGGAGAGACGCCGTACGGCTTCGACTTCACGAGCGGCGGGACGCTGGTCGTCACGGAGGCGTTCGGCGGCGCTAAGGGCATGGCCGCGGCCTCGTCCTACGCGCTCACCGAGCCAGGGAGCCTGAGCCCCGTGAGCTCATCCGTCGCCGACACGCGCAGCGAGGTCTGCTGGGCTGCGGTGACCAAGGACGGCCGATATGTCTATGTCACGAACTTCGGCGATGGCACCATTTCGAGCTACTCGATCGACGCCGAAGGAAAGATCGAGCTCGCCGAAGCAGTCGCCGCATCGACGCGGCTCGGCGAGCCCGGCGTCCGCGACGAAGCGATCAGCGCCGACGGGCGATTCCTCTACGTGTTGGACGCGGATACCCAGATGGTGCACGGGTGGAGCATCGGCGCTGACGGCCGGCTGAGCGAGGTCGGCGCCGCGGACGGGCTGCCGAGCACGGTCGCCGGCCTGGCTGCGAGCTGAGGACGTTCCTGCGGGCGGGCGGTGCCGACTTCCCGGCGCCGTCCGCCCGGACTAGGTCGCCTTCCAGTCGCGGAAGGACGCGAGCAGCGCCTCCTCGACCTCGGGCGTGAGCGCCGCAGGCCGCGCCTCGCCGGTCAGCGAGATGGTTGTCCGCATCTGCTCGACGTAGTCACGGCATCCATCGCACGTCTCCAGGTGGCGCTCGAGCCGCACGCGCTCCTCGTCGGGCAAGGCACCCTCGAGGTAGTCCGTCACGAGCTCGACGAGCTCCTGGCAGCTCAGCTGTTCGATCTGATCCGTCACGGGGCCTCCGAGAGGTAATCCTCCAGCGCCTGCCGAACCTTCGACCGGGCGCGGTGGAGAAGTACCCGCTGATTGGTCTCGGTCAAGCCGAGGGCGTTACACGTCTCGGCCGAGCTCCATCCTTCGAGGTCGCGGAGGCTGATCACCGCGCGCTGCGCCGGCGGCAGCTCCTCGATCGCGCGTTCCAGGACACCGCGAGTCTCGGCCGCGACCAGACGCTCCTCGGGCCACGGCTCGGGCCTCGACGACCAATGCCCGGGCCAGCGGTCGTGCTCGGGCGGAAGGAAGCGCTCGGGCTCGACTGCGGGCTCGGGGACCGTCCCGGGACGCTCGAGCGCGGAAAACGGCAGCGTCCGGCCCTCGCGCTGGGCGCGTGTCTTCGCGATGTTGGTCAGGATCCGAAAGATCCAGGTTTTCAGCGTCGAGCGTGACTCGAAGCGCTCGAGCCCGTTGAGCACGCCGATCCAGGTCTCCTGCACCACTTCCTCGGCCACGGCGCGACTGGCGACGTAGATCTGCGCCACGCGGAGCAGCGACGCGCTGTACTCGCGCGTCAACTGCTCGAAGACGCGTTCGTCGCCGCGTCGGAGCGCCTCTACGAGTTGTGCATCGTCAACGGTTGCGACGTGCTCCACGCGCCGACTGTAACGTCGCAGCGTCGTCCGAAAGGAGCCTCATGGAGATCACCAGGAACGGCATCGACACCAGCCCCGGCCCGGCCGACTGGTTCACCGGCGCCGTCTTCATCGATTCGGTCGCGGCGCCGACGGGCTCGGTGCAGGTGAGCGCGAGCAGCGTCCACTTCACGCCCGGTGCACGGACGGCCTGGCACAGACATCCGAACGGTCAGACCATCTACGTGACCGAGGGCATCGGGCTCGCACAGAGCCGGGGCAGCGAAATCGAGGTGATTCGACCGGGCGACCGCGTCCACTTCGAGCCCGGCGAGGAGCACTGGCACGGCGCGTCGGCGAACCGCTTCATGACGCACATCGCGATCCAGGAGGTCGACGACGCGGGCCACCCGGCCAACTGGGGCGATCACGTGACCGACGAGGAGTACGGAGCGGCGCCGCCTATCGACTAGGCTCGCGCCCGTGCGCGGCCTGAGCACCTTCCGCGAGTCGTTCGGCGGCGAGATCGTCCTGCCGGGCGACTCCGGCTACGACGAGGCGCGCGCGGTCTGGAACGGGATGGCCGACCGGAGGCCCGCGTTCGTCGTTCGGCCTGCGGGCGTCGACGACGTCGTCTCTGCGCTTCGTTTCGCACGCGAAGAGGAGCTCCTGGTCGCGGTGCGCTGCGGCGGCCACAGCATTCCCGGGCTCTCGACCTGCGACGACGGGATCGTGATCGACCTCTCGCGGATGCGCAGCGTCGAAGTCGACCCCGAGCGGCGCGTCGCACGCATCAGCGGCGGCTCGCACCTCGGCGACCTCGACGACGCCGCGCAGGCGCACGGGCTCGTGTGCCCAGTCGGCGTCGTCTCGCACACGGGCGTCGCCGGGCTCACGCTCGGCGGCGGCATGGGCCGTCTGCAGCGCAAGCACGGGCTCACGATCGACAACCTGCTCGCGGTCGACCTCGTGACCGCGGACGGCCGGAGCGTGCGCGCGTCCGCGGACGAGCATCCGGAGCTTTTCTGGGGGCTGCGCGGAGCCGGCGCGAACTTCGGCATCGCAATCTCGTTCGAGTTCCGGCTGCATCCGCTCGAGCACGCGATCACGTATGGGACCGTGGTTCACCCACTGGAGCGCGCCCGGGAGCTCGCGTCGCTGTGGCGCGAGCTGGCCGAGGACGGGCCGGACGAGCTCTTCCTCTCCTTTGGGGCAGAGGGCGAGGAGGCGTATCTGACCGTGCTCCACTCGGGCCCTCCCAACGTGGCCGAACGGGACCTGGCCAATTTGCGCGCGTTCGGACCGCCGACCCAGGACTCGATCAAGGCGATGCCGTATCTCGAGACGCAGCACCTGGCGGATGAGTCGCAGGCCTGGGGGCATCGGTTCTACATGAAGAGCGCGTTCTTGCCGGCGCTGACCGACGACGTGGTGGACGTGCTCGTGGAGCATGCGTCACGGGCGCCGGGCGGAAGCGAGAGCGGCTTCTCGACCTGGGCCTGGGGCCGCAGGATCGCCGACATCCCGGAGGAAGGCACCGCGTTCACGGGCCGCAGCGCCGCCGCGTGGCTCGCCGCAGAGGCGATGTGGGACGACCCCGCGCTCGACCGGGACTGCCGCGCCTGGGCGCGCGCCGCGCTGGACGAACTGGCTCCCTTCGCCTCGGACGGGCGGTACGTGAACGACGTCGCCGAGGTCGAGGCGGACCTCGCCCGGACGGTCTACGGGGACGCGAAGTACGAGCGGCTCGTGGCCGTCAAGCGCGAGTGGGACCCGGACAACGTGTTCCGGCTGAACCAGAACATCCAGCCGTAGTGGAAGTCGTCCTCGTCCGCCACGGCGAAACCGAGTGGGCTCGCGACGGCAGGCACACGGGGCGCACCGAGATCCTGCTCACCGAGCACGGGCGCGGGCAAGCCGAGGCTGTCGGCGAGGCGTTGCGCGGTCGCGACTTCGCGCTCGTTCTGACCAGCCCTTTGGGGCGAGCGCTCGAGACGTGCCGGCTCGCCGGCTTCGGCGAGCGCGCCGAGCAGCGAGACGAGTTGATGGAGTGGGACTACGGCGCCTACGAGGGGCGGACGACGACGGAGATTCGCGAGGAGCGGCCGGGCTGGACCCTGTGGGCCGACGGGGTGCCGGAGGGTGAGACGGTCGAGCAGGTCGGCGCGCGGGTCGACCGCATGCTGGACGAGGTGCGCGGACTCGACGGTGACGCGCTCCTCTTCGCACACGGCCACGTGCTGCGGATCCTCACCGCGCGCTGGCTCGAGCTGGAACCCGACGCGGGCCGCCTGTTCGCGCTCGAGCCAGGGACGCTCAGCACGCTCGGCTACGAGCGGGAGACCTCGGTCATCCGCCTCTGGAACGAGCCCGTCTAGAGGGGCTCTCGCGCAGGCGGGGCCTCGATCGGCGCTTTCGGGAGCCGCTCGAGAAAGCGTGGCAGGTACCAGTTCCGCTCGCCCAGGAGCTTCATCGTCGACGGCAGGAGCACCGCCCGGACGATCGTCGCGTCGATCAGCACCGCCGTCGCCAGCCCCACCCCCGCTTGCTTGAGCTCGAGCGACGACAGCGAGCCGAAGAGCGAGAAGACGCCCACCATGACGAGCGCCGCGCTCGTCACGACCCCCGCGGTGACGGTGATCCCGTGCCGCACGGCCTCGTCGGTCGTCAGCCCCGAATCCACCCCCTCGCGCACGCGGCTGAGGATGAACACGTGGTAGTCCATCGACAACCCGAAGAGGACGACGAACAGGAAGAGCGGCAGCCACGAGATGATCGCGCCGTTCGACGTGAAGCCGAGAACCGGCTGCGCCCAGCGGTGCTGGAACACGAGCACGATCACGCCCATTGCGGCCCCGACGGAGAGCAGGTTCAGCGCGATCGCCTTCAGCGGGACGACGATCGACCGGAACGCGACGAGCAGGAGCCCGAACGCGAGGGCGAGCACGAAGCCGATCACGTACGGGACGCCGTGCTTCATCTGGCGCGTGAAGTCGAGGTCCTCGGCCGTCTGGCCGGTGACAGCGGTCTCGACGCCCGGAACCCGCCCGAGCGTCTGCGGCACGAGGTCGTTCCGCAGGGCTCGTAGCGCGCGGCGGCTCGCGCCGTTGTCCCCCGCTCCCGTCAGCGGCAGCTCGACCGATGCGGACGCGTTGTCCGCGCCGCCGCTGACCGTGAACGGCCGGTGCGCGATGCCCCGCTTCTGCGCAAGCCGCTCGAGGCGGAGGACCGCGCTCTCCACCTCGGACCGCTCGCCCCTTGGCCCCGCCAGCACGACGATCGCAGGGTCGGCGGTGCTCGGGAACAGCGCACGGATCTCGTCGAACGTCTTCAGCGCGGGCTCGTGCTGCGACGCGAGCGACTCGTCGGACGGCTTCGAGACGTGGAGCCCGAGCGCCGGCAGCGCGAGCGCGACGAGGAGCGCCGTCGCCGCGACGCACGAGAGGAGCGGCCGGGCGAGGACGCGGTCGATCACTGCCGGCCAGAAGCGCGACTCCGAGGTGTCGGTCGTCAGGTGCGGCAGGAACGGGATCCGGCCCTTGTCGATCCTGCTTCCGAGCAGCTCGAGCACGCCGGGCAGCACGGTCACCGAGCCGGCCACGGCACAGGCGATGACCGCGATCGTCCCGGCCGCGAGCCCGTTGAAGATGTCGAGCCCGAGGACGAACATGCCGGCCATCGCGATCGCGACCGTCGTCCCCGAGATGAGCACGGTGCGGCCCGACGTGCGCGCGGTGCGCTCGAGCGCCTCGTGCGAGGACAGCCCGCGGTGCCGCTCCTCGCGCGACCGGATCACGTAGAAGAGCGCGTAGTCGACGCCGACGGCCATCCCGATCAGGACGACGACCGTCTTCACGGAGTCGTCCATGGCGAACGCCTGGCTGATCGGGCCGAGGAGCCCGAGCGTCGCTGCGACCGCGGTCAGCGCGAGCAGCACCGGGACGAGCGCGGCGACGACCGCCCCGAACGCGAACAGCAGGACGAGGAGCGTGACCGGGATCGAGAGCAGCTCGGCGCGATGCAGGTCGCGGTTGACGACGCGGTCGCGGGCGTCGCTCGCCGAGATGTCGCCGGTCTCCTCGACCGTCACGCCCGGATGCGCTGCCGCTGCGGCGAGCACCGAGTCGCGGAACCCGGGCGAGAAGCGGTGGACGACGCCGGCGAGCAGAACGGCATGGCCGCCGCCGGCGACCTGGACGCTCGGCGTCGTCCCCAGACCGGCCTGCATCCGTGACCTGACATCAGCGACCGTCGCCTTGAACGCCGGATCCGATGCCGTCGACGAGTCGCTGTGCACGTACCCGTATTCGCGCGCGGGCGGCCAGGCCTGGTGCCGGTCCATGAGCGCGTAGCCGCGCGCCGACTCACCCACCGCGCCGTTCTCCAGCGACTCCGTCCCGGTGGCCACACCGAACGCGACGGCGAGGACGACGAAGAGCAGCCACGCGCCGATCGCTCGCCGCGGGCGCCGCATGCTCCAGCGACCGATCGTCGCGACCGATCTCACGCATCGAGTGTAGGCCCGAGATAGGTAGAGCGACGGCCGAAGATGGGTAGCCGTGCCGATGACGCGCCTCCAGCCCGGTCATAGCCTCGAGCTCGAGCATGGAAGCCGGAGAAAGAGGTCACATGATCCCCACGGAAACACGCGCCACGCACCTGCCGCAGGCGGACGCGTCGTCGCTCGTCGACCGCGTCGAGCTCGAGCGCCAGGTCAAGGAGGTCTACCGGAGCGTCGCCACCGACCCGGGCGCTCCCCAGCACTTCGAGCTCGGACGCGCACTGGCGCTCCGGCTCGGCTACCCACAGCAGCTCCTCGACTTCATCCCCGACGCGGCGATCGACTCCTTCGCCGGCGTCGGCTACCACCTCGACCTGGCCGCACTGCGGCCGGGCGACCACGTGCTCGACCTCGGATCGGGCTCCGGCACCGACGCGTTCGGCGCCGCGGTCTGCGTCGGGGAAACGGGCCGCGTCGTCGGCGTCGACTTCACCGACGCGCAGGTCGCTCGCGGAACGAGCCTGGCCGAGAGCAGCGACTTCACGAACGTCGAGTTCCTCGAGGCGAGCATCGACGAGCTCCCGTTCGACGACGAGACCTTCGACGTCGTGCTCTCGAACGGCGTCATCAACCTGTCGCCGGTGAAGGACCGCGTCTTCGCGGAAGCAGCGCGCGTCCTGCGGCCGGGCGGCCATCTCGCGATCTCGGACATCGTCAGCGAGACGCCTCTCAAGGAGGCCACTCGCCGCAACACCGAGCTCTGGTCCGCGTGCATCGCCGGTGCGATCCCGGCGGCGGCCTACCTGGACGCGCTCGCCGAGGCCGGCTTCAAGGTCTCGACCACGCGCGGCAACGACTACCGCTTCCTCAGCGACCGGGCCCGCGACGCCTGCGCCACCTACGGTGTCGAGAGCAAGAGCGTCGCAGCACGCAAACCCTGAACGGAAAGGAACGAGCAAATGGCAACCATCGAGACAACTCCCGACCTCGGGGCGATCAAGAAGCGCCAGCACCAGACGTGGACCAGCGGCGACTTCGCCGTCGTCGCCGCCCGAATGGCGCTCGTCTCCGAGCGCCTCTGCGACCACGCAGACCTTCATGCGGGCTGGCGCGTCCTCGACGTCGCCACCGGCAGCGGGAACGCAGCCATCTCGGCCGCGCGCCTCGGCTGCGACGTGATCGGCGTCGACTACGTGCCCGCGCTCCTCGAGCGTGGCCGCAAGCGCGCAGCCGCCGAGGGGCTCGAGATCGAGTTCGTCGAGGGCGACGCCGAGGAGCTGCCGTTCCCGGACGCGTCGTTCGACGCCGTCACCTCGGTCTACGGCTCGATGTTCGCCCCCGACCACGCGCAGGCCGCGTCGGAGCTGCTCCGCGTCGTCCGGCCGGGCGGGACGATCGCGCTCGCGAGCTGGGCTCCGGACGGCTTCATCGGCGACCTCTTCCGGACGACGGCGAAGCACGTGCCGCCACCTGCGGGGATCCAGTCCCCGATGCTCTGGGGCACCGAGCCTCACCTCCGCGAGCTGTTCGGAGACGAGATCCAGTCACTCGAGATCACCGAACAGACCTTTACGTGGCGCTTCGAGCAGCCCGAGGACTTCGTGACGTTCTTCCGGCTCTGGTACGGGCCGACGCTGAAGGCGTTCGCGGCCCTCGACGACACGAAGCGCGACGCACTCGAGATCGACCTGACGGAGCTCGCCAGGTCACACGACCGCCTCGGCACCGACGCGATCGCCATCCCCGCGACCTACATCGAGGCAATCGCGGTCAGACGCTGACGGCCTCTCGGCGACGCTGAAACAGCCGAGACACGCGCGGGGCCCCCGGCCGCAGGGGGCTCCGAGCGTCGTTTCAGACGGGAGTGACGAGCCCGAGCTCGACGGCGTGCTGCGCGGCCTCGCGACGGGAAGTCGCCCCGAGCTTCACCAGCACGGCCGCCACGTGGTGCTCGGCGGTTCTCTGCGAGACGACCAGCCGCTCGGCGATCTCGGCGTTCGACAGCCCTTCGGCGAGAAGGACGAGCACCTCGAGCTGACGCGCGGTGAGGCCGGCAGGGTTGGCGCGAGTCGTCCCGCGCGGGCCGGCCGGGACGCGGATCCCAAGGTCGCGCATCCGCCCGACCACCCGCTTCGTGAGCGGTTCGGCGCCCAAGTGCCTGGCGATCGACAGCGCTTGGACGAGAGCCTCTTCGTCGTCGAGCAACGAGAGCAGAAGCGCGCGGTCGTACTCCCACCCCACGTCGCCGAAGGCCTCCGCCGCCGAAGCCCAGTCGCGCTCGATCATCCACGCGTAGGGGCTTGCAAGTCCCGGCGGGACCTCAGCGTCGACGCCCGCGACCATGGCCCAGGCCGCCGTCCGCACCAGCCACCCGGGGGGCGGATCGCGCTCGAGCGCCGCCGCGTACTGCGCCGCCGGCATCGGTGCGCCGGTCGTCAATGCCCATTCGGCCATCAGCTCGAGCGCCGGGACGATGCGCTGCAGCTCGTCGGCGCGCTGCGCCTGCGCGCCGAGATCTGCCAGCCGCTCGGCCGCGTGGGGATCTCCCCGCCGAACCGCGATCTCGGCCAGAAGCGTCTTGGCGAGGAGCTCGACGACGCTGCTCCCGTTCTCGAGCTCCGCCAGCGCGACGCGCTCGGCCTCGGCCCAGTCCCCTGCGCGGAGTCGAAGCCAGGCGATCGTCCCGCGGACGTACGGCTCGAACGTCTGCATCTCGTACTTGCGCGCGTAGGCGAGCGCCAGCTCCGCGTATCTGAGCGCCTCCTCCGCCTGCACCCAGAGCATGAGGGTGTAGCTCAGGTTGACGAGCGCGCGCGTCGCCTCGTGCCGTTCGCCGGCCGCGTCGGCGATCCGGTGCGCCTCGAAGAGCGTGGAGGTGTCCCGGTAGTCGATCTGGGCCCTCGCGGTCCCGATGTTGACGAGCGCGTGGGCTCTCGTGGCCTCGTCTCCGAGCCGCGTCGCAAGGTCGAGCGCGCGCTCGCCCCACTCGAGTGCCGAGCGCGGGTCGTCACCCAGCATCGCGAGCTGGGAGAGTGCGCTCTGGGCCCGGGCCAGCTCAGCCGACTCGCCCTGCGGCTCGAGGATCGCGATCGCATCCCGAGCGCTCCTTCGGGCCGCCTCGCCGTCGCCGGCGAACCACTGGAACCGAGAGAGGACCCGCAGGCAGCGGCCCACCGCCTCCTGGTCTCCAAGCTGCGCGTAGATCCTCCGTGCATGCTCGATCGCAGGAAACGCGTGATCGAGGTGCCCGGCGATGTAGGCGACATTCGCGAGTTCCTCGAGCACGCGCGCCTGGTCGGCCGCCGGAAGCCGCCCGACGAAGTCCGAGGCGCGCCGGTAGTGCGAGTACGCCTCGCGGTTCGAGCCGAGCGCCGCCGCGCGCCGGGCCGCGACGAGCGCGTAGTCGGCGAGGACGTCGTCGGCGCCCGCGGCCTCCGCGTGGTGGACGATGTCCGCGGGATCGGCCTCGGCGGTGAGCAGCGCATCGAGCACCTCGGCGTGCAGCCTGCGCCGGGCCGCGATCGGGACGCTCAATCTGATCGCCGTCCGCGCGAGCTCGTGCCGGAAGTGAACGTGTCTTGCACCGACCTCGAGCAACTGCCGGCGCTCGGGCTCCTCGGCCGCCGCGGCCCAGCCCGGCATGACCGCGTCGAGGACGGACATGTTCATGCGGTGCGGAACGACCGAGACGAGCTCGACGAGGCGCCGCGAGGCGTCGTCGAGCTTCGACGCGCGGCCGAGGACAGCCGTCGCCACGCTCGGAGGCACGTCGTCGAGGGCGCGCGACGCGAGCAGCTCGGTCACGTAGAACGGGTTCCCACCCGTCGCCGTGTAGACGTCCTCGACATCGTCGCCGGCGAGCGAGGCGACCGCGTCCTGCGAGAGCGGCGCCAGCTCGAGAAAGACGGAGTCCTCGGCGCGAATCGTCCCGAGCGCGGCATGCAGCGGATGGTTCGGCTCGAGCTCGCCGCCGCGGAACGTGAGCACGAGCAGCGCGGGCACCGAGCCGATGCGGCGCCCGAGGATCGCGATCGCGTCCAGCGTCGCACCGTCGGCCCAGTGCACGTCCTCGAGCACGAGCACCGTCGGCTGCGGCGCCCGCTCGAGCTCAGAGATCAGGAGCCGGTGGAACTCGTGCGACGCGGTACCGGCGGAAAGAGCGTCCTCGAGATCGACCGACACCGTTCCGGCCAGGTCCCGAAACGGCCCGAGCGGCCGCGGGATCGAGAGGTCGTCGCAGGTGCCGAAGAGCACCCTCGAGCCCGCGTCCAGGTCGCGTGCGAACCGCGTGACGAGCGAGGTCTTGCCGATCCCGGGCTCGCCGCTGACGAAGACGACGCGACCTGCGCCGCGAGCCGCCGCATCGCGCGCCTGGGAAAGAGCCGCCAGGGCCCCGGCCCGCTCTAGGAGCTCCACGCTGCGAACGATAGTCGTGTTGACCCGAATCGCCCAGGCCCCGCCGCACCGGCTCGAACCGGACCGAATCGCTTACAACAGCCGGAAAATCCTTACGTCTCGTTCACGGAGCGTGAACGTGACCGTCGTACGGTCGAACGGTGCGGCACAGGTCAGACATCCAGGGCCTGCGCGCCGTCGCCGTTCTGCTCGTGGCGCTCGGGCACGCGGGAGTCCCTTTCCTCGGAGGCGGCTACGTGGGTGTCGACGTCTTCTTCGTCCTCTCCGGGTTCCTGATCACCGGGCTGCTGCTCACGGAGGCGCTCGAGACCGGGCGCATCTCGCTCGTCCGCTTCTACGCGCGGCGCGCCCGCCGGATCCTGCCGGCCGCCGTGCTGACGCTCGTCGTGACGACGATCGCGGCGCAGCACCTGCTCAACTTCGTGCGCGCACGGGACGTGGTCACGGACAGCATCTGGGCGTCGTTCTTCGCGGCCAACGTGCACTTTGCCGCGCTCGGGAGCGACTACTTCCAGCAGGCGCAGCCGCCGTCGCCGATCCAGCACTTCTGGTCGCTCTCGGTCGAGGAGCAGTTCTACGTCGTGTGGCCGACGCTGCTCGTGCTCGCTCTGTTCGGGCTCGCCCGCGGACGCGTGCGGCGTGGACGTCTGCTGCTCGTGATCGCGGTCGCCGGAGCTGCCTCGCTCGCGTGGTCGATCCACGTCACCGCGACGACGCCGGCCTCGGCCTACTTCTCGACGCCGGCGCGCGCCTGGGAGCTCGCGCTCGGCGCGGGGCTGGCCGTTGCCGCGGTGCGCGTTCCCGCCGTGCTCGGCTGGGTGGGGCTGGCCGCCATCGGCTGTGCGGCGGTTCTCTACTCGGGCGGCACGGCCTTCCCCGGCTACGCCGCACTCCTCCCGGCGGTCGGCGCTGCCCTCGTGATCGCCGCCGGCGAACACCGGCTCCTTTCCACGGCCCCACTCCGCTACGTCGGCGACCGCTCCTACGCGTTCTACCTCTGGCACTGGCCCATGCTCGTGATCGCCGCGCTCTATGCGGGCCACGACCTGTCGTTGACGTCGAAGCTGCTCCTGCTCGCGGGCGCGTTCGGTCTTTCGATCGTCAGCTACCGGCTGGTCGAGAACCCGCTCCGGCACATGCGCTGGCCGACTCCGGTCGGCGGCCTCGCGTGGCCGGCGTCGGCCGCCGCAGTGCTCGCGGTCGCGTTCGTCGTCTCCGGTTCCCTGGACGGCACCGCGAAGCGGCTCGAAGCTGCTGCCGCGTCGGTGAAGCCTCCGGAGCTCATCGACTCGGCGGCGGCCGCGAGCCTGGAAGAGCCGCCCGACCTCCCGCTCCCGGCCGTGGTCGCAGCAGTCCGCGCGGCGGAGGACGGAGACCCGATCCCGTCGCCGCTGACGCCGCCCCCGGGGGACCTGCGCAACGACATCTACAGGTTCCCGAACGGGTGCGCCGCGCGCCAGGGCCAGACGAAGAGCCGCGTCTGCCGCCTCGGCGACCAGCGCAGCACGAAGGTGATCGCCGTCATCGGCGACTCGCACGCGCAGATGTGGATGCCGACCATCCTCGACATGGCCCAGCACGACAGCTGGGTCGTCGTCCCGTTCGTCAAGGTGAGCTGCATCCCGCGCACGTGGATCGACGCGCGCGGCGAGTGCCGCACCTGGTACCGCTGGGCGACGAAGCGCGCGGGCCAGCTACGGCCGGACGTGACGGTGATCGTCGGCAGCTGGGCGAACACGTGGGCGCCTGCGCGGGCGATCAAGGCCGTGTCCACGGCGACGGCGACGATGCGACGCTCCTCGCGGACGGTGATCGTCGTCGACGACCCACCCGGTCAGCGCAACGACCCGACCGACTGCGTGCTCGACCCGCACTCGACGATGAAGACGTGCTCGGCGCCGCAGACGAAGGCTCAACAGAAGACGAGTGCCGCGATCGCTGCGAACGCACGACGGCAGCGGGTCGGCTTCCTGAAGACCCGCGGCTGGTTCTGCGCGCCGACGCGCAACGGACGCAAGATCCTGTGCCCGCTCGTGATCAACCAGACGATTACGTACGTCGACCGCGGGCACATCTCGAAGACGTACGCGCTCGAGCTCGCGCAGCCGTTCCGCGTCGGGTTCCGCGCGCAGCTCTTCGGCTAGACGGCCGCCGCGCGCTGTTCCCAGCGGGCGCGCTTCTTCATCGCCTCGACCTCGCGGTTCTTCGGCGGCGCGGTCGTCACGAGCTCATCCAGCAAACGAGCCGAGGCAGCGGTCACGGCCTCGACCGCTCGCTCGAACGCAGCCTCGTTCACCTGGGACGGCTTCGTGAAGCCGCTGATCTTGCGCACGTACTGGAGCGCCGCGTCGTGCACCTCTTCACGCGTCGCGGGCGGCTCGAAGTTGTGGAGCGTTCTGATGTTTCGGCACATGGCCCTGAGCCTAGCTACAGGACCAGGTCGAGCAGCGTCGACAACTCGCGCCGGTGCTGCTCGCTGTCGAACGACCGCGTCGGGTGGGCGGGCAGTGCCGCCTCGAGCAGCCGGCTCGACGAGCGGAGGTAGACCGAGGGGTGAATCTCGGCGTCCCGGTTCATCTCGACCGCGACCGCGATCGCGTTCGGCCCGCTCTCGTCGACGAATTGCTCGAGCGGCACGATCCCCTCGTCCCGGATCTCTTCGTCGAAGCTCACCACGCGCGCCAGATACCCCTTCTGCACCCAGAGCTCGGGCGCAACCGCGAGCTCGTGCAACAGGTACGGCAGCACCTGGTCGCGCTCGAGGACAGGCCGTTCGAGTCGCCGGCCGAAGCGCGTCTCGGCGAGGTGGCGCGCCAGCACCCGCGCGTTGTAGCGAAAGCCGTTGACCGACGACGAGTTCGACCCGAGCCCCTGCTTGCGCATCCCCGAGTAGCCCTGCGAGGCGTTCCCGGCGAAGTAGACACCGGGCAGCGAGACGCTCTCGAAGAACCGCGTCAGCGCGGGAATCCGTCCGTCGGCGACCGTCGCGAGACCGAGTGCGGGCAGGTCGAGGAACGGCGTGCGGAACCCCGTCGCGACGAGGACGTCGTCGACCTCGAAGAAGAGCTCGCCCGGCCAGGTCGTCCCGTGCGCGACGACCCGGAAGCCGCCTTCCCGACGCTCGATGCGCTCGATCGTCGCGTCGACGACGTATGCGGTCGCGCCGCCGCGCCCGTACTCGTCGAGCGGCTGCAGGTAGCGGGCGCGCACCGGCAGGCGGCCGAGCTTCGCGGTGTCGACCGGCCGCGGCGAGGCCAGGACGATGCGCGCCGCCCACGCGAGCAGCCCGCTCGCGACCTCGAACCCGGAGTTGCGCTTACCGACGATGAACACGCTCCGTCCGCGGTACTGCTCGGGATCGCCCGTCTCAACGTAGTGCTTCGCGTGCTCGGCGCCCGGGATCGGAGCCGTCCACGGCTCGGTGACGCCGATCGCGAACACAGCCGCACGGCAGCGGTACTCGCCGTCGGAGGTGACGAGCACGAACCCGTCGTCCTCGCGGCGCGTCGACTCCCAGCGGCAGCCGTAGCGGATCTCGAGCCCGGTCCGCTCCGCGAATGCCGCCAGCCCGGACTCCATCTCCTCGCGCGACGGCATGTCGAACGTGCGGTCCATCAGCTCCGGCACGAGCGCGCGGCACTCCGGCTCCTGCGCGAGGAGGCTGTTGTGGTCGAACCACTCATACTCGCGGGTCCCGCGCTCGAACGGCGCGTCCGGCTTCGTCCACGTGATCAGCCGCTCGAAGACCGGGAAGCGCTGGAACATGCCGCCGGGCGCGTCATCCGCCGAGAGGACCGCGTGCCGGATCCCGAGCGCGCGCAGCTCGTAGCTCGTCTGGAGACCGCCGGGCCCGCTGCCGACGACCACGACGTCGTAGTCGCCGGGAGGGAACGGCTTCGGATCTACTGACGCCACTCGAGCGCGTTGCGGAGCCGGTCGGCCTCGGCCTGGAGCAGTCGGTAGAGGAACCGCGGGCGCGCCAGCAGGAAGCCCTCGAAGTCGGGCCCCGGCACGACCGCACAGCGCAGGAGGCTCGTGGCCACGACGTCAGCGGTCGGAGTCCCGCCGGTCAAGAGCGACGTCTCGCCGAAGAAGTCCCCCGGCCCGAGCGTCCAGCGCGCCTCGCCGTCGACGTGAATCGACGCGTTGCCCTCGAGGATGATGAAGAACCCGCCTCCCGTGAGCCCCTGCCGGAGCACGCGCTGGCCCTCGGCGAACATCGCCTCGTCGACCGCGTGCACGACCGCCTCCAGCTCGGGCCGCGAGAAGTCCGCGAAGAGCGACAGCCTGCCGAGGACGTCCACGAGCTCTGAGCGGCCGGTCACGACCGACGACGGTACTACGCTCGCGCGAACCCCTGCCACGAGAAAGGAGCACGAGATGAAGGGTCGCCTCCCGACCATCTTCTCCGCCACCGCTCTGCTGATCGCCCTCGCGTCGCTGACGCCCGTCGGCCAGGCCGCGCGCGACAAGATCACGCCGCGGGCCCGCTTCGCGCTCAACTCCGACCGCGTCGACGGCATCCACGCCTCGCGCCTGCCCAAGGCCGGGCGCCTGCTCGCGCTCGGGACGAACAAGCAGTTCCCGGCGTCGGTCTTCTCCGGGCTCAGCGGTCTCGAGCTCGTGAACGCGGTGAGCGCGCAGGACTCCTCGAGCCCGAAGGTCCTGCTCGTCAACTGCCCGGCCGGGAAGCGGGTCGCCGCAGCCGGCTACCGCCTCACCGGTGCGGCCGCAGGCAACGGGGACGTCGTCGTCACGGAGTCGTACGCGAGCCTGGCGACACAGTGGACGGTGCGCGCAATCGAGACGAATGCAGTGGGCACGAGCTGGATGCTGACCGCGCAGGCCACGTGCGTGGCCGGCACGTAGCGCGCTAGTCCGCGCTCGAGCCGAGTCCTACACTCGGATCGTGCAGATCTGCCCGAATTGCGGAGAGGAGAACCCGCCTCGCTTCCGGCTGTGCGGATTCTGTGGTGCCGAGCTCGCCCCGCAGCTCGCCCAGGAGACGCGCAAGACGGTCACGATCGTCTTCTCCGACCTCAAGGGCTCGACGAATCTCGGCGAGGCGCTCGACTCGGAGTCCTTGCGGGAGGTCATGTCCCGCTACTTCGAGGAGATGAGGGACATCCTCGAGCTGCACGGCGGACGGGTCGAGAAGTACATCGGCGACGCGATCATGGCCGTGTTCGGGCTTCCTCGGCTCCATGAGGACGACGCTCTGCGCGCGGTCCGCGCTGCGCTCGCGATGCAGAGCGCGCTCCGCACGCTGAACGCCGAGCTCGAGCAGCGCTGGGGCGTGCAGCTCGAGAACCGCACGGGCGTGAACACCGGTGAGGTCGTCGCGGGCGACCCGGTGGCCGGGCAGCGGCTCGTGATCGGAGACGCGGTCAACACCGCAGCGCGCCTGGAGCAGGCGGCTCCCGCGCTCGAGATCCTCGTCGGCGAGCCGACCTACCGCCTGGTCAGTCACGCGGTCGAGGTCGAGCCCGTCGAGCCGCTGCCGCTGAAGGGCAAGGCGGAGCCCGTCCCCGCCTATCGCCTGCTCGCCGCGAAGGACGCCGTGGACACCGTTGCGCGCCGCCATGACCGGCCGCTCGTCGGACGCGACTCGGAGCTCGCGCAGCTCCAGGCGGAGCTCGCGCTCGCGACGGCTTCGCGCTCGTGCCGGCTCGTCACGATCCTGGCGGACGCGGGCGTCGGCAAGTCGAGGCTGATCGAGGAGTTCCAGGCGTCGGCGGATGCGCGCGTGCACTCGGGTCGCTGCCTGCCCTACGGCCGCGGTCACACGTACTGGCCCGTCGGCGAGATCTTCCGTGAAGCCGCGGCGATCCCCGACGACGACTCGCCGGAGCAGGCGATGACGCGCCTGTCGAGCCTCTTCCCGGAGTCGCCGCAGATCACCGACCGCGTGGCCTCTGCGATCGGCCTCTCGACGGTGCCGTACACGCCGGAGGAGCTCTTCTGGGGCATCCGCAAGGCATTCGAGACCCTCGCCGCAGACGGTCCGCTGGTCGCCGTCTTCGAGGACATCCACTGGGCCGAGTCGACGCTGGTCGACCTGATCGAGCACCTCGCCTCGACCGTCGGCGACTCGCCGCTCGTCCTGCTCTGCGCGTCGCGGCCCGACCTCATCGAGCAGCGCCCCAACTGGGCCGACCGGGAGCTCCTGCGGCTCGAGCCGCTGTCGGAGGACGAGAGCGCGCGCGTGATCGAGAACGTCCTCGGAGCCGAGGTCGCGGGCCAGATCAGCGACCGGATCATCGAGGCCGCCGAGGGCAACCCACTGTTCGTGGAGCAGCTGCTCTCGATGCTGATCGACGACGGCACGCTGCGCGAGGTCGACGGCACCTGGGTGACCGACGGCGATCTGAACGACCTGGAAATCCCCGCCACGATCAACGCGCTGCTGGCGACGAGGCTCGACCAGCTGACCGCGGAGCAGCGCGCAGTGATCGAGCCGGCGTCGGTCATCGGGCACGTCTTCGAGCAGGCCGCGCTGAAGGTGCTCGTCGAGGAGGCGGTGCGCAACAACCTCGAGGCGCTGCTCGCGGGCCTCGTCGACAAGCAGCTGATCAAGCACGAGCCGACGGTCGACGAGGAGCCGAAGTTCCGCTTCCACCACATCCTCATCCGCGACGCGGCCTATAACGGGATCCTCAAGCGCGTCCGGGCCACGCTGCACGAGCGCTTCGCCGACTGGGGCGAGCGAGTCAACCGGGAGCGCGACCGTGAGACCGAGTACGAGGAGCTCCTTGGCTACCACCTCGAGCAGGCGCACGAATACCTCGGCGGCCTCGGGCCACTCGACGCACATGGCAGGGAGCTCGGCGACCGCGCCGCGGTTCACCTCTCGTCCGCGGGCGACCGCGCGTTCGCGCGTGCTGACATGCCCGCTGCCGCGAATCTGCTGCGGCGCGCGGTCAATCTGCTCGCCGAGGACGACCGCCGCCGACTCGAGCTGCTTCCGGACCTCGGCGAGGCGTTGATGGAGACCGGGGAGTTCGCGTGGGCGGAGATGTACCTGGACGACGCGGTCGAGGCGGCTGCGGCAACCGGAAACGCCCGTCTCGAGGCCGGTGCCGTTCTGACACGACTGCTCGTCAAGCACCCGACCGCCGAAGACCTCGACGCGTGGCGCCAGGAGGTGGAGCGCGAGGCGAAGCGAGCCATCGAGCGGCTCGACGGCGACGAGTCGGCTCATGCGGAGCTCGCGAAGGCGTGGCGGCTCCTGGGCTTCGTCCACGGCACGGTGCTTCGCTACGGCGAGGCTGCCGAGGCGGTGCAGCAGGCGACTGAGCACGCGCGACTCGCCGGCGACGCGCGTCAGGAGGCGCGGAGCGCGTCCGCCTACACGCTCGCAGCCCTGCACGGGCCGACGCCGGTGCCCGAAGCGATCGCCCGCTCGGAGCGGCTGTTGGCACAGGGGCTCGCCACGAGACAGGCCGAAGGGCTCGTGCTCTGCGTCCTCGCGCACCTGCGAGCGATGCAGGGCGACTTCGACGAGGCGCGGGAGCTCTACACGCGTGCCCGGGCGCTGCTCGAGGAGCTCGGCGTCGCCGTCGTCGCAGCGTGGACGTCTCTCGAGTCGAGCGCCGTCGAGATGCTCGCGGGAGAGCCCGCCCGCGCGGAAGAGCGCCTCCGCCCGGACTACGAGACCTTGACGAACATGGGCGAGAAGTTCTTCCTTCCGCTCCTGACCGCGCTGCTCGCGCGCTCCGTCCTCGCGCAGGGCCGCCCGGACGAGGCCGCGGAGATCGCTGGTACGGCGATCGAGCTCGCGGCCGACGACGACATCGAGCCGCAGGCGCTCTCACGCGGCGTACGCGCACGGGTCCTCGCCGCGGAGGGCAGGCTCGACGAGGCGGAGGCCCTGGCCCGCGAGGCCGTCGAGCTGATGCGTCAGACCGACGCTCCGGTCAAGCAGGGCGACGCGCTCCTCGACCTCGCCGAGGTGCTCGTCAAGAGCGGACAGACCCGCGCCGCCCAGGCGGTGATCGAAGAGTCGCGGAAGCTCTACGAGAGCAAGCAGAGCACCGTCGCCCGCGCGCGCGCGGACGCGCTTCTCGCGGGGCTCGAGCCCACGGGAAGCGCGTCCGGCTAGCTAGCTCAGCCCGTCCAGCCCGGGTCGACCCCGGACCAGTTGACGAACCACGTCGCCGACTGCTGGCGGAACTTCCTGTCGTACCAGCACGGGTCCGGCGAGGCGTTGTTCGAGTTCGTGCACTGCTGGACCTCGAACTGGCCGACGGCGCTCGTGAAGATCAGGTCGTGGCTGCTCGTGTTCTTGAACAGGATCTTCAGCTTGATCGGATTCGTCGTCGAGACCGGGGCCGCGTCCGTGGTCACGATGTCGTTCACACACGTGATGTTGGGCAGGCAGAACTCGTGCGAGTCGGTTCGCGCCCGCTCGACGATCGTGATCGGCGTGCAGAGCGCGTTCGTCGTGGGCGCGGTGGCAGTGGTCTCCGAATTGCCCGAGCCCGTAGCCGTCGAGACGCTGAAGTTTCCGCTGACGCAGTCGCCGGCCTTGTCCGGGCTGGTCGTCGGATCGATGACCTGAACCTGGGCGTCCGGAGCCGCGAGGTGGTTGAGGCGACCCGGGTTCCCGGGGCCTTCGTAGACGAGCAACTGCGAGCTGATCGTCTGCGTGCCCAGGTCGCCGTCCGAGTGCAGCCGAACGATCTGCTTGACGACGTCGTTGAAGCGCAGCGTGCCCCACTCGCACGCGACGACATTCCCGCTCAGCGTGCAACCGGTCGGGCTGCTCGAAACGAGCCTCCATCCTGCGGGGATCGTGATCTCGACCCTCGCGTGGGAGAACGTGCGGTTGTCGTTGTCGTGCCACGAGGCCGTGTACAGCACGTCCCCGTTTGCATCGATGAAGCCGGGCTGCGCCGACGTGCTGATTTGGTCGAACGCCGGGTCGTCCGCCCGGCCCGCGAGCGCGAACACGCCCGCTGCGATGCTCGCAAACAACACCACAAGTCCGATACGCAACGCTCCACTCTTCCTCACGCCAGAATCCTCCTCTTGCTCGGGTCCGCCCAGACGCCAAAATTGGGCCGCGAACATTAGTTATCGCAAGAAAAGTTCAGTTGAGTCAATGTTCTACCGTTCAGGGCGCTCGCGTGAATAGCGTCGACATACGGTTCAAGCGCCAGTCCGTAGCTCTGGTCGCCAGCGCTGCTGCGGTCGCCCTCGTCACGGGGGCGATCTTCGCCCTCGACTCGTTCGCGCCGGTGCTCAGCCTGGGCGTGCTCTACGTGTTCGCGGTGCTCCCGATCGCGGTGGTGTTCGGGCTCGCGTACGCGCTGCTCGTTTCGGTCGCGAGCATGCTCGCGTTCAACTGGTTCTTCCTCGCGCCCACGCACACGTTCCGGCTCAGCGACGGGGAGAACTGGATCGCCCTCGCCGTGTACCTGGTGACCGCGCTGGTCGTCAGCGCCCTGGCTGCGCGGTCGCGAGCCCGCGAAGCGGAGGCGGAACGGCGCGCGCACGAGGCCACGCTCCTGGCCGGAGTCGCCGGCTCTCTGCTGGAGAGCGATCACGTCCAGAACGAGCTCCGTGGGATCTCCGCTCGGGTCGCCGAAGCGCTCGGCGTCGAGCGCGCAAGAATCGAGCTCGATTCGGTGCGCCGACCCGAGCCGGGCGAGTCGGCGCTGGAGCTCCGCGCGGGCGAGCGCGGCATCGGGCGGCTCTTCGTCGACTCGCAGCCCGATCCGGAGGTCGCCGAGAGCGTCACGACGTCGCTCGCCTCCCTGCTCGCGGTCGCACTCGATCGCGAACGCCTCGGGCGACGGGCCGTAGAAGCCGAGGCGCTGCGGCGCAGCGACGCGATCAAGACGGCGATTCTGCGCGCGGTCAGCCACGACCTACGCTCGCCGTTGACCGCGATCCGCACAGCCACGGAGGGGCTCGAGAGCACCAGCCTCGAGCTCAGCGAATCGGACCGCGCCGAGCTGCTCGCCACGATCGACACCGAGACGAGGCGGCTCGATCACCTCGTCGCGAACCTCCTCGACCTGTCGCGCCTCGAGCTCGGCGCCGCGGAGCCCAAGCCGGAGCTCTGGACGGTCGAGACCCTGGTCGGGCAGGCGCTGAGCGAGCTCGGAGCCCGGGCCGAGCGCGTAGACGTCGAGCTGGCGCCGGATCTCGGGCCGGTCGAGGTCGACGGCGTCCAGATCGAGCGGGTCCTCGTCAATCTGATCGACAACGCGCTCAAGTTCTCCCCCGACGCACCGGTCGACGTCGTCGGCGAGCAGCAAAACGGCGCTGTGGCCGTACGCATCGTCGACCACGGGCCGGGCCTGAGCGACGGCGAATTGGAGCGGGTGTTCGAGCCGTTCGAGCAGGGCCGCGTGCCGAGTCGCGGCAGCGGCCTCGGGCTCGCGATCGCGAAAGGCTTCGCGCAGGCGAACGGGGCGCGGCTCGAGGCCGAGTCGCCGAAGAGCGGGGGTGCGACCTTCGTCCTCCTACTCCCGTCGACGCGGTGAGCACGCGCATCCTCGTCGTCGACGACGAGCCGCAGATCCTGCAAGCGCTGGGCACGACCCTGCGCGGCGCGGGCTACGAGATCGAGACGGCCGAGACCGGCGAGGACGCTCTGGTGAAGGCCAAGGTGCGCCCGCCGGACGGCGTGATCCTCGACCTCGTCCTGCCCGGAATGAGCGGCGTCGAGGTGTGCCGGGAGCTGCGCGGTTGGAGCGACGCAGCCGTGCTCGTCCTCTCGGTCGTGGGGGACGAGCCCGAAAAGGTCGCGGCGCTCGACGCCGGCGCCGACGACTACGTCACGAAGCCGTTCGGGATGGACGAGCTGCTCGCACGGCTTCGAGCCGCACTTCGACGCGCGCAGCCCGAGACGGAGCCCGTTCTGCGCATGGGCGACCTCGAGATCGACTTCGACAAGCAGGCCGTCCGCAGCAGGGGCGAGCTGCTCCAGCTCACCCCGCACGAGTTCCGCCTGCTGCGGCTGTTCGCGCTCAACCAGGGCAAGCTCCTCACGCACCGCAAGATCCTGAGCGACGTCTGGGGTGCCGCGTACCAGACGGAGTCGCACTATCTCCACGTCTACGTCTCGCAGCTCCGGCGCAAGATAGAGCCCGATCCGGCGCGACCTCGCTACCTCCTCACCGAGACAGGGGTCGGCTACCGGTTCGTCGTTCCGAAATCTTGAGACGGTCCTGAGGGACACGGCCCTAGCGTGGGGTCGTGAGCACCCGCCCGCTCGCCCTCAAACGAACCCTGATCGGCCGCCCGCGCGCGAGCGGGGAGATGCACGACACGTTGCTCTCCAAGCGGCTTGCGCTCCCGATCTTTGCGTCCGACCCGCTCTCGTCCGTCGCCTATGCGACGGAAGCGGCGCTCGTCGTCCTGATCGGGGCCTCCGCCGCAGGTGGCCACTACGTCCTGCCGGTGTCGATCGCGATCGCGGCCGTGATGGCCGTCGTCGTCCTCTCCTACATCCAGACCGTTCACGCGTACCAGACGAGCGGCGGCGCGTACGTCGTCGCGCGCGAGAACCTCGGGACGCTTCCGAGCCTCGTCGCGGCCGCAGCGCTGCTCGTCGACTACATCCTGACCGTCGCGGTGTCGGTCGCCGCGGGCGTGCTCGCGCTCACATCCGCCGCACCGTCGCTGCACGGCCACGAGGTCACGCTCTGCCTGGCGTTCATCCTGCTCCTCACCCTCGCCAACCTCCGCGGCGTTCGCGAATCGGGCGCGCTCTTCGCTATTCCGACCTACGCCTTCGTTGCGTCGATGTTCGTCCTGGTCGGCACCGGGGTCGGCCGGTGTGCCACCGGAGACTGCCCAACGGTTCAGGCGCCCCATCCGATCGCAGCCGGAGCGGGCGCCGTCGGCATCTTCGTCCTGCTCCAGGCGTTCGCTTCCGGTGCGGCCGCGCTCACCGGCGTCGAGGCGATCTCGAACGGCGTCAACGCGTTTCGCCCCCCACCCGGTCGGAACGCCGCACGAACGCTGCTCGCGATGGGCGTGATCGCGATCACGCTTTTCGTCGGCGTCTCCTGGCTCGCGGTGCACATGCACGCGCACCCGAGCACGAGCGTGTCGGTCGTGTCCGAGATCGCCCGCGCGACCTTCCCGGCCGGATCGATGAGCTCGCCCATGTACTACGCCGTGCAGGCACTCACGTTCGGGATCCTCGTCCTCGCGGCGAACACCTCGTACCAGGGCTTCCCGCGACTCGCCGCGGTGCTCGCGCGCGACCGGTTCTTCCCGCGGCAGTTCGTGAACCTCGGCGACCGGCTCGTGTACTCGAACGGGATCATCGTCCTGGCCGGGATCGCGTCGCTCCTGATCTGGGCGTTCAACGCGAACGTGATCTCGCTGATCCACCTGTACGTGATCGGGGTCTTCACGGCGTTCACGATCTCCCAGGCCGGGATGGTCCGCTACTGGCTGCGGCACCGAGACGGCCACTGGCGGAAGAGCGCGTGCATCAACGGCTTCGGGGCCTTCGCAACCGGCCTCGTCACCCTGCTCGTGATCCAGGCGAAGTTCACGTCCGGCGCCTGGATGGTCGTGATCGCGGTTCCGGCGCTGATCGGCTTCTTCTTCGTCGTCAACCGGCACTATCGAATCGTCAACCGCCGGCTGAGGTCGGGAACGGCCGCGGTCAAGGCCTCCCCGGAGCCGACCAACAACGTCGTGCTCTACGTCGACGCGCTCGACCCGGCGACGAAGCTCGCCGCGTGGTACGCGCACGAGATCGCCGGTCAGAGGTACCACCCGGTGTGGGTTGCGGACGGCCACTCGAAGCCCGATCCGCGCGGGCGCTGGTGGGAGTTCGCAGGCGGAGGCACGCGGATCGAGCCGCTGGAGGGCGTCGGCCACACCGAGGATGCGGTGCTCGACTACGTCTGGTCGCTTCCGCGTGGCGAGTCGAACTTCCTGACGGTCGTCGTGCCCGAGGCCTTCGATCATCCGTCGCTCCTCACGGCGGTCCTGCGGCGGCACACGACGTTCTCGCTCAAGTTCCGCCTCCTCTCGGAGCCGGGCATCGTGATCGCGAACGTCCCGATGGTCGGCGGGAACGGCGCGGAGCCGAACCCGAAGCGAGTTGTCGCCCGCGTGCTCGTCTCCGAAGTGCACGCCTCCTCGCTGCGGGCCGTCAACTACGCGCGGACGCTCAAGCTCGCAGACACGAAGGCCGTCTTCTTCGCCTTCGACGCGGACGAGGCGAAGCGCGTCGAGCGGGAGTGGCACCGCGAGGCGGTCGGGCTCCCGCTCGAGATCCTCGAGGCGCCGTTCCGCGACCTCGGCGACCCTCTGCGCGCGTACCTGCGAGAGCTGACGTCCGATCCGGACACCGCCGTTTCGGTCGTCATGCCCGAGCTCGTCTTCAACGGCGCCAGAAAGCTGCTGCACAACCAGCGCGCGCTCTACATCAAGCGGCTGCTCCTGTTCGAGCCGCGGGTCATCCTGTCCAGCGTCCCGTACCACCTGCCGTGAGAGTCCTGGTCGGCTTCGACGGCTCTGACACGTCCAGGCGGGCGCTCGTCCACGCCGCCGAGCTCGTCGGGCGCGGCGGGTGCCTGGACGTGATCAACGTCATCGGCTCGCAGCCGGTCAGCGCCCGCGTCGGGTCGCTCGTCGACGGGGAACGGCACAAGCAGAGGAAGGTGCTCCACGAGGCTCGGTCGCTGCTCGGAGAACGGGAAGTCCGCATGACCGCGCACAGCGCGATCGGCGACCCGACCAGCGAGATCAGGGCAGCTGCAGTGGAAAGCGGGGCCGGCGTGATCGTCGTCGGCCGCGGACGCGGGTTGCGCCGGCTCATCGACGGCTCCGTCAGCGCGCGGCTCGTGCGTCAGGCGCCATGCGACGTTCTCGTGGTGCACTGAGCCGCTAGCGTCCGTCCGCGTGGAAGCCTCCGCGCAGGTTGAGCGCGTCACCCCGCTCGAGCTCTTCTTCGACCTCGTCTTCGTGTTCGCGATCACACAGGTCACGACGCTGCTCTCGCGCGACCCGACCTGGCGCGGGCTGCTGCAGGGACTCGTCGTGCTCGCCGCGCTCTGGTGGGCCTGGGCGGCCTACGCGTGGCTGACGAACACGCTCAACCCGGAGGAGGGCATCGTCCGGATCGCGATGTTCGTCGTCATGGGCGCGATGCTCGTCTGCGGGCTCGCGGTCCCGGAAGCGTTCGGCGACCACGGGGTGCTCTTCGGCGTCGCGTACCTGGTCGTGCGCTCGATGCACATCGCGCTCTACTCACTCGCGGCGCGCGGCGACCCGGACCTGCTCGGCGCCGTGCTGCGCATGACCCCGTCGTCGACGATCAGCGGCTTCCTGATCCTCGGCGCGGGCTTCCTCGAGGGCAAGGAGCGGACGACGTTGTGGATCCTCGCGCTCGCGATCGACTACCTCGGCGTGCTCGTCGGGCGGGGATCGGGCTGGCGCCTCTCTCCCGGCCACTTCGTCGAGCGGCACGGGCTCGTCGTGATCATCGCGATCGGCGAGTCGATCGTCGCTCTCGGCGTCAGCGCAGCCGGCACGCCACTGACTGCAGGCGTGATCACGACCGCTCTGGTCGGGATGACGATCGCAACCGCGCTCTGGTGGACGTACTTCGACTGGGTCGCAATCGTGCTCGAGCACCAGCTGCGGCAGGCCACGGGCACGGCGCAGACGACGCTCGCGCGCGACGCGTTCAGCTACCTGCACTTCGTGATGGTCGCGGGGATCGTCCTGTTCGCGATGAGCCTGAAGAAGGCGCTCGCGCACTTCGACGCTCATCTCGCCGCGGTACCGGCGACGGCTCTGTGCGCCGGTCTCGGCGCGTACCTCCTGGCGCACGTCCTGCTGCGCTACCGCATCTCGCGGACGATCGGCCGCGGCCGCCCTGTGGCCTTGGTCGCGCTGATCCTCTTCTGGCCGTTCGCCGACGAGGTGCCGGCGCTGGCCGCGCTCTCCGTTGCGGCGGTGATCTTCGTCCTACTGATCGCCTACGAGGCGATCCGCTACCGCGAGCCGCGCGCGTTCATCCGGCACGGCGGCGTCCCGACGCCGGACGCGATGCGGGCGCAGCGGGCGCGGGCGGGCTGAGAGCCAGCTCCTCGTCGATCGCCTGCCGCAGCTCGGTCAGGCTCTCACGCAGCGCGCTCGTCCTACGGTCTCCGAGCCGGGCCTCGACCGCCTCCGCGTAGCTCCGGAAGCGCGGCCGAGCCTTGTTCAGGAGCTTGCGGCCGTCGGGGGTGAGCCTGATCAGGAACGACCGCCCGTCCGCCGGATTGTCGACCCGCTCGACGTGCCCGCGCCGCTCGAGCCTGCGCACGCGAAACGTGACGGTCGACAGCGGCATCACGAGCAGCTCGGCGAGCGCGGTCGGCGTCAGCGGCCCGTCGGCGCCGATCGTGACGTAGAACGGATAGTCGTCGGGCGGGAGCTCAGTGCCTTCGAGCGCGACCTCGACCAGACGCTTGCGCTTCTGCTGCGTCCAGAAGACTTCGAAGAGGATCGTCGGTGGGCCGGTGGCAGGCAAGAATTTAGTGCAAGGTTGTTCTAGATTTGCTACAAGATTGTAGTACATGACCAGGAAGTTTCCACTGGCCACTCTCGTCGGGGCCGCCATCGTGGCGTCGGCAGCGGCCGCTCCTGCGCCGGTCGCCAAGGTTCAGGTCGGTGTCTCGTCCGGTCTCGTGATCTCGGCCGGCGGCGCGATCTGGACGACCGACCTCGTCATTCCGCGGGTCGTGCGCGTCGATCCGACGTCAAACGCGGTCACGAAGCGAATGAAGGCCGGCCCGAAGCCGTTCGGCCTCGCCTACGGCGCACGGAGCCTCTGGGTCTCGGATCGCCAGGCGAACCGGCTCACCCGGCTCAACCCGAAGACGGGCCAGGTGCAGAAGCGGATCAAGATCGGCCTCAGCCCGTACGGCCTGACCTTCGCGGCCGGAAGCGTCTGGGTGACGAGCGAGAGCGACCACACCCTGCGCCGGATCAGCCCGAAGAAGAACAAGGTCGTCGCCAAGATCAGGGCCGGAGCCCAGCCGAACGGCGTCGCCTACGCGTTCGGCGCGCTCTGGGTCGCCGACCTCGGCGGCGGAAAGGTCCTGAAGGTCGACGTCCGCCGGAACCGGGTCGTCGCGCGCTTCGCAGTGCCGCAGGCCGACTGGATCACGCCCTCCGCCGACGCCCTCTGGGTGTCGACCGAGGCGAACGAGGTCGTCCGGCTCGACCCGAACACGGGCAGCGTGCTCGCCCGGATCGCGGTCGGCGGCAACCCGCTCGCCTCGGCCTGGATCGGTGGTCAGCTCTGGGTGCCGAACATCGAGGACGGAACGGTTTCCGTCATCGATCCGGCGACGAACTCTGTGCGGACGACGATCGCCGTCGGCCAGGCACCGCTCGCCGTCGCCGAAAGCGGCGGGGATGCGTGGGTCTCGAGCTCGTTCGACGGCCAGCTCTGGCGCATCCACCCCTGACGCTCGACGGCGTCAGCTGCGCCGCTCGCCCGCGTGCACCTCCCCGCGCCACGAACCGGTCTCGGCGCCGGTCGTCTCGACGAGCTGCTTGAAGCGCTTGAGGTCGCCCGACACCTGTCGTGAGTCGAGCCCGACCTTCGCCCCGAGCTGCTCCATGAGCCCTTCCGGCTCGTACGACATCTCGACGGTGACGAGCGTCGACTCGGGCCCGAGCGGCTCGAACGTGACGATCCCGTTCGGCCCATTGCCCGACGTCGCCCGCCATGCGATCTTCTGGTCCGGGACCTGCTCGACGATTTCGGCCTGCCAGTCGCGGCGTGCGCCGCCGACGTCGGCAGCCCAGGTCAGGTGCGTGTCGTCGAGCTGCGTCACCGACTCGACGCCGTCCATGAACTTCGGGAACTCCTCGAACTGCGTCCACTGGTTGTACGCCGTGCTCACCGGCGTGCTGACATCGATCGATGCCTTGATCGTTTCCATGTGACCCCCTTGTTGTGTGCTCTCGCTGCTGCTGCCCGTTTCGGCCGGCGCGAAACGCCGGTCAAGCAGCCGCGCGGCCTACGTGCGCCCGCGTCACATCGGCCGGCGACGAGCACCCGCAGAGCGCGAGTGCGAGCTCGATCTCGTCGCGCAGCAGCTCGAGGACGCGCTGCGCGCCGTCGGCGCCGTCCACACCGAGGCCCCACAGCGGAGGCCGGCCCGCCAGGACCGCCTGCGCCCCGAGCGCGAGCGCTTTGACGACGTCCGAGCCGCGCCGGATCCCGCCGTCCATGAGCACGACGAGGCGCTCACCCGCCGCCTCGACCACCTCCGGCAGCGCATCGAGCGTCGCGGCCACCCCGTCCAGCTGACGGCCCCCGTGATTCGAGACGATGATCCCGTCCGCACCCGCCTCGCCGGCCAGCAGCGTGTCCTCGGCGGTCAGGACGCCCTTGACCAGCACCGGCAGCGACGAAACCGAGCGCAGCCACTCGAGGTCACGCCAGGTGAGCGTGTCGTCGACGGCCCAGCTGATGTCCTCCGGCGAGACCGCGCGGGCGGCGTCGGCGAGTGCGAGGAACGCCGGCACCGGCAGCTCCTCAGGAACGACGAACCCCGTGCGCAGGTCCATCTCGCGGCGGCCGAGCCGCGGTAGGTCGACGGTGACGACGACCGCGCCGAACCCGGCCGCCTCGGCCCGCTCGACGATCTCGCGAACGAATCCACGGTCGCTCGACCAGTAGAGCTGGAACCAGCGCGGCGCACCCGGGGCCGCCTCGACGATCTCCTCGATCGTCGCCGTCGCGAACGTCGAGAGGCACATGAGCGCTCCCGCAGCGGCCGCGGCCCGCGCCATCGCGAGCTCCCCGTCCGGATGCACGGTGCGCTGGAATGCCGTCGGGGCGACGAACAGCGGCATCGAGCTCTCGACTCCGAGGACGGTCGTCGCGGTCGTCACCTCCGAGACATCGACGAGCATTCGCGGCCGGAGCACCCAGCGCTCGAACGCCGCGCGGTTCTCACGAAGCGTCCACTCGTCGTTGGCACCGCCGGCGACATAGCCGAACGCGCCGGGCTCGAGCCGCGCCTCGGCGGCCCGCTCGTAGTCCCAGACGTTGACGAGCTCGTCGCTCAGAGCCGGCTCCGTGATCAGCCGGACGTGAAGCGCGCAGCTTCGTCCGAGCCGCCGGTAGCGTCGCCCTCGCTGTACGAGTGCGCTCCTGCTCCGGCGAGGTGGCCGCGATCGACGATCAAGTACTCCTCCCGAATCGGGCGGCCGTCGAACCAGCACTCAAGGATCTCACGCGTCCCCGCGGCATAGCGGGCCTGCGCCGAGAGACTCGAGCCCGACGTGTGGGGCGTCATGCCGTGATGGGGCATCGAGCGCCACGGATGGTCTCGCGGCGCGGGCTGCGGGAACCAGACGTCGCCCGCGTAGCCGGCCAGCTGGCCGCTCTCACACGCCGCCGCGACCGCGTCGCGATCGCAGATCTTCCCGCGGGCCGTGTTCACGAGATAGGCGCCGCGCTTCATGCGTCCGATCATCGCTGCGTCGAACAGGTGCTCGGTCTCGGGATGGAGCGGCGCGTTGATCGTGACGACGTCGCACACCGCGACGAGCTCTTCCGGAGTCTCGTGGTACGTCACGTCGAGCTCCTGCTCGACCTCCGCGGGGAGCCGGTGCCGATCGGTGTAGTGAAGCCCCACTTCGAAGGGCTTCAGGCGGCGCAGCACCGCCGAGCCGATACGGCCCGCGCCGACGGTCCCGACCTGCATGCCTTCGAGGTCGTACGACCTCGAGACTGCGTCGGCGATGTTCCAGCCACCGTCGAGCACGATCCTGTTCGAGGGCAGGTAGTTGCGCACCAGCGCCAGGATCATCATGACGACGTGCTCGGAGACGCTGATCGAGTTCGAGTACGTCACCTCCGCCACGGTGATGCCGTTGTCGATCGCCCCCTGCAGGTCGACGTGGTCCGATCCGATCCCCGCGGTGATCGCGAGCTTGAGGTTCGGCGCCTTCGCGATCCGCTCCTCGGTCAGGTACGCAGGCCAGAAGGGCTGCGAGATGACGACCTCTGCCTCGGGGAGCTCGCGCTCGAACTCAGAATCAGGCCCGTCCTTGTCGGACGTGACGACCAACTCGTGCCCGCGTCCCTCGACGAAGCTGCGGAGCCCGAGTTCGCCGGAGACGCTGCCGAGCAGCTCGCCCGGGGTGAAGTCGATTGCCTCGGGCGTCGGGGTCGTCTGTCCACCGTGGTAACCCGCGACCTTCGGGATGTCGTCCCGAGCGTACTTCGGCGGATAGCCGTCGACAGGGTCGTCGTAGAGAACACAGAGAACCTTTGCCACGGCGCTATCTTCACTGGAGTTCGACGTGGATGCGGCCGGAAGCGTCCTTGAGCCGGCCTCCGGAGCGGCCGGCGCGCACGGCGAGAATCTCCCCGAGGATCGAGACCGCGCTCTCGGCGGGCGTCTCCGCGCCGAGATCGAGGCCGGTCGGGCCGAAGAGACGACCGAGCTCCTCCTCCGAGACGCCCTCGGCGAGCAGGCGTTCACGGCGCTTCTCCTGGGTGCGCCGCGATCCGAGCGCGCCGACGTAGAACGCGTCGCTGCGCAAGGCGCCGACGAGCGCAGGGATGTCGAAGCGCTCCTCGTGCGTGAGCACGACGACGGCGCTTCGTTCGTTCAGGCCGACCCTCTCGAGCGCGTCCTCGGGCCACTCGACCAAGAGCTCGTCCGCGCTGGCGATCCGCTCGCGCGTCGCGAACGTCGCCCGCGCATCGGCGACGACCGTGTCCCAGCCGAGCTCCTTCGCGCCGCGGCAGAGCGCTTCTGCGATGTCGACCGCGCCGAAGACGACGAGCTGGTGAGGCGCCGCCTCTTCGACGAGCCGTTCGAGCTCGCTCAGCTCGACGCGCTCGAGACCGACGTCGATCTCGCCACCACAGGGCAACCCGACGGATCCGGCCTGCTCGTCGGTGATCCCGTACGTGAGCATCTGCGGCTCGCCGCTCGAGAGCACTTCGCGCGCCGTGAGCGCGACCTCGCCCTCGACGCAGCCGCCGGACACCGACCCCGCCAACTCTCCGTTCTCCGAGACCGCGAGCTTGGAGCCGACCGGGCGCGGCGCGGATCGGCGCGTGGCCAGGACCGTGGCGAGGGCGAAGTGCCGGTCGCCACGGTCTCGCCAGCGCTCGAGCTCTCGGGCGACGTCCCTCATCGCCGTCGAGCCTACCTGGGGAGCGTCAGGCAGCCAGGGCCGTCTCGAGGTCGCCGAGCAGCTCCGCCAGTTGCGCCATCGCCTCGCTCTCGACCTGACGGACGCGTTCGCGGGAGATGCCGAGCTCCTTGCCGATCGTCTCCAGCGGCTGTGGATCGCCGTCGAGCCCGAACCGCAGCTCGAGCACCTGGCGCTGACGGTCGGGCAGCCGGCTCAGGGCGCGGCGAACTTCGAGCCGGCGCAGCGAGTCGACGGCCTGGTCCTCCGGGTCCGCGGCCAGCGGGTCGCTGAAGAGGTCACCGAGCTCGCCCTCGTCCTCCGCGCCGACGCGCTGGTTCAGCGAGACGAGCGCCTCGGCCGCGTCGAGCGCCTCGTCGACGTGCTGCAGCGAGAGCTCCGCCGCCTCCGCGAGCTCCTCGCGCGTCGGCTCGCGGCCCAACTGCGTTCGCAGCCGCCCCCGAACCCGTGCCAGCTTGAGCCGGCGCTCGTGCACGTGGCTGGGGACGCGGATCGTCGTCGACTGACTCGAGATCGCGCGCTGACACGCCTGCCGGATCCACCAGGTCGCGTAGGTCGAGAACTTGAACCCGCGCCGCCAGTCGAACTTCTCGACCGCGCGGTTGAGCCCGATGACCCCGTCCTGCACGAGGTCGAGCAGCGGCACGTCATGCCCCTGGTAGCGCTTCGCGATCGAGATCACGAGCCGGAGGTTGGAGTTGATCATCCGCTCCTTCGCCGCCGCGTCGCCGCGCTCGACCCGCTTGGCGAGCGCGACCTCTTCGGCCGCGGTCAGCAGCGGGTAGTGGCCCGCCCGATTCATGAACAGCGTCAGAGCGTCCATGGAGCCCGAGAGCTCGTGGCTCTCCGACGACTCGCGAACGGGAGCCGCGACGTCGACCTCACGGGCCTCGAGCTCCGCCCGAATCGCAGCGAGCTCCTCCTCGTCGAGGTCGTGCTCGGCCGCGAACGCCTCGAGCGCGCTCTCCTCGATCGTGCCGCGCTCCTCGGCGTCACCGAGGAACGTCTGCACGGGCTCGTCCAGAATCACGGTCATCGGCTCACCGCCTTCCGGCGCCGCTGCTCGAAGCGCTCGATGCGGCCGCCGCTCTGGACGGCACGCTCCCGGCCCGTATAGGCGGGATGGCAGTTCGAGCAGGTGTCGACGACCAGCTCTGTGCGAGTGGAACGAGTGGTGAATGTGGTTCCGCAGGACGTGCAGCGGACCGTGGTGAGCTCGAGCTCAGGGTGAATCTTCTTCAAAGAGATCTCCTCCTTCACGGAGGGCGTTCAGGGAGCCGAACGGGTCCCCACCCTCACAGTGGAGAAAACGCTTCCCGAGGCGCGCATATTCCGCTTGGCTGCGCCGATGGAGGGATTTTCGCTCGTCCGCGGGATCGATTTCGGAAGATTCGGCCAGATAGCAGTAGAAATGGCCTGAAGGCGCGCTGAACACCCTATTGCGGGGGCGAAAAACTGCGCGCAGAATGAAATCGAAGCCTCGCCATTCACGACGAATTTTCGATCCAGGGAGGGTACGACCTGTGGCGAAGAAGACTCCCGTCAAGCCCGTGGCGGCCGTCGAGCGGAACGGTGGCCCGACGAAGGGGAACGGCGCGCCGGCCGGCGAGGTCCTCGTTGCGGAGATCATCATCAAGAACGCGCCCGACCCGGTGTTCGTCTCCGACCTCGAGGGCAAGATCCTGCAGGCGAACGACGCCGTCTCGCAGCTCCTGGGCTTTCGTCAGGACGAGGTCGTCGAGCAGTCGCTCTCGCGGTTCATCAGCGCCGAGGAGACGCGCGAGTTCACCGCCGCGCTCCGCGAGGTCGTCGAGCGGGGCGTGACGCGCAACGCGGTGCTCAATCCGCGAAGCGCCTCCGGCGAGGTGATTCCGACCGCGTTGAATGCATCGGCGCTCCGCGACGCCAACGGCAACGTGATCGGCGCGATCGGCGTGCTGCGCGACATGCGCGAGCTGGACAAGGCCCGCGCCTACGCCGAGAGCCTGATCAAGAACGCGCCCGACCCCGTGTTCGTCTCCGAC
>Ga0207674_10001213_pt1 | contig 33563 bp, 31 predicted proteins | sample KBSCornC72_FD_184303 | JGI IMG/M metagenome (GOLD analysis project Ga0207674, IMG submission 184303) | Corn rhizosphere microbial communities from Kellogg Biological Station, Michigan, USA - KBS Corn C7-2 (SPAdes) (version 2) | ecosystem: Host-associated > Plants > Roots > Rhizosphere > Soil ...
ACGCTCCTGCGAACGAAGCGGTACCTGGGAAGGTGCTCGCGGAGCCAGCGGTTGTCGGCCGCCCACAGCACGGCGTCGCGAGCGAGTGCCATGGGTGCAAGCCTAGCGAACAAGCCCGGAGGTCCGGGTGTCGACGGTCGGGCGAAGGGTGAGCTTCGAAGTCTGACGTACCTGGTCAACGGGTGTGTCATGCTCCACGCGCACATCTCTAAGGGGGACCAGGATTGTCCGTGTCGATGCTGGGATACGTCCCGGGCACGCTCATCGCGGTCGGACTCGTCGTCATGGCCGTCGTGCTGCTCGCATACTTCGTCTACTTCTTCTTCATCAAGAAGTAGCACTGGTCCCCGGCCGACGGGTTCATCGATAACCAACGCCACACGGAAGCCCTCGTCGGCAAGACTTACCGTCTGCCTGCGGGTTCTTCTCGTGGAGGTGAGGGGATTCGAACCCCTGACCCCTGCCGTGCGAAGGCAGTGCTCTACCGGACTGAGCTACACCCCCGGAACCGCATCAGCCTAGCAGCGGATCCTCCGCGCTCGGTCAGCTCCCACAGGACGGCGCGTAGTCCCATCCCGGGAGGAAGGCGCGCCATTCCGAACGCGTCAGGGTGCGGTTCGCGACCAGGCAGGCCTGTCGAGCCCACCTGACGGGATCGAGATTCCATCGCCACGCGTGCGCCGTCTGCGACAGCACCAGCATCTCGTCGCCGGGCGTGACCGCCGCGGACGCCCAGACGTTGTCGTCGGCAGGGATGTTGGCCCCGACCTGCTCGAGCGTGTTCGTGTCGAACAGCCGCACGGTGCCATCGGTCCCCGCCGTGACGACGAGGGAACCGTTCCACGCGAAGTCGATCGACACGACCCAGCCGGCGTTCGCCGTGACCGGTTCGGCGGTACGCCTCCCGGTCGCCGAGTCCCACAGGTTCAGCTTGCCCGACTGCCAACCCCCGGTGGCGATGAGCCTGCCATCCGGCGACCAGGCGACGGCCGAGTTCATCCGGTCGGGCACCGCCCCGTCCCAAAGGGTGTCGCCCGATCGGGCATCCAGAGCTATCAGCTCCTGGCTCCGGGCGAAGTCGTACGTCACGACCGCGAGCGTGGAACCGTCGGGGCTGGGCACCGCTGCGGCAACAGCCCCAGTGAACAGATCGGGGTCGGGTTGGGGCGGTCTGATCTCGAAGGCGCGTCCGGGCTTCCCGGTCGAGGGATCCCAGTAGGCGACCCGTCCGTCGTCGCTGGCGGTCACGAGGGAGCCGTCCGGAGCGAAGGCGATCGAGTTGACCCAGAAGATCGTGCTCGCCGTCCACCGCGCGAGCTCCTTCCCGCTCTCTGCCTCGTAGGTCACGACCTGTCCGTGTTGCCCGCTCACGGCAAGGACGGCACCATCCGGACTGAACGCCAACGAGGTGACGAAGTCGGTGTCGGCTCCACTGAGGGCTTCATCGCCGTCGACGATCTGGTGGAACTGCTGATCTGTCCACGGGTCCGTCTCCCAGATAGGTTTCAACGCGCCCGGCGCCTGAACCGCGAGGCGACCGTTGCCTCCCGAGAAGGCGAACAGCGAGCCGTCGGGCGTCCCCGCCGAGATGAGATCGCCTTCCCCGAAGGCCGACGGATCGGCGTAGTCGTATCGGCGCCCGATCCGTCGCTCGCTCGTGAGATCCCAGGCGATCACACGACCGTCCAGCCCGACCGTGAACGCCGTGTCGCCCGAACCGTCGAAGGCCGGGCCGAACGCCCTTCCGGCATGCCCGTGCAGGATCTCCCGGAGCGCGCCTGTGACCACATCCCACACGATCACGTCTCGATCGTCGCTGGTGCTCACGAGGGTCGATCCGTCCGGAGAGAACCCCACGCCTTGGACCCCCGCGCTGTGGCGCCCATCGAGGACACGGTGCTCACCGGTGGCGACGTCGACGATCCCGACCGTTCCGTCATCGTTGCCGATCGCGACGGTCTTGCCGTCGGGGCCGAGGCCGAACGCGACCCCGCGCAGCCTGATCGTCGTGCGCGGTTCGAAGGTGTTCGCATCGAGGATCGTCAAGACGGGCGACGTGAAGTCGTTGACCGCCAGCGTGCTGCCGTCGCTCGAGATGGCCAGCACGTCGGGCTCGCCGATATCGACCGGATGCGTCGCCAGGATCTCGCCGGTGGCGGGGTCCCTGGCAACGATCGACGGCCTTTTCGCATCCGCGCGTCGCTCGAGAGAAAGGATCTCGGACCCGTCGGGCCGGTAGACGAGCGGGTGGAACCCGCCGATCTGTCCGGCATCGGGCAGAGGCACGGTGCGCCTCGATCCGTCGGCGACGGAGATGGATGTCAGGGACGTCTCCTCAGGGTTCGATACCACCCGTATGACCGTCGACCCATCCGGGCTGATCGCCGTCGGCCCCTGGCCGTTCCCCAAGCGCACGATCCGCAGCAGCTTCAACGCGTCCGTGTCGTAGACCGCGATGCCACCGTTGTTGTCCGCGGTCACCGCCACGCTGCCGTCGGCGGAGGCGTCGATCTGGAGCACTCGGTCACCCGTGCCGGGCAGCACCGAGATCGCGCCGGGGGCCTTCAGCAGGGTCGCAAGAAGCGTGCTGCGCGTATGCACGGAGTCGTCGATCGCGAGAGCCTGCCGAGCCAGCAGAAGCGACGTGTCGAGCTCGCCCTGCACCACAGCCTGCGAGCCGAGACGCTGGGCATCGGCCACCTCCGCGGAACGACGCGCCTTCCCCCGCTGCAGCAGCGCGATCCCGCCCGCGACGAGCGCGACCACGAGGAAGACCGCGACGCCGGCCAGGAGCCCACGCAGGCGTCGGTTGGTCCGGCGTTGCCGTTCGGCCTCCCGCTCGTTCGCGTCACGACTGGCGCTCAGGAACTCGCGTTCGAGCTCGTTCAGCTCCAGCGTGTGCTCGGTCGTCCAGTCGAGCGCGGACGCGAGGCGCAGCCCCCGGTAGAGCTCGCTGGGATCGCGCTCGCCTCCCGCCCAGTCGCGCGCCGTATCCATCAGGTGGGCGTGCAGGACCCGACCCGTCCGGTCCTCCTCCAGCCAGCCACGGAGCCTGGGCCACTCGCGCAGCAGAGCCTCGTGGGCCACCTCGACCACACCTTCGGAAACGGTGAGGAGTCGCCGATCGGTCAGCACGCCCACCACCAGGGCGACGTCGTCGTTGCGTCCGGCGTCGAACTCGACCAGAGGAACGCGCCGGCGAACGACCGTGTCGCCGTCGCCGGCACCGGCCAGCCTCAACAGCGTCGCTCGCGCGATCGCCTGCTGTTCCGGGGTGAAGCCCGCGTAGACCTCCTCGGCGAGGCGCGAGACCGCACCCCGGACCCCACCCGTCTCGACGTAGGCAGCCAGGCGGATCGACCGACCGTCCCGGCGGTCCCAGAGTTCGAGCAGCGCCGTCGAGAGCAACGGCAGCGCCCCCGGCTCGTCTATGACCTCGCCGACGAGGGCCTCCGTGAGGGCCGGCTCGACGTGGACGCCCACCCTGGCGGCCGGCTGCTCGATCGCGCGCCGGTATTCATCTGGACCCATCGGGCCCACGAGCACATGGTTCGAGCCGAGGAGCTCCGCGAGCCGCGGATCCTCAGCACAACGCCCGTAGAAGTCCGCCCGGAGCGCAAGGACCGCCCCGACACGGCCTTCCCGCTCCGAAACCCTTCCGACGAGCGCATCGATGAACGCCGCCCGCTCGGTCTCGTCGGCGCACACGGTGAAGGTCTCCTCGAACTGGTCGACCACCAAGAGCGTGCGTTCCGCATCCGCTCCTACGCCCGAGAGCCCTTCGTCGAGCTCGTGAAGCGGGTGCTCCCCCGGTCGCAGCACGGCGACCCTCCAGTCGTCGCTGCCGGGCAGCACGCCGCTGCGGATCGCCGGGACCAACCCGGCTCGGATCGCCGAGGATTTGCCGCTCCCCGACGGACCGACCACGCCGAGCAGCGGAGCGCCGACGAGTCGTGCCACTAGCTCGGCCACCAGGCGTTCGCGCCCGAAGAACAGGTCGGCGTCCCCGACGTCGAAGGAGGCCAGACCTTTGAACGGCGTCTGCAGGAGCTCTCCCTCCGGGCGCCGGTCGCTCGAGCCGTACCGCTGCGTTCGTTCGCGGATCAGCTGGAGATCGACGACGTTGCCGGCGAGCTCGGACTCGACCGAGCGCAGGTCGCTGCGCCCGGCAGCCGCCCGCGACGCCGCCGCTCCTGCCCGGCGGCTCGCCTCGGCGAACGCCCACTCACTCACCTGTCGATGGATGCGGCGGGGAACACCCCCGGTAGATTCCAGGAGTGACGCCGGCAACGCATCGGCAGACTCGCCGAGATACAGGGCCGCCACCTCGCGGACCCCGTCGACGTCGAGCGGGGCCGGCCGAACGACGGCGTCCCCCGCGTCCTCCAGGAAAGCTCGCGACTCCTCGGTGAGCGCGGAGTCGCTCATCGCGACGATCACGAGCGCCCGCGTCCCCTCGACACGAGTCCACAGCGATCTCGCCATCTCCAGACCAACACCGTGCTCCTCGACGTCGTCCAGCACGAACAGGGTCGGCGTGTCCCGATCGACATCGGCCGGGTGCCCTCGATCGTGTGCGGTGAGGTAGGAGACGGATGCGCCGTCGTGCGCCACCGACGCCCCGAGCTCGGCGATCAGACGCGTCTTGCCGATGCCGGGCGGCCCGACGACCAGGAGAGCCGAGCCTTCCCGCCGGCGCGCCCGACGCCATGCCCAACGAAGCCGGTGGATCTCGCGACCGCGGCCCACGATGGGTGTCGTCGTGTCGAGCGCGATCGGAACCTCCGAGGCTGCCGGCTCGACGTGCCCGTCCATGTCGAAGCGCGCCTTCAGACTGTCCGGGTCCATGCCGTCGAGCGAGACGCGAGAGACGGAGACGGGTTCGGCCAGCCCTTTCATCTCGAAGACGCCGTGCGGGTGCACCGTGAGACCGTCCACCGCGCCCGCACCTCGCACGGCGCCATCGCTCGCGAGCACCTCGCCGGGCCCGGCCTTGCTGCACAGGCGCGCGGCGAGGTTCAGGGCGCCGCCCCGATACCCACCTTCGACGGGTACGGCGGGTCCCGAATCCACGCCGATCCCGACGCGGAGCGGAAGGGCAGGGTGCAGTTCGACCTCGTCCGCGAAGATGAGCTGCAGGTCCACCGCGGCTCGGAGCGCCTCGGCTGCCGAACCGAAGACGGCGAGCGCCTCGTCGCCGCGCAACTCGATGACCTCGCCCCCGTGAGCCTCGACACCCTCGCGGGCGATCTCAGCGAAGGCGGCCGCCAGGCGCGCCGCAGCGTCGTCACCGTAGGTGTGTGTGTACGAGGTGTAGCCACGGACGTCCGCGATCAGGAACGTCAGCACCTCGTTCTTCGCGTCGACGCTCATACGTGGCGCATTGTTGAGGCCCCCGGGAGGGAGCGCAAATGTGTCCTCGCGCAACTCGACGTGTCAGTCGATTCTTGCGCGCGCAGTGGCCGCCCGGCCCATCCGTCAGCCGCCGGAGACGGGTGGAGGCGGAGGAGATGGCGGCGCCGGCGGAGCGGGCGGAGGCGCGGGCGGAGACGCGGACGGCGGCAGCTCGGATGGCGTCCGGAACCGGATCGCCGGCCGCTCCGAAACCCAGACGCGGACCGACGATCCGGTCGGCCAACATGTCGCCCATCGCCTTGAGCTCGGGGCGCCAGAACGCGTGGAAGTTCATCCGGAGGTTCTGCTTGGTCGGGCTCGAGATCTTGCCCCAGTTCCACAGCTTGTTGTCCGTCTGCAGGTCGCTGATGGTGATCGAGTCGCGCGGGTCAGCCCACGCGAACCCCTTGGGGCGCGAGGTCCAGAACGAGGCGTTCAGGAAGATCAGCCGGCGGTCGGTGAGCGCCACGTAGTAGTAGCGCATGCCGAAGATCAGGAACCCGGCGAGCCCGACAGGCCCTGCGCCCACAAAGGGTTCGGCCCCGAGACGCCGTACGCGCCGCCCAGCACCAGCTCGCCCGGCTCGAGCACCGGTGGGAGCGCCTCGATGAACTGCTGCTCGATCGTGTCCTTGCGAACGGCCACGGATCAGTCCCCCTTCCGGAGCACCTCGCGGGCGTGGCGATCGAGCGCATCGTGAAGGTCCTGCGAAACGCGCGCAACAGCGAGGTCGCCCCGCGTCTTCTCGATCAGGCTGCGCGCGACGTCCGTCGAGCGTCGCAGGTTGCCCGTGATCGCGTCCGGGTAGTCCATCGTCACGAGCACCGCGTACAGGTCCTCCATCGCCGCCAGGACCGCGTCCCCCTCGTCGACGTTTCCGTCGCGCAGGAGATCGAGCACCCGCCGCCGCGCCTCGCCGATCGACTCGGCCATCCCGTTGAGGTACGGGGCGTCCTCCACACCGAGCGCGTCGGGCGTCGGGACCGGGTTCCCCCCACCGTGCACGACCACCTCGGTGAGCCGAGCTTCCGCGTACTCCTTCTGCGCGTCCTGCAGGTAGCCGGCGAACCGGATGTCGGGATGGTCGGCGACGGCGGCCAGGCCCTCGTCGATCGCGGCCCGCGCCTCGTCCATCAGCCGGTGCGCGAGCTCGAACTCGCCGCGGTGGATCGCGCGGATCGCGTTCGCGCACGAGCGGATCGCCTTGCGGGACGCGGGGAGCGCGCGCTCGCGCGCCTGGACGCGCGCGTCGAAGCGCCGTCGGAGCTCTTCGGAGACGCCGTCCAGGTCCACGCGACGGCGGTCAGATGCGAGCCGCGCCGACCTCGGCCGCGGGCTTGACGACGATGTTCACGAGGTCGTCGCCGAACGCCGGCAGGCCGTTGAACGACCGGCGTGCCGTGCGACCGCCGGCGTCGGCCGCGTAGCGCTGACGAGCCGGGCTCGGACGCGCGGGTGCGTTCGCGGCGGTCTCGCGAGGCTGGACCGGGTCCTGGGCGTCGGCCCTCGCCTTCATCGTGAGCAGCGCCCATACGTAGCCGCCGAGCATCACGAGCAGGATCGCGGTCGCGTACCACATCGCCCGCAGCGGCGGGACCAGGCCGATCAGCGCGGTGAGCACGATGCTCTCGATCAACACCATCAGCACGCGGCGACGGCGTTCGCGCGCGCGAGCCTGCGCACGTGCGCGCCGGCCCAAGAACGTCGTGCCCTTGCGGGGCGTGACGATCCACCGGCCCTGCGCTTCGGTCTCCGCCAGCATGTCCATGTTCCGCTCGAAGTCCTTCATGCTCTTGTCCGTCCAGGCTCCTGGGGAACCCCTCCACGAGGGGAAGAGGAACGCGGCCCACATGGTGACCAGAGCCACGAGCAACAACCAACCCACCTACCAACCCCCATGTGTTCGGATCCCCGGTCCGGCACAAGATGTTGGGCTTGGTTCGGAACCTAACACCGAGGCTAGGGGGCTACAAACATCTCGCGCAAGTTGTTTCGGAAGGTCATTGCATCGACACACAACGCGCGATCGTCGTCGCGCGCATCATTCCGCGACGTAGTGACCGCTCTTGCCGCCTCGCTTCTCGAGCAAACGCAACCCGTCGATCCGCGCCGCGCGATCGAACGCCTTCGCCGTGTCGTAGAGGCTGAGCGCCGCCACCGCGGCGGCGGTGAGCGCCTCCATCTCGACGCCGGTGCGATCGTGCGCTCGAACGGTCGTGCGGACGCGGATCGTCCCGGTCGTCTCGTCAGGCTCGACGAAGACCTCCGCGCCCGTCACCGCGAGCGGATGGCAGAACGGCAACAGGTCCGGCGTCCGCTTGACGCCCATCACGCCGGCGACCCGGGCCGCCTCGAGCGGATTCCCCTTCGGCGTGCCGGCGACGAGTCGCGCGCAGGCCTGCGGCGTCATCGAGACGATGCACTCGGCCACCGCCTCGCGATCGGTCATCTCCTTCGCGCCGACCTCGACGATCCGGGCCACGGCTTCACGCTCCGTCGACACCTCAGTCCTCCATCGAACGGAACAGGATGACCTTCACCTGGCTGCCGGTGCGGGCGGTCTCGGTCCCCGGCGGCACGATCGCGAGGCCGTTGGCCTTCGCGACGGTCGCGATCAGGTTCGAGCCGCGGCCGCCGGTGGGCGTGGCCATCCACCCGTCCTTGGTCCGGCGGACCCGGACCCGCGCGAACTGCGTCTTGCCGGCCGGACCCGTGACGTCCTCCTCCAACGTGGCGGTCACCTCTGGCCGGAAGAGCTGCCGTCGGCCCATCATCTTCATCAGCGCCGGCCGGATGAAGGTCTCGAAGCTCACGAACACGCTCACGGGGTTGCCCGGAAGGCCGAAGTACGGTTTGCCCTCGACCTCACCGAACCCCTGGGGCATCCCCGGCTGCATCGCGACCCGGTAGAAGTCGACCTCGCCGCGGCGGAAGAACGCCGCCTTGACCACGTCCCGCTCCCCTACGGACACCCCGCCCGAGGAGATGAACGCATCGGCCTGCGTCAGGTGCGAGAACACGACCTCCTTGAACGCGTCGACGTCGTCGGGGACGATCCCGGCGAGCGTCGGCACCGCGCCCGCCTCCCGGATCGCGGCGAACAGCGTGTACGCGTTCGAGTCGCGGACCTGGCCGTAGTCGGGGTCCAGCGACGGCGGGATCAGCTCGTCGCCGGTCGAGAGCACGACGACGCGCGGACGCGGATGCACGAGCGGGTGCGCGAAGCCGGCGGTCGCGAGCAACCCGAGCTCGGGAGCCTGGAGCCGCCGCCCCGCCTGCACGAGCGTCTCGCCGGCCCGAACGTCCTCGCCGCTCGGACGGATGTGCTTGCCCTCGATCGACGGCGCCAAGATCCGAACGTTGCCACCCACGACCTCGCAGGTCTCGATCGGCGCGATCGTGTCGGCGCCCGCCGGGACGGGCGCGCCGGTCGCGATCGCGAAGGCCTCGCCGCCGCCCACCGTACCCTCGGGACGCTCGCCGATCATCGCGCGACCGACGACGCGGAGCTCCACCGGCGAGGTGGTGGACGCCGAGGCGATCTCGGAGGAGCGCACCGCGAACCCGTCCATCGCGGATGACGCGAAACCGGGGATGTCGCGTTCGGCGACCAGGCTCTCGGCGAGCACGCAGCCGTACGACTCGGTCAGCGCGAGCGCGAGCGGCTGGAGCGGCTTGATGGTCGACAGCACGCGTTCGCGGGCCTCTTCGACCGAGAGGAGTCCCTCGCCGCTGTCGTGATCGTGAGCGTGCCCGGGCGTCGCCATCGGGCCAGTCTATCGGCGGGCTCAGGATGGCAAGTCAGTGCCAGGTCAGGAGGCCGGGTCAGATCATCTTCTTGCGCTCGACGAAGTCGGCGAGCCAGTCGCGGAAGTCCGGGCCGATGTCCTCCCGGTCGATCGCGAGCTCGATCGTGGCCTTCAGGTAGTCGAGCTTGTTGCCGACGTCGAAGCGCCCGCCCTCGAACACGTACGCGTAGACCGCCTGCTCCTGGGCGAGCAGGTTGATCGCGTCGGTGAGCTGGAGCTCGCCGCCGACGCCCGGCTGCGTCCGTCGGAGGCAATCGAAGATCTCGGGCGTCAAGACGTAGCGGCCGATCGCGGCCAGGTTCGACGGAGCCTCCTCGGGCGAGGGCTTCTCGACGATCGAGCGGACGCGCGCGAGGTGCTCGTCCTCGACCAGCTCGGGCTCGATGCAGCCGTACAGGGAGATGTCGTCGCGGCTGACCTCCATCGCGGCGAGGACGCTGCGCCCGTACTTCTCGTGCACGCCGAGCATCTCCTTCAGCAGATGCTTCTGTTCGACGATCAGGTCGTCGCCCAGCAGCACCGCGAACGGCTCGTCGCGGACGTGACCCTCGGCCGCCGCCACCGCGTGCCCGAGCCCGAGCGGATCCCGCTGGCGGATGTAGTGGATCGCCGCCATGTCCGAGATCTCACGGACCTCCTTCAGCTCGTCGTACTTGCCCTTGGCCTCCAGGAAGTGCTCGAGCTCGAAGGACCGGTCGAAGTGATCGACGATCGCGTGCTTGCCCCGGCCGATGATGATGATGATGTCGGTCAGCCCGGCCTGGACCGCCTCCTCCACCACGTACTGGATCGCCGGCTTGTCCAGGAGCGGCAGCATCTCCTTGGGCTGGGCCTTGGTCGCCGGAAGGAACCGGGTTCCGAGCCCGGCCGCCGGGATGACGGCTTTTCGGACCTTCGTCATCGCGCCTCCGCTGCGGGGAGCCGGAGTGTACCCCCAAGGGGCAACCCGCCGTCCAGGACGGCCCGCAGGGGATACCCGGATACACTTGCCTCAACCCATGCCGACCTACGAGTACGAATGCACCGTGTGCGGTCAGCACATCGAGGTCTTCCAGCGGTTCTCCGAGGATGCCCTGACGACCTGTGGGGTCTGCGGGGGCAAGCTCCGCAAGGTCTTCCACCCGGCCGGAATCGTCTTCAAGGGCTCGGGGTTCTACGCGACGGACAACCGCTCGAAGAGCTCCTCCGGCGGCTCGTCCAAGAAGGACTCGGACGGCGGGTCGTCGTCCTCGTCCGATCCCTCCCCCTCAGGATCGTCCTCGGGCTCCGAGGGTGGTTCGGGCTCCAAGGGAGGCGACGGGGGCTCGTCCTCGAAGGACTCGAACGGGGGCTCGTCCTCGACGAGCGGCAGTAAGAAGGAACCCACCTCCTCGTGACGGGGGCGCAGATCGGGGTGTTCGGCGGCTCGGGGTTCTACTCGCTCCTGGACGACGCCGAGACCGTCGAGGTCGACACCCCGTACGGCGAGCCCTCCGCTCCGCCGGTGGTCGGCTCGATCGGGCCCTACCGGGTCGGGTTCATCCCCCGGCACGGCGTGAAGCACCAATTCCCCCCGCACGCGATCAACTACCGCGCCAACCTGTGGGCGATGAAGGAGCTCGGCGTCCAGCGGATCATCGGACCGTGCGCGGCGGGATCGCTGCAGACGGGTGTGAAGATCGGCGACTTCGTCGTCTGCGACCAGATCGTCGACCGGACGCGGTCGCGCCCGCACACGTTCTACGACGGACCGGTGACCACGCACATCTCGTTCGCCGACCCGTACTGCACGACGATGCGCCCGGTGATCGTGGACCGGGCGCGCGAGCTCGGCATCGGCGTGCACGACGGCGGAACGATGGTCGTGATCGAGGGCCCCCGGTTCTCGACCCGCGCCGAGTCCGCCTGGTTCAACTCGGAGGGCTGGCACACGATCAACATGACCGGCTACCCCGAGTGCCTGCTCGCCCGCGAGCTCGAGATCTGCTACGCGAACGTCTCGCTGATCACCGACTACGACGTGGGCGTCCCGGGCGCGCCCCCCGTGACGCACGAGGAGGTGGTTCGGGTGTTCGGCCAGAACAACGTGCGTCTGCGCGAGCTGCTGTTCGACCTGATCCCGGCGCTGCCGGCCGAGCGCGACTGCGAGTGCGCGACCGCGCTCGCCGGCGCGCGGTTCGAGGTGGAGTGAGATGACCGACAAGGTCCTGGTGACCATCGAGATGCGGTTCACGTCCGACGAGGACCCCGACGCGCTCGGCGAGCGCATCCGCGAGGCGGCCTCGCTGATCGTCGGTCGGCAGGCACTGGAGGACTTCCGCGTCCGCGTGCTGCCGCTCGCCCCACCGAAGGGTCCGCGACCGGTCTGATCCGACGGGTGTGACCGGCGTCACGGCGCGGCACGACCCCATCGCGTAGCGTCGCGAACCCCGCTTCCCGGCAGGAGGCCGGCGTGTTCGTCCGACGGTGGTCGTTGCGCTCCAAGGTGATGGCGCTGCTCGCGGTGGTGGCCGGCGCGGCCTCGTACACCCTGGTCCGCGGGTATGCGGCCGAGCTGGAGTCGCTGCGCCCGACCGCCGGCGACACCGTTCAGGTCGTGGTCGCCGACCGGGACCTCGAACGTGGCTCGGTGATCGACGACGGGTCCGTGCGCGTGGAACGCATGCCATCCGCGTTCGCGCCGCCCGGGGCGCTGCGAACGACCGGCGACGCGATCGGACGGACGCTCGGCTCGGATCTTGCCGAAGGCGAGGCCGTGACCAGGACGCGGATCGGCGACGCCGGCGGGCCGGTGGCCTCCCTCGTCGCGGGAGGCCTGCGGGCGTTCGTCGTGGGTTCGGGGCTCCCGTCCGGCGTGGTCGAACCCGGCGACCGCGTCGACGTGATCGCGACGTTCGGCGGCCCGCACCCGTACACGGACACGGTTGGCAGCGGGCTCGAGATCCTGACGATCGTCGAGCAGGACGGGGAGACCTTCGAGGCGGGCGGCGCCACCGGTCCGTCCCTCGTCCTGCTCGTCAGCCCCGAGACCGCCGAGCAGCTCGCGCGCGCGACGGCCTTCGGTGACATCACCGTGACGATCGCCCCGATCGACGCCGTCTGATCATCAGAACGCGCCGTGCGCGGCTAGGATGGGCCGCGTTCGCGTCCGCGTCACCCGAGGAGACCTCCCCTGAGCATCCTGCAGGCGATCGTGCTCGGCATCACCCAGGGCGTGACCGAGTTCGCGCCGGTCTCGAGCTCGGGCCACCTGATCATCGTGCCGTGGCTGTTCGACTGGCCGATCCTGGCCGATCCGAACCTGAACAAGACGTTCGACGTCGCCTTGCACCTCGGGACGCTCGTCGGCGCGCTCGTCTACTTCCGGCACGACGTGGCGCGCTACGCGCGGGCGGCCTTCCACTCGATCTCGACCCGCAGGATCGGCTCGACCGACGAACGCCTCGCCTGGGCGCTCGTCGTCGGGACGATCCCGGCGATCATCGTCGGGGCCACGCTCGAAAGCTTCATCCAGGAAGAGCTCGGGCAGCCGTGGCTGATCGCCGTGATGCTCGTGGTGTTCGGCGTGGTGCTCTATGCGGTGGACCGGATCGCGGCGTCTCGGCGGCACCTGGAGGACCTCGGGGTCCGCGACGGGCTCGTGCTCGGCGTCGCCCAGGCGATCGCGCTCCAGCCGGGCGTCTCGCGTTCGGGGGTGACGATGACGGCGGCCCGCGTGCTCACGTTCGACCGGGAGACCGCGGCCCGGTTCTCGTTCCTGCTCTCGCTGCCGGTGATCGCCGGCGCGGTCCTCTACAAGGGACTGGATCTGGCGGGCGAGGGGATACCGCCCGGGATGGGCGGGCCGTTCGTCGCGGGGATCGTCGCCTCGGCGGTGAGCGGTTTCCTGGTGATCGCGTTCCTGCTGCGGTACCTGCGGGTCCACGACTTCGCGTTGTTCCTATGGATCCGGGTCGCGGTCGCCGCGCTGATCTTCGTGGTGATCGCGACCGGGGCTCGCCCCGCGACGATCTGAGCGGGAACGGAAACGGTCTCGTGCCTCATGCTGGGTAGGTGACCAGCAGGGATCTGTCATCCGACCCGCCTCGGGCGGCCGACCCGATCACCGTGGAGGCTCGAGGCCCGGGGACGTCGGCCGGGCGACACCGAGGTCGTGCGGCGGCCGTCGGGGCGACGGTCGGCCTGGTCGTGGGCGCGGTCGCCGTCGGGACGGCGCAGCTCGTCGCCGGCATCGTGAACCCGGCCGCGTCCCCGATCCTGACGGTCGGCGAGAGCGCGATCGACGCCGCACCGGGATGGTTGAGGGACGCAGCCATCCGAACGTTCGGGCCCAGCGACAAGTCCGTCTTGCTCGCGGGGATCGCCGCCGTCCTCGCGCTCGCCGCGATCGCCCTGGGGATCGCCTCCCTGCAACGTCTGTGGGTAGGCGTCCTCGGGCTGCTCGCGTTCGGCGCGATCGGGGTGGTGGCGGCGCTCACCCGGCCCGTGGCCAGGCCCGGAGACGCCCTGCCCGCGCTCGCCGCGACCGCCGCGGGTCTGGTCACCCTCGTAGCGTTGCGGAGCTGCGTGCGTTCGGATGCGTCGGCCAGCGCGACCGGGGCCGACGACCGCGAGGCCCCCTGGGTGATCGACCGGCGGCGGTTCCTGCTGACGGTGACGGCCGGTGTCGTGGGCGCCGTCGCGGCCGGCGGGGCGGGGAACTTCTTCGGGCGACGCTTCCGCGCGGACGCTTCGAGGGCGGCCGTGGGGATACCGACGCCGGCAAGCAGCGCCGCGGCGATCGACGGCGCCGAGCTCCACGTCCCGGGACTCGGACCGTTCCTCACCCCCAACGAACGCTTCTACCGGGTCGACACGGCCCTGTTCGCTCCCGCGGTGGCGGCCGAGGACTGGTCACTCCGTATCCACGGGATGGTCCGGCGAGAGATCATGTTGGACTACCAACGACTCCTGTCGCGTCCGCTCATCGAGCGTGACATCACGCTCACCTGCGTCTCGAACCTCGTCGGTGGCCCCTACGTTGGCAACGCCCGTTGGATCGGGGCGCCGCTGCGAGAGCTCCTCGAGGAGGCGGAGCCGCTGCCCGGTGCGGACCAGATCGTGGGCCGCTCGGTCGATGGGTTCACCGTCGGGACACCGACGGGGGTCGCGATGGACGGCCGCGACGCGATGCTCGCGGTCGCGATGAACGGTGAACCGCTCCCGATCGTCCACGGCTTCCCCGTCAGGATGATCGTGCCCGGCCTGTACGGATACGTCTCCGCGACCAAGTGGGTCGTCGACCTCGAGCTCACGACGTTCGGCGCGTACGACCCCTACTGGGTCGAGCGCGGCTGGGCCGAGCGAGCGCCGATCAAGACGATGTCGAGGATCGACACGCCGCAGGCGAACCGGCAGCTCCGCGCCGGCGAGATCCCGATCGCCGGTGTCGCGTGGGCGCAGGACGTTGGGATCGACCGTGTCGACGTCGCGATCGACGACGGCCCCTGGCTCCCGGCGGAGCTCGCCGCGGAGGACACCGTCGATACATGGCGGCAGTGGGTCTACCTATGGGAGGCGGCACGCGGCGAGCATCTCCTGCGGGTTCGGGCGGTCGATCGTACCGGCACTCCCCAGACCCCGGTGCGTACCGACCCGTTCCCGGACGGGGCCACCGGGTACCACACGATCGCGGTGGTGGTGCGATAGGGGATCAGACGCCGGCGAGCGTCATCTCGCCCAGGAGCACGTGCGGCACCCCGATCGAGGAGAACCACCGGAGCTCGTTCCCGAGCGCGACCACGCTCCGGAGCATCTCGGGGATCGTGCTCGCGATCGTCATCTCGCGCACCGGCTCGCCGAGCGCGCCACCCGAGATCCGAAGGCCGGTCGCCCCCACCGAGAACTCGCCGCTGATCGGGTTCGCACCGGAGTGCACACCGCTCACGTCCTGCACGAGCACACCGCCCTCCGCCTCCCGCAGGAGCTGTTCGAGCGAGCGATCGCCGGGCTCGACGAACAGGTTCGTGGTGCCGACGCCGGGCGAGGAGCGGTAGCCCCGCACCGCGTTACCGGTCGAACTCGTGCCGCCGCGCAAGGCCGTGTAGGTGTTGTGGAGGAACCCCTGCAGCACGCCGGTCGACACGAGCTCGGTCCGCCGGGTCGGCACCCCCTCGCCGTCGAACGGCGCCGCGCCGGGGCCGTCGAGCCACCGTCCGTCGTCCACGAGTGTGAACACATCGGCCGCGACCGGTTCGCCCACGAGCGGGGCGAACAGCGAGCGCTGCTTCTGCACGGACTCGGCCGACAACCCGTCCGAGAGGACGCCGAGGAACGACGACGCGGCGACGGGATCGAGCAGGACCGGCACGCGGTCCGTGGCCGGCTTGGTCGCGCCAAGCATCCGCGCCGCGCGTTCGACGGCCTCAGCGACCACGCTCTCGTGATCGAGCTCCTCCACCGTCCGGGCGATCCGGTACGCGAACCCCGTCTGCGTGTCGCCGTCCTGTTCGGCCAGCGTGACCACGACGACCCAGCAGCCGGTCGCGCGGTACTCGACCCGCACGCCCTCGGTCGACGCGATCGCGGCGCCGCCCACCGCGTCGCCGTAGCGCACGGATTCGGTCTTGCCGACCCGCGGATCCATGGTGGTCGCCGCCCGCTCCATCTCGAGCGCGATCGGGACCTTCTGGTCGGTCGACATGCCGGCCAGGGCCTCGGAGAACAGGCCGTCGAGCGGCTCGATCGGTTCGGCGGTGGGGAGCGCGTTGAACGGATCGGGCGAGGCGACCGCGGCGTTCTCCCGGGCGCGCGCGACCGTCGCGCGAACCTCGTCGATCGACGGGTCGGCCGCGTGCGCGTACCCGAGCCGCCCGTCCGCGATCACGCGCACCCCCACGCCGCGCGACTCGGCGAACGTGAGCCCCTCGACCTCGCCGCGGTGCGCCTCCACCGACGTCGTCGAACGCTCCTCGCCGAACGCCTCGACGTGCTCGCCGCCCTCGGCGGCCTCGACCGCCGCGGCGCACAGCTCCAGCAGGTCAGGCACCGGTGCCCCCCACCGTGATCCTCGAGATCCGAAGCGTGGGCGAACCGCTCCCGACCGGGACGCCCTGGCCGTCCTTGCCGCAGATCCCCGGCCAGATATCGAAGTCCGCGGCGATCGCGTCGACGTGGGACATCACCTCGATCGCTCGGCCGATCAGGTTCGCGCCGCGGACCGGCCTGGTCGCCTCGCCCCGCTCGATCAGGTACGCCTCGGCGCATCCGAACACGAAGTCGCCGGTGGCAGGGTTCGTCTGACCACCGGCGAGCGCCGTGACCAGGACCCCGCGCTCGGTGTCGGCCAGGATCGCCTCAGGCGTGGAGGAGCCGTTGAGGATATAGGTGTTCGTCATGCGCGGGATCGGCGGGTGCGCGTAGGACTGCCGGCGACCGTTCCCGCTCGAGGGCACGCCGTCCTTCTCCGCCCGCAGCCGGTCGTAGAGCCATCCGCGGAGCACGCCGTCCTCGAACAGCACCGTCCGCTGCGCCGGCGCGCCCTCGTCGTCGAACGAGAACGAGCCCCAGGCGTTCGGCACGGTGGCGTCGTCGACGCCGCTCAGGATCTCGGCGGCGAGCCGCTCCCCGATCCGGCCGCGGTACACGCTGGCCTCCTTGTCCACGATGTCCGCCTCGAGGGGATGCCCCACGGCCTCGTGGAAGAGCACGCCGCCCATCCCCGGCGCGAGCACCACCGCGGTCTCGCCCGCAGGAGCCGGCACCGCGTCGAGCATCGTGATCGCGCGACGCGCGGCGACCTCGGCGGTCGAAGAGGGCGGGTTGGCCTCGATGAACTCGGCGCCGGCCAGGCCCGCCGGCCCGTGGAACCCGGTCTGGATCGTGTCGTCGCGTCCGGCCACCGCGGACACCGAGAGCCGGACCCGCGGCCGGGTCTCCTCCACCCAGCGTCCGTCGCTGGTGGCGATCAGCAGGCGCTGGACCGAATCCGCGTACGTCGCACTCACCTGGCGGATCTCGGGCCCGAGCCCGCGAGCCGAGTCGTCGGCCTCGCGGACCCACGCTACCTTTCGTTCGGTCGGGACCGCGGAGGCATCGACGAGCGACGGATGCACGACGGGAGGCTCGAGGCTCCGGAGGTCGACGACCGAGCCCGGCCCGCCGTCGCTCACCGACGCGGCGGCCGCCTCGGCCGCGTGCAGGAGCGCGTCGCGGTCCAGACGGTTCGAGTACGCGTACCCGTAGGAGGTCCCGTGACCGACGCGGACGCCGGCGCCACGATCCAGACCGGTTGTGACCTCCTCGATCTTGCCGTCGTCCAGGCGCACCGAGATCCCGAGGCGTTCCTCGACGAACAGCTCCGCGAACGCGCCACCCCGGGCACGGGCGGCGCGCAGGACCTCCGCAGCGAGATCGCGGTCGAGCACGGCGCGATGCTAGCAGCGGCGGATCGACGGACGGGCCGTGATAGGTTCCGGCGACCGAGCCGGGTCGGCCCCGATCGCGCGGACGGACGGTGGTGGAAGGGACGGGATGAGGAACCGGCGAACGCTCATCGCTCCGATGACGCTCCTGGTACCGCTCGCGTTCCTGGGCGCGTGCAGCAAGGACGAGCCCACCACCGTGGTCGAGCCGACGTCGGCGTTCCAGCCGACGGGCGCGACCGGACCGACCGCCGAGACAAGCGCCGCGAGGGGGACGACGAGCAGCCTCCCGACCACGACGGCCGGGGTGGCGACCGGCAAGGTCTCGAGCGGCCAGGCGGCGTTCACCCTGACCGGCGACATCCGCACGAGCAAGACGCTCGCGAACCTCGTGTCGACCGTCTACGCGCCGCCGCCGGGCGGGATGGCGCTCGTGTGGACGGCCGGCGGCAACGACGCGACCACGGTAGGGCTCGGCGGGATCAGCTTCACCGGGACGGAGCCGACCTCTCCCAGCCTCTCGCTCACGATCACCGTGCAGGACAAAGGGGCGATCACGGCCTTCATCTCCTCGACCGGCGAGTGCACGGTGACCATCGGGCTCGCGTCCGGCAGCCAGATCTCGGGCGCGTTCAACTGCACGGGTCTGTCGGCCGGTTCGAACGTCGTGGTCGACGCGACCGGCTCGTTCAACGCGCAGGGGTAGCGTCACGGACGTGAGGGCGCGTCGAGGGGCGAGCCGAGGGGCGAACAGGACCGACACGTTCCTGATCTCGGGCCTCGCCCTCGTCCTGTTCACGTGGTTCCTCTGGCCGTTCGTCGCAAGGGGCGCGGCGTTCCCGGTGGGTCCGGACGCCCCGGTCTACCTGTGGTGGTCCCGGCTCGCCGGCGTCGAAGGGCTGTCCGCGATCGCGTATCGGCCCGGAGCGCCGGCGCTGTCGCTGGTCCTGGAGGGGACGCTGGGACTCTCGGTCGTGCAGGCGACCGCGGCCCTCGAGGTCGCGCTCGGGGTGGCGGTCGGTCTCGCGGCCGCGGCCCTCGTCCGCCGCCGAACGACCGCCGGCGGGTGGACGCTCGCGGGGCTGCTGGCGGGCACGTTCGCGGTCCACCTCGCGGCCGGGTACGTCGCGAACCTGATCACGGCGGCGGCGTTCCTCGCGGCGGGCGCGCTGCTGGACGATCCGAGACGCCGGGCGGCCGTCCTGGCTGTGTTCGTGCTCGCGGGGGGCGGCCTGGCGCATCCCCAGTTCCTCCTGCTGTGCCTCGCGATCCTGCTCGTCGCGGCCGTCCTCGCCTGGCGGCATGACAGGCGAGAGGCGTTCCGACTGGCCGCAGCCGCGCTCGGAGGCGGCGCCGTGCTCGGGATCGGGCTCCTGGCCGTTCGGCCGGGGGCGCCGCCCCTGGAGGTCGACACGTCGAAGGATGCGTTCCTCCGACGGGCCGGTCTCACGTCCGAGCTGCGGAGCGCGTACCTCGACCGCTTCGTGCAACGCTGGACGCGGTACGTCCAGTGGGTCTCGGTGCCGCTCGCCGCTCTGGGCTTCACGTCGCCGAGCGGCAACGCCGGCCGGATCCTGCGCTCGTGGTTCTTGCTCACGTTCGTCGGTGTGGCGTTCGCGCTCGTCACGGGGTCGCTGCCCGCCGACCGGTTCGTGACGTTCGGGTTCGCGATCCCGATCCTCGCGGCGCTCGGGCTCGTCCGCCTGTGGCACCGGCTCGAGCGACGCCGAACGCTCGCTGTCGTCGTGGCCTCGGCGCTAGCGCTCGCGATGCTCGCCGGCTCGGCGATCGCGTGGAACCGCCAGGAACCGTTCCTCTCCGACGACGAGGTCCGCGCCGTCACGTTCGCCAACGACGACGTGTCAAGCCTACGAGCGGGGACCCCTCTCGCCTTCTGGGTCAACGAACCCGATGACACCGTGAGCTTCCTCGCGACGCGCGCGGGCAACGTCATCCGGGCCGGTGTGCCGCCGGGTCGGATCCGCGACGTCGTCGTCGTCGTGCCGCCGCTCGACGGCGAGACGACGAGCGGCGAGCGCGGCGCCCTGGAACGGGTGACCGCTCGAGACCTGGCCGCCGCCGAGGATCGGACGGGTCGGAGCGCCGCGGTATTCGTCTTGACACCGTTCGACGAGGTGGACCGGCCGACGGACGCCCGCGTCATCGACCCCTCCGTTCCGAGGAAGGACTTCTACGCGATCGACCCACTCGAACCCTCCACGGCCGCCGGGATCGCGTTGGCGTCGATCGCGGGACTGCTGCTGCTCACGGTGGTCGGCTACGGGTGGTCGCGGGTCGGGCTCGCGGACGCGATGACCGCGGTCGCGGCCGCACCGGCGATCGGCGCCGCGGTGCTGATCCTCGTGGCGACGGCGCTCGACGCGCTCGGCGGTCCGCTTAGGCACAGCTCCGGGGCGCTCGTAGCCTCAGCGCTCGCCGGCGGCGGCGGGTACCTCGTCCACTTCGTCCTCGAGCGGCGCACCGGCATGGGTTCGGCGCCACAGGTCCAGGAGCAACCAGCCGAGTAGCCCGATCACGACCGGCGTGATGAGGTAGTGCCCGACCAACAGGTTCGCGTCGTAGGCCGATGGGAACAGCGCCGGCTCCGACGTCCACTGCGACATGGTGAGCGCGAGACCCGTACCGATCAGCACGGTGCGCGGCACCCGCGGCAAGAGCCAACCGAGAGGCAGCGCCCAGGTCACGTACCACGGGAGCAGGACCGGTCCGAGCAGCATCAGGCACAGCAGGCCCCACCCCCACGACGCACCCACCAGCGCCGAGCCGATCGCGGCCCCCCGCCGCCAGACGGCCCTCGCCACCAGGAGGACCGCGACGAGCGCCACGAGCGCGAACGCGACCCGCGGCACGACCCCCAACACGTCGCCCGAGATCGCATCGAACACGCGCCGGAAGAACCTCGACGGGGCGAGCCAGCCCTCGTGCGAGCCGAGCTCGACCGCGCCGAGCGTTGGATCGTGGGTATCCGCGAACGGCGCCGCCGCGACCAGCGCGAGCACCGCCGCCAGGACCACGTGCGGTACGAGGGTTCGGACGCGTTCGCCCCGGGGTCGCCGGGCCGCGACCGCGACCCACCACAGGAGGAGCGGCACCGCGGCCGTCACCTTGACGAGCGTCCCGAGCGCGAGCGCGGCGGTCGCCCACAGCTCGCGCCCCGAGAAGACCAGCGCGAGGGCGGCCGCGACCGCGAGCGCCACCAGCAGGTCGTTGTGCCCGCTGGCCGCGCTCTGGAACAGCACCAGCGGGTTCAGCCCGACGAGCGCGATCGCGAACGCTTCGCGTTCGGGGCGGACCCTGCGCACCAGCCCCGCCACGACGAACACGGTCGCGAGGCTTGCAGCGATCGCGATCACCCGGAACGTCGCGACGATCGTGCCGACGTCATCGGTCGCGCGGGTCACGAGCGCCGAGATCTGGGTCCAGAGCGCACCGTAGACCGCCGGCGTGTCCACCCACCTGGGCCCGACGAAGGTCGCGAGGATGTCGTGCGGGAAGTCGGCCGGTGTCGCGACGTAGGGGTTCGCGTGGTACGTGGCGGCGATCTTCCCGTAGTACGCGTACGAATAGACGTCGCGAGAGAACAGGATCGGCAGGAAGAGCAAGGCTAGGTGGTACGCGAACGCAAGCCCGATCGCCGCTCGCGCCGAGATCGTCCCGCGCCGGCACTCGCGGATCACCAAGACGAAGGCCACCGCCGCGAACGACACCGCGACCACACCCATCGCCGCGAGCGCGCTCCCGTGCATGCGGTCGAGCCCGACGAGCTCGGCCAGCCAGCGGAACGGCCCCCCGGGTTCGGACGGGAGGATCGGCGTGAAGGGCGAATCCGGCGTGGCCGCGACGAGCGCCATGACCACGAACGATGCGACCGAGGCCCCGAGTGCGACGCGGGGCGCCGTCCGGTCGCCGCCCGTTCGCCGACGTTGCATCGGCCGAGCGTATCTCGCCGCCGGAGCCTCGGCCGCCTACAACCCGGGGCCGGTGAGCCGAACGTCCCCGTGCGTCGTGCGCACGAACACCTGCCAGTTGTAATACGCGTAGAACAGCTCGGGGTCGCGCGTCATCGCGTTCGCGTAGCCGGTGACCGCGGCGACGTACGCCGGCACGGGGTTGTAATGGAACAGCGCCGCCCGGTCGTTGCCGGGGGCCCCGTTCGCGTGGAGGTAGTTGGCCGCCCCGAGGACCGCGTCGTGCTCGTCGCGGATGTCGCCGCCCAGGCCGTACGCGGCCCACGTCGACGGGATGAACTGCATCGGCCCCTGGGCGCCGGCCGAGCTGCTCGAGGCGATCCTGCCCATCCGCGTCTCGATCAGCATCACGGCGGCGAGCGTCTGCCACGTCACCCCGAACCGCCGCTGTCCCTCCTCGAAGAAGCGGAGGAGACGGTCGGCGGGTTCCGGCGCCCGGGTCCGGAAGTCGGGGAGCGTCTTGACCGGAGAGAAGTGGTCGTAGAGGGCGCTGCCCGCGCGGACGTTCGACCTGGCCTCAGCGGCGAGACCACCGTCGAGCCGGCCGAGGACCGCGGCCGCTAGTCGATCGTTCGCCGCCAGCACCCGGTAGATCCGCTGCTCGTACAGCACGAGGAGCTCGACCTCCTCCGGCGGCGGCCACGCAGCCGGGTCGCCGGTCCGAACCCACCGACGGACGGCTTCGCGCCGAACCTCCCACACGCTCTCGAGCCGATCGACGAGCAGGCCGACCCGGCGGGGGATCCACGCGTCGGGTTCGGGGATCGTGGCCGCCTCGACGACCTCCGTCGACGCTCCGGTGGACCCTGTGGCCGGATCCGCGACCGCGCTCGGGGTCGCCCCTGAACCGGTCGTGCCCCTGGCGGGATCGGCGGAGCCGCTGCAGGCGGGAAGCGCGATCGCCAGGGCGATCACGGCCACGAGCGCCCGCCTCATCCGACCGCGGCGACGTCCTCGTACGGCGACTCGAGCAGGTCGCGCACCGAACCGTCGCCGTCGAAGAACAGGAACCGGTCCATCAGCCGCATGAACCAGCGGTCGTGCGTCACGGCGATCACCGTCCCCTGGTACCGGTCCACGGCGTCCTGGAGCGCGTCGGCGGAGGCCACATCGAGGTTGTCCGTCGGCTCGTCCAGCAGCAGCATCGTCGGCGAGTCCACCTCCATCAGAAGGAGCTGGAACCTGGCCTGTTGCCCGCCGGAGAGGAGCTCGAACGGGTTCCGCCCGACCTGGTCGATCTCGTAGCGGCGGAGCGCCGCCATCGACTCGGTCATCGTCATCCCGCGCTTGCGCAGCACCTCGACGATCGGGAGGTCGGCCACGTCGGCTCGCTCGTGCAGCTGCGCGAACAGCGCCGGCTCTACGCGCGCACCGAGCTTCCACTCGCCCTCGTGCGCGATCTCCTCGCCCGCGAGCAGCCGCATGAAGTGCGTCTTGCCCGTGCCGTTCGGCCCGATCACCCCGATCCGCTCGCCGAACCAGATCTCGGCGTCGAACGGCCCGACGATCCCTGCGATCGAGAGCCCGCTCAACCGGAGCGCCACCTTGCCGGTGCGCCCGCCCTCGATCCGCATCCGGACGTTCTGCACGTCGGCCTTGTCGGGCGGCTTCTCGCGCTCCTCGAACCGGTCGAGCCGGTGCTGCGCCGAACGCGCCTTGGAGGCCCAGTTGTCGTTGTACGCGGACTTGCGCCGCATCTCCTTGACCATCTCCGAGAGCCGACGATGCTCCGCCTCGTAACGGCGGTGGTCTTGGTCCAGCCGGTCGACACGAGCGTCGCGCGCCTCGGCGTAGCTCGAGAACCCGCCGTGATGCGTCCACGCCGCGTGCCCCTCGAGCGTGACGATCCGGGTCGCGGCGCGGTCCAGCACGGTCCGGTCGTGGCTCACGAACAGGAGGGTCTTGGAGGTCGCGGCGATCGCGTCCTCGAGCCATCGCTTGCCCTCGATGTCGAGCGCGTTGTCGGGCTCGTCGAGCATCACGGTGTCGAACCGGGACCGCAGGATGACTTCGAGCGCGAGGCGCTTGCGCTCGCCGCCCGAGAGCGTCTCTATCTTGCGTTCGGCGCACTCGGGGTAGCCCTGTCCGAACGCGGCGTCCGTGCACTGGTCGAACACCACCTCGGTCTCGTAGCCGCCGGCCTCGCCCCAGTTCGCGAGCGCGTCCGCGTAGCGCATCTGCGCGTCCTCGCCGGGGTGGTCGTGCATCCAACGCTCGGCCTTGGCGACGAGGATCGCGGCCTCGGCGACCCGGGGCTCGGCGTACGCGAGGAGGAAGTCGCGGACCGTTGTCGGGCGCGCCTGGGAGCCGATGAACTGGCGCATCAACCCGACGCGCCCGTCGGTCTGGATCGAACCGGCGGTCGGGCGGTCGTCACCCACGATCAGGCGGAGCAGGGTGGACTTGCCGATGCCGTTGGCGCCGACGAGGCCCGCGTGCTCGCCCTCAGGCACGCGGAAGCTGACGCCCTCGAAAAGCGTCCAGCCGCCCGGCAGGGCGTACGCGACGTCGGCGAGCTCGATGAACCCCATGGGCGCCCCACGCTAGCAGCCGAGGTCCCGGCGTTCGGCGAGGCGGGTGCGCGAGCCTCGCGCGTCAGCGCACGGTGGCGCGCTCGTGCTCGAGCGAGAGCTGGCCGCACGCCGCGTCGATCTCGCGCCCGCGCGTGTCGCGGATCGTCACGGCGACGCCGGCATCGTCCAGGATCGCGGCGAACGCGCGGATCCTCGAGGCAGGGCTCGGCTTGGACGGCCACCCCGGCGTCGGGTTGAGCGGGATCAGGTTCACGTGCGCGCGGAGCCGGAGCGCGATCGGGGCGAGCCGCTCGGCCTGGTCGTCGGCGTCGTTGGTCCGGTCGATCATCGCCCACTCGATCGAGGGCCGGCGACGCGTGACGGCGCGCCAGGCCTCGATCGCGTCGATCAGCTCGTCGAGGGGCCACAAGCGGTTGACCGGCACGAGCTCGTTGCGCAGGCCGTCGTCGGCGGCGTGCAGGCTGACGGCGAGCCCGACCTGTGGGTACGCCTCGCCGAGCCGGCGGATCGCCGGCGCCACGCCGACGGTCGAGACCGTGACGTGCCGGTCCCCCATCCCCATCTCGTCGGTAAGCAGGTCGAGCGCGCCGAACGTGTGTCGCTCGTTCGACAGCGGTTCGCCCATGCCCATGAAGACGGCGTTCGACAGTCGCCGGGGGGTCGAGTCCGGCAACACGGCGGCCTCCCGCCGGGCCCACACCGCCTGCGCCGCGATCTCGCCGGCCGTGAGGTTGTTGCGGAGCCCCATCTGGCCGGTCGCGCAGAACCCGCAGCCCATCGCGCACCCGGTCTGCGTCGAGACGCACACCGTGACGCGGTCCGGGTAACCCATCAGCACGGTCTCGATCACGTGGCGGCCGCCGATCCGTAGCAGCGCCTTCCGGGTCGCGCCTCGGTCCGCCGTGCGCTCCTCGAGCACGTCGACCCCGATCGGGAGCTCGGCCTCGAGGCGGTCGCGCAGGCGCTTGGGGACGTCGGGCATCCGGTCGTACGTGGCCGCGCGGTGCCAGAGCTGCCGGTGGATCTGCTTGGCCCTGAACGGCGGCTCGCCCCAGTCGCCGAGGCGTTCGGTCAGTTGATCGAGGGTGAGGTCGTAGACGGTGGCCACCCGACGAGCCTACGAGGTAGCTCCTACCAGTAGCGAGCCGTCGACATCGAGAACGCCGCGAGCGTGACCAGCGCCAGGTTGAGCTTGGCGTAGGTGCGTCCCTTGGCCTGGAGCGCAGCGAGCTCCTGCAGCAGGTCCGGCGGCGGCTGGTCGCCGGCCTGAGCGATCTGGGCGCCGATCGCGAGCGACCGATCGAGCGTCGGCTTGGTCAGGGCACCACCGATCGCGACCGCCACGATCGCCGCGAGCGCCCCGATCGTGAGCCAGACCCCGAACGCGGTCCCGAGGAAGTCGCCGAGACCCCCGAAGAGCTGCATGTCGTGCCAATAGAGGAATCCCCCGGCCACGACCGCCCCGCCGGCGATCCGCAGGAGCCACTCGGTGAGGTGCCGCACGGCCAGCAACTCACGCATGAAGGGACCGGCCGCGGGCCCGACCGTCTTGGCCGCCGGCTGCAGGAAAACCACCAGAAGGAACAACGCCCCGCCCCACGCGATCGCCAGCATCACGTGGATCACCCGGAACACGAGCATGTACACGCTGATCGCTCCGACCACGGCGGTCCTCCCCTCCTATCGGTTCGGCATCCTCCGCCCCCCGCAGCCGGCGGTCAACATCGCCGGACCCAGCCGAAACCGGGCCGTTCGGCCTGGCGCACCGACGAGGCGGTCCCGCATCATCGTGAGCATGGCGATGCCACGCGCGTTCAGGCTCGGGCTCCTGTCCGTGATCGGCGCGTTCCTCCTGATCCAGCTCATCCCTTATGGGCACGACCATGCGAACCCACCCGTCGGTGCGGAACCGGCGTGGGATTCGCCTGCCACACTCGAGCTTGCTGCCGCAGCCTGTTTCGATTGCCACAGCAACGAGACCGAGTGGCCCTGGTACACCAGCGTGGCTCCGTTCTCCTGGCTCACGCAGCACGACGTGGAGGAGGGGCGCGCCACCCTCAACTTCTCTGAGTGGAACCGTCCGCAGGAGACCGACGAGGTGACCGAGGCGATCCGGGAGGGCTCGATGCCGCCCTGGTACTACCGGCTCCTGCATCCGGCCGCGCGCCTGTCCGACGCCGAACTGGAACGACTGATCGCCGGTCTCGAGGCGACCTTCCGCGCCTCGCCGCCCGGCTGACTCGGGAGGTCGGCGCCGAGCCGAGGGGTAGGCTGCACCGATGCGGGACCCGTTCGATCGCATCCTCGGGCCGGGGGGCGTCGTCGTGCTCGACGGCGGGCTCGCGACCGAGCTCGAGCGCCGCGGGGCGGACCTGAAGGACCCGCTGTGGTCCGCGAAGGTCCTCGTCGAGGACCCCGACGCGATCCGCGGGGTGCACGAGGCGTACTTCGACGCCGGGGCGGACGTCGCGATCTCGGCGAGCTACCAAGCGACGTTCGAGGGGCTCGCGGGCCGCGGCATCGAACGCGCCGACGCCGCCAGGCTGATGCGGCGGAGCGTCGAGCTCGCGCGGGAGGCCGCGAGCGGCGACCGGGTCGTCGCCGCGTCGGTCGGGCCGTACGGCGCGATGCTGGGCAACGGCGCCGAGTACACGGGCGACTACGACAAGGACGAGGACGAGCTCGTCGGGTTCCATGTGCCGCGGATCGAGACGCTCGCCGAGGCTGGGCCCGACGTGTTCGCGCTCGAGACGATCCCCTCGTTCGTCGAGGCCGGCGCGCTCGTCCGCGCGCTCGAACGGGTGCCCGAGATCCCGGCGTGGGTGAGCTTCAGCTGCCGCGACGGCGGCCACGTGTGCGACGGCACCCCGATCGCCTCGGCCGTCGAGGTCGTCGCGGCCTCCTCGAGTGTGGTGGCCGTCGGCGTGAACTGCACGTCGCCCCTGCACGTCGAGCGGCTGGTCGAGACGATCTCGGCCACGACCGGCAAGCCGGTCGTGTGCTACCCGAACCGGGGCTCGTTCTGGGACCCGATGCGCAAGGCGTGGACCGACCCGCCGCGACAGGACGCCCGGCCGCCGCTGCGGCCGCTCGCCTGGAAGGAGGCCGGTGCCTCGATGATCGGCGGGTGCTGCGGGACGACCCCCGACGACATCGTCGCGATCGCCGCGGCCCTCGGCCGCGCCTGAGGTTCGCTAGCGGGGCGTGTCCGCCCCAGGCTCGAACGGCGCCCCGTGGCCGGGGACGATCGTCCGCAGACCCGGCAGCGCGAGCACGCGGGCGCGGTTCTTGTGCACGAGCTCCGGGTCGGGCGCGTAGGGATCCTCGACCGGCTTCTCCGAGTTCCACCACAGGTGGGTGAACACGACCAGCCCGTCGGCGGTATCCGCCAGCGTCGAGATGTCCTGCGGGGAGTGACCCGGCGTCTCGATCAGGCGGATCGACGGGGAGAGTTCGAAGCCCTCGGCGGGCCGGTCGATCCAGAGGTCGTCCCGGTACCACGCCCAGTGGTCGTGGACCCTCGCGTTCGCGAACAGCGCGGCGTTCAGCGTGTGATCGGGATGGTGGTGGGACAGGACCACGTCGGTGATCTGCTCGGGGACGATCCCCTTCTCGGCGAGCGGCCGCAGGATCGCGTCGCGCCCGGGAACCATCCCGGGATCCACCACGACCAGGACATCGTCCTCGCGGATGAACCCGACGGTCGACGCCGTTCGATCCTCGGCGTCGGGCCGGCTCAGGTAACCCTCGGACAAGATCTGAACCTGTGCGGTCATCGCCTCGCGAACTCCCTCGGTCGGTGTGGCCCCTTCAGACCGAGATCCGGCTCCTCGGCAGGAACCGCCCCTGACCGGGCTTACCGAAGAACGTCCCGTCCTGCACGAGCACCTGACCTCGCTGCAGCACGGTCTCGGGGAGTCCACGCACCTTCCGGCCCTCGTACGCGGAGTAGTCCACGTTCATGTGGTGGGTCTTCGCCGAGATCTCGCGTTCGACGCGCGGGTCGAACACCACGATGTCCGCGTCCGAACCCGGCGCGATCGTCCCCTTACGCGGGTACAAGCCGAACATCTTGGCCGGCGCCGTGGCCACGATCTCGACGAAACGGTTCAGCCCGATGTGCCCAGCCTCGACGCCCCCGTAGAGGAGAGTGAAGCGGTCCTCGACGGAGGGCAGGCCGTTCGGGATCTTCGAGAAGTCGTCCTTGCCCAGGTCCTTCTGTCCCACGAAGTTGAACGGCGCGTGATCGGTCGAGACGATCTGCAGGTCGTCGCCACGCAGCCCCTTCCACAGCTCCTCCTGGTGCTCGGCGGGTCGCAGCGGGGGCGAGCACACGAACTTCGCGCCCTCGAACCCCGGCCCGGCCATGTCGTCGATCGACAGGTACAGGTACTGCGGACAGGTCTCCGCGAACGCGGGCATCCCGCGGTCGCGCGCCTCGCGCACCGCATCCAGCGCGTCGCGCGAGGATAGGTGCACGATGTATGCGGGGGTCTCCGCGAGCTCGGCGAGCTTGAACACGCGATGGACCGCCTCACCCTCCATCACCGACGGGCGTGTGAGCCCGTGGCTGAGCGGCTCGGTCTTGCCCTCGTCCAGGAACTGGCGCACGAGCACGTCGATCGGCCCGCCGTTCTCGGCGTGCATCATGATGAGCGCGCCCGAGGTGCCCGCCTGCCGCATCGCCCGGAAGATCGACGCGTCGTCGAGCATGAACACGCCCGGGTACGCCATGAAGAGCTTGAACGAGGTCACACCCTCTCCGACCAGCTCGTCCATCTCCTTCAGCACCTGGTCGTTGACCTCGCGGATGATCATGTGGAACCCGTAGTCGGTGGTGGCCTTCTTCGCCTTCTCGTGCCAGCGGTCCAGACCTTGCCGCAGCCCCTCCCCGTAGTCCTGGAGGGCGAAGTCCACGATCGTCGTCGTCCCGCCGAACGCGGCCGCGCGCGTCCCGGTCTCGAAGTCGTCCGAGCAGAAGCTGCCGCCGAACGGCAGGTCCATGTGCGTGTGCACGTCGACGCCGCCGGGCATCACGTACCGGTCGGTCGCGTCGATCTCGATATCGGCCTGGACCGGCATCCCCACGCCGATCGCCGCCACCTGCTCGTCCTCGATCACGACGTCGGCTTTCGTGGTCTCGGTCGCGGTGACGATCGTGCCGCCCTTGATGAGGGTCCTCATGCGTTCGAGCTCCTTCCCTGGCGTGCGTCCCGGCATCATCCGACTGCGGTCCGAGACCGGCAAACCGGGGGTCAACGGGGGCGCGCTATCCTCCACCGGTGAGCACCTCGGACTGGCGGGTCGCTCAGGTCAACATCGCGCTGCTGCGGGCGCCGCTCGACTCACCCGAACTCCGGGACTTCGTCTCGATGCTCGAACCGATCAACGCGCTCGCGGACGAGAGCCCGGGCTTCGTGTGGAGGCTCCAGACCGAGAGCGGCGACGCCACCGGCATCCGCGCGTTCGACGACGATCGGATCATCGTGAACCTGTCGGTGTGGGAGACGATCGAGGCGCTCGGGCAGTTCGTCTTCGCCTCCCGACACAACGAGGTCCTGCGGCGCCGGCGCGATTGGTTCGAACGGATGGCCGAGGCCCACCTGGCGCTGTGGTGGATCCCCGCCGGGACGACCCCGACCGTCGAGGAGGCCGAGCGACGCCTCGCGACCTTGCGCGAACGCGGCCCGTCCTCGGATGCCTTCACGCTCCGAGAGCCGTTCCCCGCGCCCGGCTCGAACGTTCCCGTGCCCTCCCAGGACGCATGGCGCTACCCAACGACATCGCTGCCCGCGTGAGGTCCCTTGCCCCTCCTGCAGGGCGCCGGTAGGTTCGCCCTTCCGTATGAAGCGCTCGATCCCGTTCCTCGTTCCGCTGCTGGTGCTGATGACGATGCTGCTCGGTCCGGGCGCTCCCGGCGCAGGCGGCGCAGGACTGTCAGTTCGTACTGGGATGCGGGTATCCGCATCCGTTGACGGACGACCCGATCGTGTTCCCGGGCCAACCGGGAGCGTCGCGTCGCCGCGATCGACTTCCCCAGCTGCCGAAACGGAACCGGCCTACGCCCCGAGGACGTTGCCTACCCCGTGTCGGGCCAGTGCCCGTCGGGGTTCGGGCATGTCATCCCTCGGCTGAGCGAACGTGTGCACTTCGGCGTGATCAACCCGATCGGTCCGGACGGGGAGCTGGCGTTCGAGCTCTCGAGCGGCCCGGTACACGCTGCCCGCAGACTTCTGGAACACCTGGCAGGAGGACCGCCTCGACCAGCTCGTGGCGGATGGTCTGGTCGCGAAGTCGTACTGAGGCTCGGTCGATGCCTGGCGACCGCCACGTCTTCCTCGTGAGGATCGTTCTCCTGACCTGGCTCCCCCGAAGGGGATTGGCACGCACGGCGATCTGGTGGAAGCTGGCCGCCTGATGACCTCCCCCGCCGGGATCCGAGGCGATCGACCCGGCATCGTGCCGCGGATCACGCGCGACGATCTCCTCGCGATCGTCGTGCTCGGGGTCCTGTACTACGCCGCCGCCAAGCTCGGCCTCCGGCTCGCGATCGTCGAGCGCAACATCACGCCCCTGTGGCCGCCGACCGGCCTGGCGCTGGTGGCATTCCTGCGGTACGGCCGGCGCCTGTGGCCGGGCGTCGCGATCGCGGCGCTCCTGGTCAACCTCCCGATCACGAACCTCCCGGCGGCGTTCCTGACCGCGGCGGGGAACACGCTCGCGCCGATGGTGGCGGCCTGGCTGCTCGAACGCGTCGGCTTCCGGCAGCAGATCGATCGCGTGCGCGACGTCGTGGCGCTCGTCGGTCTCGGCGCGCTGCTCAGCATGACGATCAGCGCGACGATCGGGAGCGCGGCGCTGGTGATGTCGTCGGGCATCCCTGCCGGCGGGTTCTGGAGTGCTTGGACCGTGTGGTGGACGGGCGACGCGATGGGGATCCTCGTCGTGGCGCCGTTCCTGCTGTGCATCCTGACGTGGAACGAGGTCCAGCCGAGGCTCGGGTTGCGCCGACTCCCCGAAGCGCTCGTGATGCTCGCGCTCCTGCTCGGCGCCTCCGTGTTCGCGACGTGGAACACGGGCCAGCTCCTGTTCTTGCTCCCGCCGCTCGTCGGGGTGATCGCGTGGCGGTTCCAGCTCCGCGGCGCGGCGCCGGCGGTGCTCCTCGTCTGCACCGTGGCCGCATGGGCCGCGAGCCGGATGGTCGGGTGGTTCGCCGACCTGTCGCTCACGGAGGAGATGCTCACGCTTCAGCTCTTCAACGCGACGATCGCGTTCACCGCGTTCTTCCTCTCGGCCCTCGTCTCCGAACGCACCCGGGCGCGCCAACGCCTCCAGCGCGCCGCCGACGATCTCGACGTGCGCGTCCGCCAGCGGACGGCGCAGCTCGTCGAGGCCAACGAGCACCTCGGTCACGAGATCACCGAACGCCGCGACGCCGAGACCAAGCTGCGACGCAGCGAGCACGAGCTCGCGGAGGCGCAGGACCTCGCGCGTCTGGGCCGCTGGGAGTGGGATCTTGGAGCCGGGACGGTCTCGTGGTCCGACGACCTGTACCGGATCCACGGGTACGAGCCCGGGGCGTTCCCGATGACGTTCGAGAAGGCGGTCGAGCTCGTGCCCGAGGAGGACCGCCAGCGCATCGAACGCAACCTGGCGGCCGCGCTCGCGATGCGGCAGCGCGAGCTGCCCGAGATCGAGTATCGGATCGTCCGCCCTGACGGCGAGCTCCGAGCGCTACTCGGACGCGCGCGTCTGTTCTTCGACGAGACCGGCTCCCCCGTCCGGATGCTCGGGGTCGTCCAGGACGTCACCGAACGGGTCGACTACGACCGCCAGCACCGGATCGCCGAGACGCTCCAGCGCGCGCTGCTCCCTCAGGACCTCCCGTCCGTCGACGGGCTCGAGCTCGCCGCGCGGTACCTGCCCGCCGAGGTGGGGTTCAAGGCGGGCGGCGACTGGTACGACGTGATCCCGCTCGCCCGCGGGAAGGTCGGCCTCGTGATCGGCGACGTCGCCGGCCATGGGCTTGAGGCGGCGAGCGTGATGGGACAGCTCCGGATGGCGGTGCGCGCGTACGCGCTCGAGGGGCACCGACCGTCCGACGTCGTCGCGCACGCCGACTCGGTGCTGCGCGTGGTCGCGCCCGACGAGATCGCCACGATGGCGTATGCGGAGGTCGACCCCGCGTCGGGCGCCGTCCGCTTCGTCGGTGCCGGCCACCCGCCGCCGATCGCGATCGGCCCCGAAGGAGCCACGTACCTCGAGCTCCCGAAGCAGCCACCGATCGGCGTGGCCGCCAGCTGGGCGTACGAGGAGGTCGTCGTCGACGTCGACCCCGGCGCCAAGGTCATCCTGTACACCGACGGCCTCATCGACCGGCGCGACATCGCGCTCGAGGAGGGGCTCGAGCGGCTGCTCGCCGCCGCCGGCCGGGACCCGGGCCGCCCGGTCGAGGCCTTGTGCCGCGAGCTGATCGCCGCGCTGGTTCCGAGCGAGGCCGCAGACGACATCGCCGTCCTCGCGATGGAGCGACTCCGGGTTCGGGACGAGGCGTTCCGGTTCCGCATGCCCGCGGAGCCCGCCGAGCTCGCGAGGATGCGACGCGCGCTCGGCGGCTGGCTTCGAGGCATCGGGGTCGAGCCCGAGGACGAGCACGACCTCGTGCTCGCCTGCGCCGAGGCGTGTTCGAACGCGATCCGCCACGCGTACGGCCCGAGCGCCGGCATGGTCGACGTCGAGGCGCGCCGGGAGAACGGCGCGGTCGAGGTCGTGGTCCGCGACTTCGGGCATTGGCGGAACCGCCGCCGCCAGGAGGGCGGCCGAGGTTTGGCGCTGATCGAGGCGCTCGCGCCCTCGATGCGGATCGAACGCACGGATCGTGGCACCGTGGTGACGATGCGGAGGACCCTCCGAGGCTCGGTCTGGGTGTGACCGAGCTTCCGAACGTCACGATCGGCGTCGAGGACGGGATCGTGGTCGCGAACCTCACGGGTGAGATCGACCTGTCGAACGCGACCGAGATCACCGACCTGCTTCTCGGCAGCATCCCGAACGAGGCGCTCGGACTGGTGATCGACCTGTCGGACGTGTCCTACCTCGATAGCGCCGGCGTCCGCATGCTGGCCGAGCTCGACCACCGGCTCGGCTGGCGCGCGCAGGCCCTCCGCGTCGTCGCGCCAGAGGCGTCGCGCTCTCGGCGGGTGCTGGCGATCGCGGGTCTCGAGCGAGTGCTCTCGCTCGAGACATCCATCGACGCCGCTCGAACGAGCATCGAGGGCTCGGACCAGGAACCCGAACTGACCGCCGAGTAGCCGGCTCCTCGATGGTTCCCGGTCGTTCTAGACTCGACCCGAGCACGCCCTCGTAGCTCAGTGGAGAGAGCAGCGGTTTCCTAAACCGCGGGTCGCAGGTTCGATTCCTGCCGAGGGCACCCTCTGACCAGCGCAAACGCCCTCC
>Ga0207674_10001214_pt1 | contig 33550 bp, 19 predicted proteins | sample KBSCornC72_FD_184303 | JGI IMG/M metagenome (GOLD analysis project Ga0207674, IMG submission 184303) | Corn rhizosphere microbial communities from Kellogg Biological Station, Michigan, USA - KBS Corn C7-2 (SPAdes) (version 2) | ecosystem: Host-associated > Plants > Roots > Rhizosphere > Soil ...
GGACTCAGCGCCTTCCTATCAACGACGATGTGTTGGAATGGATCGACCTCAGCCGGGTGCTGATCTCGAACCCCGCGGAACTCCTGGGAATCCGGTCAACTTTCGCCAGGGCGTTACGGGAGCTTACCAAGGGCGTCTCGGTTCCGATGCTCACCGGCGGAAGGCTCGTGGGTATTTTGAATTTCGATCCAGGATGTCCACACCAGCACATTACGACCGGTCAACTGAAAGCGCTCAACATCGTGGCTGGCACGGCCGCCTCGGCTCTGGAAGGAACGTCGCTTCTCGGACGGCTGCGCTCCGCTGAACAGCGCTACCGGCGGCTGGCTGAAAACGCACCAGACATCGTATTTCGCTATGAACTGTCGCCGGAACGAAGGTACGCCTATGTGAGCCCGGTGATCACGGCAGTGACCGGATACTCACCCGAAGAACATTATGCCGATCCGGACTTGTCTTTCAAAATAGTCCATCCCGACGATTGTCATCTGCTCGAAAGCGTGTTGAGGGGCGATGGCAGCCACGTCGGCACAGTCACCATGCGATGGACTCACAAGAGTGGACACAGCATCTGGATAGAACAACGTAGCGCGCTGGTTCAGGACTCAAATGGCCGCGTTGTGGCGATTGAGGGCATCGCCCGCGACATCACCGAACGCAGACAGTTGGAGGAACAGCTTCGGCATTCGCAAAAGATGGAGGCGATCGGGCGGTTAACTGCTGGCGTCGCGCATGATTTCAATAACCTGCTCACTGTCATTAATGGATACTCCGATCTTTCGTTGCGGGAGATCTCGCCGAGGGATCCGGTTCGAAGAAAGATAGATGAAGTGAAAAAGGCCGGAGATCAGGCCGCCGCGCTGACCCGCCAGCTTCTCGCCTTCGGCCGCAAACAGGTGAGTCAATCCAAAATCGTGGACGTGAATGCTGCCGTGAAATCGAATACGAACATCCTGCGCCGTGTAATCGGCGAGGACATCGAACTCGTCACCGTTCTCGATCCGACGCTACGTTCCATTCAGGCCGATGAAGGCCAGATCGAGCAGGTGCTCCTGAATCTCGCGGTCAACTCCCGCGACGCAATGTCCCGAGGCGGGAAGCTGATTATTCAAACGGCTAATGCTGCGAAGGCGGCCGGCTCCAATCATGTGATCTTAGCTGTAAGTGACACAGGATGCGGGATGGACACAGCTACTCAATTGCGTGTCTTCGAGCCGTTCTTCACCACGAAAGAATCGGGCCGGGGAACGGGCCTGGGACTGTCGATCGTTTCCAGCATCGTTAAACAAAACGGAGGAAAGATCGAGCTCGATACCAAGCCCGGTGAGGGGACGACCTTCAAGATCTATCTGCCAAGTATCGAAGCCGCCGGGCCGACTGCCGCGGCACGCCCGATGGTCGAAGGTCGAAGCGGATCGGAGACGATCCTGGTTGTGGAAGATGACGCGGCCGTGCGCCAATTCATCTGCACCGTCCTTCAGGATGCGGGTTATCGGGTGTCAGCCGCGCGTCACGGCGACCACGCGCTGCAGATTGTTCAGCAACACGAAGATCGGTTTGGGCTGGTCGTCACGGATCTTGTGATGCCTCACATGAGCGGCGCGGTTCTGCTTGAAAAACTTCGCTGCCTAATTCCGGGAATGAGAGCCCTGTACACATCGGGGTACGCAGATGACGCGGTCGCGCGGCATAGTGAACTAGATCCTGTCATCCCTTTTATCCGAAAGCCTTTCAGCTCGGAATCCTTCTTGCAGAAGGTTCGGGAAACGCTGGATGCGCCCCGGGAAGTTGCCCGATAAGTACGCGATTGGAAGGCCGAAGTCGAGAATCTTCACCAGCTCCGCGGAGGCAACCATCATATTACCTGGCTTCAGATCCCCCTGTACCACACCCTTGCCGCGGGCGGATTCCAGGGCCTCCGCGACCCGCCGCGCGTTCAATGGCGGAGGCGAGCGTTTCGCCCTCGATAGTCTCCATTACCAATGCACGCCCTTTGCCGGATCCGACGAGTCCTCTCGCCGGGCGGTGCGTACTCGGCCTGCTACACCCCAGAGAAATCCGGCTTGGGAGCCCTCGGCGCCTTGGCGCCAGATTCGGTTCCTTGGTTCTGGCGTTCCGGAGTTCGGTAATTCAATCATTGCGCATTCGCACCAGTTCCGAAAATCAGAATGAGCCCGCACAGCAGACGTCTTCGCACAGTTGGTGATCCAAGTTGGCATCTGCTAGAGCGGCGTGACTGATACTGCTCATGGTGCCAGATCAAAGAGCGGATTCCGCCTGGATGACGGCGAACCCGGAAGTTTGTTATCGAAGACCGTTCGCAAAAAGTAGGTGTGCGCCATCCGAGATATCAAGCCAACTCATCTTAAACAAGTTGTTTTTGGGAATTCCTGCCGATACCGTCAAGTCATGCTCAGCGTGACCGCGCAACGAACAACCTTGGACCGAGAGGCCCAAAGTGAATCGCGTTTCCTATTGACAGAGCTTAGGGGTAACCTGCTAGCCTCGGCGCACGATGCTTCCATTCTGGAAGGTTGGCGAATCCATTACGATTTGGCATGCTAACCTTCGGTAGAGTCTGGGCGTCCATGATCTCGTCTTCCTTGATAACCTCGTTCTTGTAGAGCAGGAAGGCCGTCAGAGCGTATACCTCATCGGGCTTTAGAGTCCCCTCTCTATTGAGAGGCATGCCGCGGTTGATGTAATCCCAGATCGTCACCGCGTATGGCGAGCGAAGCGCCATGATTCCCGTGTCGGGCACCATGTGCATCCCCTCCATCCCGGCCGGGGGAGCCTTGCCAGGTTCGGCGGGCGGCCCACCTTTGACTAACGCCGGAGCCCGGGCTCCGATCCCTGTTGCCCCATGACATCCGGCGCACCCCTTCTGCCGAAAGAGCTGCTCGCCTTCTTTGGCGGTCCCACGCCCCGGCGGGAGTTCCTTTCCCGTAGGACTGATCGAGATATCCCAGGCACGAATTTCCTCCGCGTTCGGGGTCCTTCCCAAACCATAGGTAGGCGCTTGTGCCAGCCCAATGTGGCTGCAGATTCCCAGGATCATTACGATGGGAAGAAGCTTAAGCGAGCCCATTGTGAACGCTCCCATCGCTGGCCACTCTCCACGGTTGAACCGTATTGTCGGCACCCGGGACGCGGAAATTGCTGTCCAGGGGTTTGTTAAAGTATTTGGCGGCTTCGGCCCGGGTTGGTTGAACCGTGCCTAGTTCGTCCGTGCAGCGCGATTGGAGTTCGCATTCTTTTCCGTCCCACTTCCAGTGGAAGCCAAACCGCGTATGTGCCATTGGATATGCAGGCGTCCGAAGCTCGGCGTCCTTCCAACTCTTCCCACCGTCGGTGGATACTTCCACTTTGCGAATCGCGCCTGCGCCGGACCAAGCCAGTCCGCTGATCTCGTAAAATCCGGGACCGGAGAGCTTCTGTCCGCCAGAAGGATACGTAATCACCGATTTCGGGCCAATTTGATTCCCCAATGCGCTGACTTTTGGGTCTGGGTTAATGTGCCCGTAATCGTTATAGGTCATGTAGTAGCGGTCCACTACCTTGATTCGCCGAAGATACTTCGTCTGGTAAATTCCCTCGAAGCCGGGAACGATCAGCCGCAGCGGGAAACCTTGCTGAGGGCGCACCGGCTCGCCATTCTGGCCGTAACACACTAGGCAGTCATCCATTGCCTTCCCGAGCGGAATGCTCGACGCTCCCTTGATCTCTTCCGCCCCCTCGGCAACAATCCAGGACGCCCCACTTTGCACGCCGGCCTCCTTGAGCAGCACGGACAGAAGAACCCCGGTCCATTCGCTGCAACTGGTCATCCCATGCGTTTCCTGCACGGTCTTATGCGTGGGCTTCGAACGGTTTCCGATGCATTCGAGAAAATGCACACGAGTCACGTACGGGAGACGCTTCAACTCGTCCAACGTGAAAATCAGCGGACGGTCCACCATGCCGTGGATCATGAGGCGATGTTCCTTCGGATCGATTTCCGGAACATAGGAGCCGCGGTGTGTGGCCACATAGTGGAGCGACGATGGTGTAATGCTTCCTACGGAATCCTGAAGCGGACTCAACACATGAAACATGAGTCCGAAGGCATCGGGGGAATCTCTTTCGGCCACGGGCGAACGTACAGAGGTGACGAAACGGGAGCGCTCGCCATAGGCGATCACTTCCTTATTCGTGCCTTTTTCGCGCCATGGAGATACGGGCACCTGCCCTTTTACGGACTGTACGACCCCCGCAGCCAAACCGGCCGCCGCGGCGCCACCTCTTAGGAATCCCCTGCGATTAGACTTTTTCGAATCCATGGGCTTCTCTTTCATGGGTTTCTCCGTCGAAGCGGAAGTTCCCCGGAATTAGTTTGGTTTCCTGTGGTTAAGAGTATACACCTGCGTTCCAACGGGGCAAAGGTCCTTCTCTGAGGGCGTGATCGGCTCCGAATCGCTCATCCGCGGATACGCTATGATGAGCGTGCATGGAAGCCGTGTGAGACTCTTCGGCTCCCCCGGAAGCAATTTAGAATAGCTGCACGGGACTAGCAGCAGGCGACCAGATGTGGGTGTCGTTGCAGTCGGCGAGAGGCACTGAATGGATGGAATGAGGGCTTCGCATGAAACCTTATTTGGTTCCGGCTCTGTGGGCTTGCATAGTATTCATCCCTGCCGCGGTTGAGGCGCAGAATACGGTATCGCCCGGACCGCAATCCCAAGCCGCGCCAACCGGAGCGGCGACTGCCGTTAGATCTTCACGTTCTTGGACGGATGGCCAGCCCATCGAGAACCGGCCACCAGAAAAAAGTGACGACCAACCCGCATTCCCCGAGCAGACTCGCGCACCCTACCATGCTTCAGCGCCCTTCCAGATTACGACGTTGATCGACAATCTGCCTGCGCCCTGGAGCCTCGCGTTCCTGCCGGACGGAAAAATTCTCCTCACCGAGAGGCTACCCGGCAGCATACGAATCCTGGACACCAAGGGTGTGCTCTCTGAGCCCGTGACCGGTGTGGCCGGCCTGGCGTCACCCGCCGCAAAGGACATTGGCCTGCTTGACGTTGTGCTTGACCGGGATTTTGCGACGAATCACCAAATCTTCTTCACGTTTTACGACTTCGTCGATGGCACCAACAGCAATACCTATGTGGCACGCGCTCGGCTGGACGAAGCTAAGTGTGCCTTAAGCGACGTGAAAGTCATCTTTCGCGCCCAGCCGGCAATGCCTTCCAAAAGGCTCGGTGGCAAGTCGGGAGGCCGCATCGCCATCGCGCCGGATGGCAGTCTCTTCGTGACGATAGGCGACCGGTCGGATTCGCCGCCGTGGGACGTCGCGCAACGATTGGATACTGATCTCGGCAAGATCATTCACATCACGGCGGAGGGCGCACCAGCGCCCGGCAATCCGTTCATTGGAAAACAGGGTGTCCTGCCTGAGATCTGGGCCTATGGCACGCGCAGCCAGGAAGGCCTGGCGTTCGATCCGAGAACCGGGCGTTTGTGGGAAACCGAGCACGGTCCCCGCGGCGGTGACGAATTGAACATCATCGAAAAGGGCGAGAATTACGGATGGCCGGTCATCACCCACGGCATTGACTATCCGGGTACCGCAATCGGTGAGGGCATCACGCACAAAGAAGGGATGGAAGAGCCGATATATTATTGGGACCCCGTGATCGCGCCCTCGGGCCTCGCTTTCTATTCCGGGAATCTGTTTCCTGAGTGGCGGGGTAGCGTCTTCGTTGGCGGGTTGAGCGGCATGATGCTCGATCGCCTCACAATCGTGAACGACAAGGTCGTTGCGGAGGAGCCTCTCCTCACTGATTTGCACAGCCGGATACGGGATGTGCGTGCCGGACCGGACGGCGCCGTCTATGTTTTGACGGACAGCGGCACCAGTACCGTGTCGCCGAGCACGCCGCTGAAGAGCAAGCTGTTGAAACTCACACCCAGGTGATCTCGGCACCGCATCGCAGTCTTAGGGCACATTTGGCGCATCATTCCTGGGAAACGCCGGTCACGTCTGTCCGCCCATTCCCGCGAGTGCCTGCCTTGACGTGTTATCCGATGAATCAAACGTTCAGAATCTCGAAGCACCGTTCAAGGCTCTTCACTGGATCATTACCCATCGAAGGCCGCCACTCATGGGCCACAAATCCGGTGTATCCGAGATCGGCGATCGCGTTGGCGATGAAGCGGTAGTTGAGTTCTTGTTTGTCGTCGATTTCCAAGCGGCCGGGCACCCCTGCGACGTGGATGTGGCAGATGTGGTCAAAGTTATCGCGCAGCGTCCGCGTTACGTCGCCATCGGCGACCTGAGCGTGGTAAATATCAAACAGGATTTTCACGCGCGGTGAATTGACGCGCTTGACCACATCAAGACCCCATGACATATGATCGAAGATCTGATCCGTACGCTGATCCGCAGCGACCTTGGAGTTGGTAATCTCCATGCAAACATTGATACCCTTTTGCTCGGCATAGCCCTTCACGCGGTTCAGTATCGCGACTGCGTTATCGGCGCCTTCCTCCCTAGACATGCCTCGCCGTTCCCCGGGGATCGCAATAAGAACGGAGCACCCAACGCTGGCGCACATGTCGATGCCGGCATGAGTGGCTTGTTCAATCTGATCGTGGATTTCCTTACGGATCAATCCATTTTGGAAGCTGGTTCCCGTGCCAGTCATCATGCCGGGCGCCAAGCCATTTTGCGTGAGGATCGGCACCTGCTGGGCCGTGGGCAGATCTACGCCCTTGAAACCAATGCGGGCGAGAGTCTTGCACCGCTCCTCGAACGAAAGCGTCGAGCCGGTCCAAACAGAAGCCATCACGCTTTGCTTGATGCGCGTGCGGGGAGTTGCCCGAGTCTGGGCCGACAGTTGACCCGCAATTCCGGTGACCAGGGGCACAGCCGCGGCGGTTAAGAATGTTCTTCGTTCCATCGGCGCAATATATCACACCAGGACGTTAGCCGGGTCAGCCGGAGCTATCCTGTATCCACGTGGGCCGCCAGACTTGCCGGCACGATGGGGTTACTCTCCGACAGGTGAGATGGCCGGAGAAGTCTGCGCGTGGGGCAATACGCTTGGGGGCTATAAGGTCCAGTGCGGGCACTCCCATGAAACTGCGCTCACGGAAGGCACCTGGCCGGTTCTGTCTTCGGGAAAGCCTGGAAGCTATCACCAAGATACGCTAGATGACTCATGCTAAGGTTGTGGCATGAAGAGAATTTGGATTTCGCTCGTAACTCTCTTGGCTTCGTTCGCCGTGATGCTATCCGCTCAAAGCGCCAAAGACGACATCAAGGATGCCGGTAAAGAGGTGAAAAAGGCTGGGAAGGCAACGGGGAAAGCGGCCAAAAAGACCGCCAGTGCCACCAAGAAAACGACCAAGAAGGCTGTCCATAAGTCCGCTGACGCGGTCGGCGACGCTGCGGATAAGGTCAAAGACAAGACCAAATAGCGCGATTTGAGGTAACGTTCAGCCTCGCGCCCAGTGTTCCTGGGCCAGCCTCCCAGTCTGGACCTTTGGAAGTGCCGGTTCCTCTTCGGCTTCCCCCCTCCGGCTGGCCGCGTTCATTGACGATCTCGAACCAGCTCGTGGCGGACGGTTTCAGCGAAACTCACCGGCCAAGTCCGATGATTTCGATTAAGTTCGCACCGTGCTCGGCATGGGGTGAGTCTGCAGAGCCCGACGGTGGCCTAAAACCACCAGGATTGGTGGATGAAAACCAGTCCCGCGCAGGCCAACGCCTTGCGCCTGATCGTTTTATGATCATTTCGCGGCACTTAGATCATGGCCCGTCGTATGCAGTAGCACGATAAGGGACGTATCATGAAAAACACATGGCTTGCAATCTTGCTCCTGGCTGGCGGCTCGCTATTCATAGTAGGCTGCGCGGCGCGCTATCCCGCGCGCTATTACCAACCTCGCTTCTCACCGGCATATTCGCGTCACGACAGGGACCACGCTGACCGGCGGGATTACAGGCGAGAGGACCACCGGCGAAGCGAGCGCGGAGACCGTTAATAGTCCTGCGGCGCAATGTGTCGGAGCCAACGAGTCTCCATCCTTGCTCTCTTTAGGGCCCAAAGGCCATCACGTAAAATATCTGGGTCTAGCCACACTTGGCTGAGCATAACCGCTCTCGTCAGCGCTTACGCCCTCGCGCTTTTCTCGAAGCGGAAGCCTTCAGTGCCGGGTTCTTTTATTTCCGTTCCCCGCACCGTCAGATCAAACGCGAACAAAGTCACCACGCGACCTTCCGCGATGCATCCACCAGCCGGTCTCCGTCGCTCGTCGGCCCAGCCACGACCTTGACAACTGCGCCCCTGGGCAGAGTTATCGCTACGCGCCTGCCATCAATAACGTCAAGCGCCAGAGTAGGATTCTCCAGCTTGAATCTTCGGCCAGTTAACAAGGGCTTTTAGGGGGGTCAACGCTGCAAGTAGACCTGCTAACGCTGCTGGAAGCTGAAGAGCGGAAGTTAGCAAGAGCGTACGCTTGATTATATCTGCCCCATAAAAAAGAATCTGGGGTCCAGATTCCTCGGTAAAGACGAAGATGATCATTGCGGAAGCTGGGTGTAGGGAAGTGCTGAGGAAGGAGCCGCTCGAGTTCGCAAGAAAGAACGGTGGGGGCTGGGGCTCGCCGAGAATCGTGAAACAGCTAGGCTCTTTAAAGAGCGGGAGATGAAGCCCCGGCGGGCCGCTGGGTTAGCACTTCGCCCCAACCACCGCCGCACTAGCTCGTCTCGAGGTACGGTCCGGAGACTGCCAGTATTCCGGTTCGGGTTACCATACCGAATGATCGTAGCCGTTTGAAATAGACGATATGACGCCTCGTCGAAAGAAGTGGCTCATCTCCGGCTCGGTGGTCTTCGCGGTCGCAGCGGGGGGACTGTTTATCGCTGCCTCCATCCTGGCGAGACGCGTCGAACCGTACATTCGGGAACAAGCAATCCAATATCTGCGGGAGCGGTTCGAGAGCGACGTCGAACTGGCCCGCCTTCAGGTGCACGTACCGCCTGACTTGCCGCTTCTCTTGCTCTTCCACGGCGGGCGAGGAACTCTGGCGCAAGTGGACGGCGCGGATTTGTCGTTGCGTTTGCGCGGCCGCAGCGATGTGCCGCCTATTTTCGCCCTCAAGCATTTTAGTTTCGAGGTCGATCTGGGGGCGCTTCTCGATACACCCAAGACCGTGAATCTGGTGACGCTCGATGGCCTGGAGATCCAAATTCCGCCAAAAGGGGACAGGCCTAGCTTCGGATCGCAGGAGGTCCCAAAAGAAGCGCCCGCAGCCAAGAATGAATCAAGCGGCGTCGTGATCGAGGAGGTCCTCATCCGGAACGCTGTCTTGACGATTCTTCCCAAGGATAAAACCAAGGTTCCGCTGCGCTTCGACATTCACGACATCCTCCTGGAGTCCGCCGGAAAGGACGTGGCGATGAAGTATACGGCCGCCTTGACGAATCCCAAGCCTCCGGGGGAGATTCACGCCACCGGCGTATTCGGCCCCTGGACGGCCGGTGAACCAGGTGATACTCCGCTCGGCGGCGACTATCGGTTCGACAATGCCGACCTGGGCATCTTCAAAGGAATCGCCGGGATTCTGCGTTCGACAGGCAAGTTCGAAGGAACGCTTTCATCGATTACCGCTCGCGGAGAGGCGACCGTGCCGAACTTCCGTTTGAAGCGCGCAGGCAATCCGGTACCGCTGAGCACCACCTTCGAAGTCCTGGTCGACGGGACCAAGGGGAACACGGAATTGAAGCCCGTGGTTGCGACGCTTGGCTCCACCCACTTCACTACTACCGGGTTCGTGGTCAAACACGACGGCGATACGCGTAAAACCATTACGCTCGAAGCTTTGATGCCGGCGGGTAACTTGCGGGATGTGTTGATGCTGGCCATGAAGGGGCCGCCGATGATGGAAGGAATCTTAAAGCTGAATACCAAAATCGGCATCCCGCCCCTGGACGAGAAGGTGAAGGAAAAGCTCCTGCTGGATGGGACCTTTGAGATAACCAACGGCAAGTTTCTGCGGTCCAAGATCCAGGAAAAGATCAATGCGTTGTCCCACCGCGGCCAGGGTAAGACCCCGGACGAAGAAGTGGATCAAGCCGTCAATCGGATGAGCGGAGAGTTTAAGCTGGCCGATGAATCCATTACCTTCCGCACGCTCGCCTTCGCCATTCCAGGCGCGGCCGTAAATATCGGCGGGTCATACGACATGGGTGAGGACACACTGGACTTCCACGGTTCGCTCATGCTGGACGCCAAGGTCTCCCAGACGCAGACCGGCTGGAAGCGCTGGGTACTGAAGCCCCTGGACCCGTTCTTTTCCAAACGAGGAGCCGGAACATTCCTGCATATCAAAATCTTGGGAAGCGCCAAGGATCCACAGTTCGGCCTCGATCGGGGCGGCACCAGTCCCGCGGAGGAAGCCGAAAAAGCCGCTGCCGGAAAGAATACTCCCTAACGCCTCCGGCGTTTGATCCCGCAACTTGACCGGTATCTGCTGGCTTTCTGGGCGTGTGTGCTGACAATAGTTAACTCTTTTTAAAATAGTATTTTACGGACATTCAGAAGGCCATTAAAATCGTGCCCCACTGCCCCGCCTGGCCAGCCGCGGAAAATCTAACATTCTCCGCCAGGGTCCGCATCGAATACTGGCCCGTCGAACGGCTGAAGCCCGAACGCAATCCGCGTAAGAAGGCAAGGCCGTCGATCAGATTCGGGCCGGCATCCGCGAGATCGGATAGGCCGTACCGATCCCTCGCCAAGCCGGACGGCGAGGTAGGGACGGAGATGGGGCCCGCAGCAAAATCATAGATGAAAGAAGGAATCGAGGGCCACACCGCGACCAACATCTCCGGCCGTCGGCCTTGATCGCATCGGATTTCAGGCTGCCGAATAGTTGCTGGTAACAGGTTCGCCCGTCGGTGGCTCTAAAAGACGTGAGGCGATGGGCATGGTGTATCTACATTTTCAGTCTCACAGGCGTGAGCTCCGCCCAAACGCAGCGTTTTGAAAGGCAAAGGATTCTGACAGTGGAGTATCAGCCGCCATCGCAGCCCTTGGATTCCCGGGATCTCTCGGGCAGGCAGCTCCTGGTGGTCGGCGCCGATTATCGGGCCGCGGACGCCGCGTCAACCATCGATCGGCTATTCGAGACCGGCCGTTATGACGACATTAAAGTCAACGTCGAGACCGGCCAAGGGGGCGTGAATATCACCCTGATAACGAAGCCGGCGTGGTTTGTGGGCAACATCTCCATAAAAGGAAGGCTTTCCAATCCTCCCGACCAGGAGCAGATTGTGAACGCTACCCGCTTGACCTTGGGCGTCCCCTTCAGGCAAGAGGATCTTGCTCAGGCCGAAGATAGCGTTCATCGTTTGCTGCGCAACAACGGGTTCTTCGAGCATCGTCTTCAGGTAGAAACCGAAGATGAACCGGATCTGGAGCAACGCGACGTACGTTTTGTGATCGATTTGGGCCCGCGCGCCAAGTACACGCAGCCTCGATTTACCGGCGAAACCGTCCTTTCAGACGATACGCTCACGCGGGCGACAGGATGGAAGCTGAAATTCATCGGCTGGTGGCGAAGGGTAACGCAAAATCGGACGCGCAATGGAGTCACGGGCGTCTTGAAACGGTACGGCAAAGACAAACGTCTGACGGCGGAGGCGAGGATCACGGACCGGCAATACGATCCCGCTACCAAGCGGCTTAAGGCGACGCTGGACGTTAATGCCGGGCCCCAGGTGGATATTCGATCGGTGGAAGGGCACGTCTCCAACCGCGTTCTTAAGCGATATGTGCCGGTATTTCAAGAGCAAAGGGTCTATCGTGATCTGCTGGTGGACGGCGCGAACAATCTTCGGAACTATTTGCAATCCCGGGGATATTTCGATGCTCAGGTCGATTTCCGCGAGCGCGATGACGATGCCGATCACCTGATCATCGAGTACGTGATCGTCCAGGGGGAACATCATAGGCTGACCCGTATCGAAATCCAAGGTAGCCGCTACTTTTCCGAGGACGACCTCAGGGAGAGGATGTTTCTCCGTCCCCGCGGCTTAATCCGTTTTCGCAGCGGGCGGTACAGCGGCGCATTCCTTAAGCGCGACGAGGAAAACATCACAAACCTGTATGAGTCGAATGGTTTCCGGGATGTGAAGGTAACCGGAGTGGTGGAGGACGACCACCGGGGCAAAGAGGGCGATGTGGCCGTACGGATGGTCGTGGATGAAGGCACCCAGTGGAGGGTTTCGAAACTGTCGTTCTCAGGATTCGAAAGTCTGCCGACTCAAGACTTGAAAAACGAATTGAGTTCCGTTGAGGGCCAGCCCTTTAGCGAGGTCAGCGTGGCTGCGGACCGCACATTGATTCTCACAGAGTACCAGCAAGCAGGTTTTCCGGATGCGGAATTTCAATGGGACTCGGCCCCGGCGGACGAACCCCACAAGGTTAACCTGACGTACCGGGTCAGCGAAGGCCGGCGTCAATTCATTCGAAAGGTGATCTTGAGCGGCATCCAGACCACGCGTCGCGGTCTGGTGGAGCGCAATCTGCGTCTCAACCCGGGCGATCCTCTGTCCCTGATAGCAATGGCAAATGCGCAGCGCAATCTGTACCAGTTGGGCGTTTTCAGCCGGATCGACATGGCTCCGCAGAATCCCAACGGCGCGGAGGAATCCAAATACGTCCTCTACAACTTTACGGAGGCAAGCCGCTACACCATGGCTGCCGGTTTCGGCGCTGAAGTGGCGCGCTTCGGCGGCACATCGAGCGATCTGACAGCCCCGGCGGGAAGCACCGGATTCAGCCCGCGTGTGTCGCTGGATTTAACCCGCTTGAACTTCCTCGGCTTGGGTCATTCGATCTCCCTTCGCAGCCGCGTCTCGAACCTGGAACAACTCGGTTCAGTGAATTATTTGGCTCCCCGCTTTCGAAATGTGGAGGGGCGCAACATAACCCTTACACTGCTGTACGATCTTTCACGGGATGTGCGGACATTCTCGTCGCGCCGCGAAGAGGCTTCGATTCAAATTTCGCAACAACTGTCTAAGCCCAGCAGTCTCTTGCTGCGTTTCGCCTACCGCCGCGTGAACACCACGGATGTAGTCATCCCCTCTTTGCTGATTCCCCAACTTCTTCAGCCGGTGCGAATCGGGATGCTGTCGTTGTCGTATGTTCAGGATCGCCGGGATGACCGATCAGATACTCACCGCGGTCTCTACAACACAGTGGATGCCGGTCTGGCTTCGTCCGCGTTTGGCTCGAGCCGGACATTCGGGCGCGTGCTCATCCGCAGCGCGAGTTATCATCCGCTCACGAAGAATGTGGTTCTCGCGCGGGAAACGACGCTGGGCATCATTATTCCCTTTCACGTACCTGCGGGCTTTACCAGCGATAATGTCATCCCGCTCCCGGAGCGATTCTTCGGCGGCGGCGGGATCACGCATCGCGGTTTTCCAGAAAATCAAGCCGGACCGCGCGATATCGGCGTGCCCCAAGGACCAGGCGGGTTACCGTCCGAGCCGACAGGCTTACCGCTGGGCGGAAACGCAGTTTTTTTTAATTCGATTGAATTGAGGTTTCCGCTGCTGGGGAACAACATTGGCGGGGTACTCTTTCACGACGCCGGCAACGTGTATCACAATCTCCGGGATATTTCGTTTCGCGTGAATCAACACGATCCGGCGGACTTCGATTATATGGTGCACGCTGCTGGATTCGGAATTCGTTATCAAACCCCTCTTGGGCCGGTGCGCGCTGATCTTGCCTATAGCATCAATCCCCCCAGCTACAACGGGTTTCCGGGCACGGTACAGGACCTGCTCGCTTGCGGAGCACCGGGTTCCAACACGGCTTGCCACAGCCAGTTAAACCAGATCAGCCACTTTCAATTTTTCTTTTCCATAGGACAAACCTTCTAATGCGCCTGAAAACAGCTTTACCGGGGATCGCGTTGGTTATGTGTTTGTGGCAGGGATTGGGGACTGCTGAGATTGTGGACCGGGTGGATGTCGTCGTCAATGGCAAGGCGATTAAGGAGAGCGACATTCTTAATGAGATCCGCGTGACGGATTTTTTGAACCAAGCGAAGCTCGATCTCGGCATCGCCGCGCAGAAACAGGCAGCCAGCCGGCTCATCGATCAAAAACTGATACGCGAAGCCATGACAAACGGTCTCTATCCGCCTCCGGATCCTGCGGGAGCCGGCCGGCTTGAGAAACAAATTCGGAATCGGTTTGCCAATGACGCGGCATTCCGGCGAGGTCTGGCGTCTTTCGGCATCTCCGATGGCACGTTGAAAGAGCACCTTCTCTGGCAGATCGCAGTTTTGCAATTCATCAGCTTGCGGTTTCACGCGACGGCCGATGGCGGTTCCGCTGCCTCCAGCCCGAACGACGTAAACCAACAATTTTTTGCCTGGCTGGACCAATCCCGCAAGGATGCGAGAATCGATTTCAAAAGAATGGACTTGCAATGACGCGGCGCAGCAAAAAAATTATCGCGATCGTTTTGAGTTCACTTGTAGGCTTGCTGTTGATCCTGGGAATCGCCGCCGTGTGGATCTCGCAAACCGCATGGTTTCGCGATCATGTGCGGGAACGCATCGTACACGCAGTCGCGGCATCCACCGGTGGCCAGGTCGAAATCGGAGAGTTTCAATTCGACTGGCGTCATCTTCGGGTTCAGATTCGCCAGTTCGTTCTGCACGGAACAGAATCCGCGGATCAAGCCCCGCTGTTTGAGGCGCGGAGCATTACAGCGGAGCTAAAGCTTCTCGCCCTTGCGCGGCGGCGGATGCTCGACATCGCTTCGTTAGATGTCCTGGAGCCGAAGGCGAACCTGATCGTGGATGCAGCTGGGCGAACGAATATACCCGAACCGAGGATTCCGCGTACTGCCAACCAAACGGGTCTTCAGACGCTCGTGGATCTGGCGATCGGCCGTTTTACGATACGGGGCGGGGCAATCCGAGTAGCTGACCAGCAAATTCCTTTGTCAGTTGAAGGCGAGAATCTGGCTGTTCATCTTTCCTACGAAACAATCGGGGAACAGTACCGCGGACAGATTTCCATGAACCCTGTGGTCGGCCAATATGCGGGGAATCAGCGCACCGACGTGCATTTGAACCTCGGCGTGGTACTCGGCAAGGACCGGATCGAACTGGCCAATGCCACCCTCGGGACGCCAAATTCGACGATTCAAATCAGTGGCGCGGTCGAGAACAAGGCTTCCCCACAGTTTGCGGTGAAGGGCACCGGCCATATCGATCTGGCCGAGATGAAGCGTGTTTTGGGAAAATCCTTTCCGATTTCCGTTCCCAACGGTTCTCCCCGCTTTGCCGATGCTCAAATTGACGCTAGTTCGAATAGCCGGCGGATCGATATCGCTGCGGCAAGGCTCGCAATCGGAAAATCTTTCATAGATGCGTCGGGGACGTTTCGGAACATGAAATTGGAAGACGCCTCCATCCAGTTCCGGGCAGAGCTGGCATTGGGCGAGCTGGGACGGATGCTCGACCCGAAGTTAGAGGCGGGCGGCGAGCTGGAAGTCGGAGGGACCGCACGTATGAACGGTGTGTCGGACTATCACGTCAATGCGTCCCTCGCTGGTACCGCTCTTACCCTTCGGCGGGGCAAAGTCGATGTATCGAACGTCCGCCTGAACTCGAAGGTCGTGGCGGATTCGAGCAGCATCGCGCTCGACCCCTTCACGATCCAGCTCGGTCCCGGCCAGATTAGGGGAGCGGCAACGCTCGAAAATTTCGCAAAATATCACGCACGAGGCAACTTGAGCCGCCTGGCTATCCAGCCGCTTCTGAAGAACGTCACAACTCGCGACGTGGAATACGCGGGAACACTGTCCGGCCCCATCGACGTCGAGGGAAACTTGAAGCGATCAAACTCGGTAAAAGCCACGGCTCGCCTGAATATCGTTCGGCCGCGGCAGGGCCTGTCCGGCGTGCCGGTCTCCGGCAGTGTCAATGTCGCTTATGACGGCCCGGCGGATACGGTGAATGTTGGGAACTCATACATCGCTCTTCCTTCCAGCCGCTTGGATTTCTCGGGTTCGCTGGGACAGGAGATTGACGTTCATCTGGTTTCCCACAATCTGGAGGACTTCAGGCCGGCGGTGAACTTGATGTCGAACGCCCCCGCCAGACTTCCGACGCAGCTCGACGCCGGCGGCTCCGCACGGTTCGACGCGAAGATCGTGGGAAGGCTGAGTGCGCCGAACATCTCGGGACATCTCGCAGCGGTTCGATTCCGTGTTGAACAACGCCATTTCGATCAACTGACCGCCGATGTTGCAGCCTCCAATACCCGCATCGCCGTGGACCATGCGAGCCTTCAGCGCGATTCGCTGGTGGCGGCGTTTCAGGGCGCGGTGGGACTGGATCACTGGGCGATCAAGCCCGGCGCGCCGGTTCTCGCGAGCGCCAGCATCCAGAACGGCAGTGTGCTGGATGTCCTGGCTTTCGCCGGTCAAAGCGAGCGGCCGGTGAGTGGCGATTTAAGTCTGGAGGCCCATGTTTCCGGCACGGTAAGCGATCCGCAAGGCACTTTGTCTTTCCAGGTGTCCAAAGGCATGGCCTATGGCGAATCTCTGGACCTGGTGCAGGGCCAGCTCACATACGGCGGACGGAAGGTCAGTATTCCTGATTTGCACATCGACTCCGGCCCTGCGAGAGTCAATGTGAACGCAACCTTTGAACATCCTCCGGGGATATTTTCAAATGGCACTCTTCGGATGCACGTCGACACGAACCAAGTCGAGCTTGCCAGGCTCGAGCGCTTCCAAAAACAGCCGCCCCAATTGAACGGGAACCTTCAGCTAACTCTGGATGCCGATCTCGCTCTAGGCGAGACAAACGGCCAGTCTCGTCTGCGGCTAGTCACGGTGAATGGAACAGTGGCAGGCAGCGGCCTCAGTCGTCAGGGTCGCAGCTTAGGCAACCTCAATGCTCGCGTCCAAACCTCCGGGGGAAAGGTCCAGTTTCGACTGGCGTCTAATTTTGCCGGTTCCACTATTGATGCTACTGGCGAGACCGATCTGGACCGGAACTACGAGACCACTGCCAATCTGAACATTCAGAATTTGCCGATCCAGGATGTGCTGGCTGTCGCCGGTAAGGGAGATCTGGCCGCCAGCGGCATACTCTCGGCCAGAGGGTCAGTGTCAGGGACGATAACCGATCCCCACTTAAATCTGGATGCCAGTCTGGCGAAGGCCGTTGTGAAGCATCAGCCGATTGACAAGCTCCAAGGACACTTGTCGTACTCGAACGTCATGATGGAGTTGGATAATGCGCTGATCCAGACCGGAACCAGTCAAATTAATTTGTCCGGTTCTTTTTCCCATCCTTCGCACGATTTCTCAAACGGCGATCTGACCCTGAAAGCACAGGGCACGCAAATACAACTGGCCCAAGTTGCGTACCTGCAGGAGTGGAAGCCAGGGGTAGCCGGGACGCTGCAGCTTTCGGTGGACACTTCGGCAACATTGCATCCTGCCGGTGCGCCCGTGCGTGTATCTTTCTCGACCTTGAACGCGCGAGCTTCCTTAACTGGGATTCGCGCGCAAAACCGGGATCTCGGAGGTTTGACGGCGAGCATAGAAGGAGCCAGCTCCAAGATAGAAGGGAATCTGGAATCGAACCTTGCTCAATCGTCTATCAAGGCATCCTTCAAGGCTGAATTAACGGGAGACTTGCCCGCCAGCGGGCAGGTCATGTTTTCCGATGTCCATTATGCGAATTGGGCAGCCCTGTTTCCCGCCGCGACGACGCAGCCGAATTTTGATGCTGTGTTCGCTGGAAGCGCAAATGTCTCGGGTCCGATCCTGAAGCCTGAGAATCTGAGCGGTAACGCGGAGCTGACCGAAGCCGTCCTGTTTGCGCGACCGTCGAATGCCGCGGTTGGCCGAACGCCTGAAAAGCCCGGGGTCGACATTGCATTGAAGAACGACGGTCCTGTTACGGTCAGCGTAGGCCAGGCAGGCATCCAGATAAAGCAGGCGCGTTGGACTGGCCCTGCCAGCCAGGTATCCGTCAACGGCAGCGTGGCCCTTCGGCCTCTCGCTCTTAACCTCAATCTTAATGCCGACGCCGACCTGGGACTGCTGCATACGATTCAGGACGATGTCAGTTCTGAAGGACACGTACAGGTAAATGCTTCGGTCAAGGGGCCGCTAAAAGCGCCTGCCATCAACGGAAGGCTGGAACTGCGCGATGCGGCATATCAGACCAGCGACATGCCCAACGGAATTTCGAAAGCGACCGGGGTGGTTGTGTTTGGCGGCACCACCGCAACAATTCAGTCACTCACGGCGGAAACGGGGGGAGGCAAACTCACGGTGAGCGGCACCATCTCGCGATTCGGCGGACAAACTGGCTACAATCTCGCTGTCCGCGCCAACCGCGTTCAGATTCGAACGAATTCAGGCGCGAGTGTAGGTATAAACGCCGATCTGAGAATGAACGGCACCCAGAAGGCAAGGCTCCTGTCCGGCACCGTAACGATTCGCGACGTGGGGTTCAATCCCCAATCGGATATCGGGACCATCCTGGCGGACACCGCGAATCCTCCGCAGGCACCCGCACCGCCCGGCAGCTTCCTGGCGGGAACCAGAGTCGATTTGAGCATCAGGACTTCCCCGGCGGCAAGTTTTCAGAGCGCCTACACCACGGATCTGGAAGCAGATGCCGATCTTACGATGCGCGGGACCTTGGCCAATCCGGGAATGCTTGGGCGCGTCAACGTTTCCAGTGGAAATGTCCTGTTCTTCGGAACCAAGTACACACTCGATAGCGGGAGCGTATCTTTCTTCAATCCGGCCAGGATCGATCCGATTCTCGACTTGAATCTGCAGACTACCGTTCGTGGCGTGCAAGTGACGCTTAGTGTGACTGGACCGGTTCACGACATGAGCCTGGCTTACCAGTCCGATCCGCCGCTCCAATTTTCAGAAATCGTCGGTCTTCTCGCTGCGGGCCGGATGCCCACGTCCGATCCCGTTCTCCTGGCGCAACAACCGGCAACCCCACCTCAGACATTTCAGCAGATGGGAGAATCGGCCATCCTCAACAAAGCCGTGGCGAATCCTGTATCGGGCCAGCTAAAACGCGTTTTCGGCGTCACCGAGTTGAAGATCGATCCGACATTCACCAGCGGATCGGAGCTTCCCCAGGCTCGCCTTACGCTACAGCAAAACATCACGAAGCAATTGACTTTTACGTATATCACGGATCTGACGAGCACAGATTCCCAAATCCTGCGTGCGGAATGGGCGCTCAATCAGCGCTGGTCAGCCGTCGCCACGCGACAGGAGAACGGACTGGTAGGAATCGATCTGTTCTATAAGCGCCGTTTCCGCTAAAGGCACAAAAAAGAGAGAATTGGAATTCGGCATTTTGACAAGAGGAGTAAGCTATTACTCAACCCCTATGACAAATCAATCCGTGCTGAGCTTGGCTGTGTCTTTTCTCGCCCTCGGACTGGTTCCCGCGCTTGCGGATACCCAGATCATCCCGCAGGTTGCCGATGGCGCCGGCTGGGCGACGACGATTGTGCTGGCTAATAAGACGTCAACTACGCAAGCTGTCGCTCTGAGTTTCAACATGGATACGGCGAACTTCGCAACAACGCCCTGGAGTCCGCCATTTGTCGAAAGTGTCTCTTTATCCAGCATCAGCCTAGCCGCCGGTTCGACGCTCTTTCTTCACACTCCCGGCACTGCCGCGACGCTGACCCAGGGCTGGGGACAAGTTGACGCCCCCGCTGGAGTAACGGGCTATGCGATCTTCACGCAGCGCGTGCCCGGACTGCCGGCCCAGGACGGTACCGCGCCCGCCGCTTCGGCGTCTAGCCGCATCCTGGTCCCATTTGATAACACCTCCGGTTTGGTCTCCGCTATCGCCGTGGCGAATCCGACCGACGGCGCCGAAACGGTTTTAGCCAATGTTCGGACCTCGGATGGAACTTTTTCAGGCCCGGTGGCGACTCTCCCCGCCAAGGGACAGACGACCTTCCTCCTGAAAGATGTATTTACGGGCACCGCCGGCAAGAGCGGATTGGCCGAGTTCTACGTTGCCTCCGGATCAATCGCCATCATTGCGTTGCGGGCTAACGGCATCGCTTTCACCGCCGCGCCCGTGTATTTGCAAACCGGAAATCCGATCATCGGCGCTCCCAACTCCGGGCAACCCGGCGTCTCTCAGACCCAGGTGATCCCGCAGGTTGCCGACGGCCAAGGGTGGGCGACCACGATTGTCCTTACCAACACGACGACAGGCGACCTGCCGGTCACCTTGAATTTCAACCAGGCCGTCCCGAACGGGGCTGGGGTGACGACGCCCTGGAGTCCACCCTTTCAACCGAGCGTGTCATCGAGTTTCAACGTTCCCGCCGGTTCCTCGATTTTCTTGCGCACGCCCGGTAACGCCACGGCTCTCTCTCAGGGTTGGGCGGAGTTGGTTGCCGATTCCCGCGTCGTGGGCTACGCGATCTTCACGGAGCTGTCGGCAAAAGGCCTTAAGCAGGATTCGACCGCTCCCGCGGTCTCGGCGTCAAGCCGGATTCTGGTGCCGTTCGACAACTCGTCCGGCTTGATCACGGCACTTGCTCTAGTAAACCCGAATGCATCCGCGGAAACGGTGTCGGTGAACTTCCGGACGTCGGATGGCACAACCAGCACTGCTACGGCGCCCGCCCTGCCATCGCAAGGGCAGATCACTTTCCTGATGCCGCAGACATTTGCGGGAACCGCCAATCAGAGCGGGCTGGCGGAATTTTACGTTTCTTCGGGTACGATTTCGATCATCGCGCTGCGAGCCAATGGTACGGCGATCACCTCGGCGCCAGTGTTCTTCGAGACCGGGACGCCCATCATTACGACAGGCGGCGGCGGTGGCGGAAACGGCGGAGGTGGCGGAAACGGCGGCGGCGGTGGCGGAACCGGGAACATCGTGGCGGGCGGGTTTTTTGTAGCTAAAACTACAGTTACTCTCACCGGGTCGGGTATCCCGACCAGCACGTCAGAAAGCATCGGTGGCAATTTCTCTAGCTATACACAGGCCGAATGGCAGTACCCATTCTCAGCACCAACATTCGGGCCTTGCACTGTGCTCGACATCACAAACCCTGCAAAAGCTCCGTACCTACCGGATGCATATCTGGACGCAGGTACGGTCACGGTAAGCGGACCCAATTTACCGTCTGGAACAGCGGTACTGAAAAACAACACTCAGACCGGCCCAAGCTATATCTTGATAGATACAACCGGCACCAAGCTCGCCGATGGCGGCACCTATACCATAAGCGGCAGTGGCGGCACGCAAGTCGGCCCTTTCACCGCTTCAATGACCCTCCCGCAAAGTTTTACTGTGACGAATTGGGACGCCATTACCGCGATCAATCGCGCCAACGGGCTCACCGTCAACTGGTCGGGGATCGGATTCAATACAGTAGTCATCACCGCGACGGGCCAATCATTGGCAACCAGTGAGACTGTGACGGTGTCCTGCGTGGTGGCGGGGAGCTTAGGCGCGTACTCGATTCCGCAGGGCGCTCTTGCAATGCTATTTCCCACCCAAGTAGCCTCGTTGACAGTGACCGCAACTACAGTCACCTCGGGAATCGCAGCACAACTTCGGACAACCGCACAAACCCTCGTCCCCAGCCTGGTGGGTGGTGGTCAAGTCAATTATGGGGACGTCGGAGGTCAGATCAGCGTGCTGAAGAGCCTGTCGATACAGTAGCTCTCACTTTGGATGGAATCTATCCGCCTACTTGGCAGTAGTTTGGGTTAGGATCGCTTCGCCACGTCGTTCGATATCCTCTGCGAACATCTCGAGGGTTTTGCCCAACCAGCGCACCTCTGCCATTGGCCTGCCTTCTGGGCCATTCCGCACCTTCAGCACGTCTACGACGGCATCTTTGGGGATTCGGACAATTTGTTTGCGCGAACCGGTTGCCTCAAGGGAAACAGTATCCCGGCTCAGGCGGTACAGAGTACTGCTCAACATCTAAAAACTCCGCTTGGAGTCTTAATCGTAGCGATGGAGTCTAGGCTGGACAACTAGAGTATTCCCTAGCCAGATCATGTCTTTTTGGCTAGTAACCGCCCTGGGTGTTCACCGGGTACTGTCGGATTACTACAGCCCGGCCGGCACCACTCAACTGCGGGCATTTCGAAATACCCAATCGAGCGGACAGACTGCGTACCCAGTCGGATGATCCTTTCGGCCAATTGAAGGCGTCGCCGGCAAAGTCAGAGATGTGACCAGAGACGCGCCGCAACAGAAATTGAAGTATGATGACCACGGGTAAGTTCGCGTTCGTCCGTTGAAGGAGGTCTGACAATGAGCAAAAGAGCCGTGAATGCGGGAATATCAATGGTACTGGTCGCCCTCTTGGCCGTTATGCTGACGGAATTGCTTGCCGGCCAAAGCAAGAGCGAAACCGTCCGCGTGGGCAATGCCGACCTGGGCGGGGTGGTCACCAGCCCCAATGGGCCCGAGGCGGGGGTCTGGGTGATCGCCGAAACCACCGACCTGCCAACCAAATTCGTCAAGATCGTCGTGACGGATGACCGGGGACGCTACCTGGTGCCGGAGCTTCCTAAGGCGAACTACAATGTGTGGGTTCGCGGCTACGGGCTGATAGATTCGCAAAAGGTTAAAGCCACACCGGGCAAGACCCTTGACCTGAAGGCAGTTTTGGCGCCGGACAAGAAAGCTGCCGCTGAATACTATCCGGCGCTGTACTGGTTCTCTTTGCTACAGGTGCCATCCAAAGGTGATTTCCCGGGCACGGGGCCGACGGGGAACGGGATTGCTCCCAGCGTCAAGAGCCAAGGTCAATGGATTAGCAGTATCGTCAACACGGACGGCTGCACCGGCTGTCATCAGATGGGCGACAAGGCCACGCGCGAGATTCCGCAGAGTATCCTTAGTAAGACCGCAAACTCGAAAGCCGCGTGGGACCTTCGGATTAAGGCCGGCCAGGCAGGCGGCGGGATGAGTGCCCGCTTCGACCAGGTTGGCCGCCAGCGCGCGCTAGCGATGTACGCGGACTGGTCCGACCGCATTGCTCATGGCGAGTTGCCGTCCGCCACTCCGTCACGTCCTCAAGGAAAGGAGCGGAATGTCGTCGTCACACTCTGGGATTGGGCCGATCCGAAAGTCTATCTGCATGACGCCATCGCAAGCGACAAGAATGATCCCACCGTCAACCCCAACGGCCCCATCTACGGCGCCCTCGAAGAGAGCGGCGATTACCTGACGGTCCTCGATCCAAAGACCAACGCGACGAGCCAAATAAAGTTGAGGGTTCGCGATCCGCAGACGCCGAGTTCCTTCGCCACGAAGCCGGCGGCGCCCTCGCCGTATTGGGGCGACGAAGCGATCTGGAACAGCCAGACGACGGTCCACAGCTTCTCGATGGATAAGCAGTCTCGCGTATGGGCCGCGGCGCGTGTCCGTAAGCCCGCGACGCCGGCATGGTGCCAGGCGGGATCAGATCATCCGTCGGCGAAGTTGTTCCCGATCGCTCAAGGCCAACGGGGACTGGAACTTTACGACCCGAAAACCAAAGAGACCACCACCATTGACACCTGCTTTACGTGGGGCCACGTGAATTTCGACGACAACGGTGTGCTGTGGTCGTCATTCGGACCTACCGGCGTAGAGGGATGGTTCGACACCAAGATCTGGGATAAGACCCATGACGAGAAGACAGCGCAGGGCTGGAGCGCGTTTGTCCTCGATTACAACGGGAACGGGAAACGCGACGCCTACACGGAACCGAATCAGCCGGCGGATCCAGCCAAGGACAAGCGGATCAACGTGTCGTTCTATGGTGTCGCGCCGGCGCCGGACGGCTCGGTTTGGGGATCTGTTCTGGGAATGCCCGGCGCGCTGGTTCGTTTTGTCCCGGGATCCCACCCGCCCGAAACGGCGTTGGCTGAGTACTATGAAGTTCCATGGAACAACCCTAAGGCGCCGGTGCAGGGCTTCTCGCCTCGCGGCATGGACGTCGACAGCAAGGGCGTCGTGTGGGCCCCGCTCTCGAGCGGACATTACGCCAGCTTCGACCGCAGAAAGTGCAAAGGCCCGCTCAACGGCCCTGCTGCCGCGACAGGGCAGCACTGCCCTGAAGGCTGGACGCTTTATCCATTCCCGGGTCCGAACTACAAGGGAGCGGTGGAGAACGGCAGCGCCGACTCGGCGTATTACAACTTCGTCGACCGGTTCGATATGCTCGGTGTCGGCAAGGACGTGCCGCTTGCGACCGGCAATCTGTCCGAGGGTTTGCTGGTGCTAGTGGACGGCAAGTTCATGACGCTGCGCGTGCCCTACCCGATGGGCTACTACGCGAAGGGGCTGGATGGCCGCATCGACAATCCGAACGCCGGCTGGAAGGGGAAGGGCATCTACACGCCGATTTCGACGCGAGCGCCATTCCACATGGAAGGCGGCAAAGGGACTACGAGTAAGCTTGTGAAGTTCCAGATGCGACCCGATCCGCTCGCCAACTAGCGAACGACATAGGGAGAGTAGCGGACAGGCGGGTCGCTCTGTCGCACGTTTGCGGTTGCGGAGATCTACTTACGAGTATCGAAGAGGCCGGCCTCGGTCCTGTCGCGACGCCTTGAGACGAGCCCAAACACTGGTGCGAGAGCTGGTTAGAACGTTAAGGCGGGCGTGTCAGTCGGATTGCGCGCTGGCCCCTCTGGTGGCCCATCGCGCAGCTTGGTTCTACAGCCCTCCGGGACAGAATTAGCTCATCCGGACCTTCAGCAGCCGGTCAGATAGATCGTAAGTACCAAGCGTCGTACTGGTACAAAAACCAACCCACTTGGCTATTTGGAGTAGCGCTTTGGCAGATCAATCTGGATACGTACAGAAAACATCGACAAGCGAGGACAAATGGTCAACAGAATCTCTCTTCAAATCGCGCTTCTAACCGGAGCGCTGGTCTGCAGTGCAGTAGCAAAGGACGCCATCAGCGCCTCAGTATCGAATTTCACGCTTGCAACTCCAACCGTTTCAGTGAACGGCAATCCCGCCGCCCCCGGAACGTTCGCCGTGGGCACCATCCAGCTTTGGTATGAGGTCCATGCATATCAGTTCACAGCGGGCCCGCTCGCCACTTTCGATCTGACCCTCCAGGATTATCAACCATCGACCACGGGCCAGGCTCCTAGCTATCCGGTTACTTTAAACGTCATGCAGATCGGTGGAACCAGCGTTGCTTTGACTCCCGTGCCGAGCACCTTCGTTGTGAGCGGTCTTGGATGGAGTGGAAATTCGACAGTCTCAGTCGGTATTCCGGTCTCTACTGCCGGCAATCCGGCGTTTGCTGCAGACGGGACAGAGCTGGTCGGGAATCTCAAGTTGTCCACGCTCCCGGCCGGATCGAAGCTCGACACGACCACCAACATACAGGTACACGTACGCTTGGTCCATCCAACTTCGTGTCTTCGAGTGTACGATTTCATGACCACTCAGGACTTGAGTACCTCGATTTCCTCACTCCAGGTTGACCTGTTCAAGAACGGCCCCAAGGCCGGCAGGACTAAGGGTACGACGCCTCCGCAGCTTTCCAACGACGTTCTGATCGTGAATGTATGTGCGTCGGAAGAGGTTTTTGATCTCATGCTGCACAATGATTCGAGCTTCCAGGATCAAGGAGCCAATTCCGTGTTCATGTTTACGAAACCAGGCTCGACGGACCCCTCGACATTCGAAATCGCGGATTTCGGCGCCGGCACACCGAAAGGGAACAACCACTGTTTCGGGAGTCTCCACCTTCCCGGCGGAGACTCCGTGCTGGTTACGAATCACCTGAGCATCGCCGATATTCCAGCGGCCCAGCTTCCGCCGGGATCGTTCGGATTCTCCGGGTTATTGGCGGTCGCCGGAACGGGCTGCCCCGGTATTGTCAACACTTTGGCTATACCAAACCCTGCGAGTCTTTCGGTTCCTTTTTCTATCTCGCAATAGGGCAACATTACCCCTTTGACAAACCAAGCCCTATGGGCCTCTATCGGGCGCGTCGTGCTGGTCTGCCGGAGCGCCGGTAACCTACTCGAGTTCCTGGGCTGGGATGTCGAAGTGCGCGGTGTTCACTACGCCCTTGCGCTGGAATTGGACCCACACGCGATACGTTCCGGGACGCGGGAAGGTCAGATTGAACTGCATATTCGGCCCGCCATCGGCGATGAACGGATGGGTGTGGATCAGATCGATCAGATCCTCGCTGGCCGCCAGCATGTGACCCCACGCCCCAATATACTTTTCGAGCCCGTCTAATTCTCCAAGCCCGCCTGGCGGCTTGAGGGTGAAATGAAGCTGGGTCTTCAGACCGGCGATGGCCTGCGGCGGCTCGGTCCTGAATTCCACTTGCATGTTCGCTGCGTCTTTCGTGGAATAGTCCCGTGAAAGATGCACCGCGACGGGAGGAGTCCCCGCCACGATGATGGTTTTTGCGATCAACTGCGGCGTGGCGCCGTCGGGATAGAAATCGCCCAGCACGCGGTACATTCCGGGATTCGGCAGCTTGAGATTGTCGTATCGAAAACTACCATCGGGTTCGAATACCGGATGATCGTGCAAAAAAAACTTCAGATCCTGGCCGATCAAGAACATGTGGAAAAGCTGCTCATGCACGATCTGGAATTTGGTCACGGGACGGCCCTTCCAAGGATCGTGAATGGCGAAAGTCAACTGGACGGGCTGGCCGGGTTCAAGCACTCGCGGCACTGCGCTCAATTCCATGTGATATTCGACGGCGTCAGGGATCTTATCGGCCAGCTTCATGCCGCAGCGTGGGCAAAAACCGGGAGTATTGGAGCGCACATCCGGGTCCATAGGGCAGACCCAGACCTGGTCCTGGGACCACGCGTCACTGGCAGCCACCAGCATCGCTAGGGAGGACGAGACAAACGATCGTCTTCGCACGCCCCAATCATATCACCGCAGGTTTTTAGTGGTTTGACGGGTGTACACTTTGTTCCAAGGGGCGAGATCCTCATGTTTAAAGCGTTCCTGCTGGTCTGCATCTCGCTGGTATGCGTACGCGGCGCGGATGCTCCGAGCTTCGATGTCGCCAGCATCCGTGCGCACGCTCCGGATGATTCCCGCTTCTACGTAAAACTACCCGCGCAGGGACGATTCACCGCCACGGGAAGCGTTGCAAAGCTCGTCGTGATGCTTGCGTACGACGTTCAAGAGGCGCAGATCGCGGGAGGTCCGGACTGGTTCGCCAAGGAGAAATGGGACATCGAAGCCAAGAGCGAAAACGGCGCCGAGCGCAGCGTCGAGGAAACCCGCCAGATGCTTCAGAACATGCTTGCGGAGCGTTTCGGCTTGCGCGTCCACCGGGAAACAGAGCAGCGTCCGGCGTATGCCCTGACCGTCGCGAAGGATGGACCGAAGTTCAAGCCAGCGGAACAAGGGTCTACCAACGTTCGCGTCGGGGGCAATTCCATCAGTCTCGAGCGAGGAGATCTCGTGCGGATGACGCAACTTCTCTCATCGGCCTTGGGAAGGCCCGTCGTAGACCGGACGGGACTAAAAGGGCTGTACGATCTCTCCCTGAAATGGGACGATGCTCCGGTTCCCGAAGGAGGCGTCACCGGCCTGAACGTGCCCGCGGCACCGGGGGACGACCACGGGTCCATCTTCACCGCCATTCAGGATCAGCTTGGCTTGCGACTGGAGTCTCAGCGGGCTCCCGTTGATGTGATCGTCGTTGACCGGATCGACAGGCCGTCCCCGAACTAGCTACTGAACAGGCAGCAGAGCGATTTTCGCGCCGGGCGGGATGCCGCGGATCACGGTATGCGCCGGCAGCTTTAGGGGCATGTCGAACAGGAACGGATGTCCGAATTGCATTTTGTAATCCTGCAGCCAGAGTAGGGGCTGGATGCTGCCGTCGGGAAGCTGGGCGGTAATCTGGAACGAGCCTTTCTCGGGCATCTGCTCGGGCCAGAGTCCGTCTAAGTTGAACGCACTTTTCAGTGCGAAGTCGCCGCTAGCGCTGAGTTCTCCTTTGTGGTGACTGACCGTCTCCAGTTCGAGAGACTTGGGTGGCTCCGGCAAGTCTTTAGGCTCGCCCTCGGGAACGCCTCCGTCGGTCCAGCTTACAATCCGCTCCATCTCCTCAGGCGTCAGCGCCTGATCGTTGCGGAATTCACCAAATCCCTTGATCGCGCCCCAGGGCGGCATGCGGCGGCGAAGAACTTCTTCCTTGATGGCGACTGCCCAGGGCCGCGCATCGCCGTAGGTCATCAGCGAGAAGGCCATGCCCCCCGGGCGGTGGCAGGAGGCGCAGTGGTTGTTGACGATGCGGGAGATCTCCCGGCTCCAGGTGATTGAGGTCGTGATGATGTCATGCCCCTGCGCCGCAACACCGGCCGCAAGCAGGAGGAGACAGCATTTCATCGCACCCCCATTATAGGGATACAATGACTGTCGATATGCGCCTGGACGTACCGGTGATTTTCATAGCCGTCGCCCTTCCCGCGGCGGCGGCGACCTGCGAAAGCCTGGCCCGGCTCACCATCCAGAATACGGTCGTGACGATGGCGCAGCCGGTCGCTGCAGGTGCGTTTACTCAGGGAAAGCAAAGTAATGCATTCAGCCAACTGCCGGCGTTCTGCCGGGTTGCGGCGACCATCCGGCCCGTTGCGGATTCCGAAATCAAGATCGAGGTCTGGATGCCTTCGTCCGGATGGAATGGGAAATTCCGCGGGACCGGGAACGGCGGACTGGGCGGATCCATGAATTACAACGGAATTGCGGCAGCCATGCGCGGCGGATATGCGGTAGCCGGCAACAACACCGGCCACGACGGCGGCGCCAGCCTGATGATGGGGCATCCGGAAAAAATCCGCGATTTCGGCGAGCGCGCCGGGCATGAGATGACCGTTAAGGCCAAGGCGATGGTGGAAGCATTTTACAACGAACGTCCACGGCATTCGTATATGGTCGAGTGTGGAGGCGGAAGCTCGGCGGCGATGAAAGCCGCGCAGCGTTATCCCGCTGATTACGATGGCCTGGTGGCAGGCGGCCTAGCCACTTACCTGACGCATCACGTGTTCGGGCAGATCTGGATCTGGCAGGCGACCCATCTGGATCCGGCCAACACCATCCCCGCGGAGAAATATCCTGCGATTCACAAGGCGGTGCTGGCGGCGTGCGACCGGCTCGATGGCGTCGGGGACGGAGTGCTGGAGGATCCCACGCGGTGCAAGTTCGATCCCAAGGTTCTCGAATGTAAGGCCGCCGACGGTCCGGCTTGTTTGACCACCGCGCAGGTAGCGGCGGCACGCAAGCTCTATTCGCCCGCAACGAATCCCCGGACCAGGAAGGAAATCTTCGGGCCGCTGTTTCCAGGCAGCGAGTTGCTCTGGGCGCAGTCGGCGGGTCCGGCGCCTGTGTCGATTTCGTCAGACTTCTTCAAGTACTTCGCGTTCCGGGATCCGGCCTGGGACCCGCTGAAGCGGCCGGTCAATTTCGACGGCGACGTGGCCTTGGCGGATACACCGGAAAACACGGTGGTCAACGCGAACGATCCGGATATCAGCAAGTACGTGGAGCGCGGGGGAAAACTGATTATCTACGGAGGATGGGCAGACGCCGGAATTCCGCCGCGGCTGGCGGTCGATTACTACAAGAACGTAGTGGACAAACTGGGCGCCCGTCCAGTGAAGGATTCCGTACGGCTGTTCATGGTGCCCGGAATGGGGCATTGCAATGGCGGCGACGGGACGGATACCTTCGACATGCTGAGCGCGATCGAGCAGTGGGTGGAGCGGGGCAAGGCTCCCGACCGCATCGAAGCCGCGCGGGTGCGGGACGGCAAGACGGACCGGACTCGTCCGCTGTGCCCGTATCCACAGGTGGCCAGCTACAAGGGCTCGGGAAGCACGGACGACACGGCAAATTTCACCTGTAAACTTCCCTGACAAAATGGGATATCATCGATAGCCAGGGTCGAGGAGGCCGATATCCATGTTGAAATACGCCGGGCTCATTTTTGTCGCATCTTACGCAATGGGTGCCACATGCGAGAGCCTAAGCACGCTTTCGATCCCGCACACTACAATCGTCGCGGAGTCAGTCGCTGCGGGGGCGTTCACTCCGCCGGCGCCAGCGGCCGGAAAAGGCAAAGCAAGAGGAGGCGGTGGTAACGCGTTCGCGAGTCTGCCTGCATTCTGCCGTGTCCAGGTGACGTCCAAGCCTTCCGCCGACTCAGATATCAAGATCGAGTACTGGCTTCCGGTAAGCGGATGGAACGGGAATTTCGAGGCTAACGGCAATGGCGGATGGAGCGGATCGATCACGCCCAACACGCTGGCGACGGGAATGCAGCGAGGGTATGCGTCGGCCATGACTGACACCGGCCACGAAGGCGGCAGCGCCAGTTTCGCCATGGGACATCCCGAGAAGGTGATCGATTTTGGATATCGTGCGGTGCACGAGATGGCGGCGACGGGCAAGACACTGATCAAAGCATTCTACGGACGGGATGCGAAACACTCTTTTTGGAACGGCTGCTCGGCTGGAGGACGGCAAGGGCTTATGGAGGCCCAGCGGTATCCGGAAGATTTCGATGCGATCGTAGCCGGATCTCCGGCGATTAATTTCACCGGCCGGTCCGCGCAGGCGGTGTGGATCGGGCAAGCCACCCATAAGGACGAATCGAGCGCGCTGCCGCAGGCAAAGTTTGCCGTGATTCATGATGCGGTGCTCGAAGCCTGCGATGGGCGGGCGGGATCGGGAGACGGCGTGAAGGATGGGGTGCTCGACGATCCCACCAAATGCAAATTCGATCCGAAGATTCTCGAATGCAAGGGCGCTGATGCGCCTACCTGTTTGACCTCCGCGCAAGTGGAGACGGTTCGCAAGATCTATTCGGACGTCGTCAACCCGCGCACGAAGAGCGTGATCTTTGAGGGCCACGAACCTGGCAGCGAAAACGGGTGGACGACCATGGCGGGCAACAACGTATTCACCATCGCGACGGACACGTTCAAATACGCGGTCTTCGAGGACATCAACTGGGACTACAAGACGCTTAACTTCGATAGCGACATGGCTACGACGCAGCAAAAAACCGGCAAGGTGGTGAACGCGCTCGATCCGAATCTGAAGCCGTTCCTGGCACGCGGCGGTAAGATCATCCAGTATCACGGCTGGGCGGATCCGCAGATTTCTCCGCGCAGCAGCCTGGACTATTACAAGACCGTCGCAAAGGCCATGGGCGGCTCGAGCAAGATCAACGACAACTACCGGCTATTCATGATTCCGGGCATGGCGCACTGCGGGGGCGGCGACGGAACCAGTACGTTCGACATGCTGGCGGCACTCGAGCAGTGGGTCGATACGGGCAAGGCTCCGGACCGCATCGAGGCGTCACGGGTTCGCAATGGTCAAACCGACCGGACACGTCCGCTGTGCGCTTATCCCGAGGTCGCGACCTACAAAGGTTCGGGAAGCACGGACGATACGGCCAACTTCGTCTGCAAATAGTCCAGGCCACCTCCTAACGACTGGGACGTTCACGAACCGCAGATTTGACGCTATTTTGACTCCCGCTGGAAGCAGTCTGGCATAGAATTTGTCGAGAGACTAGCCGTGGGTTTGCTTTATTGCTCCTACTCTGCTCCTGCCGTCCCCACTTCCGCTACAACTCCAAATCTGAAAGGAAACCTATGAGTTTCAGGAACTTGTCGGGTCGTTGGTTGTCTATTACGGCTATATTTGTAATCGGGATTTCAGTGCTGCTCGGCCAATCGGCCGGGACGGGCGCGCTTACCGGAACACTCACCGACCCATCCGGCGGGAGCATTCCGAACGCCACCGTGACGTTGACGAACACCCAAACAAATCAGGTGCGTACCGCGACTACCGGAACAGATGGCAGTTACCGGTTCACTTTTATTCCGCCTGGAGCGTACCGGGTTCGTTTTTCGGCCGCCGGTTTTAAGGTCGCGGAGGTATCGTCGTTCAACGTAAACGTGACCGAGACGCCGGTTCTGGATCGTACGCTGGAGATCGGCGCGCAGACCGAGCAGGTGACCGTTGCGGCCGTCCAGGAAACGCTGCAAACTGCTACCTCGACCTTGGGTACAACGGTCAACTCTCGAGCCGTTACGGCGCTACCCCTCAGTAACCGCAACTACACGCAAATCATCGGACTGTCGGCTGGGGTAAACGTGAGCGTGAACAACGCCACTGCATTTGGGAAGGCCACCCAGGACTTCAGTGTAAATGGCAACGACCCCGGCCAGAATAACTACCAAATGGACGGAGTCGCCATTAACAACAGCGCCAATAGTGGATCATCGAATGACTCCGGAATTTATGCCGGAATCGGGATTCCGAATCCGGATGCGATTCAGGAATTCAAGATCCAGACCTCGACCTACGATGCCAGCTATGGACGCAATCCGGGAGCGAATGTGAACGTCGTCACTAAGTCGGGTACCAATGAGTTGCACGGCTCCCTGTTTGAGTTTTTCCGCAATGAGGATTTGAACGCCAATAGCTTCTTCCAGAATCGCGACGGCGGAGGCAAGCAGCAGATCCTCAAACAGAATCAGTTTGGCGGCGCCATCGGTGGCCCGATTAAGAAGGACAAGTTATTTTTTTTCGGAAGTTACGAGGGGACACGGCAACTTAACGGCGTCGCGGCCGCGGGCACCAGCAATGTGGTTTTGCCGCCTCTGCCGGCAGGTGACCGCAATGCACCGGGCTACCGGGCGCAGTTGGGAGCCGCGCTCTGCCCCGATAACCATCCGGGAGATGCATCCTACACCACGTTTCTGGCCTTTTTGATCCCCAGCATCCAAGTGGCCTGTGATGGGTCTAATATCAATCCTGTTTCCCTGGCGATGCTGAATCTGAAGAACGCGGACGGCAGCTATTATATTCCGGGTTCGGGCACGGGGGCGTTTACGCGGAGGCAGTTCAGCAGCCCCGCCAAGTACACCGAGGACCAGTACATCGTCAACGCGGACTACGTAATCAACAGCAAGCACAGCCTTTCGACACGATATTTCTTTACACACAATCCGCAGACCGTTCCTTTTGGAATCGGCGGACTGCCCGGTACCCCCATCCACAACGATTACTCGAACACCAACGCGGTCCTGAGGCTGACATCCGTGCTTACTCCGAATTTCGTAAACGAAGCTCGTGTTTCCGGCCAGCGGAACTTCGCGTATGGAACGGATTCGACTCCGGGGACACCCCAGCAGGTGGGTCAGACTCCCATCGTTCCGTCTATGACCGAACTCCCTGTCACGGTGATCTTCGGCGGACCCAGCATGTTCGGCACTCTGGCTCCTTCCTTCAGCACTACGAATCAATTCCAATATGCCGACCAGATTTCTTGGTCGCATGGAAAGCACACGATTAGGGCTGGTTTTGAACTGGAAAAGACCCAATGGCCCATCGCCTTTGCAGGCCTCGAGCGCGGATTCCTGTTTTATGGATCATTCGCCGACTGGCTGAT
>Ga0207674_10001215_pt1 | contig 33539 bp, 34 predicted proteins | sample KBSCornC72_FD_184303 | JGI IMG/M metagenome (GOLD analysis project Ga0207674, IMG submission 184303) | Corn rhizosphere microbial communities from Kellogg Biological Station, Michigan, USA - KBS Corn C7-2 (SPAdes) (version 2) | ecosystem: Host-associated > Plants > Roots > Rhizosphere > Soil ...
AGTTCGATCAGGTCGAGCCAATGCGACCGAAGCGCCCGTTGCGCCACGCTCCTCACCTTGCCGGCCACCTCTCGCGTCGAGACCGGCTCAAAGTATGGTGAGAGTGCAAGCGCGAGGCTCAGCCCGGAGAACGCGTCAGCGTACAGTGGATCCAGTTCCGTGGCGCGCCTGAATACATCGATGCTCGCCTGCAGTCTCTGCGACCGCTGATTCAGCGAGCGCTGGCCCACCAGATAGAGTCGATAGGCCTCGGGATTGGTGGCGCGGGTCGTACGCACGCGCGATCGACTCTCGGGCGGCATGCCAGCCTTTTGCCGCAGCGAATCGCCGACAGGCCTCGCGATCTCGTCTCGCACAGCTTCCAACTGACTCAGATCACGGTCGAACTGCTCGGCCCACACCGTAGCGCCGTTTCGGGCCCGAACGAGCTTCGCCAAGACGGTGAGTCGACCATTCACCGCCTTGAACGATCCCATCACGAGGAACTCTGCGCCTAATTCGCGACCCGTCTTTTCGGTGTCCATGCCTCGCTGATCACGGATGTTGGCGACACCGCGCCGGCTCATGACCCGCACGCCTGGCATCTTCACAAGCGCGGTCGCGATCTCGTCGCTCAGACCGTAGGCCAGGTCTTGCTGCAAAGAGTCGCCAGGACTCATGAGTGGAAGAACGGAGACCGTTACTTCGCGCGGTACCTTCGCCGCTGACCGTACGAAGTATCCCACACCGCCAATGAGCACAGCGGCGGTGATGACGCTGCTGAAGATCCCGGCCCGAGGCTGTCGGCCCTGACGACGAACCGTGTCTTTCGGGCCCGTTTGAACCGCATCGAGCTCTGCGACCAGTTCCTGGGCGCTCTGTGGTCGAGCCGTCGCCCTCTTCTCGAGACACTGCGCGACGAGTCGTGAGACCGATTCGGGCACCACGGCACTGACGTCAGATAGCGGGACCGGGTCCGTCCCGACGTGTGCCGCGATGATCTCGTGCGTCGGCAGATCGTGAAATGGCGGATGGCCCGCGAATAGCTCGTACGCGAGGCACCCGAACGAGTAGATGTCCGCGCGATGATCGGTCGATGGGTCGCCCACTGCTTGTTCAGGCGCCATGTACGCGGGCGTTCCGAAGACCGCGCCAGGTTTCGTTATGGCGGCTTCCGGCAGCGCGGCTTCCGGCAACGCGCTCTGCGCCGCGCTGACTGCCTTCGCGATGCCGAAGTCCGTGACCACAGCCGCACCACCCGACAACATCACATTGTCGGGCTTCACATCGCGGTGCACGACACCGCGTTCATGCGCGTACGCGAGCGCGCGAGCGACGTCGCGGAGAACGCTCACGGATTCGCTGACAGGAAGAACTCCATCGCGAGCTAGGCGAGAGCGCAGCGAGGGTCCCTCCTCGTATGGCATGACGAAGTACAGCGAGCCGCCGGCATCGCCCGAGTCGTAGACCGGGACGATGTTGGGGTGCCGGAGCCCGGCGGCGATCTCGATCTCGCGCAGGAATCGCTCCCGGCCCAACGAAGCTGCGAGGTCGGGCCGAATGATTTTCACTGCGACGTTCCGCGAGTGCTTGATATCTCGCGCCAGATAGACTCGTGCCATACCGCCGCGACCAACTTCGCGTTCGATCTGATAGCGGCCGCCGAGAGTCTCCGGAACCGCGGGGTTACCATCCTCGACCAGCAAACGCGAAAATCCCTCGGCGCCAGGACGATCGAGCATCGGTACCGCGCGTTCGCACTCGTTTACGAGCCGCTCGAGTTCGGCGCGGAGGCGTGGGTCGTTCGCGCTCAGCTGTGTGAGTATGGACGACCGTTGCTCATGCGGCGCGTCGAGCACAGCATCGACGAGCGGCGAGAGCTCTTGCCATCGATCAGGCAATGACAGTCCGGTTTGGCCATTCGCGCCGCGTTGCCGTTCGTTCCCGGTGCTCACAATGACAGCGCTCTTCGGAGGAGCATCCGCGCCTTGGCCCAGTCCCGCTGAACCGTTCGGGCATTGACCTCGAGCACCTCGGCGGTCTCTTCCTCGCTCAGACCACCGAAGAACCTGCATTCAACAACGCGAGCGAGTCGCGGCTCGGTCAGCGCCAACCGATTGATCGCATCGTCGAGATCCACCATGAGCTCCGCTTGATCATTCGCGTCGAGCTCCTCGGCATCGAGACTGACGCGACGAAAGCCACCTTCCCGCTTTTGAGCGAGGCGCGCCTTCGCGCGATCGACCAGTACGTGACGCATGGCGACTGAAGCCAACGCGAAAAAATGCGACCGGTCACGCCAGGCGACTCGTGATTGATCGACGAGCTTCAGGTAGGCCTCGTGAACGAGTCCTGTCGTCGACAGAGTCCCGTTGCCATTTCGCAGTGCGAGTTGCCGGCTCGCGATGACGCGGAGATGGTCGTACACGACAGGCATGAGACGATCAAGAGTGTCCCGTCGCCCACTCCGCAGCTCTTCGATGAAATCCACAGAGCGCTTGTCAGCTTCCATCGAGTGGTGGGCTGCCTGTGAGATGCTCGCGCCCATGGCGCGATGTGACGTCGGGATGCCGACCCGATCTTCGTCAATGCGGGTCAGGCGGAGCATTCGCGCATCAGGGCACCAAGATGGAGCCACCTGCGTCCAAGGGCAATAAAGGCAATCGAGACCGGCGAGAAGTCATAAACGTTTTGTCATATCCGTCTTCACTTGGCTCGGAAAGCGAAGAAGCCCGCCGATGGACGGCGGGCTTCCGTTAATCGCGAGTGCCTAGCCGGCCTCGGACGGCCGTTGGGCTGCGCGTTAGTGAGCGCGATGCTCCGCGTTGAACACCGTGCGCCAGGTTTTCCCGCCATCGCGCGATTCCTCGAACTTCTGGCGGGCACGATGATCGGCCAGCGGTTCGATCGTGATGCGGAGCCGCGCCGTCTGGCCGGGCGCAGGATCGACGAGTGGAACGAATCGAATTCCGGGACCATCGTACGACGGATCCGACTTCCTGATCGAGACACCCGCCGTGCCGGGCACCTGGTTCGTGACGTAGACCTGCTTCCAGTCGCCCGTTCGCGGGTCATACGCCGTCATGCTCATACCTTTGTCGCCGACGGGACCCGTCCACTCGGCGGTCAACGCGCAGGCGTCGACAACGTACGCGCTGCGACGCGTACCGGGTGCCCGTTGAGTCGAAGACGTCCCAATCTCCGATCCAGAATGCGAGCCGCTGAAAGCTCGAGTCGGACATGCACGCGTTGGGAGTCGTTCGAACGTTCGCAGCGGCATCGCGCCGCGGTAGAAAGAGCGCAGTCCCGGCCACAACCCCGAGGCCGAGCGCGCGCAGGAGGCTATTCGTCATTGGAATGGGTCTATCGGTGATTGGAATGTTCTAAACGAGTAATCGGCGCATCCAGTCGCTTGACGAGCACGATGTCGTCGTAGCCGACCGGATAGTCGCGGATCCGCGCGACCTTCTCGTAGCCTCGGCGGGCGTAGAAATCCGGTGCCTGGAAGCTGTGAGACGACAGGATCACCACGCGGCAGCCCTTCTCACGGGCGTGCAACTCAGCCGCGGAAAGCAGTTCGCTGCCGACGCCTCGGCCGCGGAGCTCTTCGGCAACCCACAGGTAGGACACAAAACAAGATCCGCCCCAAGTAAATCCGGTGATTCCCGCGGTGATCCTGCCGGAGTCGCCCTGACAACTGGCCACGAACGACTCGGCGTCGTGGTAGCCCGTGGCAGCAGCGTTGAACTCATAGATGCGGTCTGCCAGGAAGGTCTCGAGATCCGGCGCGTCCGCGATCTGAATGGCAACGGTGGTCATGACTGGTTGGCTTGGAAGGCAGGACGCCGAATGCGCACGTGACTTCGGATGCTGAGAAGCGACGGGCGGCCCGAAAAGTTTCCAACGCTAAGATTCGTTGAGTCATCTCGCGGCTTCAGGCCGCCGGCCCATACGTCGACTGCCACCCTTGGTGGAAACGACGAAGCCCGCAATCAGTTAGCTGATTGCGGGCTTCGAGTTGCCCCTTCTGGGATCGAACCAGGACTCTCCTGATCCAGAGTCCCCCACCTAACACCAACTACAACAACAGTTTGCCGAGAGCACCGGACGGCGCCTAGGTGCGATCCGCCAGCTCCGATGGGAGGATTTTCAGTACGCTCGCGGGATCGTCTTCTGGCGCGCCGAGGCAGATAAGAAGGGATACAAGTGGGAGATTCCAATGCCCGCCAGCTTCTTTGAATCAGTGAAGAACTTTCAGCGCGAGTGTGGCGCGGTTGGCGGATTCGTTTTCGCGGCGTCCAAGGCTCGCGACGGCATCATGGACCGGCATCTGTTCGATAAGTGGTTGACGTTCGCCGAGAAAGCGGCGGGCTTGCCGAAGCTCGACGGTGGGCTCTGGCACGCCTACCGCCGGAAATGGGCAATGGAGCGGAAGCACCTTCCGCTTCGAGACGTCGCAGCAGCCGGTGGGTGGAAGGACGTGAATACACTGCTCGAAGTGTATCAACAGGCGGACGAGGCTTCCGCACTCGCGGTGATGACCGAGACGCGCAAGTTGCGGGAGCGCGGCGTGGCGTAGAAACTCGACCAAAACTCGACCGCAGCACAGCAAGCAAAAAGCACCGCAGCTCAAAGAGCTTGCGGTGCTTCGCTTTACGAATCGGGACGGCGGGATTTGAACCCGCGACCCCCTGAACCCCATTCAGGTGCGCTACCGGACTGCGCTACGTCCCGTCCGCCACCTGACAGCAGTCAGACGGACAGAAGAACAATTCTAGTCGCCGCGACACCTTCTCACAACCGGCAAGGCTCCAACGCGTTAGCCAATCACGGTTTGTGCTTCATTCCATCCATTCCACCAGCGTGGTGCTCACCGCGCTGAAACGCCATGAACTCGTGGATGGCCGCGACCGCCGCCGAGTCCTTGGTGCGGATCACCACCTCCGCCCCACGCGGCAGATCGCGCGGCTCGTAGCTGATCACCGACCGCTTCGCACGCATCACTTTCGTGCCCGGCACGTCCTGCATGTGCACGAACCCCGGCGTCGCGAAGTCGCCCGACGCGAACGCTTTCGCGATCTCGCGCATGTGTGCGCGGATTTGCGCGACGCCGGCCGCGTCGGCGGTGTCGCGCTGCAGCTCGATGCGACCGCCCGTCGGCGTCGCGTCGAACTTGTGCGTCGACGTGTACTGGTCGACACCCATCGCCTTCTTGCCACGATCCTGCAGCGCCGCGAACGAGGTATCGGGCTTCTTCGCGGGTTTCCCGCCCGCGCTCCCCTGCCCAACCGCCGCGGCGAAGGGCAATGCGAGAACGATGGCAACGTGAATCATTCGCATCGATCGACAAGTCATGGACTGATCCCCTTCAACAATGCCTTCGAAAAGCGCGCCACGACGTGGAGGTCGCCGTCGACGACTTCACCGATGTCGTACTGAACACCCGTGCCCATGATCAGCGCAACCTCACTCCGCGACAGCTTGTAGTCCTGCTCGAGCCAGCGTGCGAGGCTGGTCGTCGCTCGGCGGAATGCCAGATCGAGCGAGCCGCCAATCCCCGACGCCATGAGGAATTGTGCATCCTCGTGGCGCGGTTGGCCGATGTTCTTGTTGCGAATGACCTCGACGGAAAACTCGACGTCCATCGACGTTTCCAACGCGTCGCCCGTGAGCTCGCCGTCGCCTTGGGTGGCGTGACCGTCGCCGAGAAAGAAGTAGGCGCCTGGCTGCGCGACTTGCAGGTAGACCGTCGTTCCTTCGCCGAGACGGTTGTAATCCATGTTGCCGCCCCAACGTCCCGGCGCACCGGAGCTCCGAGCCTCGGCGCGACCCAATTGCCCGGGAGCGACGCCGATCGAGCCGAGCATCGGACGAAGCGGAATCGTGTAGTTCTTGAGCTTCGCGCTCGGCGTCTTGACGCGCGCGACACCAGCCGCCGCGTCGATCGTCCATGTCGCGCTGCTGTCGTCGGCGTCCTTCGCGCCCATCACGTAGCCGGGATCGAGCGCGTCGAACGCGATGGTCGCCCCGCTCACCGCGGTCGAGCGATTCGTGCGCACACGCAGCAGATGGATCGCCAGAACGTCACCGGGCAAGCTGTTCTCTATATAGAAAGGACCACTCAGAGGATTGCCGCCCGCCGCACGACGCTTGCCGCTCGAGTCGGTGCCACCCGCGTCGACGGTTTCCGTGTGGACCGTGTCGCCACTCCAGAGATGCGCCAACGGGCGCGGCGTCGTCGAGAGAACCCGATGGAATTCCGTTGGGTGCACAGTCTGGCGAGTCGGCGCGGAGGAGGGACGCGAACGCTCGCGCGCGAACCAGAGCATGGCGACGCTGTCGGGCCCTTGCTTGCCACTCCCGACCAGTGAGTCGCCGACCCAACGCGCGTTGATGGCGATATCCGTCTTTTTGTCGGCGGTTTTCCCGATGAGCGTCACGCTCGACGCGACCGAGACCCCGTGCAGCTCGAGGCCGTTCACGCCCTTCACGATGACTGAATCACGCTTCGATTCGATCGTCACGTGAAGCGGATTGGCGATGCCATTGGGCTGCCGTCGCCAGAGGGTCCAGTTACCGTCCAGCGATGGAGGACCTGTCGGCTGCTGTCCTTGAACGGCGGCGACGACAAGGAGCATACCGCTCGTTGCAAGCAATGAGCGCTTCATGGATAGATCCCCAGTCAGTGTGAGATCGTCGGCGTCAGACCGGCACGAGCGACGTGCCGCCGGAACGAAGATAATGCGCGAATTCGTCCGGCAGCGCACTGGCGATGATCGCCTCCGCCGTTCGATCCACGTCGTACTCGACGCGACGATACTCTACGCGTGCCGCGTCCGCGTCGATGTCGAGCAGCACGTAGCCGGCGCGCCAATCACCATCCTTCGGCCGACCGACGCTCCCCGCGTTCACGAAGTGCACGCCGTTCACGAGCCGCTCCCACGGTTTGTGCGTATGCCCGAATGCGACGATGTCGCCGCTCCGTGCGCCGATCGCCGAGGCCATGGCGTTCAGTGAGTCGTCGGACCGGCTTTCCGTGACGTACACGGTGTTGAGTGTCTGATTGCCGTGCACTAGTGTGAGCGTCGGTCCGGCGATATGGCCGCCGAGCGGTCGAACGTCGATACGGAACGGTAGCGCACCAAGTATCTGCTTCGTCGCACGGTTCGTGTGCGCCAGCGTCCACTCGAACGATTCGTGCGACAGCTCTTCCTGGCGCGGGTCCTCGTAACGGCAACCACAGTGCTTGTATCCGGACGCAACCGTCGAATCGTAGTTGCCGGCCACGCCGGGAATCGCGCGCTCGACGAGCGCCGCGACAGTCTCGTTCGGCCACGGACCGTACCCGACGAGATCGCCGAGGTGATACGTCGCATCGACGCCCTGCGTCTCGATGTGGGCGAGCACCGCCTCGAGCGCGGGAAGATTGGCGTGGATGTCCGAGATGAGCGCGTACTTCATCGTCGTGAGCTACGCGGCCGACGCGTGATCCAGCTCGAGCGACATCACCGCGGCCGTGGACGGACACGCCGAGCTGAACTCCTCGGTCGCCTTTACCGCGTCGGGCACCGCTTCTCGCGAAACGCGATGGAAGCCGAAGCTCGGGAAGTACGTCTCGGCGGTCGTGGTCAGCAGGTACAGGGCGGAGAAACCCTTCGCCTCTGCGTTCGCGATCGCGCGCTCGACCAATCGGCGTCCGATCCGGTGCTTGCGATAGTCCGGAGCGACCGCGGTCGAGCGCAGCAAGGCGTAGCGGTCGCAGCACGTCTCCAGTCCGACGACGCCGACGATCCGGCCGTCGTGTTCCGCCACGGTGAATCCCGCCAGAGCGTCGGCGACGCCGACGGTCGGGAGATCGGACGCCGACAGCAGCGAGAATATGTTCGGGAGGTCGTCCGCCGTCGCCGGGCGAAGTGCGATCGCGACAGTTTCTGAAGAAACCGGGGTCATGGATCCATCCTCGCTGAAACGGTCATGAGCAGCAATCGGGTCCGCAGCAAGAAGACGCGCTCGTCGGGAGCGATCGGACCTTCGTGCCGAGCTTGACGGGTTTCACGGCGCGGATGAACGCGCTCATGAACTTGCCCTCGATCTGCTCGGCGAATGTCTCCGCATCGAGCCCGCTGCCCGTGAGAAACGCCGCCGCATCTGAGGCCGCGTAGACACGAGTCGGTTCCACGTCGACGCGACGGAACCCGGCGTCGGCGAGCAGATCGCGATACTCCATCTCCTCGAGCGCGCCCGCCACGCAGCCGATCCACAACTCCATGTTGCGGCGTACCTCGTCCGGCACCTCGCCGCGGACGACGACGTCCGAGACGGCGAACCGTCCGCCGGGCCGCAGCACACGAAACGCTTCCTGGAGGACGCGCGATTTGTCCGCCGAGAGATTGATGACGCAGTTCGAGATGATGACGTCGACGGAGTTGTCGGGAAGCGGGATGTTCTCGATCTCTCCCTTGAGGAATTCGACGTTGTTCGCGCCGGCGCGACGCTTGTTCTCGTTCGCCAGTGCGAGCATGTCGTCGGTCATGTCGAGGCCATAGGCCTTCCCCGTCGGCCCGACGCGCTTTGCCGAGAGAAGAACGTCGATTCCGCCGCCGGACCCGAGATCGAGCACCGTCTCGCCCTCGTGCAGTTGGGCGAGCGCGGTTGGATTGCCGCAGCCGAGAGACGCCAGCAGCGCCTCGGCGGGTACGCCCGCTTTTTGTCCGTCGTCGTAGAGGTCCGACGTGATCGGATCCCAGGCCTCGGTCGTCGCGCCGCAACAAGCGCTCGATCCACAGCACTCGGCGGCGGTGTTGCCTTCCGCGACACGCCGCGCGGCCTGCCCGTACTTCTCGCGGACGGACGACTTCAGGTCGAGTGTGCTTTCTTGGCTTCTCTCAGTCGGCATTTCAGATCTCCATGGTACGAATCGATTTTTCTTGATGGTTGCAGGAACAAAAAAACAGTCAGTCGCACGAGACGGCGCGCACCGACAGCCGGCGATTCAGCTTGAGGCCATCGAGAATCCCGCGTGCCTCGGCCAGCGCGTCCGGCTTCAACGAGTAGTAGTTCCATCGCCCTTCCCTTCGGCCGGAGATGATTCCGGCATCGGAAAGCGTCTTGAGGTGCCACGACAATCGCGATTGCGCGAGATCGAGGTCCGACATCAGGTCGCATACGCACCGCTCGCCGTCGGCCAGCATCGTTACGACGTCGACGCGGATCGGGTCAGCGAGGGCGTGAAAGAGCTCGGCGGCGCGAGTCGAGTCGATGCGGGCGGCGGTCGTCACGAGTCAGAACGTAACGAGTTTTCTTGATGGATACAAGTGCCCTACTCGCCCACCGTGGGCAGCATCCGATCCATCGCCCGCGCCCGTGCTCGCGCGTCGGCCATGTCGAAGGTCCGCCAGAGATTGACGACGAAGCCGAGCGCGCCGAGCGCGAAGAGCGTTCCGCCTGTCGCGGTGATCCACGCCGAGCTCGCGCCGATGCTTGGCTGCGCCATGAATCCGGCAACCATCGCGCCGAGGCCAACGTTCGCGAGCCACCAGTGCGCAACCGCGAGCTTCCTGCTCCATAGGGCGTGACCGAACAGTCTCGGCAACAACTGGTATCCGACGCCGAACACCATCATCGTCAGGAAGCCGACGACGTTCATGTGCGCGTGCGCCGGGCGATACACGACCCACGCCGGATGGATCGCCATCGCGATCCCGAACAGAATGCCGAGCGTGAACCAGGCGAGGCTGGCTCGGATGAACGCTTTGACGAACCAATCCATATGATCAGAATCCTCTTCTCAGCGCGGCTCAGCGCTTCAGTTGAATCGATAGCAGCCGCGGAATCGCCGGCGAGCCCGCGCCGGTCTCCGTCCACTCGTCGAGCCGCTGAACCGTCAGACCACCGGCGACCGCCGCATTCACGTACTCGGCGATGGTGTGCTGGAACGCCGGCGCGAACACGACTTCACCCGACCACTCGTCAGTGAAGTGCGCCTGACCGCCGCGCAGTTGGCGGTACGGGTGCAGCTCGCAGCAATACATCACGCCGCCGGGCCGGAGCACGCGCGCGGCTTCAGCGAAAACCGGCGCTACATCGACCAAATGCTCGAGAATCAAATTGCCGACAACGACGTCGATCGATGCGTCAGCGATGGGCCAACGTTCGCGTATGTCGTGTTGAAGGAGGGTGACGCGATCGAGCGCGACGCGCGTCTGCGCCACCTCGAGCATCCCCGGAGAGAAATCCATTCCGATCACGCTCTTCGCGCGCTCGGCGAGCCATCCGGTGTTCTTACCGGTGCCGCACCCCAGCTCGAGCACGTCGCGCCCGTCGATCGGCAGCGAGGACCGCCGCAGCACCTCGGCGTCGAGATCGCGGGTGGTGTTCGCGTCGGTGTCGTAGGTTCGCGACCACCGATCGTACGCGCGAGCGATCTCGGCGCCGGCGTCGGAAGGTCGCGACTCGCTCGAATTGTTGGAGTCGCTCACGCGCTACAAGCTAGCGCGCGGCACGACACGCCGTGTCAGGCGCCGACGCGCCAGCTGTCGGTCGGAGCGAAAACGCGCTTCAGGATCCAGCCGAGGATGAGAAGCGGGACGAGCACAACGATCGCGACCTTGATCGCTACGGCGCCCACCGACAGAAACGCCACCAGCACTCCGAACACGGCGGCGAGCAACCCCGCGACCACGGCGAAGATGATCAGGAACGGAAGCCCGACCAGGAACAGCACGAGCAGCACGGGCAGGGCCAGCGCGCCGAGCACCGCCACGATCGGGAGGCCGATCACGGCGAGTAGAATGCCGACGGGAATGAGAACGAGCAGCGCGAACGCACCGAAGAACAGCGCACGCAATAGACCGAACATTTCAGTAGTTCCTCAACGCGGCCGAGTTACGCCGGGTCGATGCCGTCGAGCGGATCGCCGTGCGGCGGCGGTGGCTCGGATGGCGTTGCCGGTGGTGGCGAGCTCGTTGTGCTCGACGAGCCGCCGTTATCACCGCGGCGGAAGATCCAGCAGAACACCTTCCACATCAGCCAGATCGGAAGCACGACGAAGATGCCGAATTTGATCGCGGCGATGCCGATCGTCACGACGAGGCTGAGGACGCCCATGATCGCCCCGCCGGCAAGCAGCACGAGGAAGATCGGGAGGCCGAACAGGAAGAGCAGGATGAGCAGCGGGATCGCGACGATCGAGAGCACCGCGAGCACCGGCAACCCGATCGCCTTGAGCAACATGACGATCGGAATCAGGAACGCGAGGCCGCCGAGCTTGAAGAGCCACCGGATGGCCGCCAGCTGCAACACCAACCAACGAATCGCCGACCACATAGCTTGGTCCCCGCGTGGTGAACGTGTCTGGCTTCCGTACGCGTGGTCGGCCCAGCGGGTTTCGCCGTTACCCGTCGCCCACCGCCCACCGCCCATCGCCCATCGCCCATCGCCCATCGCCCATCGCCCACCTAAATCAGCTTGCCAACGTAGAAATCCCCGAATTCGGCGTACTTGGCGCTCACCTCGTCGAAGCGCATGTCCGTCACGAGCTTCTTGAAGTCGATCGGGTCCTTGGCGAAGAGTGTCACGCCCCACTCCCACGCGTCGAACCCGATCGCCCCCGTGATGATCTGGAGGACACGGCCCGCGTAGCGCCGGCCGGTCATCCCGTGCGCGTGCATGAGACGGCTGCGCTCGTCGAGCGAGAGCTGATACCAGTTCTGACCCTCGTCTCTCCGCTTCGACATCGGGTAGAAGCAGACGTAGGGCATGTCCGGCGGTAGCTGCGGGAAGAGCCGGCGTTGGACGTGCGGACTGTCATGCTCGGCGGCCGTACGCTGCGCCAGCTCGGCGACGTACGCCGGGTCTCCCACGGCCCCGCCGCGCGCCGCCGCGTCGCGCGCCAACTGGGCGGTCAGGTGATACAGGCCCGCTTCCGTGACACTCAGGAAGGAGTACGACAAACTCCATTCGAGCGCGCAGGCCAGCTGGCGCATTTCGGCCTGCGCGGCCGCGATCTCCTCGAGCGTCGGCCGGAAGTGCACGGCCAGAAGGTCCGCCCGGGAGCCGATGAGTGCCGCGAGTGCCGACCAGCCGCCGGCCGAACTGTTCAAAATCTTTGACGCCGCCGAACGGAGACGATCGGTGTCCGCCGCTTGGGACGGCTCCGTCGAAAACACCTGATGGAGGGCGAACCAGCCCTCCAAAGTCTCCGGTGGGTGGGCGCGCGGCGCGCTTTCGGGGGTCATGCGCGCAACTTAAGCCCTTCGGTCCCCAGTTGGCGCGGCATTGCCTTTGCCAATACTGACATTGCGGATGTGATGGCTTTTCGAAGCGCCGCAGGAGCGGATATGTCGGAAGAGACGATGGGACGGGCTTCTCTGATGAGAGGCGCTGGTACAGGCGGGGGGATGGACGGGCGGCGACGTCAGTTGCGGACGCTCCTGCTGTCGGCAGCGGATACGGCTCGACAGGTGCGGCGGCTCGCGATGGATGGGCAAGCGGCCGTGAGGCCGATGGGCCGAGCGGTCCGCGATCGAATCTCGATGCTATTGAGCGCCGCGGGCTAACTCGCGGCGCTTTTTACATCATCGTCGCCGCTCGGCGAATTGATCCGGGCTGGCGAACAACCGATGCACCGGCTTGGCTTGCGAGCAATACGACTCGAGCTGCTGGTCGGTGCACTGTTCCCAATCATTCGGAATCGGCGTCAGGCGACGCCGGTCGATTCCGCGCTCGAAGCACAGCCATCCTTCCGGTGCCTGACTGGCGAGCATGGACTGACCACCGATCGTAAGGCGACGATCGCTATCTCCTCTGCGATCGGTGAACGACTCGGCCTCCTCGGCCGACCGACGGTCTCGATGCCGCCGCTCGTTCTCGCGTGGAACGACGTCGAACGCGCTCCACTCGCGACCCAGGGAATCGACGAATGTCCGCAAGCCCATTCTCCCTCCCCTCCTTCGGCGAACCGATCCGGGCCCGTAGCGAGCCCAGCACCGTGCGCCTCAATCACTGAGCAGGCTTGATGCCAGCCAGTTGACTCCGGTGAATCAACATCGCGGGCGGGAAGTTGGGAATAGGGCGAACTACCTAAGTGGTTTGTACTTGGGGTGCCTTGCGGTCCATTTGAACCGAAAGAAGGCGCAGGCGGCAATAACCACCCCAATCGCGATGATCCCCACCTTCTCCGCGTCGAGGATGTCGACCGGGGAGTCGTCGAGATGCTGGTCGGTCAACGTGCCGTGAATGACGAGCAGCAGGGCGACGAGGTAGGTCAGATAGTGCAGCGGCTTCCAGCGCTGGCGTCCGATCTCGGCTCGGTAGATCGACGTGATGACGGTGAATGCCAGCAGGTAGAGTGCGATGGCACCGAGCAGGTTGATGGTCGGCTGCTCCGGCGACGAGATCGGGAACGCGATGTCGAAGAGGGTGAACCGCTTCTTGTCGAGGAAGAGGAGCGGGATCGGGTGCGCCGCGGAAAGCGCCAGCGCCACGTAGGCAGTCCAGTTGTGCAGCTTGAGCAGGTTGATGCGGCGATGCGGCCAGCGCTTCCACGGATTGTATCGAGCCGCCATGAGCAACCCAAGGAGCACGTTGACTCCGAGCAGGTAGACGGCGGCGAGCCCGAGGTACGTGGTCAGGTCCTTTGCGTCCATGCGGTGTTTACGAGTTGCGTCGGTTGACCGTTCGACCCCAGGGATCGGCAATCCGGCATGCGTGGTGCAATGGCACGGGGCACCCGAACGGAACCACCTGGTGAAAGGAACGATAGCGGGCGGAGTAGCCGCGGCATGCCTGGCCGTGCAATTCGCAGCAGCACAATCATCCGACAGCTCATCGACGGCGAAGACCTTCTTCACGGGTCGCGACGGGGTGATCGCCGCCAGTTTCCTCGCCGCGAGCGCCGGATTGAGCATCTTCGACGTGCGCATAACGCATTGGTTCACGGACACGAGCCAGGCGCACGTCAGACGGGGGATAGACTTCGCCAACAAATTCACCCACGTCAACGAGACGACGCTCACCGTCGGTGGGCTGATCGTTTACGGCGTTGCGAAAATAGCGAAGGCCAACACTGTCGCGGACGTCGCATTTCACGTAGCGGAATCGGTGGCCGCAGCGAGCCTCACCGCCCAAGTCATTCGCGGCCCGCTCGGTCGCACGCGTCCGCTCGCTACGAACCCGCAGTACGACGACCAATACGAGTTCCATTTCATGAAAGGCTTTTCGCATTTCGATCAGCGAGCCTTTCCTTCGATCCACTCGTCGTCCGGCTTTGCCGCGGCATCCGCACTGACGGCAGAGATCAAGCGCCGCGATCCGAGCGCAGTATGGTTCGTCGCGGTGCCGGCGTATGCGCTCGCCCTGACGCCCGGAATCTCGCGCATGTACCTGGGCCAGCACTGGGCGAGCGACATCTTCTCCGGCGCGTTCCTCGGAACCTTCTACGGGTGGCGCATCGTCGACTATTCGCACGATCACCCGACGACCCGGATCGACCGAATCTTTCTCGGCTCGGTCAAACACACGCGGATCTCGGCAGAACGCGGCGGTCTCACGTTTTCGTGGAATGCCACGTTCTGAGCCGATCACTCCAAGTCAGCGCCCTGCCCCGGCTTCGTGACCAACGAGCGCTTCGATCGCGCGCTTGAGCGGCGGCATCATCGCGTCGATTTGCTCGACGGACACGACGCCGATCGATAGCCGGAACCAGCCGTTGTCGCCCGGCGCGCCGAACGCGCCGAACGGCACGGCGGCGAGACCGGCCGCGTTGAGCAGATAGCCGCGCACGTCGTCGTCGGTGCGCAGCACGTCGCCGTCGGGCGTCTGCATACCGTGGAGCGCGAAGCGAGCGCTCACGTAAATCGCGCCCTGCGGACGCACGGACTCCACGGGCAGGCCCTGCGCGCGGAGTGCTTCGATTCCCTCGTGCACCGCGTCGAGCCGCCGCGAGGCCTCTCGGCGCATGGTCGCGATGAAGGCATCGACCGCGGCGTCGTCGGTCATGAATTTCGCCGTGGCCACCTGCTCGGGGCGCGGCGCCCATGCGCCGACGTGGCCGATGATGTCGTTCATCGGCTTGATGATGTCGGCCGGGCCGACGGCCCAACCTACACGCAGTCCGGTCGACGCGAACGCCTTGGAGATCGCGTCGACGGCCACGGTGTACGGCGCGATCTCCGGCACGAGCGACACGGGATTCACATGGTCGACACCGGCCGTGGTCAACATCCAGTACACCTGATCGTAGAGCATGTAGAGCGGCCGCTCTTTGCCCGAGCGACGCTCGTTCTCTTCCACGACGAGCTGACAGATCTCGCGCAGGGTGGCCGCGTCGAACACGGTGCCCGTCGGATTGACCGGCGAACACAGCGCGAGCAGGCGCGCGTTGCGAATGACGGGACGCAGCATGCTCGCCGTCGGCAGGAAGTTCGTGCTCGCGTCGCATTCGACGAGCACCGGCCGCGCGCCGACGATCTGCGTGTAATAGTCGTTGTTCCACGACGGCACCGGGAACACGACGTCGTCGCCCTCGTCGACCAGCGCACGATACACGGCGTAGATCGCGGGCCGCGCGCCGGACGCTACCAACACCGATTCGAGGGGGAATTGCAGCCCCAGCCGTCGATGATAGAACTCTCGAATCGCCTGTCGCAGCGACTCGACGCCGATTCCCGGCGGATAGGTCGATTCACCGGCACGCAGCGCGTCGACGATCGCGTTCTCGAGCGCGGTGGGAATCGGAAATTGTTTTGAGCTGAAGTCGCCGACCGTGAGGTCGAGGATGGGCTTTCCCGTCTTGGCGAGGGCTTTGACTTCGCCGGCGATGCGAAGGATGGCAGACCCGCGCAGGTGGGCGGCGAGCCGCGAGACGCGCGAATTGGGCATGCGTACAAGCTCGCGGAGCAAGCGCCCGATGGGAAGATGGCTGCTCGGCTGCTCGGCTGCTCGGCGATTCAGTAGCCGAGCCGCCGAGTCGCCGAGTCGCCGAGTCGCCGAGTCGCCGAGCCTCTATTCTCGCACCGCGCTGATATTGACGACGGTCTCGGCGAGCGTCGTCAGCTTCTTGTCGGTGTCACCTTCTTCGTCGAGGGTGCGCTGGAGGATTTCCGCCTGGTCCGCGAGGCCGAGCATGTTGGCAAAGGTGCGGACGCTGCCGTATCCGGCGATCTCGTAGTGCTCGACGCGCTGCGCCGCGGCGATGATCGCGGCGTCGAGCGCTTCACTCTGCTCGTGCTCCTCGAGGAGCTCGTCGCCCTCGGCGAGCAGGCCTTCCATTCCCTTGCACTTGTGGCCGCCGGGTTTCTCACCGAGCTGCGAGAACACCTTCTCGAGGCGGTCGACGTGCTTTCGCGTCTGCACTTCGTGCTCCTCGAATGCACTTCGCAGATCGGCGTGCGTCGCGGCTTTCGCCATTTTCGGAAGCGCCTTCAGGATTTGCTGCTCGGCGCTGTAGAGATCCTTGAGTTGTTCCACGTAGATGTCTTGCAAAGACTCGCTGGCCATGGGGTACCTCCGGCATGCGGTGAGCTTTGCGCGCCGTTCTCCCGGCGCGACACGAGCAGCGGGCGCGTTGGAAGATTCGCGCCACGACGGAGCGGCGCCGGAGTGTCGCCGAAGCGACTGGATGCAAATCACAAAAGTCTGGTCCGCTGCTTGCCTTTCCCGGAGCCAGTCAGGCATACCGGGCGGAACCTATCTATGAGCGCTAGCGAACGACCGGAATCCTATGACGGCGATCACGGAGCGGCGGCCGAACGACTGCGGATCGCCATCCGGGCGGTGCTGGATGGAAGCGGCTCGACCGAGGGTCTGCACGCCGCGGCGCGGGAGCTGGTGAGCGAGCTTCGCCAGGCCGACGAGCCGCCGGAGCAGGCACTCGTTCGGATCAAACAGACGCTCGCCGAAGCGGGCCTTCGACCGGGCTACGCGTCGAGCGACGGCGGCACGCAGGGCATCGAGGCCACGGTGTACCGCGACGTGATCGCCTGGAGCATTCGCCAGTACTACGGCGCGACGTCGTGAAACTGGACGGTAGTTTCGCGCTCGAGCGCCCAGCGTAGACCCCAGGCGTCCTCGAATAGGATGAGCGGGCTGCCCTTGGCGTCGTAGAGGAGCATGCGGCCGCGATCGCGGGCGAGGCGCTCGATCTCGGCCGCCGGTCCTGTCACCCATCGCGGAAAACGCGCCGAGATCCGTTCGATGCGGCACGCCGCGCCGTACTCGTGCTCGAGGCGGTGCAGCATGACGTCGAACTGCAGCATACCCACGGCGCCGACGATCGGGGTCGGACCGGTCGTCTCGGAGCCCGACGTATAGAAGACCTGCGCCGCGCCTTCCTCGGTGAGCTGGCGGAGGCCGGTGTCGAGCTGCTTCCGCTTCATCGGTTCCGAGAGGATGATGCGCGCGAAATGTTCGGGGGCGAAGCGCGGGATGCCGCTGAACTCGATATCCGCGCCGTCGGTCAGCGTGTCGCCGATGCGCAAGCTGCCGCGATCCATCACGCCGATCACGTCGCCAGGCCACGCTTCCTCGATGGCCGTGCGTTCACGCGCCAGGAATTGCTGCGGCGACGGGAGGCGCAGCGGCTTGCCGGTGCGCACCTGCTTGACCTGCATTCCCGCCTCGAAGTGGCCCGAGCACACACGGACGAAGGCGACGCGGTCGCGATGCCGTGCGTCCATGTTCGCCTGGATCTTGAACACGAATCCGGTAAAGCGCTCGTCTGTCGGCTCGACGACGCCCGCCGTCGATTCGCGCGAGAGCGGCGATGGCGCGAGCTCGAGGAATTCCTTGAGGAACGGTTCGACGCCGAAATTGGTCAGCGCGCTGCCGAAGAAGACCGGCGACAGCTCTCCCTCGAGCACTGCTTCGTGATCAAACGGGTGGCCCGCTTCGTCGAGCAGCGCGAGATCTGCGAGCAACCGTTCATGCGATTCCGCTCCAATGAGGTCACGCAGCTTTTGGTCGTGCGGGTCGATCGCCTGCGCTTCGGCGCGCGTCGCGCCGTGGTCCTCGCCGCGATCGAAGAGGAAGACAACGCGCCGCCGCCGATCGAACACGCCGGCGAACGCCGCGTCGTTGAAGATCGGCCAGGTCACCGGGTGGCAGGCAATGCCGAGGTCCGACTCCACGTCGCCGATCAGCGCCAGTGGATCGACACCGACGCGGTCGCACTTGTTGACGAACGTGAAGATCGGCGTGCGTCGCCGCTTGCAGACGCTGAACAGCTGGCGGGTGCGATCCTCGACGCCCTTGCGGTTGTCGAGGAGCATCACGGCGCTGTCGGCGGCGACGAGCGTACGGTAGGTGTCCTCGGAGAAATCTTCGTGGCCGGGCGTGTCGAGGAGGTTGATGTGGTAGCCGTCGTACTGGAACTGCATCACGCTCGACGTGACGGAGATGCCGCGCTCCTGCTCGAGCTTCATCCAGTCCGAAGCAGCGTGGCGCGCGGCGCGGCGCGACTTGACCGAGCCCGCCAAATGAATGGCCCCGCCATACAGCAGCAGCTTCTCCGTCAGCGTTGTTTTGCCGGCGTCGGGATGGCTGATGATGGCGAAGGTGCGCCGCGTGCGAACGGCGTCGGTGAGACGGGCCTCGAGATCCTGCGACAACGAACCGACCTAGATTGTGGGAGTCCAATGCAATGAAGGCCCGACCCCCAACTACAGGATCGAGCCCCAGGAACGTCAGGAACGACTGGTGTAAGTTAATGCGTTTCCACATCTGAAGGAGCGCTATCGGTGACGCCGTGGGTCCGACGTCTGATCGTCGCAAACATCATCGTCTTCTTCCTGCAGCAGACGGTCGCCGGTGTGACGAACGCGCTGGCGTTCGTTCCCGCGTACACGTTCGTGCGGCCGTGGACGCTCGTGACGTACATGTTCGTTCACGCGAACATCACGCACATCCTATTCAATATGCTCGCGCTGTACTTCTTCGGCCCGCGCGTGGAAGAACGACTGGGTGAGACGCGGTTCGTCGCGCTGTACGCGATCAGCGGCATCTCCGGCGCGGTCCTCTCGCTGATCTTCGCCCCGTTCGCCCCGATCGTCGGTGCATCCGGCGCGATCTTCGGCGTCATGCTGGCTTTCGCCCGCTTCTGGCCGACAGCTCTGATCTACATCATGGGCATTCTGCCGATCCAGGCGCGCGTCGCCGTGCTGCTCATGGCGGGGATCTCGCTGTGGAGCGGACTTGGCGGGTCACGTAGTGGTGTGGCCGACTTCGCGCACCTCGGCGGATTCGTCGGCGGGTGGCTGTATCTCAAATGGCTCGACATGCGGCAGGGCACGAAACGCTTCCGCTCCAAGGTCACCGCCAAGGTGCCGCGCGACACGCTCTCCAACTGGAAGCATGTCGACCCGAAGTCCGTACACGAGGTGAACCGCGACGAAGTGAACCGGATCCTCGACAAGATCAGCGAGAAAGGACTCGGCAGCCTCACGCCCGAAGAGCGGTTGTTCTTGTCCAACTTCGTCCCGCCGGACGATCGCGTTCCTCCGCCGACGTAGAGCGGTCATCCTCGCGAGCGCAGCGAGCGGGGATCTACTGGAAGGATTCAAGGGGCTTTGAACGATCGCGCCTGTTCGCGTTCCGACGCGGGACAGTAGATCCCCCGCTCGCTCCGCGAGCGGAGGATGACAGCAGAAACGGCCCTGTCCGAGGACAGGGCCGTTCGTCTTCCTGGGTCTTACCGAGAGCCGACCGTTCGAAGAGTGCTGCTCGGCGCCTTACGGCGTCTTTTCGTCGGGGGTCGTGAGGGCGACCGACGTGGTGCCGGCGGTCTCGATCACGAACACGACGCGGCGATTGAGCTCGGCGCCCGGCTGGTCGCCCCACGCCTTCGGCGTGACGAGGCGCGTCTTGCCATAGCCGATCGTCTCGATCTGGTTCGTCGTCAAGCCACCCTGCGCCGTGAGGTAATCACGGACGGCATCGGCGCGCTTCTTCGAGAGCGCGTTGTTGTAGTGGGTCGAGCCGGCGGGATCGGCGAAGCCTTCCACCGTGACCTTGGACGTCGGATAGTACTTCTGGACGACGTGGGCGAAGCGGCCGAGCGAGGTGTAGTCCTGCTGGCGGACGGTCGCGTCGTTGAACGCGAAGTTCACCGGCATCGCGAACTTCAAACCATCTTCCATCGCCGTGATCTTCGCACCGAACTCCGTGCGAAGCGACTGCAACTCGGTGCGAAGAGCCTGGATGTCGCCCTTGACCATGCCAAGGTCGGTACGGAGCGAGCTGTCGGTCGCCATGCGCTCCGAGCGCTCGCTGGCGAGAGCTTGCTGGTTGGCGGCGGTCGCCGCTGCGGTCGCATTGGCCGCTTCCTCACGGGCGCGCTTGACCGAGCCGGTCGTCGCGCAGGCGCTGAGCAGTGCCGCTGTGCACGCGAGCATCATTCCGCTGTGAAGGCGCATCTTTCTTATCTCCTCTGGTGTGGTGAACGGTCGGTGTCTGAGCATGCCCTGGTGCAAGAAGCGGGCAGAACTTCGGTGATGTCGATCACAGCCGATATACTCGCTGTGTTTGTGATGAGCATTTTTACACCTGATGCAAGAGCGCAACAATGCGCTGAATCACAACGTCCGAGTGACTTTAAGTGACGAGGCACACGGCGTGGTTTCTGCACCCTCGTATTCTGTCGCCGTCACAGCGCACACAACATCAACGACGATTCATGCAGGGTCCCGTAGAGGCCCCCACGCCTCAAGCGCTTGCCGACCTGGTGGCGCGGTGCAAGCAGATCGCCCGGTACACCGTACAGTTGACCGAGGCGGAGGAGAACCGGATCGCGGCGCTCGCATCCGGAATCCTTGCGGCCCGCGGCGTCCTCGAGCTCGAGGAGATCGACGCCTCGCGGCTCCCGGCCCGACAAGGCCGCATCCGTCATTGGGCGCTCACCGGTGGTGAACTGTCCGAGTTGATGACGCCGCCCATGAAACACCTGCACGGCACGCTCGCGGTCGACGAACACGAGCAAATCAAGATTCTGTCGCGACGAACGTGGCGCGGCGCCTGGCGGGTCGTCACGCTCTGGCGGGATGGCGTGCACGGCTGTGCGGCGCGCGACATCATGGAGTATCTGGCGCTGCTCGCCGGCGAAGCCCAACGTCGCGCACCGGCCGCGGCGCGCGCACTGCTCGAGCGCAGTCGAGCTATCGCGGCCACCAAAGAGCTTTCGCCGACGGGACCGCGCGCTCGCGCTGACTGAACAGCACGCCCTGAACGGCGCAACGTCGCTTGCGGCTATGGTCGGCGGCGGCGGCTGTCGGCTGGCTAGCCGCTGGCGGCGGTGCGCACGGCTGGCGGCTTTTGGGCTGGCGGCTCCGGCTTGCGGCGGTGCGCACGGCTGACGGCTCGAACAGCGGTGCTTGTCATCCTGAGCGAAGCGAAGGATATACTGTCTCTCTCTAGTTACCCGGATGGTAGGTCCTTCGTCGCTTCGCTCCTCAGCAGGATGACAAGCGAGGTTTGACGGACGGCCGAGCGCACCGCCGCTAGCCGCAGCCGATAGCCTCAGAGCCGCAAGCCGTGCGCACCGCTGCGAGCCGCGAGCCAGCCGACAGCCGAAGCCGCCGACCATAGCTGAAAGCGACGTTGCGCCGTTTCAGCCCGCCTCTCGTGCATGAACGAAAACGCGTGGCTCACCTCCTGCTCTTCCGTCAGTCATGGAACCGACGCCGCGCCGAGAAGGGGGTGCGGGGGGCGAGTACGCGGCCGCGCCGATTTCCGCTGAGTCCACCGCAGCAAACCGAACAGATCGACGAACGATACCTCGCGCCTACCGCGAGCGGCCCGACAACCGCCGCGAGCGGCTTCGGTCGCGCGCACGCGAGCTCGGCCCCGGGCTGATCACCGGCGCCGCCGACGACGATCCGTCGGGCATCGCGTCGTATTCGCAAGCAGGCGCGGCCTTCGGTTACGCCACACTCTGGATCGCGCTCCTCACGCTGCCGCTGATGGCGGCGGTTCAGCTCATGTGCGCGCGCATCGGGATCGTCGCGCGAAGCGGGCTGGCCAGTGTGCTGCGCGAGCACTACCCGCGCTGGCTCCTCTGGCTCGCGTGCACGATGCTCCTCGTCGGTAACACGGTGAACATCGCGGCGGACCTCGGCGGCATGGCGGCGGCGGCGAGTCTGTTGACCGGTTTGCCGTCGATCTGGTTCGTTCCGGCGTTCGCACTTCTGATTCTCGCGCTCCTGGCCTTCGCGTCCTACGAGCGCATGACGCACGCGCTGAAGTGGATGACGCTCGTGTTGTTCAGCTACGTGCTGGCCGCGTTTCTGGCGCGACCCGACCCGGCGGCCGTGATCGTGAACACACTCGTGCCGCACATCCAGTGGTCGCGCGAGTTCCTCTTCATGCTCGTCGCCATCCTCGGCACGACGATCTCGCCGTATCTCTTTTTTTGGCAGGCGGCACAGAACGCCGAACAGGACGCTCATTGGCGGCAGCGGCTCATCGGGCGTCCACAGCGCGCGATCCAGCGCGAGCTCCGGGCGGCGACGCGCGACGTCAACGTCGGAATGTTCTTCTCGAACGCCATCATGTATTTCATCATCCTCACAGCGGCCGCCACGCTGCACGCGGCGGGGGTGACCGACGTCGAGACGGCGGCAGAAGCAGCATCGGCGCTCAAGCCGGTTGCCGGTCCGGCCGCGGCGGCACTGTTCACGATCGGTCTCGTGGGTACCGGAATTCTCGGCGTTCCGGTGCTTGCCGGATCGGCCGCGTACGCGATCGCCGAAGCCGCCGCCTGGCGCGCCGGCATGGACGAGAAGGTCCACACCGCCCGACAATTCTACGGCGTGATCGCGTTGGCGATGATCGTCGGCATGCTGCTCAACTTCAGCCACGTGAACGCCATTCGGCTGCTGATCTGGTCGGCCGTCATCAACGGCCTCCTCGCGCCGCCGCTGATCGTGATCATTCTCGTCGTGTGCAACAACAGGTCGGTCATGGGGGAGCACCGGAATGGGCGGGCGCTGAACGTCCTGGGGGCGATGGCCGCCATGGTGATGTTCGTGGCGGCGGGGGCGCTGATCTATTCGTGGATGACGTGAGCTATCAGCTATCAGCCAACCGCTAAAGCTGTCAGCTTTAGCTGTCAGCTGTTTAGCTGTCAGCTCCACTACCTCATCCACATGCCTTATACGAATCCGTCCGACGACGAGCTTCGGACCCTGCTGCTGTCTTCCCGGCGCATCGCCGTCGTCGGCGCATCCGCGCGACCGGACCGGCCCTCGCTCGGCATTATGAAAATGCTCATCGCCGCGGGGTTCGACGTCGTGCCGGTGACACCGATGGAGGAGAAGGTCCTCGGTCGCGCCACGTTTCCGTCGTTGAGCGACGTCCCCGGCCCGATAGACATCGTCGACGTGTTTCGCCGCCCGACCGAGACGCCGCCGATCGCCGAGGACGCGGTGAAGATCCACGCGAAAACGTTCTGGCTTCAGGAAGGAATCACCAACGACGAAGCCGCATTCATCGCCGCCAGCGGCGGACTGACCGTCGTGATGGATGCCTGTATCGGGAAGACGGTGCACCGGCTGGACATTCGGGTCCCAAAGCAGGGCCGGTGAAGCGCAGGCTTGCGGGTTCGCCCCGGTTCACACAATATGAATTCGGCGACGATTCGCGCCCAACCTCTTCGACCCTCCCCCAGCGAGGGTCCCAGCGAGGCAAAGGGGGGTAGACTCCCGGATCGGCTTGGTGATGCCTTTGGCGCCTCGGCGCCGCTGCTGGGGGGCGTGCGTCGTGGCCTGACCAAAGGACGAGACCAACACCATGCCGACCAACAAGGATTTCAAGCGCGTCGTTCGCGCTCGTATGCGGAAGACCGGCGAATCGTACACCGCCGCCCGCGCTCAGCTGCTCCGCGAAACACCGGCGCCTCGAGCCAAGCAACCGCCCAAACGTCGAACCGCGCGTCCGACTCCGCCGTCGTCGATCGTTCCGCCGGCGCAATACGCCGGCGTCGCCGGAATGAGCGACGCGGCCGTGAAGGAGGGGACGGGTTGCACCTGGGAACGCTGGGTGAATTCACTCGACTATCACCAGGCGTACACCTGGTCGCACCGCGACATCGCGAAGTATCTGCGCGAGAAGTACAAGACACCGTCCTGGTGGACGCAGATGGTCACGGTGGGGTACGAGCGCATCAAAGGGCTCCGCGCGCCGGGACAGCAGCGCAGCGGCAGCTATACGGTCACGCGCAGCAAGACCGTCCGCGCGCCACTCACCGCACTATTCGCGGCATTCGAGAACGATGAACAACGCGCGCGCTGGCTCCCCAGCGCACAACTCAAGCGCGCCACGAAGAACAAGTCGCTGCGACTCTTGCTCGACGACGGTTCGCAGGTGGTCGCCGGCTTCACGTCGAAGGGAGACGGCAAGAGCCAGGTTGCCGTCGAGCAAACCGGCCTTGCCAATTCCGCGGCAGCGGCCGAGTGCAAGTCCGCGTGGTCGAGCCGCCTCGAAAACTTGGCAGCGCAGCTCTCGGCCTGATCGTTGATGAACGCGTGACGAGGGTGGCCGCCCAACGGACGGCCACCCTCGCTCGTTCACGGCATTTTTCCGTACCGCACCAGGCGCATCGAGCCGTCCTGGACCAAGCCGATGCCCGCCGCGAAGCGCTTCACATCGCGGTGTCCCGGCTCGAGGGGCGTTGTCTCGTGGATGCGCAGCACATTCGTGAATGCTCCGGCCGGTGTCCGCAGACTGTCGGCGAGCGACGCAATTTCGGCGCGGTCCATCGCCAGTCCTTCGGCGAGCTCCTGATAGAATCGCATTCCCACTTTCGGGTCGCCCGGCATCATCAGGCCGAACCGCGCTCCTCCCCGTCCGGCGCGCCACGCACCCTCGTGGTTCACGACTTTCCCGTTCTTGTAGATGTCGACGTCCTCGCCAAAGTAGTAGACGTCATTCGTTCGCCGGCTCATCGCGAAAAAGTTTCGCGAGACCTCGACGAGCGCCCCGTCGTGCGTCTCCCGCTCCTCGACGACGCGCGTGACGATGCCGGCGATCGTCAGCGTCTCCGGGAGAACGGTGACAACCAATCGTTGCCCGCCGTCGGCAAACTCGAGGCGGTAGCCCGGCTCGAGCGGGAAGAACCGGTTGCGGCCGGTGGAAACGGCGTCCGCGGGATCCAGACGAAAATCGCGCCGAAAGTCCGACTGCGTCGTGTGCGGGCGGGCGCCGACCAACAGTGAAACGGCGAAGAGACCGAGCACACGAACCGACATCTTTTCTACTAGCGGCATAGTTGACACTCCTGTTTCCAGCGGACAGGTTGTACTAGCATCGTAGTAGCTTGCCCGTTTCGTCAACCCTCGCGCGCTTCCGCCGCATGACTCGACGCCGTACGCTCGCCGCGACGCTTTTCCTGCTCGCTCTCCTCTCCAACGAAGCATTTTCGCAAGCCTGGCGGCGGACGGCCGCGACGATTGGGCCCGCGCCGCGCGTGCTCCTCATTGGCACGCGGCCGGAGGACGAAGACAACGCGCTCCTCGCCTGGCTCGGACTCGGCCGCGGTGTGGAAACCGCGTTCCTCTCGCTCACCCGCGGCGAGGGCAGTCCGAACGTCGCCGGCAGCGAGCGACAGTCGGCGCTCGCCGTGCTGCGTACCGCGGAGGTCCTTGCCGAACGGCAACGAGACGGCGCGCATCAGTATTTCACGAGGGCGTACGACTTCGGATCGGCGACGGAAGACTCGGTCGTCGACCGTCTGTGGCCGCGCGACACGCTGCTGCGGGACATCGTGTCGGTGATTCGCGCCTTCCGGCCGCAGGTGGTCATCTCGATGTCTGACACCGTGAGCCGCGACGCGACCCGACGCCGTACGGCGCAACTCGTTCGAGCCGCGTTCGAGGCGGCCGCCGATACTGGCGTGCTTTCATCGCGCGCGGCGTCTCGCTTGCCTGCGTGGTCCGTCGGGCGGCTGTACACGCGCGTCGACAGCACGGTCGGCGGAGCAACCGTCGTGACGATCGAGGCGGGCGACCTGGATCGCGAGTCCGGCCTGACGTACGCGGAGATCGGCGCCGACATTCGTCGTCTGCAGCGTACGCAAGTGCCCATTCGCGTGCCGAACGTTGGCCGGGCGCCCCGACTGTTGCGCCTCGACGCCGCGCGCAGCGAAGCCGCGAACAACGACATGTTCGCCGCCATCGACACGAGTTGGAGCCGCATCCGCACCGGGATCACCGCCGTCGATGCGGCGATGGACTCCGTGCGCGTTGCGGTCAGTGCCGCGCGCGCACTCGGGTACGCGGCGCCTCCCGACGCGATCGCGGCGGCGTCCGCGCGCATCGTGCGACAGACCATTGCGGCGCGCCTCGCCATTCAGTGCAGCGAATCGACGGGCGTTCCGGTCTGCGGCGGCACGTTGGGCGATCTCATGGCGACGCTCCGAACCATCCGCGAACGCGCGACGCGTGTCACGCTCGACGCCGCGGGCGTCGTCGTCGACGGCACGGTGTCGCGCGAGTTCGTCGCCGTCCGCGATTCGGTGGCCGCGAACGTGACCGTGTTCAACGGCGGCGGCGAGCCCGTGACGGTGCGGCGCCTGGCCGCCAACGGTCGCGTGGCGCTGACGACGCTCGTTGCCGACTCCGTCCGTCTCGCGCCCGACAGCGCCCTCCGATGGAGCGGACCGATTCGCGTCGATGCCCAGGCGAGCCACTGGTGGCAGCTGAACGGGCTGATGAATGGTATCGCGATCCACGCCGTGGGTCCGACGATGAGTGGATCGTTCGGCGAATTGATCGCCGGAGAAGATCGTCTCCCCGTTTACGGTCCCGAGGCGACCGTCACGATCGCCGGCGTCGACATCCCGGTGGTGGCGACGTCGTGGGCGTACCGCGGCCCGGGAATGGTTCGCGGCGATGATCGACACTTCCTCATCGGTCTGCGGCCGAAAACTGTTTTGCTCGAGCGCACCGCCGAATACGAGCGCGCATCGATCCCGATCAATCGGCTCTTTCGCGTCTACGTGTCGTCCGCCCGGGCGTCGACCGATACAGTGGTCGTCGAGCTGAAGACGCCGGCGTCGATCAAGGTCGATACGATCGAGCGTCGCGTGGTGCTGCCGCCATTCGGCGGTCGCAACGTGTTCTTCCGCATTCGCGGAATGCTCAAGCCGGGCGCCGATTCCATTTCAGCGCTCGTGCGCGTACCAACTCCAGCCGCGGGACTCAGGCGTCCCGGCGCGGTGAGCGACTTTGGTGGTCAGACCTATCAAGTGGGAACAGTCCCGCGCGAGTACCCGCACGTACCGACGCAGGTCTTTTTCCGGTTGGCGGGCGAGCGTCTCGAGGCAGTGGACCTTCGCGTGCCGCCGAAGCTCCGCGTCGCCTACGTGAAGGGAACCGACGAAGTGCCGACGCCGCTCGGGCAGTTACAGATCGGCGTGCAGACGCTCGATCCCTCTCTGCTGTCCGTCGTCGATCTCTCGGTGTTCAATACCGTACTGATCGGGAGCGACGCGGCTCGCGGTGACGCGCTCGCCGGCGCGGCAGGGCCGCTCGAGGGATTCATGCGCCAGGGCGGAACGGTGGTGATGCTGCCGCAGACTCGCGAAGTCGCCGAGTCAGGGCTTCTTCCCTTCCCGGTGGTGTTCGACAGCGTGACTCGCAATATCGGCAATCCGGACGCCGAGGTGCGCGTCGTGAATCCACGGTCATCGCTGCTGTCTTGGCCGAATGTCATCACGGCGGCGGATTTCAAGGATTGGAGCGGCGAGCGGGCGCGGAACGTTCCCATCGGGATCGACGGTCACTACGGAACCGTCGTGGCGATCGGCGATCCGGAGACGGGCACGCCGGCGACGATTCTCACGGCGCGGATCGGGCGCGGGATGCTCGTCTACACGTCTCTCGCACTCGACACCCAGCTCGCCGCCGTTCACCCCGGCGCGGCGCGCCTGCTCGTGAACATGCTCACCGCGGGGATGGCGCCGGCGAGGAAGTAGGCCGGCCCCATTCCGCCCCGCGAAACGCCGATCAACTCCGGCGTCGAGGAATCGCATTTCCCCGGATTGCCGAACGCGCGCCCAGCATCAAGTTTTACCTCAACCAAAATCTGGAAGAGGAACTGGCGCATGGTGTTCGGCACGACAGGTGAAGTAGTTCGAGTAGCGTTGGCGGCGCTCCGCGCCAACAAGCTGCGGTCGCTGCTGACGATGCTCGGCATCGTGATCGGCGTGGCCGCGGTCATCGCCATGATTGCCCTGGGCAACGGCGCTGAAAACGCCGTGAGGGATCGCATCGCGCGACTCGGAACGACGGTCCTTCAGATCAATCCGCAGCGGATCAATCAGGGCGGCATCAATACGGGCAGCACGGCCAAGCTCTCGATGGCCGACGTCGAGGCCCTGCGTCAACGGGCGGAGCACGTCACCGGCGTGAACCAACAGCAGGATCGTCCCCTTCAAGTCGTTTGGGGAAGCAGAAACACCAACGTGCAGATCACGGGGACCGCGTCCAACTTCCCCGAGGTCCGCGGATTTCAACTCGCTCTCGGGCGCATGTTCACCGACGCCGAAGACCGGGCGCGGGCCCGGGTCGCCGTCCTTGGCGCCCAAGTGCTTCCGTTGTTGGGCGCGGACAACCCCGAAGCGATCCTCGACGAGCGAATTCGGATCGGCGGAAGACAGTTCACGGTCATTGGAGTGCTGGCGAATCGAGGCGTGAGCGGTGTCGGCGACGCGGACCAGCAGGTTCTCATTCCTTTTTCCACCGGTCGGTTCGGCGTTTTCGGAACGGATCGCATCCAGGACATCTGGGTACGCGCGGAAAGTGAGAGCACGCTCGCCCTCGCCACGATCGAAGTGCAGTCGGTGCTTCGCCGCATGCACCGCCTTCGCGCGGATCAGCCGAACGATTTCTCGATCCGCAATCAGTCGGACTTTCTGACGGCGCTGAGTGAGACGACGGAGACGTTCACGCTGTTGCTCGCGGGGATCGCCGCGGTGTCGCTGCTCGTCGGCGGCATCGGCATCATGAACATCATGCTCGTTTCTGTGACGGAGCGCACACGCGAAATCGGAATTCGTAAAGCACTCGGCGCGACGCGTCGCAATATCCTCTTGCAATTTTTGGTCGAGGCAGTGGTATTGTGCATAGCCGGCGGCGCCGTCGGCGTAGCACTCGGCTCTGGAGCGTCGGCTGTGCTCCGACGCTCATTCGGATGGGATACGGCAATGAGCCCAACGGCGATCACGCTCGCATTTTCATTCGCGGCTCTGGTGGGAATCGTGTTCGGCGTGTGGCCGGCGCGACGGGCCTCGGTACTCGATCCAATCACGGCGCTTCGATACGAATGACGGAGCTGGCCGTTAGCTCCCACGCGATCATGGCGCACGCGCCGCCTGTCCCGGCGAGCGCGTCGCCGTCATCGGCAAGCGCGCGCGCGACCGGGATCGCCGCGATTGTGTGTTCCAGCATCGGTCTTCTGGTGCTGGCGGCATGGACGCTCGACCCCGAGACGGCACGCGGCGCGCTCGGCGGTATCGCGATGCCGCCCAACACCGCTTTGGGATTTCTCGTTGCCGGCGCGTCGCTCTGGATGCAGCGACAACCGCGCATCACCACTCTTATTCGCATCCCCGCGCTCGCGCTCGCTACCGTCGTGCTCGGCCTCGGCGCCATTTCGTTCGCGGAACGGATATTCGATCTGCACCTGGGTCTCGGCCGACTGCTGTTCGAGAGTCGCCTCGCCACGTATCCCGATCTCTCGTCGAGCGGGATGGCGACGAATTCGGCGGTGGCTTTCCTGTTGGCCGGCGTCGCGCTGCTCGCGCTCGACGCCCCGTTCAAGTGGTGGGGCCGAACAGCGCAATGGCTGGCGACGGCTGGACTGTTGATCGCATCCGCCGCGATCGTCGGCTACTTGTACGACGTGCGGGCGCTCTATCAGGTGGACAGCGCGGCCGCGATGGCAGTGTCGTCGGCGATCGCCTTCTTCGCGCTTCACGCGGGACTGTTGTTCGCCCGATCGGATGCGTCGTGGCCGGGCGTGCTCCTGGCAAAGGACGCCGGCGGGACGATGGCGCGACGGCTGCTCGTCGCCGTGTGCGCGGTGCCGCTGGCGCTCGGCTGGTTGCTGATCCACCTGAACAAGGACGCGCTGGCGAGCCGCGAGGCAGGCGTCGCGTTGCTCGTCGTCGCGCTCACCGCCGTGTTGATGATGGTCGTCATTCGCGCGGCGACGACCGTGCGAGCCGGCGAAGCGGCGATCCAGGCGCTGCTCGAGCGGGAAGCGGATGCACGGTTGCAGGCGGAGCGCGCGAACAACGCGAAGAACGACTTTCTCGCGGTGATGAGCCACGAGCTCCGCACGCCGCTCAATGCGATCATCGGCTACAGCAGTCTGATGACCGAGGGAATCCCCGACGAGCCGACGACAGCGCAGCAGCGCCAACTCAATCGTATCCACGCGAGCGCCCAACACCTTCTCTCGCTCATCGAGCAGGTGCTGACGCTGTCGCGGATGGAGCTGCAGGAGCAGCCGGCGTTCAGTCCCGTGCGGGTCGCCGAGCTCGCGGAAGATTCGGCGGCGATGGTCGCCCCGCAGGCGCGTGAGAAGCAGATCGACTTGACCGTGGTCATCGACGACGATGCGCTCGTCATCGACACCGACGAGGCGAAGCTTCGACAGGCGCTGGTGAACCTGATGGGCAACGCCGTGAAATTCACCGATCACGGCTACGTGCGACTGCGCGTCTCGCGTCCGGCGGACGAAGACCGGGTGCGCTTCACGGTCGAAGACTCCGGGCCGGGCATCCCCGCGGAGTATCTCGAGCGGATCTTCGAGGCGTTCTGGCAGATCGATCAATCGGCCAGCCGCCGCGCCGGTGGCGTCGGGCTGGGGCTGCATGTCACGCGCGGGATCGTCCGATCGCTCGGCGGCGACATCTCCGTCCACAGCACGCCGTCGGAGGGAAGCGCGTTCACGATTCGACTGCCCGTGCAGCACTAGCCTCCCGCCCTGACGCGAGCGTCGGACGACGATAGTATTAGGCACTTCGTCCTCCCACGAGTTACGCGACATGGCGATCGTCCGATCGATGCTGCTGCGCGCGTCGCGCAGCACCTGGTTGGCTGACCAATTCCGGCGGCGCTCGTTTGCGCGCCGCGCGGTGCGGAAATTCATGCCGGGCGAGGATGTCGGCTCGGCGCTGGACGCATCCGGCGAGTTCGCCGGCGAGCGCATGGGTACCGTGATCACCGCGCTCGGCGAGCGTGTGACGAATCGCGAGGAAGCCGACGCCGTTCGCGATCATTACCTCGCGCTGCTCGACCAGATCGCCGCGCGCAGTTTGCCGACGCACATCTCGGTGAAGTTGACGCACCTCGGGCTGGATCTCGGCCGTGAGGAATGTCTAACGCGGGTCCGCACACTCGCCACGCGCGCCGAGCAGACCGGCACCTTCCTGTGGATCGACATCGAGGAATCGTGGTACGTCGACGCGACACTCGAGGTGTTTCGTCGGGCGCGCGAGACGCACGAGAAAGTGGGTCTGTGCCTGCAAGCGTATCTCTATCGCACGCCGGCCGACATCGAGGCGTTGATGCCGATCAAGCCGGCGATCCGGCTGGTGAAGGGCGCGTACCGCGAGCCGCCCGTCGTCGCGTTTCCACGAAAACGCGACACCGACAACGCGTATTTCAGCATCAGCGACGGATTGCTCGAAGCGGCTGCGCGCGGCGCGGCGTTTCCGGTTTTCGGGACGCACGACCTGTCGCTGATCGAGCGCATCCGTTCGCGCGCGTCGTCGCTCGCCGTAGCGGACGGAGCGTATGAGATTCACATGCTGTACGGCATCCGGCCACGCGAACAGCGCGCATTGCGCGATCGTGGGGTCCGTGTGCGCGTGCTGATCAGTTACGGGACGCACTGGTTCCCGTGGTACGTGCGACGCCTCGCCGAGCGTCCGGCGAATCTCTGGTTCGTCGCGCGCAGCGTCCTTTCATAGCAGAGACGCGCACAACAATTCGACAGCATCGTCGCGCGATTTTTGTCGCGCGGCGACAGCATTGGGCCTTGGTCCCACAGTGTCGAATTCCGCGAGATCTGGCAGCGGTTGTGCTGCAGGCGCGGGCATATCCCTCTTCGGAGTTGCCTCGTGCTCCGGTCTTCTCTTCTCGCACTTGGCGCCTTGGCCGTCGCCCCGACGTTGGCCATCGCGCAACAGCCGGGCGTGTCACTGAGCCCGTTCGTCACGTTCCTTCCCGACGCGGATGGAAGTCCGCTCGCGGGACTGTCGCTCGCGATCACCGGTGGATCGCTTTCGCTGCGGGCGAGCAGTCACATGTCGATGCGCGACCGGCCGACGACGCGCTCCCTCTCGACGTCGATGCGGCCGTGGGGCGCCGACGCCGACGCGGTTGCCTACCTCGAGAGTTACAACTACAACCAGCACGTGCTGTTCGCGCCGTACGTCTTCGCGGGCTTGAGCACCGCGGCGGTCGATAGCGGGACCTATCGCCTGATGCGCCAAGGATGGAGCTACGGCGGCGGGCTCATGTCGCCGTTGGGAAGCGCATTCGGTGCGTTCGGTGAGATCCGCTGGCGGATGAGCCAGTACGTGCTGCCCAACTCGGAGAGCGCGTTGCCGGCAAAGCGCGAGATGCGCCTCGGCGTGAGCTTTCGCGTCGGCGGCGGCGGAACGGCGACAGAGGTCGTGCACCTGTTGTCGTCGACGGACATCGGATCGCTCGCCACTCCGTCGACGAACCGCGCGGCGTCGCGGGTGATTTCGACGGCGGAGAATTACGTGGGCACGCCGTACCGTCGGGGCGGAACATCACCGAACTCGGGCTTCGACGCCCCCGGCTTCGTTCGCTTCGTCTTCTCCATGCTCGGGGTGAACTTACCGCGCCTGTCACGCGATCAGGCGCGCGTCGGCGACCGCGTACGTCCGGATCTGAATTCGCTGTCGCCGGGCGACCTCGTGATGTTCCAGGATGACGGCGGCATCAATCACGTCGCGATCTACGTCGGACGCGCGCGCATCATTCATTCGTCCGAAACGGGCGGCGGGGTGCGCGAGGACGATCTCAACTCCGATCGTGGCCGTTGGTTCCTCGATCACATCGCCGCGGCGCGCCGCGTCGTGCCCGATGCACGCGGCCTTCTGCTCGACTTGGCCCGCGGCTTCCCGTCCGATCTGCCGTCCGGCGCCGACGGCCCGGACCACGCACCACGCGTCCCACGACGCCCTCGTTGACGTTTGCATTGACCGCTCCGAGGCGTTTGAATCGACCGCTTCGAGGCGTTTGAATCGACCGCTTCGAGGCGTTTGAATCGACCGCTTCGAGGCGCCCCGGTGTCCTTCGGGCGACCGCTCGGCCAATGCTGCCGATACTGCCGGCAGCATTGCACTGGGCTCGCCCTGCGGACACCGGGCTCGCCTCTCCGCTGCCTCCGTGCGCGAAAAGCGGTACCGCGTCACGCCGTGTCGTTCCACCAGTCGCGCGCGCAGCGCGTGCCAAGCTGCGTCGCAGAGGCGCTGATCCGCGCACTTCCATCCAGCTCTCGGCGCACGGCGCCGAGCGAGCGGGCCGGGT
>Ga0207674_10001222_pt1 | contig 33473 bp, 28 predicted proteins | sample KBSCornC72_FD_184303 | JGI IMG/M metagenome (GOLD analysis project Ga0207674, IMG submission 184303) | Corn rhizosphere microbial communities from Kellogg Biological Station, Michigan, USA - KBS Corn C7-2 (SPAdes) (version 2) | ecosystem: Host-associated > Plants > Roots > Rhizosphere > Soil ...
GTTTTATGATGCGATATCTATTTCAATTTGGTCTCTATCGTGCACCGTCACAGTCAATTCGGCGCGCTTAATGCGATATATCGTTATCGCTACTATAAACGATATATCGCATTATTGTCAAGTATTTTTTCCCTCTATTTCTCCTCTTTCTGCACGTTTTTTGCTTCTACCCTCGGCCCATGCTGGACGCCAGCATTCTGTTGTTCGAGATGGCAGCGGTCACGTTCGTCCTATTCCACATGTTCCAATGGTTCATGGCCCTTCGATCACGTTAACTGGCATGCTTTTAGTGGAGGGAGGGAGATAGAGCCACTCGAAACTGCCCTCCGCCGCCTCAAGGGAAACAACGTCTGATCTTTCCTTGCGACTGCCTACGGATACAACGTCAGGAGGGCGTATAAGAACGCGTTGATTTCTTGGCTCGCCAACGTGACGAAGTCCCGCGGAACACTCGGAAGAGGATCACGGACCAGATTGTGTCCCGCCATGTTCCGAAGTCTTCCAGTCGTCTGAAAAGCGGTCTCGGGCTTGGTGTCCGTCGCGTCACTACACAGTTGAGTGACTGTGACGTCCGCGATGGACGAAGGGTTAAATCCGAACCGTGCTCTGAAGTCATTGTGCTGAAGCAGCGTACCTAACGTCGTCTTTGGATTCGTAGCTACGACCTGGGGAAACGCGAGCTTTAGAAGTGTTTCGAGCAGAAGACCACCCTTGAAGAGGTGTACGAACAGCGGCTGATACGAACCGAGGACGGGTGCACTTCGCAGGCTGACCTCCGCGACGTGGTCGTCGAACTCTAGTACAAACACGTAGAACGCGGCCGCGACCGCCGCGTTTCCGCCCTTCATCATCGGTTCAGCGAACCGCCGAATGAAGTCGTCACGCGAAAACTTGACGTGATACTGTTGCTCGAATCGCTGTAGCTCTTGCCCGATCCGATCCGATAGTGCCTCCACCGTCCGCTTTGCTGCGTGAGATGGGTTGAGTACCAAGAATTGAGGTCCTGGATTGTTGAACCACCCGCTCGGGTCTTTTCTTTTGTCCTCGGCTATCGCGGCGTCGAGAAAGTGGAGTGCCGCTTCAAACCTGCGAAGATCGAACGCTAGCCACGACAGGAAGTAAAGCGGTGTACCTTTGTGAATCACCCCAAACTTTTGCTCGTCTGCAGCGCGTAGCGCCGCCAACAGGTCCTTGTAGTGGTTAAATCGCTCGAAAGGACCGTCGAGACGAATGGTGTTGTTCCCGACACCGTACTTCTCAAAGAATCGATCTCCGTCTGGCGGTTTGTCGAAGTTGTTATTCCGAAACGTCTCAACAGCGAGATTCACAACATCAGCTGAGGTCATGGCCGAATTGTAGCTGAACTGACGGAACTCGAATCCGACCGAGAACCTAGGTCCCACCACGAGCGGGCGAGAAGGGCTCCACAGTCGAGAGAATGGAGGCGGTGATGCTGCATCGCAACGAGCAGAAAGCCATCCCGAATGACCTGTTAATACAGGAGTTGTCTTGGTGCGGATAAGAGGACTTGAACCTCCACTCCCTTGCGAGAACTAGAACCTGAATCTAGCGCGTCTGCCAATTCCGCCATATCCGCACATGTAGGTAGGCAACTCTATTCTCCGGGACGCGAGGCCAACCTGTCAAACTTTCACGTTCAAAACAGGCGGAAGTTTCCCTAAGATATACTCGTCGTTGGTTAGTAGCAGCGGTTACATGCCCACAAGGTCGGTCTTTGGCTGCCGCGATACGGGCAATGCCGCCCATCACGTCGTCCATATGCATCACGCAGATCTGCAAAGGGCCGACTTCCGAGCCGCGACGGTAATGGAGCGGGTTACCGCCGCTCTTTGGTCATGTGGACGGAGTCCTTTTCGTTCTCGTTGCAGATGAACTCCATCAACTGAAACCCGGGACGCCAGGATACCGTGTTGCTGGTGGTCCAGGGCTTTGAATACGCTCCCGGATCGTCGATGATGACTTCGTATTTGAGCGTGAGCGAATCGGTGCGGGTGTAGCGTTCGGTCAGATGCGCCTGCTTCGTCTGCGGATGGCCTGCCTGATCGAGCCACGCCCTTCCGTTGAAACCCACTACGTCGACGACCAGCGTGTCTCTCTCGTAGCGTCCGGCTGCGTCTCCCAGCCATGTGGGTTTCGCATCCTTTGGATGCTCCAAATCCGCGCGGAGGGGAACGCTTCGCGAAAGGTAGTTGTCACCCTCGAACAGAAATATGACTTGCTTGGGAGTCTGAACCATCTCGAAGGCATACGGATCGAACATGTAGCGTGGAACACCCACCGGGAGGCACTGCGCTTCGGGATCATCCTTGGAATTGCTGGTCACGCGCTGGTTGAATACCTCCAGCGCGGACGGAAGAAAAGGCACATCGACTTTCACGTCGGCGCTCTTCACGCCCTTCCACTTCGTCTCGGCGATGTTTCCGGAAAAGCCCGGAAACCACGCGCCATTACCGCCAAAGTCGGGTAGTCCGTTCGCGAGGCGCGGAGCCGGCCCCGCTTTGGCGCGCGAACCTTGCTTGGTCGCGCCAGCGCCCTGCGTCGCTCCAAGGTCGAAAGCACCCGGATCCGGAGCAGTCTGCTGACCTAGCAGCAGCGACGCCAGCAGGATCGTAACGCTAATCGCGAGTAACCGCATAGCACAAGCTATGATATCCCGGAATAGATTCGTCGTCCTGCCGGATCTCGAGTATCCGGCCACCCCCGCGCTGGATCAGTTCAACCACCGCTTCGCGATCCATGCCGTTCATGTACATCGGGCGCGGCCTGGACAAAAGAGCTTTCCAGCGACCCAGGCGCGAGCGCAGCGAGAGGGGTTTGCTCGGATACTGAAAGAGCAGCAGACCACCGGGCGCAAGCACACGCAGGAACTCGCTCATATAACGCCGCGCAAACCGGGGCCTCACATGCTGCAGCGTGATCCACGAGTAGATCATGTCGATCGAGCCGTTGGCGAACTCGCCGAGGCGGGTGTCGGAATTGCACACATACTCGACGCGCGCACCTTTGTGATTATGCTGGCGCGCGAGCTCGATCATCCTGGGTGAAATATCGACTCCGCAAACCTGGTCGAAATGTTCGGCGAGAGCCTGGGTCAGCCGTCCGATGCCGCATCCGAAGTCGAGCGCGGAGCGGCGTGCCGCCGGCTTTCCCCAGGCCGCGGCCTGCTCCATGAAGACGCCGACCTCATGAATTCCGGTGGCGAAGAACTCGTCCGGGTCCCAGCGGCCGCCCGCTTTGGCCGGATCCGTAAGGATCGCCCACATAGGATCGGTATGCGCCTGACGATCCCAGTACTGCTGCACCTCGCTGAGCTTCATTGCGGACGGCGATATGTCTGCTCCCCGGCCGTCACCGCGAGTTGCAGCCGGTTTTGCGGCGTGGGCAGAGGGCAGGTCGCATAATCTGTGAACATGCAAGGAGGATTCTCGGCCTTGTTGAAATCCATCTCGACGAAACCGTCTTTAGGGAAGGGTGTATATAGGAACCGGGACGCTCCATAAGTGGTTTTCCCGCTGGTTTGGTCACGAAACACAAACCACAGGTCGTCGTCTTCCTTCACCGCCTCCATCTTGTACTCACGGCCTGCGCGCGTGAATGTGACATATCCGGGCGAGTCGTCCTGCTCTTTCACGCCCACCTCCGTGTCAAAACTTACTTGGTGCGGTGATGAGGCGAACTTCGCTTTGATGTTCCAGGTCGGATCCACGGGATACCAGCGCAGCCCGGCGAACTTCTTGCGCGCCTCGCTGTCGTTATCTTTCACACGAACAGCAAGCCGGTTCTCGCGCTCGATCACGAAAAACTTCACGCGTCCGAGCGTCAGCCGGTCGTATTGCGGCGTGACGTCCGTCTTCAGGTCCATCTCTTTAAGTTGGACGCCCGGCGACGGCTTGAAATGGACTCTGCCTTTCGATAAGGTGATGGTCCCCACCATAGCAGGCGAGGGGGCCGGCAATGGTGCGTCCGTGTGCGGATCGGAGCCGACGGTATTCACGCCGGCGTGCAGCCAGTGAAGCCCGACCACGGTGAGCCATCCATCGTCCGCCTTTAGGTTGGCTTCATGCTCGGCACGCCAGTGGGCGATCTGCCGCTGATAGGCGGAATCCGCGGCGAAGAGACTGACGGCGGCAAATGCCAGGGCAGCTTTACGCATGGCTCCTATGCGCTATGTTAACAGGCATGAATGCGCATCGACGACGTGAGTTCCTTCTGATCGGTGCCGCGGCATTAGTCGCGCGCCGGCTGGGCGCCCAGCAGGTGTCTCGGGAGACGCTGATCGAAGACGTGGTGACCGCCAACCACATCCTGGCCGCGCAGGAGATCGTCGACGCGTTCGGCCATGTCAGCGTCCGTACAGCGCCCGGCGCGGGCCGCTACCTGATCTCGCGATCTCTGGCGCCGGCACAAGTGACGGCTGCGGATATCCTGGAGCTGGATCTTGACAGTAAACCGGTCGGGGCCGAGAAGCGGACCTCCTATCGCGAACGCTTCATCCACGGCGAGATTTACCGCGTCCGCCCCGATGTCATGTCGGTGGTGCATTGCCATGCGCCCGCGCTGATCCCATTCGGCATCACCAGAATTCCGCTGCGCCCGGTGTATCACAACAGTTCGTTTGTGGGCGAAGGCGTCCCGGTGTTCGAGATCCGCGAGGCGGGCGGCGATACCAACATGCTGGTGGAAACCCCCGATCTGGGCCGGGCTCTGGCGAAGACTCTGGGGAGCAAGCCGGCGGTATTGATGCGAGGCCACGGAGCTGTGATCGTCGGCAAGAGCATCATCGAGGCCGTGGCGCGCAGCGTGTATCTCGAAGTGAATGCCCGGGTCCAGGCACAAGTCCTGGCGATGGGCCAGCGAGTCACCTATCTTGACGAAGGCGAGGTCAAAAAGCGTTCCGAGGATCCCGATCCGTACGGCCGCGCGTGGGAGCTGTGGAAGCACGAGGCTCTTCTAAGCAATGGGCAGGGCGCTCGATAGCCCGACCTTGCTAATCTGAAGGCTTCTCATGGAAATCACCAGGATCATTGGCCGCGAAATTCTCGATTCGCGCGGCAATCCCACTGTTGAAAGTGACGTCTGGCTGGCCGATGGAAGCATGGGGCGCGCCGCGGTCCCCTCCGGCGCATCCACCGGAGAGCATGAGGCCGTCGAGCTGCGGGACGGCGACAAATCCCGCTATCTTGGCAAGGGCACGCATAACGCCGTCAAGAACATCGCACAGCATATCGCCCCAGCGCTGCTTGGCGCGGATGCGGAACGGCAGGCGCAGATCGATCGCCTGATGCTCTCGCTCGATGGCACGCCTAACAAAGCGCGGCTGGGCGCCAACGCGATTTTGGCTGTCTCCATGGCGGTGGCGCGCGCGTCGGCGATCTCGCAGCAAACGCCGCTCTACCGCTATCTGGGTGGAGTGAACGCCCGCCTGCTGCCGACGCCGATGATGAACATCCTGAACGGCGGGGCGCATGCCGACAACAGCGTGGATCCGCAGGAATTCATGATCGTTCCGTACGGAGCGGATCGGTTCTCGGAGGCCCTGCGCTGGGGCGCCGAAGTGTTCCACACGCTCAAGGGCGTGCTGAAGAAGCGCGGCTATTCAACCTCGGTCGGCGACGAAGGCGGCTTCGCTCCCAATCTTAAGTCCAACGAAGAGGCTTTGGAAGTAGTACTCGAGGCGATCCAATTGGCCGGTTATGTGCCTGGCGACCAGATTGGTATCGCGCTCGATCCGGCCGCCAGCGAGTTCTACGACAAAGAGAAGAACAAATACGTTTTCAAGAAATCCGACAAGAGCGAGCGTACCTCCCAGCAAATGGCCGAGTTCTATGCCAACTGGGTTCGCCAGTATCCGATCGTATCCATTGAAGACGGCATGGCCGAAGACGATTGGGACGGCTGGAAGCTGCTCACCGAACTGTTGGGCAAGAAGATTCAACTGGTCGGTGACGACCTGTTCGTGACCAACTCGGCACGCTTGCAAATGGGCATCGATCGCGGCGTGGCCAATTCGATCCTGGTCAAGGTGAACCAGATCGGCACGCTTACAGAAACTCTGGAGGCGATGAACATGGCTGCGGATGCGGGGTACGCCTCGGTCATCTCGCACCGCTCCGGCGAAACCGAAGATTCGTTTATCGCCGACCTGGCGGTGGCCACCAACGCAGGCCAAATCAAAACGGGCTCAGCCAGCCGCACGGACCGCATCGCAAAATACAACCAGCTTCTGCGCATCGAAGAGGACCTCGGATCATCCGCGCGCTATGCGGGGCGCAAGGCGTTCCGGCAATGATTGGCGGGAAGCCGCTGGTCTTAACGATTCTGGACGGCTGGGGCTTCTCAGCGGCGACCGAAGGCAACGCCATCGCGGCTGCGCGCAAGCCCAACTACGACGCGCTTCTGCGCGATTATCCGAACACCTTGGTCCACACCTCCGGGCCTTTTGTGGGTCTGCCGGATGGCCAGATGGGGAACAGCGAGGTGGGACACCTGAACATCGGCGCGGGCCGGATCATCTACATGGACGTCACGCGTCTGGACAAGATGATTTCCTCCGGCGACTTTTTCCGCGACCCGACGCTTCTCGCGGTGATGCATCACGCGCGTGGCCGCAGACTTCACTTCATGGGCCTGCTTAGCGATGGTGGCGTGCATTCCATGAACACGCACCTGTACGCGCTGCTCGAGATGGCCAAGCGCGAGGGTGTTGCCGACGTGGCGATTCACTGCTTCATGGATGGACGCGACACGGCGCCCGAAAGCGGCGTTGGATATCTGGAGGCGCTTCAGCGCGAGATCCGCCGCATCGGGGTGGGTCGCATCGCCACCGTGGTCGGACGCTATTACGCGATGGATCGTGACAAGCGATGGGACCGGATCGAGCGAGCCAAGGGCGCGATGGTTAGCGGCTTAGGTGAAAAGTCCACTGACCCGGTGGCTGCGGCCAAGCGCTCTTACGAGCACGGGGTCACGGACGAGTTCATTGAGCCCTTCACGATCGTGGACGCGCGCAACGAGCCTGTGGGGCTGATCCGCGAGGGCGATGCGTGTGTGTTCTTCAACTATCGCGCCGACCGGGGACGCGAGATGACTCAGGCTCTCGTCGAATGGGGGACTGGGCATGCCCAGCCCCTACACTTCACCACTATGACGCAGTACGATAAGGCGCTGCCGGTTCCGTTCGTGCTGGCGCGCGAGCATCCCAACAACATCCTGGCTAACGTCATGGCAGCCGAGCACTGGAAGAACCTGCGCGTGGCGGAGACCGAGAAATACGCGCACGTTACGTACTTCTTCAACGGCGGTAATGAGAAGCCCTATCCCGGCGAGGAGCGCGAGCTGGTTCCTTCTCCTAAGGTTGCGACGTACGATCTGAAACCTGAGATGAGCGCCGACGGGATCACGGAGGTCGTGATCAAAGCGATCGAGAGCAAGGCCTTCGACGTCATCGTGATGAACTTTGCCAACGCTGATATGGTCGGGCATTCCGGAAAGATGGAGCCGACCGTACGCGCGGTCGAGGTGGTGGACGGCTGTCTTGGCCGCATCTATTCAACACTTTTACGTGCTGGAGGACGATGGATTATCACGGCCGATCATGGCAATGCCGAGACCATGATCGATCCCGTCACCAAAGGTCCGCACACGTATCACACCACGAATCCGGTCCCGTTCATCGTAGTGGATGAGGAGAAGCGTCCGCTGCGTTCCGGCGGCGCGCTGCAGGATATCGCCCCGACGGTCCTGGGAATGCTGCAGGTGGCGCAGCCCAAGGAAATGACGGGCCGCGATCTGCGGGTCCGATAGCTATTTGAAAAGATCTACTGGAGTCAGTTCGAAGTCACATTCGGGTATCCGCAGCGTGGGACTTCGATCAGTTTTGCATCGCAGGTATACATGCGCTTGGAGTGAGGATCCACCAGCCACACGTGGGTGACACCCCACGCGCGGTATTCGGCGAGTTTATTCCGCACCTCGGCCATTCTGTCGTCAGGAGAAAGGATTTCAATCGCAACGAATGGCGGTGAGGCCGGTACGCGCTCCTGTGGCTCGTTTGGATAGAAGACTGAGACATCTGGTATTCGAAATAGCCCCGGACGAACTCGAACTCTCAGTTCTGGACACACGAAGACGGGGAATGTCTTTCGCAGGGCTCCTAACAACAAAATCAGCAGGCCCTGCGTTTTCGAATGTAGGTAATCAGGCAAGGAGCGCTCCACAAGCACGCCATCCCGATACTCTTTGTCAAGGTCCGGATAGGAGGCTCGCAGGTATTCCTCGACGGGAAGCGCTGCTTTCGTTCCCATATTCCAAGCTTACTCCTACTGTCGTTCGAGCTTTTGAATCACATCCAACACTACGGTTCCGACGATTTCCAGGCTCTGCGCGCTCAGCTTATCCATGGTGTCATCGTCGGTGTGCCAGGGCTCGTAATCGAAATCGATGAGATCGATCGCCGGGATGCCGGCCTTTAGGAAAGATATGTGGTCGTCCTCGGTCGAGCGGGTGTTCCTGGTGAAATACGCCGCGTAGCCGAGCTCCGAGGCGGTGCTCCACACCAGCCGGTTCAAGGCTGGATTCCCATTGGTCTCCTGATCGATATCCAGATGCTTATCGCCGATCATGTCGATGTTGATCAGCCCTTTGATCTTCGCGGCGGTGCCGTCCTTAGACCAGCGCTCGGCCAGATGCCGGCTCCCGTACAGGTTGTCGTCACCGGCCCATTCGGTCCGCACTGCTTCTTCGCCGTCCAGCCAGACCAGGTAGACATCGTCGGTCCGAGTCTGGCCGGTCAGCGCGCGGGCCAGTTCCAGCAGAAGTCCCGCGGACGATCCTCCATCGCTCGCGCCCACAAACTTCCGGCCTGGAAACAGCTTGGTATCGTAATGCCCCGTAATCACTTCCGCCCGTCCACTTTTGCCGGGAAACTTTGCAAGGATATTCTTCATCGTGATGGGACCTTTGGGGGTCTGCGCGGTGAACGCGTCTTCGCTGACCTGGCACTTGCAAGTCTTGAGCTGCGTCAGGATGTAGGCCTGCAGCTGGTGAATCGCCTCCGAGCCCGACGGCCGGGGACCGAAGGCGACCGCATGGCGGGTGAACTCGAGGGCCGAGGCGCCGGAAACTCCGGCCGCCGATGCGAGCGCCGGCAGTAGTGCGATCAGAAGGGCTTGCGCGCGGAACATATATATCCCAGTGTAAAAGACCTGTCCTTGTCGAGGGGGTCAAGCAGCGGCAGCACCAGCGCCGGGGGCGCGAAAAACACGGCGGCCACCAGCGCCATTGGTCCCGGAAAGAATTGCAGGGCGTTCAACAATCGCCGCGAGATCAGGCGGAAGATACCGCCTACGGGCTGGATCGAAATGTCGGTAAATCCGGCTTGCCGCAGCAGATGATCGAGAGCGAAACGAGTAAACCGTCCGTAATCGTGGGGTTGCTGGTGCTCCTCCCATTGCAGCGGCGCGACCAGCAGGAATCGGCCTCCTGGCGTCAGCACGCGGCCGAGTTCGCAGATCACGCGAGCCGGATGCAGCACGTGCTCCAGGGTGACGATGTTGATGGCCGCTTCAAAAGTCGCGTCGGGGAAGGGAAGCGTTTCCAGATTCCCAAGTACGTCGAGCTGCGAGTAATCCCAGGCATGATCGCCGATTCCCAGATCCAGTCCACAGTATCGCTGCGCGGCGAAATAATGTTTGTGCGCAGTCTCGCCGGCGCCGGCATCCAGAACGCGAACCCCGCGGGGCAGGGCGTTCGCGAAATTCGCCACAGCGTCCTCGATGGACGCCTCGAAGTGCATCACATAGCGCGCCAGAGCACCTGGCAGCAGAGATCGGAGATTATCGTAGATCACGATTTCTTACGTGCTTCGACCATAATGGTCGATCCGGCGCGGCATACTGCTTCGAGCAGCGTGAAGGGAGCCGACGCCGCCACCAGCGCGGTGTATATCAGATCTTTCCACAGCCGCTGGCGAGGCGTTTCGGCGATCCGGCGGACCCGCCGGGCCATGGGATCGAGATTGGGCGCGAGGCTGGTGGCCAGGCCCGCCGGATTATCGCGCAGCGAAAAGTGCTTGTGCCGCAGCACCTGGAATCCGCAGCTTTCAAGTAGCCGGTCCAAATCGGAGGCGCGGAAATCGGTAAGGTGGCGGGGGACATCGATACCGGCCCAGCGTTCGCCCAGCAGCAGGAACTGCCAGCAGGCGGCATTCGGGACCTGTACGATCAAGCGTCCCTCGGGGGCGAGCAGTTCATGCGCAGCACGCAGGTAATCGGCCGGATCGTAAAGATGCTCCAGGACATGAAACATGGTGACGGCGGCGCAACTGCCGGGCGCGAAGGGCGCCTGCGAAAGCGATCCGCGCACTGCCGGGACTCCCGCGCGCCACCAAGCCGCGTGGGCCGCGTCCATGGAAAAATCGAGGCCCGCTACGGGTCCGGTGCGATCCACCGCGCCGCGCTCCGCGAGCATTTGCAGGAACAAGCCGCCTCCGCAGCCGGCGTCGGCGATGATTCCCCGAGCCCCGGATTCGCGCAACGCTCTTTCCACGAAATGGACGTGATCGCGCACTACGAAGCGGCGATAGCGCTGCTCCATCCGGTCGACCGCGGCGGGTTCCGTCACATACCAGTAGTCGGCCGGATAATACTTCTGGAGCTCTTCAGGCGAGGGCTTGGGGTGCAAACGGATCAGGCGGCAGGACGCGCATTCGACCACCTGGAACACGCGATCGGTGGTACCGTACAGCCGATCCGTAGAGGCAAACAGCTCACGGATTTCGGTGTGCCCGCAGGCGGCGCAAACTTCCTCCGAAGCATGGTTCAATTCGCCGACTCGGACAATTCCCGCAGACTGATCCGGTTGGCCAGCAACAGACGGCGGATTTGCATCGCGTTCAATCTCCGCTTGGGGCGAAATGCCTGACGTTTGCGCAGCATGGCCGGGATCAGGGGAACCGCCTGGGCCATTCCTCGGAGCAAAGCCAGTGCCGCCGTGAACTTCCCGCCCATTCCCGGATAATGGCGCATCTCTCCCCGGCCGCGGACCGCTGCCCACATACCCGCCCCGATCCTCGCCAACAGGAAGGCGCCGTTCGCCCACAGAAGACTCCAAGGAAACAGTTTCATCGCCAGCAGAATGCGATTGCGTTCAATCAGCGTCAGCCGGCGGGCGGATCCCAGCCCCAGGGTGGCTCCCCGGTGATGCCGGACCACCGCGTCGGGGGCGTACAAGCACCGCCAACCCGCCCAACGGGCCCGCAGACCCAGTTCGGCGTCATCGGCGTACGCGAAAAAATCCTCGTCGAATCCGCCAATGTCCTCTAGCATCGCACGCCGGTACATGGCCGCGCAGCCATCCGGCCACAGCACCTCTTCTATGCGGTCGAACTGGCCGTGCTCGGTCTGGCCCGCTCCCCGGCCCCGGTTCTGCCCGTCGGGATAGATCAGGTGACCGCATTTGTCGATCCGCGTGGGATCTTCCCAGACCAGGATCTTCGAAGCCGCCATACCCACATCCATTTCACTGCGGATTACCCGCTCTAAGGCCTCGAGCCAGCCCGGTTCGGCTTCGGCATCGTTGTTGAGCAGAGCCACCAGTTCGGTGCCCATGGAAAAGATCCCCTGGTTGTTGGCGGCGCAGAAGCCCAAATTGCTGGCATTTGCAATTAAGCGCAGTGATACGGGAAAAGTCTTCGCCATTTCTTCGACCAAAGCGGGGGAGCCGTCTGTTGACCCATTGTCGACCACCACTACCTCGAAGTCAGCATGACTCTGGCGGGTTAGCGAATCCAGGCACGCTTGGAGGAGTTGCTTGCGATTCCAATTGACGACCACCACTCCCACACTGCATTTTTTCTGGGGCGAATTCACGGAATGATGTATTATAGTACTCCGGGCTAAAGTCCTGGTCCGTCAAGCCGAAAGTAAATAGTACATGAACTCCGTAGGAAGAATTCTCCGGAGCGCACGCGAGCGTCAAAGCCGCGCAGTCGCAGAGATCGCCGACGAACTCTGTCTTACGCAGCAGTACTTGCGGGCCATCGAAGAAGACGACGTCAAGAGCCTCCCCGGAGTTTTCTTCTACAAAAATTTTGTCAAGCAGTACGCCGCCATCGTGGGTGTGAAAGACTCCGAAATCCGGGCTGGAATCGAAGCCCTGGCTGCCGCCGTCGAGGAACCTGTCCTTCCGGGAGCGGCGGTTCAACACCCCCTGCGCCCGATGGACCCGATTGTCGCCGACTCGAACCGGCGCTACTTCGCCAACGCTAAGCTGGGACTTTCCGTGGCGGGACTAGCCGGGGTCCTGATAGCCTGCTCGGTCTTCTACGCCTGGTGGATCCGGCCGAAGGAGGTGGTTGCCGCCAACCCACGGCCGCTGCCTGTGGTGATCCAGACGGTTTCGCAAAATCCTCCGCCTGCCCAGCCGGTAATTGAAGTCACTCCGGCTGCCCAAACGCAAACCCAAACGCAAGCGGAAACGCAAATGGCGAACGCAGTTGATCCGGCGGCGGATGGAATCAATCAGGTGGTTCTGAATGTTGAAGCCACCGAAAAAACCTGGCTGTCGATCACCAGCGAAGGCAAGCGGGTTTTTGCCGGGTTCCTGGAGCCCAGCCAGACCAAGACGCTTACCGGCCTGGACGCCGCCCGCATGACCGTAGGTAATGCCGGTGGGATCGCAGTTCGACTGAATGGCAAACCCATCGGGCCGATCGGAAAAAGCGGTCAAGTCCGCGTAGTTCTCTTCACGCCGGGTAATTTCGAAGTCCTGCCGCTGGATCTTCCAGCAACACCCGCCGAAACTCTCTAAAACCGGCAAGCGACGCGGTGTCGCCCCTTTTCATCGCTCTACTGCGTCGCGAGTCGCTATCTTCCAGATTGACGTTCGCTATCAGGTAGGACAGAATCCGTTATCAAAACTAGTAGACACGCTACCACCTAGTGTGGTAGCGTGTCTACTACCATGTCAGGGAAGCTCGACTTACTGCAAGGAACCCTTGATCTCCTTATCCTGCGAACCCTTCAATGGGGACCACAGCACGGCCACGGTATCGGGCAGGCGATCCGGGCGCGGTCAGACGATTTGCTCCAGGTGGAACACGGCAGCCTGTATCCGGCCCTTCATCGCCTTCGGCGTGAGGGTTGGATCGAATCCGAGTGGGGCATTACCGACAATAATCAACGGGCTAAGTTCTATCGTCTAACTGCGGCTGGTAAGCAACAGTTGGCCGCTGAAGAATCCCGATGGAGGCTCTTTGTCAAGACGGTGGGCCGCGTACTTCGTTCGCAGGAGTAATGCATATGTGGAGACCTATCCTGTGGTGGAGGCGGCGCAAGCAGGAGCGCGAGGAGCTAGACGAGGAGTTAAGGGCGCATCTCGCAATCGAGGCGCGCGAACGGTCGGCTCAGGGAATTAGCCCGGAGGAAGCACGGTTCGCAGCCCGGCGCTTGTTCGGGAACCAGGCACGCATCGCGGAAGATACTCGCGACGTCTGGCGCATCGTATGGCTGGAACAACTGTGGCAGGATTTCCACTACGGCTTTCGCGCTCTGTTGCACACTCCCGGATTCACCGCCATCGCGCTGCTGACGCTCGCGATCGGCATTGGAGCCAACACCGCGATCTTCAGCGTTGTGAACAGCGTTCTAATTCGGCCTCTGCGTTATCCGGAGTCCGGGCGGCTGGTGGCGGTCTGGCAGGTGGCGCCGGGCGTACCCAACTTCACCGGAAACCTGAACTGCGCGCCCACGATGTACTTCACCTACCGTGAGCAGAACCGGACTTTCGAGAAGTTCGGCTTGTGGTCAACCGGCGGGGCGAGCGTTACTGGCGCGGGAGATCCCGAACAACTCCACGCCGTGTTTGTGACCTATGGTGTGCTGGACGCGCTGGGTGTGCAGCCCGCTGTCGGGCGCTCGTTTACCGAAGCCGACGATACACCCGGCACGGAAGAGACGGTGATCCTGAGCGACTGGTACTGGCAGAAGCGGTTCGGCGGCGACGCGTCCGTGGTGGGCAGCATGCTGCAAGTGGATTCGAGGCCGCGCCGCGTGATCGGCGTGATGCCTCAGGATTTCCAGTTTCCAGGCAACCTGCCGGAGCTGTTTATGCCCGAGCGCCTGGAGCGCAGCAAACTGTTCCTGGGCAACTTCAGTTACACGGGCCTGGCGCGGCTCAAGCCGGGTGTGACCCTCGAGCAGGCCAATGCGGATCTCGCCCGCATGATCCCGATCTGGGTGGACTCGTGGCCCTTCCCGCCGGGATTCAACAGAGCGTTCTATGCCAACGCTCGTATTGCGCCGAGAATCCGCGCGCTTAAGGAAGACGTAGTGGGCGACATCGGGCAAGTGCTGTGGGTCCTGATGGGAACCATCGGTCTGGTTCTGCTGATCGCCTGCGCCAACGTCGCAAATCTACTGCTGGTGCGGGCCGATGGGCGTCAGCACGAGCTCGCGATCCGAGCCGCGCTGGGCGCTGGTTGGGCCCGCATCGCGCGCCAGCTGCTGATCGAGAGCCTGGCCCTCGGAGTGCTCGGCGGCGCTCTCGGGCTGGGGCTCGCCTACGCGTCGCTGCGCGTATTTGTGGCTTCCGGGCCGGATACGCTGCCGCGGATGAGTGAAATTGGCATTGCTCCACTGGCGCTGGTGTTCGCGCTGGTGGTGTCGCTGGCGTCGGGGCTGCTGTTCGGCGTGATTCCGGTGCTCAAGTACGCGCGTCCTCGAATCGCGGCGGCGCTGGGTGGGGGCGGACGGACGCTGAGCCAGAGTCGCGAGAGGCATCGGGCGCGGCACACGCTGGTGGTGGTGCAGGTGGCTCTGGCGCTGGTGCTGTTGGTCGGCTCCGGGCTGATGATCCGAACGTTTCAGGCCATGCGAAACATCGCTCCGGGATTCACCAACCCTGGCAGCATCCAGTTGCTGCACGTTTCGATTCCGGAGGGACAGGTGAAGGAGCCGGATCGCGTGATGCGGATGCTGCAGGAGATGGCCGGCAAGTTGGCGGCGATCCCGGGGGTTGAAGCGGTGTCGTCCGGCAGCGCGGCTCCGCTCGAGGGATTCAACTCCAGCAACGTGGTGTACGCGCAGGACAAGGTATACACCTCGGGTGAGATCGCGCCCATCCGCAGCTTCCGCTTTGTCTCGCCGGGATATCTCAAGGTGCTCGGCACGCCGCTCATTGCCGGGCGCGACTATACCTGGACCGATCTCTACGACAAGCGCGACGTGGTGATGATCTCCGAAAACATGGCGCGTGAGATGTGGGGCGATCCGGCCGCGGCCTTAGGCAAGCGCATTCGCGAAGGCGTGAGCGAACCGTGGCGGGAAGTAGTGGGCGTGGCCGGCGACGTCCACGCGGACGGCGTCGATCGGGAAGCGCCCAAGATCGTCTACTGGCCGGCGCTCATGAACAACTTCCGAGGCAACCAGGTTCAGGTTACCCACGGCGGCGTGTTCCTGGTGCGCACCCGCCGCGCGGGCACGGAGAGTTTCCTCAAAGAGGCCCGCGAGGCGATCTGGTCGGTCAACGCCAATCTTCCGGTGTTCAACGTGCAGACTGTGGAGGATCTCAACCGGCAGTCCATGGCGCGGACATCCTTCACGCTGGTGATGCTCGCGATCGCAGGCGGGATGGCGCTGCTGCTGGGCATTGTCGGAATCTACGGCGTAATCTCCTACGCGGTGACGCAGCGGAGGCGCGAGATCGGGATTCGCATGGCGCTCGGCGCGCGCCCCGGCGAGTTGCAACGCATGATCGTGCGCCACGGATTGATTCTGGCGGGTGTGGGCGTCGCCATCGGCGCGGGCGCGGCCGTTGGGCTTTCGCGTCTGATGAAATCGCTGCTGTTTAACGTGAGCCCGCTAGATCCGGTGACCTATGCCGCCGTAGCCGTGGTCCTGGTGACGTCGGCAGCGCTCGCCAGCTACCTGCCTGCGCGTCGCGCCGCGGCCGTGGATCCGCTGGACGCGCTGCGGGCCGAGTAGCGCCCCGCAAGTTGTTGCGTATTACGCCGCCTAACTGCCCGGCCGCACGGCCGCGATCTTGCTTGCCCGCAAGCGGGTCGCCTGTCACCGTCTTTCCATAACCGTTACCGGCTGTTCCACACGGAAGCTGATCTTCGTCTCCGCGGGTAGCACTGCCGGCTTCCCGCGCGTCGCCGCGACCACGCCACCCCCCGCTGCTCCACCGGATGCCGCGCCAATGGCCGCGCCTGCACCGCCTCCCGCAATCGCTCCGATAGCAGCTCCGATCGCCGCGCCGATCCCGACCTTCTTCGTATCCTCGGCCTTTGAGGACGGCCCTTCTTTCTCGAAGCGCGCGGTCCGAAGCTCGACCTTCTGGCCGTCGGAGAGCATCACGCTGGTTAGTTCCAGCGTCAGATGCGCGAGGCCTTTGACGCGTCCAGCTTCGACCAGGTCGACGACTCTCCCGTTGGCGCGGGCTCCTTTCTCGGCGATCACCAGCCCGTCGATCACCAACGGCTCGTCGAGCGTGGCCATGAAGGAGTCGCCCTGCCTGCTGCGTTCGGTCGATATCGTTTCGCCCAGGCGGACGGCGATCAACGTTCCACTGGCGATGGTGACCGATCGCGGCTGTGGAGGCTCGGGTTTTGTCTCCGCAGGCGGCGGAGGCGTTTCGGGAGCGGCGACCGGAGCGGGAGGTGGCGGCGGCGGTTCTGGTACGGCGGGTGGAGCATCTACCTTGGCCTGCTCGACTGGAGCTGGGGCGACTTCGGGCGACCTCGGTTTGGCGACTTTCTTCGCCACTACTTTTTTCTTAGCTGGTGCTGGCGTTTCGACCAGCGCGGGAGGACTTGGCACGACTGCCGGAGCAGTAGTGACGGTCGCTACCGGGGCCGGAGCCTCGACCTTCGCGTTCCGGTAGGACTGGACGTAAAACACACCCGTGGCCGCCAGTAGCCCGCCCAGGAATCCCAACAGAACTTTGGTGTTCACGCCTCAGTCCTCCCTCTATTGTTAAACGCACCCGCTCGTACAACCGTTTCAAGACGCTAAAATAGAGCAAGAATGTTCCCGTCAGGATTCCAGATCGGAGGCAGCCAGATTCAGCCGGCGACCGTGCTCGCGCCCATGGTCGGCGTGACCGACACGGTATTCCGGCGCTTGATCCGCTCCCAGGGCGGGTGCGGCCTGATTATGACCGAGTTCACCAGCTCGCACGGCGTGGTGGCAACCTCTAAGTCCGCCAGGCCCACTCGGGCGTTTCGCTATCTCTACTTCGATCCCGACGAGCATCCCATCTCCGCGCAGCTGTTCGGATCTGATCCAGAGGTAATGGCCGACGCCGCGCGCTATTGCCAGGATCTGGGCTTCGACCACGTCGACATCAACTTCGGCTGTCCGGTGAAGAAAGTAGTGCGGTGCAACGGCGGATCCGGGCTGCTGCGCGATCTGCCCTTGGTCGAAAGACTTTTGCGTTCGGTGAAGTCGGCCATCTCGATCCCGCTGACCATGAAGTTCCGCGCCGGGTGGAATGATAAGGAACTGGTCAATGTCCAGATGGCCAAACTTGCCGAAGACTGCGGCCTGGCGGCCATCGCGCTGCATCCGCGGACGCGCGAACAGGGCTATAGCGGCCATGCCGATTGGACCCGCATTGCCGAGGTGAAGGCCGCGGTGAAGATCCCGGTGATTGGCAATGGCGATATTCTCACCCCTCAGGATGCCGTACGCATGGTGGAAGAAACCGGGTGCGACGCGGTGATGATCGGCCGCGCGGCGTCATCGAACCCCTGGATCTTCCGCCAGATTTCGGATTACCTGGAGACGGGCAGCTACGAAACACCGTCGGAAACCGCCCGTTACGAGATCATGCGGCGCTATTACTCCATGCTCCTCGATCATCAGTCGCCGGATGCGGTGGGGAAGATGAAGCAGTTCGCGACGTATTTTACGCACGGCGTCCGCAACGGCTCCAAGCTCCGCGCCGACATCTATCATCTGCACGACGCACCCGGAATCCTGGACATGGTGGACGCCTTCTTCGAACGCGAACTGACGACCCTGGCTTGAAACACGTTCAACTCATCACAGATGGGGCTTGCCTCGGCAATCCCGGCCCGGGCGGATGGGCCTGCCTGCTGCGCTATAACCACCACAAACGAGAGCTGGTGGGATCCGAGCCGCACACCACCAATAACCGCATGGAGCTCACGGCCGTCATTGAGGGTCTGAAATCCCTGCGCGAGGCCTGTGCCGCGGAAGTGGTCACCGATTCCCAATACGTCAAGAACGGGATCACCCAGTGGATTCACGGCTGGAAGCGCAATGGCTGGAGGACCAGCGCGAAGAAACCGGTCCTGAACCAGGACCTTTGGGAAGCGCTGGACGAGCAGGTCGCGCGGCACCAGGTGCATTGGACCTGGACCAAAGGGCACGCCGACCACGAGGACAACAATAGAGCTGATGAGCTTGCCACCCAGGCTGCACGCGAGCAGTTGTAGACTTTCGCTCACAGCTGTGCGGCACGGAGGCAGCAGGCTGCCCGGCAAATCATCAGTTTAGCGATGGCAGATCGCGTGCCAGTAGGATCGGCATGCGTACTTTAGGTTCATGCGCGTTCGCCCTTTTGCTGGGGTTTCTGCTGGGCGCCGCGGCGCACCGCACTTCGCACAAGTATCCGGCAGTCATCCGATTCGAGCCTGCCTCGCAAAAAATCCGGCCGCACCTGCCATCGAAGTTCATTTACTCCGGTTGGTTAGCGTAGCTACGGCCGATTTCGGACAGGTTAAAGTGAAAAGGAGATGCTTCTTAAGACAGTTCTCTGCGTTTTTGTCGCCGCTGGATTTGCCTTCGCGCAACCTTTTGGCGCCGGATTGAAAATCGGGGTCCCGGCCACCGATGCGTTCAAGGTTTTCCCTGTGCCCTCCGCATCCATTTTCACCGGCGAATCGCCGCGTTACACGGTTGGTCCGTATGTCGAGCTTCGGTTGCCCGCGAATATGGCGGTTGAGGTGGATGCACTCTATCGCAGCTATGATTTCCGGACCGCCGGCGTGGGCGCCTCCGGCAGCTCGTGGGAATTCCCAGTCCTGATCAAACACCGTTTTTTCGCCGGTCCGGTGCGGCCCTACTTCGACGCGGGATTGAGTTTCAGCCGGCTATCGGATATCAAGCTCTCTTCGCTTAACCACCGGTCGAATTATGGAGTCGTGGTGGGCGGAGGCCTGGAATTCAACCTGTTCCTGATCAAGGTGTCGCCCGAGCTGCGCTACACCGGGTGGGCATTCCGCAATTTCGATGGGACGCAGGTGCAGTCCAAGCGCAACCAGATTGCGGTACTGGTGGGATTTGGATTTTAAGCCGCAAATGAACGCGAATAAATGCCCTTAAGGCGTGGTCAGCGGCCGCGCAGCAGGCGCATCGCTTCGGCCAGAGCAGCAGCTTCGCGAGCCTGGCCGCCCCGGTTCTCCTCTTGAACCTTATCGCCCTCGCCCGGTGCGAGAAAGAGATTCGCTTCCAGGCCGTGCTGGCGGGTATAGAGATCCCAGTAGCGCCCTTGTTGCGCGTACAGCGATTCGTGCGTCCCATGCTCGACGATTCGTCCGGCCTCGACCACCAGAATCTGATCGGCGCGGCGAATGGTGGACAGCCGGTGGGCGATCACGAACGTGGTCCGGCCCTGCATCAGGTACTTCAGGCCTTCCTGGATTAGCGCCTCGGATTCCGAGTCGAGGCTGGATGTGGCCTCGTCCAGAATCAGAATGCGCGGGTCGGCCAGGATCGCGCGAGCAATCGATACGCGCTGGCGCTGGCCGCCGGATAGCTTAACGCCGCGCTCGCCGACCACCGTGTCGTATTGTTTCTCGAATTTCTCGGCGAACTCGTCCACGCGCGCGATGCGGCAGGCTTCCAGGATCTGCTCCCTGGTCGCGCCCGGACGCGCGAACGCGATGTTCTCTTCGATGCTTCCATCGAACAGAAAGGTGTCCTGGAGCACTACACCCAACTGGGTCCGATAGCTGTCCAGGCGCACGGTGGAGAGGTCCAAGCCATCCACGGTGACCGTTCCGGATGTGGGCGTGTGAAACGCTGCCACCAGGCTGATGATGGTCGATTTTCCGGATCCGGAGGAGCCCACCAGGGCGGTCACTTTGCCTGGCTCGGCATGGAAGCTCACATCGAACAGCACCGGCTTGCCAACCTCATAAGAAAAGTTGACGTCCTTGAATTCAACCGTTCCCTCGATGGGGCCGATGGTTACGGTCCGCCCCGGGTCGCGATCTTCGGGCCGCTCGTTCAGCACTTCCCTCGTGCGGTCGAGTCCGGCGAACGCCTCCGTCAACTGCGTTCCGATTCCCACGGCCTGAAATACCGGCGCAATCAGGAACGCCAGGAACGTCGTGAACATCACAAAATCTCCCAAGGAGATGTGGTTGGCGGCGATCTGGCGAGCGCCCACCCACATAATCGAAGCACTGACGATTCCCATCAGCACCGTGGAGGAGAGGCCCATCACCGACATCATGGTGAGGGACTTGAATACGTTGTCGAGCAGCCTCTGCACGCCGTGACCGAAGACTTCCGATTCGCGCTCTTCCGCGTGATAGCCTTTGACCACACGTACGCCGCCCAGCGACTCGGTTAGCCGGCCGGTTACTTCCGCCGTAATCTTCCCGCGTTCCCGGAATACCGGCCTAATCTGGGTGAACGCTTTGCTGAGAGCGAAAGCGAAAGTGCCCACGGCTAAGGCCGTGACGATGGTCATGGCGGGACTAATGGTCAGCAAGACGACTAACGAGATCACGGCGGTCATCAGGCCGCCGACGAAGTCCACCAGTCCGGTGCCGATTAAATTGCGGACGCCTTCCACATCGTTCATGATGCGGGAGACCAGTACGCCGCTTTTGTTGCTGTCGTAATAGGCGACTGGCAGCAATCCGATGTGCCGCTGGACTTTCTGGCGAAGCTCGGCGATCAGACGCTGGCCGGCTTTGGAGAGAATCTGCGTGAGCGAATATGAGGTTATGCCCTGAAGCAGCGTCGCGCCCAGAATACCCAGCACCAGCGGAGTCAGCAAATCCATGCGGTGCTTGCCGATAACGGTATCGATCAGCGTCCTGGTGGAGAGCGGGAGCACCAGGCCGCACAGCCGGTTCACGATCATCAGTAGGAAGCCGACTGCCAGAATCTTGCGGCGCGGCAGCACCAGTTCGCGAAGCTGCGGCCACACGTCGCGCAGGCTGGGCTGGCGCTTTTTGCCGCCTGGACCCGTGGCTGCGCTGCCAGGCTCACCCGACCGGCGCGTCGGCCGGTCGCCATGTCCCATCCCCGGCATACCCATTCCTCTTGCAGCCATTCATTTCAGTGTAGCCTGCGATAGATGGCTACCTTATTCGCAGGAACCTCGGGATTCGCCTATCCCACCTGGAAGCCGGACTTTTATCCCCCTAAACTTCCGGCCAAGGACTTCCTTAAGCACTACGCAACCCGGCTGAATGCCGTTGAGATCAACTACACGTTTCGTCAGCTCCCGAAGGCAACCACACTGGAAAATTGGATAAACGCCACGCCCGAAGGATTCACTTTTGTTTGCAAGGCCCACCAGCGGATCACGCACATCCTGCGCTTGCGGGAATCCGAGTTTACGGACGTTTTCTTCAGGGCCATCGATCCATTACGGACGTCGCGCCGATTGGGTCCCGTACTCTTTCAGCTGGCGCCGAACCTCAAGGCCGACCTGGTTACGCTGACGGCTTTCGTCGAAAAGCTGCCCAAGGATATCCGCTGCGCCTTCGAGTTCCGCAACAAATCATGGTTAGTCGACGAGGTGTACCGGCTGTTTGAAAAGCACGGAATCGGGCTGTGCTTAGCCGAATCGGACAAATTCGAGGTTCCTGAGGTGGTCACCGCGCCGTTCGTTTACGTGCGGCTGCGGAAAGAAGATTACTCGCCGGCAGAGCGCGCCGAGGTCGCTGAGCGCGTCCGCGGGATGCTGGCGGGAGGCCGCGACGTGTATGTGTTTTTCAAGCACGAAGATACTCCGGCGGGAGCGGTGTATGCGGAGGAGTTGTTGAAGGCTGCTGTCTAGCGTCCTAGCCTCTCGCGCGCTTACGAGCCGGACGAGTCTCTTCGACCGCAGGCTCTGAAGTCTTAGCGGAGGCCGCGGGCTTTTTGGCGGCGGCCAGGCTCGCCTTCAGCGCTTCCATGATATCGACGACCTTCGATTCCTTCGGCTCCGGCGTCGCCACCACTTCTTCACCTTGTTTCTTCGCCTCGATCATCTTCAGCAGATTGTCGCGGTAGTCATCCTTGTATTTCTCAGGCTCGAATTCTGCCGCCAGCGCCTCGATCAGGCTAGTCGCGAGCGCCAGCTCTTTCTCTTTCACCAGGCTCAAATCGGTGCGGAACTCGTCGACCTTGCGGATCTCGTGGCTGTAGTACATGGTGTGCATCAGCACACCGTTTTGCCCGGGGCGCAGGATCACCACGTGCTCGCGATTGTGCATCGCAATCTTAGCCACGCCCACGTAGCCGGTATTTTTCAAGGCTTCGAATAGCAGAGCGTATGGTTTCTCGCCCGCTTCGTCCGGCGCCATGTAGTAGGAGGTTTCGAGGAAAATCGGGTCTACCTGGTCGGACTTGACGAACTCCTGGATCTCCATGACCTTGGCCGTCGCGGGCGCCACCTTCTTGATCTCTTCGTCCTCGATCACGACGTAGCGGTCTTTTTCGTACTCATAGCCCTTGACGATCTCGCTGCGCGGGATCGGCTTGTCCTCGGCGGCGCAGTAGATCATCTGCTTGATCCGCGAGCCGTCGGTCTTGTGGAGCTGGTTGAAGCTGATGCTTTCGCCACGGGCGGCGCTGTACAATCTGACTGGGAACGAAACGAGCCCGAAGGTGAGATGCCCTTTCCAAACGGTAGAAGCCATACCTGATAGATACCTCGCCTGAAAGATTTGTTTTCTACTATACCGCAAACATTCTAGGCCAGTTTTGTAAACGTTTTGTCACTCAAAAAATACAGCGAAAAGCGCCGTTTCGACCGGACCCCCGAGCCTGCTGCAACCGAGCATCCAAAGTCCGCGGGGCCGCTCCAGTATTGCGTCCAACGGCATCACGCGACCCATTTGCACTATGATTTGCGTCTGGAAGTAGGGGGAGCCCTCAAATCCTGGGCGGTGCCCAAGGGCCCGACGCTCGATCCGGCCGAAAAACGGCTGGCGATGATGGTGGAGGATCATCCCATCGAGTACGGAAGCTTCGAGGGCATCATTCCCAAGGGGAACTACGGCGCCGGAAGCGTGATGCTGTGGGATCGGGGCACGTATGAGATCCTGGGCGACGTTTCGGCGGAAGAGCAACTTGCGCGCGGCGACTTCAAGTTCCGCTTGCATGGCGAAAAGATCACGGGGGAATTCGCAATTGTACGCATGAAGCGCGGCAAGGGAAACGAGTGGTTGCTGCTCAAGAAGAAGGATGCCGCGGCGCAGCCTGGATGGATTACGGAGGATCATGCCGTCAGCGTTTTGACCGGCCGTACCCAGGAAGAGATCGCTCAGGGGCTGGAAGCGACGCAGCGGAAGAAGACTGTGGAGTCGCTGCCTGAGATCGGCGCGCCGATGCTGGCGCAGATCGGCACCAACATCCCTCCGAGCGATGCCAAGTGGATTTACGAGGTGAAGTGGGACGGCGTGCGCGCCCTCTGCTACATCCAGAACGGGCACGTTCGGATGGTTTCACGGAACGGGAACGTGATCGACCGGCAGTATCCCGAGCTGTCGATCCTGCCGCATCACATCAAGGCGCAGACGGCGATTGTGGATGGGGAAATCGCGGCTTTGAACGAACGGGGCGTGCCCAGTTTCGAGCTGCTGCAGCGCCGCATCAACGTCTCTGACGCAAGCTCCGTGGCCACGCTGGCTCGACATCATCCAGTGGTGTTCTACGCCTTCGACCTTCTTTATTTGGACGGTCGCGATCTGCGCGGGCTCGCGCTTATCGAGCGTAAACGGTTGCTGAAAGAAGCCCTGAGGCCTAACGACGTGGTCCGCTATTCGGAACATTTCACCGATGGGCAAGCGCTCTTTGAGGCCGCGAAACAACAGGGCGTCGAAGGGATTGTCGGAAAGAAGGTTTCGAGCTTCTATGAATCGCGGCGCTCCGGTGACTGGGTGAAATATAAGGTCCACTCGTCGGATTCGTTCCTATTGTGCGGATTCACGGAGGGAGCGCGCGATCACTTCGGCGCTCTGGTGTTAGGGACGCAAGACGGCGGCAAGCTGAAGTGGGCCGGCAACGTGGGCACGGGGTTCGATCGCAAGACCATGAAGGCGATTTATGAAAAGCTAGTGCCGCTGGCTATCGACAAATGTCCTTTGGAGCCCGACAAGAACCTGCCCAGGAAAGATGTCACCTGGGTGCGGCCCGAGCTGGTCTGCGAAGTAGAATTCGCGAATTGGACCGAGGACGGGCGCCTGCGCGCTCCGGTGTGGAAGGGATTCCGGACGGATGTCGATCCCAATGATGTAGAGCGAGCTGAGGTCGTGCGGAACGGCGATGATCCGCCGGCGGAGCGCACAACCTTGCTCGATACGTCCCTGGCTGAAGCCAACTTGACCATCGACGGACATCGGCTGAAATTCACTAATCTCAACAAGGTGTTCTATCCCAAGGACGGTTATCGCAAACGGGATCTTCTGAACTATTACGACGCAGTGGCGCCGCTGATCATTCCTCACCTGAAAGACCGCCCGCTTTCCTTGAAGCGCTATCCGAACGGCATCGATGAGCCATTCTTCTTTCAGAAAGAGGTTGCTGCCAGTTTTCCTAAATGGTTACGCACGGGTATGGCCGACGGCATTCGTTCGGTGATCGGCGACAAGCGCGCCACGTTGCTGTTCTTGGTGAACCTGGGCTGCATCGATCACAATCCATGGATGAGCCGGATGGATTCGCTGGAGCATCCGGATTATCTGCTGATCGATCTGGACCCGCAGCAGTGCAGTTACGAGAAGATCGTGGAGGCCGCGCTGGTCGTCCGGAAACAACTTGATCGCGCCGAGCTGGAGAGCTTTCCTAAGACCACCGGCGGCGACGGGATGCACATCTTTGTACCGTTGGTTCCGCGCTACACCTACGACCAAGTCCGGTCGCTCGCCGAGGCGCTGGCGACCATGGTGGCGCACGAGCGTCCGGATCTATTCACTACTCCGCGCGCGGTGGCCAAGCGCGAAAAGGGGAAAGTGTACTTCGACTGGATGCAGATCGGCGAAGGCAAGACCATCTCGGCTCCATACGCCGTGCGTGCCTATGCCGGTGCTCCCGTGTCGACGCCGCTCGCCTGGCGTGAGGTTACGCCCAGGCTCACGCCGGAACAATTCCACCTGGGCAATGCGCTGGCGCGTTTCGATCGGGTCGGAGATTTGTTCGAAGGCGTTTTGAAACGTCCGCAGAGCATGGAGGATGCCGTGGAGAAACTGGCTGCCGCTAAGCGGCGATAATCGTTGCATGTGGAATGATATGTTTGCCCTGATGCTGCCCATTGCAGAGAAGGTCCTCCGCCCGGTGATCGTCTACCTGGCACTGGTAGTCCTGTTGCGGATTTTCGGGAAACGCGAGCTGGCCCAGCTCAATCCGTTCGACCTGGTGGTGCTGCTATCGCTATCGAACACGGTACAAAACGCCATCATCGGAAGCGACAACTCAGTCAGCGGCGGCCTGATCGGAGCGTTCACTCTGCTGGCCGCGAATTATCTGGTAGTCCGGTTCCTGTTCAAACACCGCCGGCTGGACCAACTGGTGGAAGGGAAATCGACCACGCTGATTGAGCGGGGCAAGGTGTTGCCGAAGAACCTTGCGAAGGAGCTCCTGTCGCATTCCGAGCTTTTGACAGTGCTGCATCGGCAGGGATTTGATGACGTGGATGAAGTGGACCAATGCGTCCTGGAGCCTAGCGGGACGTTCGCTGTCAAGCGGAAGGTACCGGCGCAGGAGGATGTTCAGTATGCAGAGCTGATCCGGCGTCTGGAACACATCGACATGCGCCTGACGGCGCTCGCTGGCGAGAAGAGCGCCTGACCTCGGCCATCCACGCTGAACGCTCGGTTACAGTTCTTTGTGGAAAGTCGCAAGGACTTCGAAATCCTCGACCTCCGATACGGCGGGAAGGACAAGCTGCAGCCTAGAGCGCTGGCCGAACAAAAAAGTGGCTAAATACAGATTAAGATAGTGAACGGAGGAATGGCCGAGTGGTTGAAGGCGGCGGTCTTGAAAACCGTTGAACTCGAAAGGGTTCCGGGGGTTCGAATCCCTCTTCCTCCGCCATCATAACTTATTGTGATGGCCTGACTTAATGCACGGCGCTTGCGCACACTTTCTGGCATGCGCGACATTTTCGTGCGGCACCGAGTCGACTGTCGCAATGCTTTGCCGAAAGCGCAATAATCCTAAGCGACTGCCGTCGCGATTGATTTTGGATGCGGCTGCCGCATCTATGCAAGGCCTTTTGTCCGGCACCCGGACCGAAAACGTCGCCCCATTTGAGTTCAAGGGCTCACTGGCGAAACTCGGCGTGCGAGAGAAGCTCGCCGCCGAAGAGCCGATCGATCGGCGGACCGTTCAATTCCTCTCCGGACAGAATGGGAAGCTCGATCACGCTCAAGACCGTGGAGCAAGCGATCGAGGATTACCTCGCTGAAAAGCGCGGAACGCTCGATGCGCAGACGGAAAGTACGAAGCTGACGATCCAAAAGATCGCCGGCATTCTCAAACCGCTCGCCCCGCTTCTCCGTAACCACGGAATTATCCACTTGAAAAGACGGGAAGACTGAGCATCTCTCCGTTTTTTAGGAGACTTGGCAGGGCCGCCTCCGCAAGAACCTCGAGAGCAATGGCAAACTCGTCACCGTGATCCTTCACCGGAACCAGCATTGAGAGAGTACCAGCCGTGTGACCGGGGGTGATGTAGATTGTGATGGTTGTATCTCCGAGAGGCAGCTTTTGTCCATCCGTGGCATCCGTCGCCAGAAGCGGGCATGCTCGTTTTATACAGGAGCGGCCTGCAGCAGTAGCCGCGAATACGATCGCGCCGGCAGTTGAAGCACCATGAGTTCACCTGCGCGCGGCGGTTCAAGCGCGGCGGGCTTCACTTTGTCGGGCTCGGTAAACGTGTTGACGGCTTTCAGATCCGTGCCTGTGAGCGTGTCGAATCGCAAGCTGCGGGTAGGTGCATTGTCGCGGAATACGAGTAGGGCTTCGCGCCGCTGCGTCAGGTCGCGATTCAGTAGCAACACGCAATACTGACCCGTGGCTCTGTCAAAGGTAACCGCGCTGTCAATGGCCGGAATGCCTTCGATGGCGGCAGATTCCACAAAGGCATCCAGGGCTTGCCCACGTGCGCTCTCCAGAGCCCATGCGTAGGGATAGTAGATGCTTTGACGCAAAAGGCCGTTCGCGTTGGTCACAATGGGCGCGATCACGTTGACCAATTGCGCCAGGCACGCCACGCGGACCTTGTCTGAGCGCCTCAGCAGCGCGTTCACCAAGCCTCCCACCAGCAACGCGTCTTCCAAGTTATACTCTTCCTCCAGCAGGTGCGGCGCCTGTTGACGCTGGCCGTTGCCGTCGCGGCGGCGATACCAGACATTCCATTCGTCGAACGAGAGCCACAGGCGCTTGCTTGAGCCCGTGCGCTTGCGGACGTATTCGCAAACGGCGGCAATCTGATCGATCTGCTCTTCCATCGCCAGGTTCATCGCCAGGTACTTCAGGGAATTGCCGCCGGTTTCACCGGTCGCGTCGTTGCCGTAGTAGCGATGCAGGCTAATGCCATCCACCTGCGAATAGCACTCTTCGAGAACTTCGCGATCCCATTCGAGGAATGTCGATTGGCCGGGTCCCGATGACCCGCAGGCGATCAGTTGCACGCTGGGGTCAACGGCTCGCATTTGCCGCGCGGCATCCACGGCCTTACGGCCATATTCGCGGGCCGGCATGTGGCCGATCTGCCAGGTGCCGTCCATTTCGTTGCCCAGGCACCACGTTTTGATCGCGTGGGGCTGTGCGTAGCCATGTTCGCGGCGCAGGTCGCTCCACTTGGTGCCGCCTGCTACGTTGCAATATTCCACCAGTGCAGCCGACATCTCGGGCGCCGCGGTACCGAAATTGGTGCCGATCAGCGGCTCGGCGCCCACGCTTTTAGCCCAGGTTACGAATTCATTGGTGCCAATCTGGTTCGTCTCGATGGAGTTCCAGGCCCGGTCGAGCACGGTGGGCCGTTTATCGCGCGGGCCCACACCATCCAGCCAGTTATATCCGGAAACGAAGTTGCCTCCCGGATATCGAATGATCGGCACGCCCATGCCGCGCACTTCCGCGGCAACGTCTTTGCGGAAGCCGGATGCATCGGCCAGAGCCGACCCGGGATCATAGATGCCGCCGTAAATCGCGCGGCCCAGGTGTTCCAAGAAACTGCCCCAAATGCGCCGGTCAAGGGTGGCCCGCACGCGCAGTGGATCGATCACAACGCGGTTGACTGCGGCCTGCGCGCGTAATAAGGTGGGCGCCGCAAACATCAGCGGGACAAAGCTCCGTCGAGTCAGCATGATGAACCCTCCCTTTACGTAGAAGAGATATTGGAAGCGAGCTGTTGGTATTCAGTCTCATCCGCGCGTCCCAGGACCGCGCGGGCGGGGTCGAAAAACTGGTTTAGCAGCGTTCCCACAAACAGCAACGCGGCAAAACCTGTAGCGAGCATGAAGCCATAGATGGGACCGCCCATGGCGTCGCTGATGGCCCCGATTGCCAGCGGAGCCAGCACGGCCGACACACATGTATAGAAGAGAATCACACCTGCGGCAGCGCCGTGTTCCGACTTCGGCACGCAACTGATGCCCTTGGAATTCACGGTCGGGTAGATGACGGACATGAACAATCCCGACAAGGGAAGAGCGTAGACGGCCCAGTGCACGCCACCCGTTATGCTCAACGCGAAACACGCCAGGATTGCACCGCTGCAGATAGTCAAGAATGGTTTCCATGCAAGCTTCGTCAGCAGCCAGGCTCCCAAAAATCGCCCGCCGGCGCGCAGCAGGAAGAAAATGGAAATGCTGTAAACCGCAATCCACTCGCCCGTTCCATGGTATCCCTCGAACAAGCTCGGCATCCACACGTAGATCGCGGTTTCGACGGCGACATAGAGAAATGCTCCCAGTGAAAACAACAGAACGAAACGGTTCTTCGACACCGTCTTGACCGCCTGCAGATTCGTGTCTTCCGCTGCGGTGGCCCTGGTGGGGTATTGCACGCGCAGCGCTGTCAGAATCAGCAGGACGCACATACTGCCGGCGATCACATACAACCACTGCCAGGGAACATTGCGATTCAGGAGCCGGGCCAAAATCGCGGGTCCAATGATGGAGCCAACGCTGAAGAATCCTTCCACGTAATTCATGATCGATGTATGTTCGGCGGTGGAGTGGGAGATGTCGCCGATGAGCGCCAGCGCACCAGTCTTGAAGATTCCGATGGCGATGCCGGACAGGGCCATCAGGGCGCTGAAGAATAGGAACGACCTTCCCCCCAGGAACAGGTACGACGATGCGGCGAAGAGCATCAACCCGGCCACGATGGTCGTTTTGCGCCCGTATCGGTCCGCCAGATGTCCGAGGAAGAATCCTGCCATTGCGATGCCGCCCATCGTGGCGTATTGAAACGTCCCCGCGGCCGTCAGGCTTAATCGGAACGTCTTCACGATCTGAGGGATGATCAGACCGACCGAGTCGGTAGTCATCGCGAACATCGCGAACATGACATAGGTCAGCCCCTTGATCAGGGCCATGTTCATGGGGTTGCGTGAGGTGGCAGGGGCGCTCATCGCGCGATCTCCTTCATCGAGCCGGGCGCTACGGCAAACCGGCAATCTCCGCCTGTGTTCGAGTGAAAGACCGTGGCGGTGGTCGTTTGCAAGTCCGCTTCCAGGCGAGCCCACTTGTCACCGTTCCGCCACTCGATATGGATCTGATGGTCCGCGCTCGGCAATAGACGAAACTCTCCCGCGAAGGCGGGATGCGTGTTGCGGAAGCGAATCAAATCGAAAAGCGCCTCGACAACAGGGCGCGTGAGCTCGGAGTCGATCTCCCGGCGGCTGTAATAATGGCGGTTGATGTCGCGGCCAACACCGGTACGGCGAAGCAGGTCCAGATCATTCGCGCCCGCCAGCAATCCCACATAGTAGACCTGCGGGATTCCCGGCGCAAAAAACTGAATCGCGCGCGCGATCAGATACTCTTCGTCGCGCCGTCCTAAGGCGTCGTAGTAGGTGCAATTGACCTGGTAGAGATCCAGGTTGTTCGCGGCGGCTCCAGTCGCCTGGCGGCTCTCGCCGTTGCTTCGTGCATGAATCGTTTCGACCAGATTGTCGATCTCTTCCGCGGCCAGCAGCCCCGGCAGGATCTCAGCGCCTCCCCGATCTGGTCCAACGTCGATGACGCCGATGCCGTCGTGCGTGTCGAGCACGGTGATGCAGTTCCGAGGGCTGATGCCCAGCCAATGTTTCAGACGCGCGGTCGTGCGCGTGTACAAAGCGTGCAGCACTAAGGGTGGCAGGGCGAAATCATAAACCCAGTCGACTTGCTTTGCGATGTTGATCTGATCCCGATGGTAGGCGTGAATCTCCACCAGCACTTCGATGTTCAACGCGTGGGCCTGCGCCTGGAGTTCGTCGATGAAGCCGAAGGTCTCCGGGATCATGAAACAGTTGGTTCCCGGTTTCTTGATCGCGTATCCCGCGGCGTCCAGGCGAATCGCTCGAACGCCTGCGGCCTGAAACTCGCTCAAAATCTGGTTCAGATACGCGCGTCCCGCAGCCGAGCGGACATCGATATCGATCTGCTCGGGCGTGAAAGTGGTCCATAGCAGACGTTCCGTTCCGTCATCCAATCGCACCTTCGTGAATGGAAGGGCAGGACGCGGGCGATAGATCTTGAGCAGATCGCTTTCAGACGCCGCTTGGGGAAAGACGCGGCCATAGGTCAGGAACAGATCTTTGTAAGCGGAAAGATCGCCTTGTTTCCGGAAATCCTCAAATTGTGGCGAGCGAATGGAGACATGATTGACGATCAGGTCGGCCATCAGGTCGCGACCCTCGGCCAGCCCGCGTACATCCTCCCACGAACCGAGTCGAGAATCGGGTTGCATGTGATCGATCGGATCGAAGCCGGCGTCGGCGCCGTCGATCGGCCAGTAGAAGGGCAGGAGGTGCGCACCACCGAATAGGCCATGGAACGGTCCCTCGAACAGGTCTTGGAGAGCGCGAAACCCTCCGCCGGAGAGACGGTCGACGTAGGTGATGAGCTGGACCTGATTTCTCATCCCAACTTCACAGCTTCTTCCAGGGTCCAATCGGGAATGGCTCCGTGACGGCTGGCGACTAGGGCGCCAACGCGATTCGCGAAGGATGCGATTTCGGCCGCAGGCCAGTTTAAGCTGAGTCCGTGCATGAACGCGGCTGCGAAAGCGTCGCCGGCACCCACGGTATCGACGACGTTTACCCGGTGTACGGCCGCTTCGACGTAATGCCGGTCGGCGAGTACGGCGCACCCACGATCTCCCAGCGTGACTCCTACGGCCCGCCATCCGTAGTGGGCCGACCCTTCGCGACAGAATGCTTCTACATTCAACGGGAGTCCCGAGAACTCATGGACGCGTTGGAGTTCCTCCTCATTTAGCTTCACGACATCGGCACTCTGCAAGAGCTCACTCACGAGTTCTGGAGAATCGAATCCGCGGCGAAGGTTCAGGTCGTAGAATTTCGCGGATCCTGTCAAGGCGTGAAGGATCCGGTGCAAAACGTTCTTGCCTTGTTCGGTCGACGCGAACAGCGTGCCGTAGTAAAACCATTCCGGCGAGTCCCGCTCGAGAAGTTCGAGATCATGAGCCGAGAGATCGACGGCATCATACGCGGCCGGCCGCGGAATCGTGAACTGCGTCACTCCGGAATGCTCAATCTGTACTTGAGCGGTCCCCGTGGGGAAGCGCGAAGTCGTTTGGAGGAGGCGGGTATCGAGATCCAGAGAAGTAATCATCTCCGCGGCCTGCTCCCCTGGTTCATCCGCACCCAGTGCGCTGATCAAGGTCACGGGATGGCCCAGTCGCCGTGCGTGAACGCCGAAGTTTAGCGGCGCTCCCCCCAATCGCCGGGAATGCTCGAATAGGTCCCACAGGACCTCTCCCAGGACTATCGCATGTGGCAAGGGTGAGCCCACCTGTAAAGACAGATTCTCTTTTTCGGTGCGATTAGGAATCACGCAACGCCAGTATCCGGGTTCGGGGTAGCGCTGTCAATCTCTTCTTTTCTCTTTCCGCGGGGCCCCGCACGAGCTCCTCACTACTAGATCGAAGTTCAGGAGGATGTCTCGCGCCGGAAGTCTGGGATCGCGCAGGCGGTCCAGCATCGCGCTGATCGCGACGGCACCTATGCTGGAGCATGGCTGGTGGATCGTGGTGAGTGGAACAGAGAGCAGGCTGGCGTACTTGACGTCGTCAATGCCAACCATGCGTACTTTGTCCGGAACGCTGACGCGCAAGTCCGTCAGAGTCCGCTGCAGGCGAGCAGCGGTGAAGTCGTTCGCGCAGACGAATCCATCGGGACGCAGCCGCGCCAGGATGTCCTTCACCCGCGCCCGATCATCTGGTTCGATCCGGCAAACGTGGCTTTCGAGAGCAGGAGTCGCCGTGGCGATGGCTTCCTGGTAGCCGGCGGCGCGGGCGTCCACAGTGGGCGCCGAGCCCGGACGGCCGACGAATACCGGACGCGTACACCCGCTGCGGATCAGATGTTTCGTAATGGCGTATCCGGCTCGCCGGTTATCGATGCCGACCAGATCGTAGCGGCTTCTTTCCGGGTACGATACCAGGTCGCGATCCAGCAGAACCATTGGAATCCCGGCCCGATTTAGCGCCTCCGCGATCGCGCGGTTGATGGCGTCCTTCTGCGGGGTCAACTCCAGGGGAGCGAAGAATACGCCGGACACTTTCTTAGCCACTAACTGGCGGCAGGCTTGGGAGGCCTGCTGCTCCATGTTGGCCTCGTCGCCGAACGAGCTGCCCCACAGCAGCACATGCTGGCTCCCGTGTTGCGCTTCCGCCATCCCGCGGCAAATCGGCTCAAAAATCTCGGTTCGACCCAATTCCGGGATCAGCAAGCCGAAGGTGTAGCCGCGCGCTGCCGCATCGGCGCGCACATAGCTTCCCGAGCCTGCGCGGCGGTCAATCAAACCCGCTAACTGGAGTTCCCGGAGCGCGCGATTCACCGTCGGTCTCGATGCGCCGTAAGCCTTGACCAGTTCCGATTCGCTGGGGAGGCGATGCCCGGGCGGGTGTTGCCCGGATACGATCGCGTCCGCAAGTGTTTGCCGGATGACCTCGTATTTCGGCGACGGTCGCTCTTGCCTCAGAGATCGCTGAGTCACAAATCTGATAATACAGGTTGGC
>Ga0207674_10001226_pt1 | contig 33448 bp, 39 predicted proteins | sample KBSCornC72_FD_184303 | JGI IMG/M metagenome (GOLD analysis project Ga0207674, IMG submission 184303) | Corn rhizosphere microbial communities from Kellogg Biological Station, Michigan, USA - KBS Corn C7-2 (SPAdes) (version 2) | ecosystem: Host-associated > Plants > Roots > Rhizosphere > Soil ...
GGCGCTGCCGCCCAGGTAGGCGATCACGAACAGGAACATGATCATCACCGCGCCCGCGTAGACGATCACCTGGGCGGCCGCCAAGAAGGCCGCGTCCAGAAGCAGGTAGAAGGTCGCCAGCGAGGCCAGGTTCATGATCAACCACAGCGCGGAGCGGAACGGATTGCCCGACAGGACGACGCCGAGCGCCGACACCACCGCCAGCACCGACGCCGCGCCGAAGACGATCTGGTACGTCACTGCAGCGACGTCCTTCCGGCCACGCCGTCCTGCGACGGTACGTCGTATGGATCGCGGGGCGCCACCGGCGTCCGCCGCGAGGCCGGCTGTGGAGCCAGCAGCATCTCCTTGGTGTAGACCATCGCGTCGCGCGACAGCTCGGCCAGCTCGTAATCGTTCCCCAGCGTGATGGCGTCGAACGGGCAGGCCAGCTCGCAGTAGCCGCAGAAGATGCAGCGGCTCATGTTGATCTCGTAGATACGGGCATACCGCTCGCCCGCCGAGTAACGTTCCTCCGGCGTGTTCTCTGCGGCGACCACGCGGATGCAGTCGGCCGGGCAGGCGGCGGCACACAGCGAGCAGCCGACGCACTTCTCGAGCCCGTTCTCGTGCCGGTGCAGCAGATGCCGGCCGCGGAACCGCGGGTAGACCGGGCGCTTGTACTCCGGGTACTGCTGGGTCACCGGTTTCTTGAACAGATGCCGGAAGGTGACCCCGAATCCCCTCACCGTGTCGACGACAGCCATAGAGCTCCTCAGTCCACCCAGACGACGACGGCGGCGGTGACCAGAAGGTTCAACGTGGCCGCCGGCAGCAGCACCTTCCAGCCGATGATCATCAGCCGGTCGTAGCGTACGCGGGGCAACGTCGAGCGGATCCAGATCATCAGGAACAGGAACAGGGCCATCTTCAGCAGCATCCACACCGGCCCGGGCAGGAACGGGCCGTCATATCCGCCCAGGAACAGGATCGATGCCAGCGCCGAGAAGGCGATGGTGGCCACGAACTCGGCGTTCTGATACATGGCCCAGCGCATCCCGCCGTACTCGGTGTGGTAGCCGGCCACCAGCTCGCCCTCGGCCTCGGGCAGGTCGAAGGGGATCCGGCTGACCTCCGCTGTCGAGGCCAGCAGGTAGATCACGAAGCCTGCGAACTGGGGCACGATGTACCAGATGCCGTCGCGCTCCTGAGCCTGGACGATGCCGATCAGCGACAGCGACTGCGACATCATCACCACGCCGATCACGGCCATCGTCAGCGCCACCTCGTAGCTGACCAGCTGGGCGACGGCCCGCATCGAGCCGTACAGCGAGTACTTGGAGCTGGACGCCCAGCCGCCGACCAGGAAGCCGTAGAAGCTGAACGAGCCGAGCGCGAAGATCAGCAGCAGGGCGACGTTCACGTCGGCGATGTAGAGGAAGATCTTCCAGTCGGTGAAAGGGATGGTGGCCTGCTCGCCGAACGGGATCACCCCGAACACCGCCAGCGAGGCGAACAGCGACACCGCCGGCGCGGCCAGGTAGAGCACCGGGCTCGACCCGGCCGGGATGATGCTCTCCTTGCGCAGCAGCTTGCCGAGGTCGGCGATCGGCTGCAGCACGCCGCCGGGGCCGACCCGGTTGGGGCCGTAGCGCACCTGGAAGCGTCCGATCAGCCGCCTCTCGATCCAGGTCATCAGGGCGAACACCAGCATCACCATGTTGACCAGGGCGAAGGACTTGATCACGGTGACGATGAACCCGTCAGGCATCCTCCGGCTCCTCCACCGGGGTGACGCTGCCCACGCCGAGGTGGGGGATGGCAGTCGCCAGCCGGGCGACGCCGGGACGCAGCCGGCGGTTGACGACGGCCGGGCGGCGGACAGTCTGGCCGGCGAACGAGACGATCACCTGGTCGCCGCTGGCGACGCCCAGCGAGGAGGCGTCGGCCGCCGACAGCTCCACGCCCACCCGGCGCTGAAAATGCAATGCCTCGGCGTTGTCGGCCGCCGGGCCGGAGTGCAGCTGGCGGTAGCCGACCACCATCATCCCGCCCGTCGGGGCCGGATGCTCGGCGGCGACCGGGGGAGCCTGGGCAGGGCGCGCCGGGCGCTCGTCGGGCAGCGGGGCCGACTCGCCCAGGTCGTTCCAGCGGCGGCCGGCGAACGCGGGCCGGCGCTCGGCCAGATCGGCGAACGCCTCCGGCGCCGACCACGGCAGGTCGAGCTTCAGGCGGGCACCCAGGCCGGCCACGAACGCCACCTGGTCGGAGACGCCGTCCGGCGGCGGCACGGCCAGCCGCAGCCGCTGCACCCGGCCCTCGAGGTTGGTCAGCGTTCCCTCCTTCTCGATCGCCGCGGGGGCGGGCACCAGCGTGGTCGCCCAGCCGGACGAGCCGTCCTGGAAGGTGGCGATCTGGAGCACGAAGAAGCAGCGGCCCAGGGCGGCTCGCCACCGCTCGCCCCCCGGCCAGTCGCCGACCGGGTCGGCCCCCAGCAGGACGATCGCCTTGATCGCACCGTCCTCCGCCAGCTGCAGCACCTCGTCCGGCGTGGCGCCGTGAAGGCCTGCGGCCTGGCAGCCGAGCTCGTTGCCGGCGACCGGCGTCGCCAGCACCGAGCAGCCGGTGGCGTGCGCGACATGGGCCAGCGTCGCCGAGGCCGCCGGGTCCATCCGGCCCACCCAGACCAGGACGCTGCCGTCGGCCGCCAGCGCCTCGGCCAGATCCCCCTCGGCGCCCGACAGCGCCGACAACGCGCCTCCGGCGGGGGCCTCGACGTGCATTGCGCCCCGCAGCGTCTCCAACCGCGTGCCCCCCACCCCGACGGTGACCACCCGGGTGCCGGCCGCGGCGGCCTTGCGGATCCGCAGCTCGATCACGGGCACCCGGTGGACGAGGTCGGAGTCTCCGGCCACCACGATCCGCGTGGCCTGCTCCAGATCGACGATGCGCGCGGCGTAGGGTGCCAGCAGCTCCCAGCCGGAACCGCCCTCCTCACCGCAGACGACCGGGCCGCCGCCCAGCGCCTCATCCTGGATCCGCGACCACAGGTGCGCTTCCTCGTTGGTCTGGTCGCCCGATGCCAGAATGGCCACCGATCCGGGGCCGAACCGCTCGACGGTGGTGCGCAGCCGGTCGGCGATGTGGTCGAGCACCCCGTCGGGCTCGGCCGGCTCCAGCCCGCGGCCGCCGCGGATCATCGGCGCAGCCAGCCGTGCGCCGGAGTCCAGCGCGGTGTGCGTATAGCGGCCGCGGTCGCACAGCCATCCCTCGTCGATCTCGGGATGGTTGCGCGACAGCACGCGCGTGACCCGGCCCTCGCGGACGGTGGCGTAGGTGTTGCAACCGACCGCGCAGCCGCCGCACACGGTGGGCACGTTCTGGATCTCCCACGGCCGGCCGCGGAACCGGTAGGTGGTCGACGTCAGCGCGCCCACCGGGCACAGCTCGGTCACGTTGCCGGAGAACTCGCCGTCGTAGGCGCGTCCTTCGAAGGTGGTGATTATCGACCCGGCGCCCCGGTTCTCGGTGACCAGCTGCAGGTCGCCGGCGACGCTCTCCGAGAACCGCGTGCAGCGGTAGCAGAGGATGCAGCGCTCGCGGTCGAGCTTGATCAGCGGAGAGATCGGCACCGGCTTCTCGGCGGTGCGCTTGGGCAGCGTCATCCGCGTCGAGCCCGGCCCGTAGCGGAAGGTCAGGTCCTGCAGCGGGCACTCGCCGCCCTTGTCGCAGACGGGGCAGTCCAGCGGGTGGTTGAGCAGCAGGAACTCGAGCACCGCGTCCTGGCCCTCCCTGGCCCGGTCGGAGTGCGACTGCACGACCATGCCGTCCGCCGCGGGGGTGGTACAGGCGGTCTGCAGCTTGGGCAGGCCCTCGATCTCGACCAGGCACATCCGGCAGGCGCCGATCGCGGCGCCCAGCCGGGGCTCGTAGCAGAACACCGGCACCTCGATCCCGGCCTCGGCTGCCGCCTCGACCAGCGACAGGCCCTTGGGCACGGTGATCTCGCGGCCGTTTATGTGGAGGGTGACGGTGTCGGTCTGGACGGTGCTCATGCCTCATCGTCCCCCGGCTGCCGGTCGTCGCCGTACAGCGCCTCCGCCATCGCGATCTCTTCCGGCGCCTCCGCCAGCGCCAGCACCTCCGGTACCAGCAGCTCGGGATCCTCGCCTGCCTCCAGCCGCCCGCGGGCGCGGAGGAATGCGGTGCGAAAGTCGCTCATGGCGCCGCCCCGATCGCGGCCAGGTCGTCGTGGTGGTAGAGCGAGGTCAGCGGGCTGTGAGCCGTGAACGGGCATCCGCCCTCGTCGATGTGGCGCTGAAACTCCTCGCGGAAGTGCGTGACGTAGCTGGCGACGGGCATCGCCATCGCATCGCCCAGCGGGCACAGGCACTTGCCGAGGATCCTGTCGCAGACGTTCAGCAGCAGGTCGAGCTCGCCCTGCTTGGCCTCGCCCAGCTCGATCCGGCGAATGATCTCGACGCCCCAGCGTGTGCCTTCGCGGCAGGGCGTGCACTTGCCGCAGCTCTCATGGCGGTAGAACTCCGCCACGCGCAGCGCCAGCTGCACCATGCACGTGCGGTCGTCGATGATCACCACGGCGCCGGAGCCGGCCATCGACCCGGCTGCGGCGATCGACTCGTAGTCGAGGCCGGTGTCGAGCTGCTCGGGCATCAGCAGCGGCGTCGACGAGCCGCCGGGGATGATCGCCTTGATCGACCGGCCGTCGGGGGCGCCGCCGCCCAGGTCGCAGACGAGGTGGCGAAGCGTGGCGCTCAGCGGCAGCTCGTAGTTGCCTGGCCGCTTGACGTTGCCCGAGAGCGAGAACACCCGCGTGCCCTTCGAGCGCTCGGTGCCGATCTCCGCGTACTTCTCGGGGCCCATGGCCAGGATGAAGGGCACCGAGGCCAGCGTCTCGACGTTGTTGACCAGGGTGGGGGCGGCGTACAGGCCGGCAACCGCAGGGAACGGCGGCTTCGAACGGGGCTGGCCCCGCTCTCCCTCCAGCGACGACAGCAGCGCCGTCTCCTCGCCGCAGATGTAGGCGCCCGCCCCGCGGTGCAGCACCACCGTCGCGTCGTAGCCGGAGCCCAGCACGTCGCGGCCGATGTACCCACGGGAGCGGGCCTCATCAAGGGCGCGCACCAGCACCTCGAACTCGGTGCGGTACTCCCCGCGGATGTAGATGAACGCCGAGGTGGCCCCAATCCCGTAGCTCATGATCAGGATCCCCTCGATCATGGCGTGGGGGTTTCGGAGCATGATCTCACGGTCCTTGAACGTTCCCGGCTCCGATTCGTCAGCGTTCACGCACAGGTAGGCCGGCTTGCGGTCCTTGGGCAGGAACGACGCCTTGCGGCCGGTCGGGAAGCCGGCGCCGCCGCGGCCGCGGACGCCGGACGCATCGACGGCCGCCACGATCTCCTCAGGCGCCATCGCCACCGCCTTGCGCAGCGAGGCGTAGCCGCCGGCAGCCTCGTACTCCGCCATCGAGCGGCGATCGCCCTCGAAGTCCAGCAGCACGCGCAGGTCGCTCACTGGGCCTCCCGCCGCAGCCGGGCGATCAGCTCGGGCGCGTCACCGGGGGTGAACGGCTCGTGGTAGCGCTCGTCGACCGAGACCACCGGCCCCCAGCCGCAGCCGCCGTAGCACTCGACGGTCTTCAGCGAGAACATGCCGTCCGCCGTGGTCTCGCCGGCATGGATGCCCAGCTCCCGCTCCAGGGCGCGCAGCGTCTCACCGGCGCCGACCAGCGCGCAGGAGATGTTGGTGCACACGCAGATCTCGTGGCGGCCGGCCGGAGCAAGCCGGAACATGTCGTAGAACGAGGCCACCGACTTGCAGTAGGCGGGCGTGAACCCGGTGGCGTCGGCGACCTGCTCGAACGCCTCCTCGGGCAGCCAGCCATGTTCCTCCTGGGCCAGGCGGAGCGCCGGGATTACGGCTGACTTGGGCTCCGGGTACATGGCCACCAGGTCGAGGATGCGGTCGCGCAGCGGCAGGTCGCGGGCGGGCTCGGGCAGCGGTCCCGGCATCTCCGGGCGGGTCCGGCGAGCGCCCTCCAGCGTCTGCTCGGTGGCTGGGTCCATCAGCGGTCGGCCTCACCCATGACGCCGTCGAGCGAGCCCACGACGACGATCAGGTCGGCGATGTAGCGATTGACCGCCATCATCGCGGTCGACTGCAGGCTGACGAAGCTGGGCGCCCGGAAGTGCACCCGCCACGGCTTGGCGCCGCCGTCCGAGACCAGGTAGCAGCCGAACTCGCCGCGCGGCGACTCGACCGTGCAGTACACCTGGCCGGGGGGCACGCGGAAGCCTTCGGTGACCAGCTTGAAGTGGTGGATCAGCGACTCCATCGAGGTGTGGAGCTCGTGTCGCGGCGGCAGCACGTGCTTGCGGTCGTCGGCGATCACCGGGCCGGCGGGCATGCTGTCCAGGCACTGCTCGATGATTCGCACCGACTCGTACATCTCCTTGGTGCGGCAGATCAGGCGATCCCAGGCGTCGCCCTTGCGGCCGGTGATGACGTCGAACTCCAGCTGGTCGTAGATCAGATACGGCTCCGAGCGGCGCAGGTCGTAGGGCACGCCGGATGCGCGCAGGTTGGGGCCGGATAGGCCCATGGCGATCGCCGTGGGACCGTCGATGGTGCCGATGCCCTTGTAGCGGTCCTCCCAGATCGGGTTGCCGGCCACCAGGTCGAGGTACTCGTCGATCCGGTGGGGCATCTCGTCGCAGAACTTGCGGGCCTCGCCGTAGAACCCCTTGGGCAGGTCCTCGAGGACGCCGCCGAACTGCGGGTAGCGATCGTGCATCCGAACGCCGGTGACCATCTCGAACAGGTCGAGCACCTTGTCGCGCTCGCGCAGGCAGTAGAAGAACAGCGAGATTGCGCCCAGCTCGACACCGGACGTGCCCAGGAAGATCAGGTGGCTGTGGATCCGGTTCAGCTCCGCGAACAGGGTGCGGATCCACTTCGCCCGCTCCGGCACCTCGATGCCGATCAGCTTCTCGACGGCGCCCACATAGGCCAGCTCGTTGGCGAAGAAGCCCAGGTAGTCCATCCGCGGCGCGTAGGGGATGCCCTTCCAGTACGTCTTCTGCTCGAAGTTCTTCTCGAACCCTGTGTGCACGTAGCCGATGTCGGCGTCCAGGCCCACCACCACCTCGCCGTCGAGGGTGACGATCAGTCGCAGCACCCCGTGCGTCGACGGGTGGTTGGGCCCGAAGTTGATGGTGATCAGGTCCTCGCCGGGCGGCGGGTCGATCTTGCTGGGCGCTCCCGAGGGGATGCGCGCCGGGGAGCCCAGCGGGACGACGCCCGGCCGCTGCTGCTCGGTGGTGCTCATCTGGCGTCCGTGAACTGCACCGGCTCGCCGCCGATCGGGTAGTCCTTGCGAAGCGGATGACCGGCCCAGTCGGACGGCATCAGCAGCCGCTTCAGGTTGGGGTGGCCGCTGAAGACGATGCCGACCATGTCGAACTGCTCCCGCTCGTGCCAGTCGGCGGTCGGCCAGACCGGCACCACGCTTGCGATCTCCTCGCCGTCCTCGAGGAACACCTGAAGTCGCACGCGGGCGGGAGGGCCCTCGCCGACGTGAGCCAGGTGGTAGACCACCGCGAAACGGGTCGGCGGTTGCTCGACCGTCTCCGGCGATCCCCAGCTGCCGACCGCGTTCAGGTCGCGGCCGCGCTCGGTGCCGAAGTAGCCCGCCACCGGCTCGCCGTAGCCCAGGAAGTCGACGGCGGTGACCGCCGACAGGAAGTTCTTGCCCAGATCGTCGCGCATGAACCGGCAGACGTCGAGCAGGCTGTCCTTGCGGACGGTGAGGGTGGGCATGTCGACCAGCCCCTGTGGCCGATCCTCGAGTGCTTCCGGCACGCGGGCGGCGACAGCCTCGGCCAGCTCCGCCGCGTTCATGCCTTCGACTTCTCCAGCTCGTATGCGGGTGGGATGCCGGCGCGGATCTTCTTCTGGATCAGCAGCAGTCCCTCGACCACGGCCTCGGGGCGGGGCGGGCAGCCGGGCACGTGCACGTCGACGGGGACGATCTTGTCGACCCCCTGCAGGATCGCGTAGTTCGCGAACATGCCGCCCGAGCTCGAGCAGGCGCCCATCGCCATCACCCATTTGGGCAGCAGCATCTGGTCGTAGACCTGGCGCAGCGGCGGGGCCATCTTGTGCGACACCCGGCCGGACACGATCATCAGGTCGGCCTGGCGCGGCGAGCTGCGGAACACCTCGGACCCAAAGCGGGCGATGTCGTAGCGCGGCGATGGCAGCGACATCATCTCGATCGCACAGCATGCGAGGCCGAATCCGGCCGGCCAGATCGAGTTCGAGGAGGCCCATGCGGCGGCCTTCTCCACCGTGGTCAGCATGGCGTACTGCTCGAGGTCGCCGGCTCGCACGGCCTTGCCGATGCTGACCGGTGTCACCGCCATTCCAGCGCCCCCTTCCTCCAGATGTAGACGTATGCCACGGCCAGCAGGGCCACGAACACTCCCAGCTCGGCCAGCCCGAACGTGCCCAGCGCGTCCAGACGCACTGCCAGCGGGTACAGGAACACGATCTCGATGTCGAACACGATGAACAGCATCGCGGTGACGTAGTAGGAGATCGTGAACCGGTGGGGGACGAACGTGGTCTGCGAGGAAACGCCCGACTCGAACGGGATCAGCTTGTCACCGGCTCGCCGGTTCGACCGCGTGGCGAGGATGAACGAGGCCGCGATCAACGATGCGGGGATCATCGCTGCGAACGCCGCATAGACCAGGAAGGCTGCCCATTGACCTAGCACCTGTTCGCGACTATAGCACCGGGTGAGGCGATGTGACGATCTCCGCTCGGAGGCCCGGGAAAGCCGCCATCTTATGCGGTAGCCGGTGTCACAAAGTAGCTGGATCGTGCCGCGCCCCGGACGCGTGCTATTCAGGTTCCGGGCGCTGGGGTACGATACGGAGTGTACGGGGGCGAAGTGGCCCCCAGACGATGGAGGTCGGTGCACGATGGTCACCCTCAGCGAGCGTGCTGCAGCGAAGGTCAAGGAGTTGCTGGCGGCGGAGAACGATCCGTCGATGACGGCTCTGCGCGTTGCCGTGGAAGGCGGCGGCTGCTCCGGGTTCCAGTACGCCCTGGGGTTCGACTCCGCGCCCGACGACAACGACGAGGCGTGGGAGGTGCACGGCGTCCGGATCATCGTCGACCGCTACAGCCTTCCCTACCTGAGCGGCGCCGACGTCGACTACATCGACGGTCTGATGGGCGCCGGCTTTCAGATCAACAATCCCAACGTGGTCGCCGCGTGCGGCTGCGGCAGCTCCTTCCAGGCGAAGGATGAGGTTGAGGCCGGGCCGGCGCCTCACGAGGCCGCCGGCGGCTGCGGCACAGCCTCCGGCTGCGGTTGCTCCTGACCGGTTCGCGGTACTTCCCTCTCTAGACTTTGTGCTGGCGCGGCCCGTGGGCCGCGTCGGTAGAGTTTTGGATCCAAAGTCGCAGCAGGTGTCTGGAGGTATCGCGCGTGAGCGCTGAGCAGATCGTCGACATCACGGTCGTCGGCGGGGGCCCGACCGGCCTGGCCGCCGCCTACTACGGCGCCCACCGCGACGCCAGCGTCCGGATCGTCGAGTCGTTGGAACAGCTTGGCGGGCAGGTGGCGGCGGTCTATCCCGAGAAGCACATCTTCGACGTCGCCGGCTTCCCCAGGATCAACGGGCAGGCGCTGATCAACCAGCTGATCGAGCAGGCGATGCAGTACGACCCCGAGGTGCGGCTGGGCACGGTGATCGATCGCATCCACCACCGTGACGACGACGTGATCGAGCTGCACACCTCGGCCGGCGAGCAGCTGCTGACCCGCACGATGATCATCACGGCCGGCCACGGGGCGTTCAACCCCCGAAAGCTGGGGCTGCCCGAGCTCGAGCAGTTCGAGGGCAGCGGGGTGCACTATTTCGTCAAGGAGAAGGCGCAGTTCGCAGGCAAGAAGGTGGCGCTGGTCGGCGGCGGGGACTCTGCGCTCGACTGGGCGATGGGCCTTCAGGACACGGCTGAGCTGCCGATCATGCTGATCCACCGCCGCGACCGGTTCCGCGGCCTGGAGTCGTCGGTCAACGAGGTGCGGCGGCTGGAGTCGGAGGGCCGCGTGCGCATTCTCACCCCCCACGAGGTGCGGAACGCCGAGGGCAACGGGCGCATCGAGGCGATCCACGTCGAGAACACTGAGACCGGCGAGACCGAGCGGATCGAGGTCGACGCCGTGGTCACCCTGCTCGGCTTCATCAGTCACCTGGGCCCGATCGCCGACTGGGGCCTGGAGTTCGAGAACAAGCGGCAGATCAAGGTCAACCAGATCATGGAGACGAATCTGCCGGGCGTGTACGCGGCGGGCGACATGGCCGGCTACGACGGCAAGATCACCCTGATCACGATCGGCTTCTCCGAGGCGGCGATCGCCGCCAACCACGCCGTGGCCCGCATCCGCGGCGAGAAGGCGCAGCCCAAGTACTCGACCGAGTAGCGCGGCGTGGCCCAGGCCTCGGCGGTACCCGACCTGCTGGCGCCCGGCCTTCGCGCGGTCATGGTCGGGATCAACCCGGGCCGCGTGTCGGCGGCCGCCGGCAGCCACTTCGCCAATCCGCGCAACGACTTCTGGCGGCTGCTCCACGAGAGCGGCCTGACCCCGCGGCTGATCGATCCCTCCGAGAGCGGCTGCCTGCCGGCCCACGGGCTGGGGATCACCAACGCGGCGCTGCGGACGACGCCGGGAAGCGGCGATCTGCGGCGGGCCGACTTCGCCGGCTCGCTGGGGCGTCTGGAACGGATCGAGCGGGAGCTTCACCCGGGCGGCTTCGCGTTCGTCGGCAAGGAGGCATACCGCGGCGTGTTTGGCGCCCGCGCTGCTCACGGCCTGCAGCAGGCGACGCTGGGCAGCGCCTGGCTGTTCGTGCTGCCCTCCACCTCGCCCGCCAACGCGGCCGTCCCCTACGAAGAGCGGCTGCGCTGGTTCACCCTGCTCGCCGATCTCGTGCGCGGAGCAGCGGGGACAGACCCCGTTGTTCCGCCGGAGGCTGCCACCGGGCGGGCGGCGCGGGACTAGTCTGAACGCGAACCCACCAGGAGGCATGAACAGAAGATGGCCGAGCTCTGGGGCGGGGAGACCCGCAAGGCAATCGCAAACTTTCCGGTGTCGGGCGAGCCGATCCCGGCGGCGGTCGTTCACTGGCTGGGCCGCGTCAAGGGGGCCGCGGCGCGGGTCAACGCCGACCTCGAGCTGCTCAACCGCGACCTGGCCGAGCGGATCGCCGCCGCGGCCGATGCCGTCGCCGCCGGCGAGCACGACGACCAGTTCCCGATCGACGTCTTCCAGACCGGCTCCGGCACGTCGTCGAACATGAACGCGAACGAGGTGATCGCCAACCTGGCAGGCGAGGAGGTGCACCCGAACGACCACGTCAACATGGGCCAGTCGTCGAACGACGTGTTCCCCTCCGCGGTGCACCTGGCGGCGCTCGACCGCACGGTGGCCGAGCTGATCCCGGCGCTGGAGACGCTCGCCGGATCGCTGGAGCGCAAGGCCGAGGAGTTCGCCGATGTGGTCAAGGCCGGCCGCACCCACCTGATGGATGCCGTGCCCGTCACCCTGGGCCAGGAGTTCGGCGGCTATGCCGCCCAGGTGCGCGAGGCTCGCCGTAGGGTCGAGGGCACGCTGACCGGGCTGGGTCAGATCCCGCTCGGGGGCACCGCGACCGGTACCGGGCTGAACACGCACCCGGAGTTCGCGAAGCGGGTACGCGAGCGGCTGGCCGCCGACACCGGGCTCGAGATCCTGCCGCCGGCGGACGCGTTCGAGGCGCAGGCCAACCGGGACGGCCTGGTCGAGGCCTCAGGCGCGCTCAAGTCCGTCGCCGTGTCGCTGACCAAGATTGCAAACGATCTGCGCTGGATGGGGTCGGGGCCGCGCGCCGGCCTGGGTGAGCTCTTCCTGCCCGAGCTGCAGAAGGGCAGCTCGATCATGCCCGGCAAGGTCAACCCGGTGATCCCGGAGGTGGTCTGCCAGGTGTCCGCCCAGGTGATCGGCAACGACGCCGCTATCACCGTTGGCGGGCTTCAGGGCAACTTCGAGCTGAACGTGCAGATCCCGATGATGGCCCGCAACCTGCTGCAGTCGATCGGGCTGCTGGCGGCGGCCACTCGCCTGCTGGCTGAGAAGTGCATCGACGGCATCGAGGCCAACCGCGAGATGCTGACCCGGCACGGCGAGTCGACGCTGGCGATGGCCACCGCCCTCAACCCCTACATCGGCTACGACCGGGCGACGGCGATCGTGAAGGATGCCGCCGCCTCCGGGCGGACGTTGCGTGAGGTGGCCCGGGAGCACGGCGTCGACGCCGAGACGCTGGACAAGGCGCTCGACCTGCACGCCATGGCGATGGGGAACACCGGCCGGTAGGGTGTCCGGGATGCGAGTCCTCGTCCTGCAGCACATCTCCTGCGAGCCACCCGGCGAGTTCGAGGACGTGCTGGTGGAGCGCGGGGCCGCCATCCACCGCGTCGAGCTGGACGAGGGCGAGCCGCTGCCCGGCCGCGAGGGGTTCGATCTGATCGTGGCGATGGGCGGGCCGATGAGCGTGAACGACGAGGACGAGCACCCGTGGCTGGTCGATGAGAAGCGGCTGATCGGCGACGCGGTGTGCGCCGGCACCCCCTTCTGGGGCGCGTGCCTGGGGGTGCAGCTGCTGGCCGCCAGCCTGGGCGCGCGCGTGTACGCCGGATCGCTGCCCGAGGTCGGGATCCTCCCGGTGACCCTGACCGACGAGGCGCTGGCCGATCCGGTGTTCGCCGGGCTGCCCCGCGAGCTGCACACGCTGCAGTGGCACGGCGACACCTTCGACCTCCCTGAAGGCGCCGTCCGGCTCGCCGGCTCCGCCGCGTATCCGAACCAGGCCTTCCGGTATGGACGGGCCGCCTATGGCGTGCAGTTCCATCTGGAGGTGTCGGCCGGGATGGCCCGGGAGTGGGCGGGGGTGCCGGCCTACACCGAATACCTCGACCGCACACTGGGGGAGGGCGCGGCGCCCAAGCTGTTCGGCGACTTCGACGCCGCCGAGCGGTCGATGCGCCAGGCGGGCCGCAGCATCTTCGAGCGGTTTCTCGACGCCCATGTCCCAATCGCCCGATAACCGGCTGATCCGGGTGCGGTCGGCGGCGCAGGAGGCCACCGACTTCCAGATGACGGATGACGAGGTGCGGCGCTTCATCGAGCTGCGCGACGGCGGCGCCAATCGCGACCGGATCGTTGCCGAGCTGGGCGTCGACGAGGAGGTCGCCCACGAGCTGATCAGGGCGGACGAGTCCTACGCGACGGCGCACCGGATTGCCACCGGCGAGCTGCGGATGTACCCGCCCCCCGAGCCGGGCACCGAGGTGATCGACGCCCGCGCGGGGTCGGACTGGGTGCCGATCGTGGTGATCGTTCTCGTGTTGGTGGGAATCATCATCTGGACGCTGGTGCGATAGCACCTCCGGAAGGAGTCCCGTGACAGACCTGACCACGTTTCCGCTCGACGACGCGGGCAGCTTCAGCTGGCTCGCCCGCCCGGCCGAGCCCCTGCGCAGGGCCTCGACCGCCCTCGCCGTGGAGGACGGCTGGATCCTGGTCGACGCCGTCGACCACCCCGGGCTGGAGGGGGCCCTCGCCGGCAGGCCCGTGCTCGGCGTCAGCGTGCTGCTCGACCGTCACCGCCGCGACACCCAGCTGTTGTCCGAGCGCCTCGCCGTGCCCGTGCTGGTGCCGGGAGTGCTGGCCGGGCAGGGACAGCCCCTCAACCACCCCGAGGTCGAGGAGCGGGTCGTGCTCGCTGCACCGGGATGGAACGAGTCGGCGTTCTGGCTGCCCCGAAGCCGGCTGCTGGTGTGCGCCGACGCGCTGGGCACGGTCGGCTACTTCCTGGCCGCCGAGGGCGATCCGATCGGGGTGCACCCGGTGCTGCGGCTGCGGCCGCCGGTGGGGGCGCTGGGAGGCCTCGATCCGGCCGCCGTCGCGGTCGGCCACGGCCGACCCGTCACATCCGGCGCCGCGGTGGCCGTGGAGCGGGCGCTGGCCACCGCCCGGCCACAACTGCTCCGCGCCTGGGGCCGGGTCGCGGCCTCCAGTGCCGCCGCCCTGGCCGCGCGTCTGCGGGGCCGGGAGCGGTGAGCATCAAGGACGCCCAGCGACTGCTGGCGCACCTCGACTACCCGATGTTCATCGTTACCGCTCGCGACGGCCGCGAGCTCGCGGGCTGCCTGATCGGCTTCGCGACCCAGACCAGCATCCACCCGCCGCGGATGCTGGTCTGCCTGTCCAGGGAGAACCGCACCACCCGTGTCGCACGGCGCTGCCCGGCCCTCGCCGTGCACCTGGTGCCCGCCGACCGGCTCGACCTCGCCGAGCTGTTCGGCGGCGAGACCGGCGACGACGTCGACAAGTTCTTGCTCTGCGCGTGGGACGAGGGCCCGCAGGGGCTGCCGATCATCCGCGGCTGTCCCGGCTGGCTGGTGGGAGAGGTGCTCGAGCGCCACGAGATGGGCGACCACGTCGGCCACCTGCTCGACCCCGTCGACGGCAGCATGACCGGCGACGAGGGCCTGAGCTTCCACCGTGCCCGCGTGATCGAGCCCGGGCACGGCCCCTAGAGCACAGGCCGCAGGGCGTACAGCCTGCGCAGGCCGACCACCACCAGCGTGCGGCCGGCCGCGACCACCGGCGAGTACTTGCCGTCCGGCCACCAGAACACCTGCCGCATCGTGCCCACGTTGTAGCCGATCACCCGGCCCGGGCGGCCGCGCCGGCCCATCTCCGAGAAGTAGACGCGGCGCCCCAGCACCACCGGGCCGCCGATCGCGCGTGTGTGATGGGTCGTCCACTGCACCTTGCCGGTCCACGCCGACAGCTTCCAGAACGTGCCGTCGATGCTCTCGGTGTAGACGTGGCCGTCGGCCACGGCCGGGTGGCCATAGGTGATGCCCGTGGTGCGCGTCTTCCAGCGCACCCGCCCTGCCCCGGTGCCAAGGCTGAACGCCCAGCCCAGCCGGCTGACGGCATACAGCCGGTCGTACCTGACCGCCATGTTGGCGTAGCTCGACGAGAACGCCAGGTGCCGCCGCCAGACCACGTTGCCGTTGCGCTTGAAGGCGATCACGTTGCCGTCATAGTCGGCGCCGAACAGCTTGCGGTCGGAGTAGGTGAGCGCCGACGTCGTGTGGCCGAGCAACTGCTTGGCCCAGACCGGCTCCCCGGTCAGCGCGTCCAGCACGACCACACGTCCCTCCCGCTCGACGGCGTACACGCGCGGGCCGCGCCTGGTCGGGATCACGATCGGCGCGGCCTCCCCGCCCATGTTCACGAATCTCCAGATCGTCTTTCCGGTGGCGGCATCCAGGCACCAGATCCGGCCCATGTTCTTGGTCTGGAAATAGAGCCGTCCGTTCCAGTAGGTGGGCGTGTGGACGATCGCGTTGTAGAACGAGTCCCGCGGCCCATGGGGCCAGGGAGTGGTGAACCGCCGGCTCCAGACGACGCCGCCGGTGGTCCGCTGGGCGGTCACCCATCCGTTGTCCATGGCCGTGTACAGCACGCCGCCGGCGTAGGACGGCGGGAACTCGAGCAGGCCGTCGTAGTCGCGCCGCCAGACCTCGCGGTAGCTGCCGGCGTTCAACACCGGCCCGGCCGCGCAGTCCGCGCGCGGGTGCTCGACTCCGGCGCCGCCGACAGTCCAGTCCGCCGCCTCGCATGTACGTGCCGCCGCGGGCACGGCCGCTCCCGCCCACGTCGCGGCCAGGCTCGCCATCGCCGCCAGGCCGATCCGCAGCGGGGTCAGCAGTGCCGACGGGATGCGCTTGACAGGCTTCACATCCACCCCCTCCTGCCGGGGAATCATCTCACCTGTCGGCCCGGATGTGAAGTGTCCGGCCTCGCCGCCGGGGAAGCCTCAGAAGGTCTCCAGCGAAGCCCGGCGCCTGCCCTCCGCCTCCAGGAACCGGAACAGCAGAAAGGCGGCTGCGCCCCAGACCGCTCCCACCGCCGCCTCGGACACCACCAGGTCGGCGACGCCGGCCAGCGACCGGCCCCCGGCCACGTCGCGGGCGGCCTCGATGCCGTGCGTCATCGGCAGCGCGTTGCCGACCGCCTGCATCCAGGCCGGCAGCTCGTCCAGCGGCACGTTGACCCCGCAGAACAGCAGCATCAGGAAGTAGACGAGGTTGGACGCGAAGAACACGTCACGGGCCCGCAGCCCGAAGGAGCCGAGCATCATGCCGAATGCCGTGCAGGATGCGACGGTGATGAGGAGCACCAGGGCCAGCGGGGGCACGTTCGCGGCAGCGATGTGCAGGTCGAGCAGCACGATGCCCACCGCGAAGCCGAACACCGAGACCAGCAGGCCGTTCCAGATCACCGGCACGCTGCGGCCGAAAAACAGCAGGAAGCGGTTGGCCGGCGTCGCCAGCAGCGGGGAGAGGGTGCCGAACTGGCGCTCGTTCGCGATCGTCATCGTGGCCGCGTAGATCCCGGACATCGCGCTCACCTGGACGGCGTTGCCGACGATGAAGAAGTCGTCGGGGCGGTCGGTGAACGTCCGCCCCAGGTAGGTGAAGAACAGGATCTGGAACAGCGGGCTGCCGAGCATGGTGGTCGTGTAGAGCACCGGCGAGATCCAGTTGAACAGGGCCCGGTAGGTGAACAGCCCGCCCTGCCAGAACAGGCGGAGACCGCTCATGTCAGCGACAGCGTGGCCTGCGCGCGGGCCAGCCGCTCGAAGTTGCGAAGGGTGAAGGCGCCGATCACCAGGTAGATGCAGCCCAGCAGCAGGCACATGCCCACCGCCGGCCACGGGTCACCGCCCAGCGCGGCCTGCCGGATCGCCTTAACGCCCCAGGTGGGCGCGAGCACCCAGGACAGCGGCTCGACGAACCCCGGCAGCAGCGACACCGGGACCAGCAGGCCGGTCACCAGCCAGACCGGGTACTCGAGCAGGTTCGAGAAGGCGCTGGCGCTGCGGTAGAGCACGAACGTCGAGGCCAGCACGAGCCCCAGCAGACCCAGCGACAGCACGGCGGCGGGCAGCGCCACCGCGAAGGCGCCGGGGTGGACGATGTCGACGGGCATCCCGAACAGCAGCCATCCCCAGGCCAGCGTGCCGGCCACCGAGTACAGGCCGAGTGACGCCGTGGCGATGGTGATCGGAAGCAGGGTGAGGATGAAGGGCGCCGGCGCGGCGATCAGCACCTCGAGGGTGCCGTGCCAGCGCTGGAACTGGATCGCCCCGCCCGACCCGAACAGGGTGCTCGACCACATGCCCATCAGCCCGGCGCCGAGAGCCACCGCAAGCAGCGTCCCGTCGCGCTGGCCGCTGCGCCACATGTAGAAGGCGATGGTGGCGAAGATCACCGGCTGAACGGCGGACACCAGCACGAAGAACCCGGACTGGGTCAGGTTGGCGAGGTGGAACCGCCAGCCCACCCACAGCAGCCGCAGCGTGCGCCCGGCGCTCATCCTCCGGCCTCCGTGACCAGCGCCACATAGGCGTCCTCGAGCGTGGGCTCGCGGGAGGCCACCCGGCCGATCCGCGCGCCGTTCAGCTCGGCCAGCAGCCGCTGGGTGATCTCGAGGCCGGCGGCCGACTGCACGAGCAGCAGCTGTGACTGGTCGCGCTCCTCGACCGAGACCGAGGTCACCTCCTCGATCCGCCGCAGCCGCTCCAGGGAAGCGTCCTCGACCCCGTACGCCTCGATCTCGACCACCGTGCGGTCGGCGACGCGCGACTTCAGCTCCTGGGGCGTGCCCTCGGCGAGCAGGCTGCCCTTGGCGATCACCGCTATCCGGTCGCACAGCGCGTCGGCCTCGAACATGTAGTGGGTGGTCAGAAGCACCGTCTTGCCGGCCTGGCGGAGGCTGTCGATGGTCGCCCGCAGATCGCGGGCGCCCACCGGGTCGACTCCGATCGTGGGCTCGTCCAGGAACACCACGGGCGGGTCGTGGAGCAGGCCGCGGGCGATGTGCAGCCGCTGCCGCATGCCCCGTGAGTAGCCCTCGACCCGCTCGTTCTCGCGGCCGCGCAGGCCGACCAGGTCGAGCATCTCGTCAATCCTCCGCCGCTGGTCGCGGGCCGGGACGCCGTACAGCTCCGCGAAGTAGCGGAGATTGTCGATCGCCGGCACCCGCTCGTACAGGCCGCGGTCGCCGCCGAACACGTAGCCGATCCGCCGCCGCACCTCGCGCGGCTCGGTGACCACGTCGTGGCCCAGCACGCTGGCCCCGCCGGACGTCGGCAGCAGCAGGGTGATCAGCATCTTGATGGTGGTGGTCTTGCCGGCGCCGTTGGGGCCGAGCAGCCCGAACAGCTCTCCCTGGCCGACCTCAAAGGTGACCCCCCGCACGGCCTCCACCTCGATCGCGGCCCGCTTGAGAAGGCCGGTGCTGGTGCGGTATGTACGGCGGAGATCGCGGACCTTGATGACCGGCTCGGACACCCCGGGATTGTAGGACGAACCCCGCCCGCGACCCGCCGCAGGTTGATCGACGACCTCGATCGATCGTCAGGCGATCTTGCGGGCGACCAGGAAGCTGCGCACATGCGCACTGGTCTCGGCCAGAGCGTCCCAGAGCACGGCGTGGCTGCCGGGGACGGTCTCGACGCGGCAGCGCCTGATCGCCTCCTCGGCGGCCTCGATGTCCGTGTCGGTGACCCAGGACGACTCTCTGCCGTGGACGATCAGCGTCGGGCACAGCACGTCCTCGAGCGGGACGTTAGCGTCCTCCAGCAGCTCCAGATCGGCATCCACGGCCGCCCTGCTGTAGCGGTAGCGGAATCGCCCCTCCTCGTCGGCTATCAGGTGCTCTGCCATCTCCTCCTCGAGCAGCGCGCGCGGGGTGTGGCGCAGGGCGAGCCGCTCGCCCAGCTCGTGGATGGCGGCGTCAACGCTCGGGTACCCCGGGTCATCTTGAAGAGCCGCTCGGTGGACGGATCCGGCGTGCGCCGGCGGACGCAGCGGCGGGTCGAGCAGTGTCAGCGAACTGATCCGCTCCTGGCGGTCGGCTGCGTACGCGATGGCCAGCCGTCCTCCGAGCCCGTCGCCGATCACCCCGGCCTGGTCGATGTGGAGCGCCGCCAGCACGTCGTCGAGGTCCTGCAGGTGCTGCTCCCAGGTGTGCGGGCCCGACCAGGGCGAGCGGCCGTGCCCCCGCAGGTCGTAGGCGACGACGTGCCGGCCCGACTCCAGCATCCTGGCCAGCCGCTCGAACCGCCGGGCATGACCGCCGAGATCGTGCAGGCAGACGACGGCGGGCAGGCTCTCGTCGCCCCAGCGGAGGATGCGAAACGCCGTCACTCCCCGATTCTACGAGAGGCTCAGGCCGCGCTGCGATCGGCGACGAACACGATCGCCGCCCCAGACACGACCAGCGGTCCGTCGAACTCGGGCAGGCGCGCCGCCAGATCGCCACGGTCGAGGGTCTCGATGTAGCGGGCGGCCGCGTCCCTGTCGGGGAATACGGCATGTGGCCGCAGGTCGGTTCGCGCGACATCGTCGAAGTGCCGGCGAAGAGCCGCCTCCCCGTTCCCGCCCATGAACGTGGTGTGAGTGCGCTCGGCGCCCACCAGCGCCCACAGGTCGGCGAGAGCTTCCTCGCCGTTGGTGATCGCGACCAGCCGGCCGGCCGGCCGTAGCACCCTGGCCAGCTCGGCAAGGCCGCGGTCGAGGTCGGGCACGTGATAGAGCATCCAGGCCGCCACCGCGCAGTCGAACTCGCCGTCTGCGAACGGCAGCTGCTCCACATCCGCCACGTGGGCGTCGACCCCCCGGCTGCGCGTCTCCTCGACCATCGAGGGCGAGAGGTCGACAGCGACCAGTTCGGCGTCCAGCTCGCGCACCATCCGCTCGGCCAGCTGCCCGGTGCCGCATCCGACCTCGAGCACGCGGGCGGGCCGCCTGGCCCGAAGCGCTTCGATCGCGACATCCTGGGGTGTCCTGCCGCTGGGGTCGGGCTGCCATACCGAGCGCCGCGTCTCGAGCCGCTCCGATGAGGCGTACTGGCTCTCGACGAAGCGGCGGTCGTTCAGCCCCATCCCAGCGTCTCCAGCTCGTCCTCGCCGATGCCGAAGTGATGCGCCAGCTCGTGCAGCACCGTCACCCGGATCTCAGCCTGGAGCCGCTTCTCGTCGTCACCGAAGTCGGCGACCAGCGGCCGGCGGTAGATGCTGATCGTGTCCGGCAGCGACCCCGCGTAGCCCTCGAACGAGCGCTCGGGCAGCGGTGTACCGCGATACAGGCCGTACAGATCGGGCTCTTCGTCGTCCTGCTCGTCGATCAGGATGGCGACGTTGTCGATCGCCTGGCGGAGGGCGGGCGGCAGCCCGGCGAGCGCCTGCTCGACCGTCGCCTCGAAGCGCGCGTTGTCCACCTATCCGGTGTCGGGGAGCGCGCCGTCGCGGTAGGGGCCGGGCTGGATCTCGGCGAACCGGGCATACGCCTCCTTGCCGCTGCGCGTCTCCTGCTCGACGCCGGCGTTGTGGCGCAGCGCCAGCTCGGAGCGCGGATAGATCAGCTCCTCGTTCTCGACCCTGGCGCCGATCATGAGGATCGCGCAGGGGCCGTCGCCGGCGCCAACGAACACGTGCTCGGTCCATGGCGGGCAGTGGACGAAGTCCCATTGCCGGAGCCTGCGCTCCTCGCCCTCCACGAGCAGCAGGCACTCGCCGGACAGGACGAGGAAGTCCTCCTGGCTGTTCTCCCCGTGGTACATGCAGTTCGGCTCTCCGGGGTTCAGCACCTGGATGTTGACGCCGACCTGCGGGAAGCGGAGCTCGTCCCGCTTGTGGTTCTCGAACAGCACGGCCGAGCCCAGCTCGTCGCTGTGCACCCAGGTCGCCTCGCGGGCGTTCACCACGAACCAGCCCGGGCCGGCCGGCAGCAGGCCGTCGTCCGTCTGCTCCAGCGGTGCCCCGGGGACGTCGCTCACGCCCGGGCCGCCGCGGCCGCCTGCTCGTCTGCGTGGTAGCTCGACCGCACCAGCGGCCCGGCGAAGACAGATGCGAACCCCAGCGCCTCGCCCCGCTGCCGCAGCCCGTCGAACTCCTGCGGCGTCACCCAGCGGTCGAGCTGCAGGTGGCGTGCAGTCGGCTGCAGGTACTGGCCGATGGTGACGATGTCGACGCGGTGCGCCCGCAGGTCGCGCATCACGCCGACCACCTCGTCGTCGGTCTCGCCCATGCCGACGATGATGCCGCTCTTGGTCATCAGCGGCTCGCGCTGCGGGTGAAGCTCGGCCCACACGTCCTTGGCCCGGTCGAGCAGCCGCAGCGCCAGCCGGTAGTCGCCGCGGGGCCGGATCCGGCGGTAGAACCGCTCGATGGTCTCGATGTTGTGGTTGAAGACGTCGGGCTCGGCTTCGAGCACCACGCGGAGCGCGTCCTCCTGGAAGCCCAGGAAGTCGGGCACCAGCACCTCGATGCCGACCTCGGGGTTCTTCCGCCGGATGGCTCGGATGGTGGCCGCGAAGTGGCCGGCTCCACGGTCGGGAAGGTCGTCCCGGTCGACCGAGGTGACGACGACGTGGCGCAGCCGCATCTTTTCGACCGCCCGCGCCACCCGCAGCGGCTCAAGCGGCTCGGGCGCCGTCTCCGGCCGGCCGCTGGTCACGGCGCAGTAGCGGCAGGCCCGGGTGCAGACGTCGCCCATGATCTGGAAGGTGGCTGTGCCCCGGCCCCAGCACTCGCCGATGTTCGGACAGCGGGCCTCCTCGCAGACCGTGTGCAGGCCGCCGGCGCGCATGATCCCCTTGAGCTCGGCGAACCGGGTGTTGGACGAGGGCGCCCGCACCTTCATCCACTCGGGCCGCTGCTTGGCGAGCTCGGAGAACGGCATGCTGGAAACCTAGCGCGTCGCCGTCAGGCGACCGCTGGCAGCTCCTCGAACTCGATCTCGAACACCTGGCCGAAGCTGCGGGCGACGATCGGCCGCGCCTCGGCGACCGGTACGGTGCGGCCGAGTTCCTTCGAGACGGTGGTGAACGGCGCGCCGCCGAGGCCACAGGCGTCGAACGTGCGGTAGACGTCGAGGTCGAGGTCGAGGTTGAGCGAGAAGCCATGGGTGGTCACCCAGCGGGCGCAGCGCACGCCGATCGACGCCACCTTGCGCTCGTCGACCCAGACCCCGCTGGCATCCTTCTCGTCGACCCGCCGCCCCTCCACGCCCAGCGCCTCCAGCGTGCGGAGGATCACCTGCTCCAGCTGCCAGACGTAGCGGTGCAGATCCTTGCCATGCTCGCGCAGGTCGAGCACCGGATAGCAGACCAGCTGGCCGGGGCCGTGGTAGGTCGACCGCCCGCCGCGGCTGACCTCGACCACCTCGATCCCGCGCCGGGCGTAGTCGACCGCGGCCAGCAGCAGCTCCTCGCCGCGAACGGCTCGCGAGCCGAGCGAGATCACCGGTTCGTGCTCGAGCAGCATGACCACGTCGGGGATCGCGTGCTGGCTGCGTGCGGCGGCCAGGTTCTCCTGCTCGGCCATCGCCGCCCCGTAGGGCGTCAGCCCCGGCAGCACCTGCAGGTATGCACCCTTCACGCCCGCCGCCTCAGAGGCCGAACGCGTTCTCGTCCCAGCGCTCCAGGTTCTCCTTGAGCTGAGCCAGGAACTGCGCCGCGTAGGCGCCGTCGACAAGCCGGTGGTCGTAGGACAGACAGAGGAACATCATGTGACGGATGGCGATGGCGTCGTTGCCGTGCTCGTCGGTGACCACCACCGGCCGCTTGACGATCGTCTCCACGTCGAGGATCGCGACCTGGCCCTCGGGGATGATCGGCGTGCCCATCAGCACCCCGAAAACGCCGGGGTTGGTGATCGTGAACGTGCCGCCGGCCATCTCGTCAGGGGTCAAGGTCTTGGTGCGTGCCTTATCGGCCATCTCGATCACGCTGCGGGAGAGCCCGACCAGGTTCTTCTCCTCGGCCCGGTGGATCACCGGCACCATCAGGCCTTTGGCGTCGTCGATGGCGACCGCCATCCCCAGGTTGACGTGCTTCTTGATCAGCGCGGTCTCGCCCTGCACCTCGGCGTTGACCCACGGCCAGCGGCCGATGGCGTCGATGGCGGCCCGGGCGATGAACGGGATGTAGGTCAGGTTGACGCCGTAGCGCTCCTTGTAGATCGGCTTCCACTTCTTGCGCAGCCCGACGATGCCTGTCATGTCGACCTCGATCACCGTCGTCACGTGCGCCGCCGTGTCGATCGAATGGCGCATGTGGCGGGCGATCACCTTGCGGATCGTGTTGAACTGGTAGACCTCGACGTCGCCGTCGGAGACCGGTACCGGTGCTGCGGCCGGTGCCGGCGCCGCTGCCGGGGGTGCGGGCGCTGCGGCCGGTGCCGGCGCGGGCGGTGGCGCCGCGGGCTGTGCCTGCACCGGCTCCGGCTCGGCCGCCGGCGGTGCGAAGTGCGGCACGTCGTGCACGGCCGGTGCGGCGGGGGCTGCAGGGGCTGCAGGGGCGGCCTGGGCGCCGCCGCCGTCGAGGAACGTCTGCACGTCCTTCTTGGTCACCCGTCCACCGCGCCCGGTGCCGGGGATCTGGCTGATGTCGAGTCGGTGCTCGGCCAGCATCCTCGCCACCACGGGGCTGACGAACGTGCGGCCGGAGTCGTCGCCGTCCTCATCGCCCGCCTCGGCGGCCGGAGCCGGGGTCTGCGCCGGCTCGGGAGCGGGCGGAGCCGGGCTCGCGGTGGCCGGTGCCTCGGGCGGGGCGTCGGCTGTCGGCGGCGCCTCCGCCTGTGCCGCCTCGGCCTGGGCCGGCTCCGTGTCGCCACCACCACCGCCGCCACCACCGCCGCCGGTGTCGATGACGGCGATCCGGGTGTTGACGGGCACGGTGTCGCCCTCGTCGGCCAGCAGCTCCTTGATCACACCAGACGCCGGGGAGGGGATCTCGGTGTCGACCTTGTCGGTCGAGATCTCGACGATCGTCTCGTCCGCCTCGATGGTGTCGCCCACCTCCTTCATCCAGCGGGTGATCGTGCCCTCGGACACGCTCACGCCCATCTGCGGCATTACGACATCTACGAGGGTTCCTGTGGCCATCGGGCGGCTCCTAGTAAGCGGACAGCTTGTCGATCGCCGCCACCACGTCTTCGACCTGGGGAAGGAACGCCTTTTCCAGCGGCGGCGAGAAGGGGATCGGGGTGTCGGGTGCGGTCAGCCGGACGACGGGGGCGTCGAGGTGCTCGAAGGCCTCCTCGGCGATCGTCGCGGCGATCTCGGCGCCGAATCCGGACGTATGGGTGTCTTCGTGCAGGACGATCACCTTGCTGGTCTTCGCCACGGTGTCCAGAACCGCCTGCTTGTCCCAGGGCGTGACGGTGCGCAGATCGAGGATCTCGACCGAGGTGCCGTCGCGCTCGGCGACCTGCTTGGCGGCCTCCTCGGCCGTGTAGACCATGGCGCCGTAGGTGACGATGCTGATGTCGTCCCCCTCCTGATGCATTCGGGCTTTCCCGAACTCCACGGTGTGCTCACCGTCGGGCACCTCGCCCTTGATCCGGCGGTACAGGTGCTTGTGCTCGAAGTAGAGCACCGGGTTGGGGTCGCGGATCGCCTCGACGATCAGTCCCTTGGCGTCGGCCGGGGTGGCCGGGCAGACGATCTTCAGGCCGGGGCAGTGAGCGAAGAAGCCCTCCGGGTTCTGGCTGTGGAACGGCCCGCCCGAGAACCCGCCCCCGGATGGCAGGCGCATCACGATCGGCACCGGTGTGCCCACCCGGTAGTGCTGCTTGGCCGCGACCGTGACCAGCTGGTCGAAGGCGCACGAGACGAAGTCGGAGAACTGCATCTCGCACACCGGGCGCATGCCCATCAGGGCGGCGCCCGTGCAGGCGCCGGTGATGGCGGTCTCCGACAGCGGCGAGTCGATCACCCGATCCTCGCCGAACTCAGCCTGGAAGCCCTGCGTCACCTTGAAGGCGCCGCCGTAGACGCCGATGTCCTCGCCGATCAGAAAGACGCGGCTGTCGCGCCGCATCTCGTCGCGCAGGCCGTCCGAGATCGCCTGCAGGTAGGTCTTGACTGCCAACTCCTGGAACCGTCCTATCGGTGGTGGGGGGTGTCGAGCTCCTCGGGGTCCGCGTAGACCCCTTCGTACAGAGCCGACGGGTCGGGAAGCGGGCTCTCCTCGGCCTTGCGCACGGCCTCGTTGAGCATCTTCTTGACGTCCACGGTGATCTCGTCCTCACGCTGCTCGTCGAGCAGCGACTGCTCCTTCAGCCAGCGCCGGTACCGCTCGATCGGATCCTTCTTGGCCCACGTCTCCATCAGCTCCCGGGGCACGTAGAAGGCGTCGTCGTGGACGGCGTGGCCCTCCATCCGCAGCGTGACCAGCTCGAGCAGCGTCGGCCCGCCGCCGGCCCGCGCCTTCTCGATCGCGGCGTGCGCCTCGCGGTACACGGTCAGCACGTCGGTGCCGTCGACGACGACTCCGTCGAACCCGTAGGCGTCCGCCCGGTCGGCGAGGTGCACGCAGCCGTACTCGAGCTTGCTCGGCGTCGAGTAGGCGTACTGGTTGTTGTCGACGATGAAGACAACGGGCAGCTTCCGGACGCCGGCCAGGTTCATCGCCTCGTGGGCGTCGCCCCGGGCCATTGCGCCGTCCCCTGACCAGCCTACGGCGACGCGCGGCTGCTTGCGGATTTGGAAGCTGAGTGCGCATCCGACCGCGACCGGCATCATCGCCGGCAGGTGGCTGACCATCGCCATCAGGCCCAACCGGATGTCGGCCATGTGCACGTTGCCGTCCTTACCGGCCGCGAGGCCGTCCGACCGCCCCATGTACTGGGCGAAGATCCGCCACGGCGGCGTGCCGCGGGTGACGTGGACGCCCATGTCACGCTGGATCGGCGTTCCCACGTCGTCCGGCTGCATGGCCGTGGCGACGCCCACTGCGGCGGCCTCATTTCCGCGCCCTGTGTAGAAGCTGCCGGGAATCTTGCCTTGGCGGTAGAGGATGTGGCCGCGCTCCTCGATCCCGCGGGTGATCAGCATGTTGCGGTAGATCTGGAGCAGGTCCTCGCGATCGAGGTCGGCGGCGCGAACATCCTCGGCGGACTCGACGGGCGTGGCTTCTCGCGCTACTGCCATCCTCCCTCCCAGTGTAGCGGTTGGCTCGGCGGTGTCGACGCTCACGGGGCTGCTACCTGCTCGCCGTCCGGGGTGTGGCAGAATCGCCCCATGGGTTCGCGGCGGAACCAGGAGCTGGGCGACTGCTGCGGCTTCTGCCTGCGTTGCGGGTGGGGGCGGCGCTTCATGGAGGGCGCCGCCGCAGAGATTCCGGCCGCCTGCCCCGACTGCGGAGGCGACGTGCTGACGGCCTGCCCGGGATGCGGGGCGCCGATCGCCTCGCTGATGGGGATCGGCTGCCGGGAGTGCGGCCAGCCGCTCCGCGAGCCGGTGCTGTTCGGCGTGGAGATCCGCCGAAAACCGGAGAAAGGCCCGGCGGCCGTGGTTGACGGACCGGCCTGCGCACGCGATAACGAGAGGCAGTCCTCGTGATCGTCTACACGCTTCTCGCATTTGCCCTTGGCGGCCTGGCCGCCCTGTTCGCCCTCGCCCTCCGCGAGCGCAGCCGCGCGGACCGCCTGCAGGAGGAGGTCGAGCGGGCGCGGGCCGAGACGGCCATGCTCGAGCGCCGCGACGACGAGACCGGTCTGTGGAACAGCCGCCACTTCGTCGAAGCACTTACCCGCGAGATCGAGCGCTCACGCACCTATGGCCGCCCGGTGGCGCTTGCCCTGGCATCGGTGGACGGCCTCGAGGAGCAGGGCAACGATACGACCAGCGCCATGCGCGACCTGGGCAGCGCGATCGGCGGCAGCGTCCGCGCGCTCGACGTTGCCTGCCGGGTCGGCACCTCCGAGTTCGCGGTGATCATGACCGAGACCGACAGCCGCAACGCGTCGATCGGCGCCGAGCGGGTGCTGCGGGCGATGGCCAAGGTGCGCTCGCCCGAGGGACGGCAGCCCCAGGCCGCCCTCGGCATCGCCGCCTCGCCGGCACACGCCGAGACCTTCGACGAGCTGGTCGAGCGTGCCGGCTCGGCGCTGCGCAGTGCCCGGCGGGCGGTCCGCCGCGACGAGCCCAAACCGGGCACCGTCACGGTCTCGATGGCGGTCTGGGACGACGGCGACGCCGACCCCGGCGAGTAGCCCGAGCCGGTTTCAGCGGCTCGCTGTCGGCATCTGGCGGTGGAGCTGCTGAGCGGTCAGGGCTGGTGGGCCAGGTCGGCGAACGCGCGAGGGTCGCGGGTGGCCGCATAGCCCGCCCAGCGGAGCTGTGTGGGGACGCCGTCCTCGTTCCTGATGACGAGCAGCAGCTCGCCGCGCTCGCGGCCGGACTTGACGCGGAAGCGGTCGTCGCCGTCCGGCTCGAAGATCGCCGGCGCCCTCCCGGCCGGTGAGCCGGCCATCCGAGCCTGCAGGCTGCCGCCGCGCCACGAGAACACGAACTGCTCCCCCTCCGACCACCACTCGCCGAGCAGGCCCGCCAGCTCGGCCGGCGGCGCCTCGCCGGGCCGCCACATGTCGGGCTCGGCGGCCAGATCGGCGGAGGCCTCGTCGAGCAGTCCGGCCGCGATCTCGTAGGTGTCGTGGCCGGCGCCCGAGCTGGTCAGCACGGAGGCGACCGTTCGTGTCGTGCGGTCGTAAAGGAGGCTGGCCAGGTAGCCCGGCATGGCTCCGTCGTGGCCGGCCAGGATCCGCTCGCCGCGGCGGAAGAGGATCGGGCCGAGGCCCCATCCCAGCGTCCACTCCGGGTTGGTCATCACCTGCACGGCGTGCATCTCCTCCACGGTTTCCGGCCGCAGCACGTCACCCTCGCCCGACGCCAGGAAACCACCCAGCCGCAGCAGATCGGAGGGAGTGCTCCAGAGCTGGCCGGCCGGCTCCGCGCCGCCCAGGTCGAGCGCCGGCTCGGCCCGAGCCTCGTCGGAGTACGGCATCACCAGGTAGCCGGTGGCGCGCGGGTTGCTGGGCTCCGGCGACGTCCGCTCCATGCCCAGCGGTCCGGTGATCCGCTCCCGGATCACGTCCCGCCAGGCCTGGTCGCGCAGCCGTGCCACCACGTCGCCGAGCAGCGAGAAGGCGAGGTTCGAGTAGTGAAACGCCGTTCCCGGGTCGAGCACCTGCTCGGCCTCGTCCAGGCTGGCCATCAGCTGGTCGCGGTCGGGGACCCGCAGGGTGATCCAGGCGTCGCCGGGCACCTCCCGCTGCATGCCGGACGTGTGGGAGAGCATGCGGCGGATCGTGGGTGCTTTGGACGGCGCCTCGTCCAGGTGCCGCTGCAGCGGGTCGTCGAGCTGCAGGGCGCCCTCCTCGCGCAGCTGCATGATCGCGATGGCCGTGAACAGCTTGGTGATCGAGCCGATCCGGTACTGATCGTCGGCCGTCGGCTCGCGCCCGGCCTCCGGGTCGGCGAGGCCTGCTGAGCCGATCCACACGGTGTCGCCGCGGTGGCCCAGCGCTGCCGACACCGAGGGTAGGCGGTCGCCTGCCTGGACCTCCGCCAGCCGCCGGCGCAGGCGTTCCTCGAGTGCCGGGCTCATCCCCTGATCTCTGAGAAGTGGATCACGGTGACCGTCTCCTCCTCGGTCACCGGCCGGTTGTAGAGCTGCCCGAGGAAGGTCGTGAACTCCTCGATATGACGGATCTCGGGATTGTCGTGCTGGATCTCGCGGGGCGACACGTCGCGCAGCGGCTTGACCTCGACCTTGTCGATCACGGCGTCGAAGATCTTCTCCCGGACGCCGAACCGCTGGCCGGCCAGCACGCTGACCACCATCCCCTTGCGATACTTCGTCGACTTGTCGCCCAGCCGGATCGTCGCCGTCTTCCGCCGGTGCTTGAGCTGGTCGGCGACGACCGGCGAGTAGAAGTTCAGGGCGTACATGCGGCGCCATCATAACGGCCGGCAGGCAGGCCGCGGGCGGCGACGGATCATCTACTGTCGCGGGTCAGTGCGCCGCCTCGTCCCCGTCATCTACGCGATCGTCTTTCTGGACGCGGTGCTCCAGTTCGCGCTGGTACCGCTGCTCCCGGACTATGCCGACGAGCTCGGGCTGTCGAAGACGCAGGCCGGCATTGTGGTCGCCACGTACAGCGCCGTGGTGCTGGTCGCCGCCCTCCCCGTGGGCCGTCTGGCCGACCGGTTCGGTGCCCGCCGGCTGACCATCTTCGGCACGGTGCTGCTGGCCGTGTCCACCGCGGGCTTCGGTCTGGCCGACGGTTTCGCGACGTTGCTGGTCGCCCGCGTCGGCCAGGGCCTGTCCTCCGCCATCTCGTGGACGGCCGGCCTGGCCTGGCTGGCCGGGGCCTTCCCCGGAGAGCGGCGGGCCAAGGTGCTGGGCGCGTCGATGGCGGTGGGCAATGCGGGCGCGCTGTTGGGTCCGGTGGTGGCCGGCCCGCTGGGCCAGGCGTTCGGCATCCGGGCGCCGTTCCTGCTGTTCGCCGCCGTGGCCGCCGTGCTCGCCGCCTGGTCGGTGCTGCCGGCCGAGGCCCGGGGGAGGGTGCCGGAGACGGTCTCCCTGCGGGGCCTGGCGCGGCTCTCGGCCCGCAGTCGGTCGCTGGCGGCGGGCGTGCTGATCATGATCGTGGTGGCCGTTGTCTCCGGCGCCCTGGAGACGCTGGTCCCGCTCAGCCTGGGCAGCGACGACTGGTCGGCGACCCAGATCAGCGTGGTGCTCGGCCTGGCCGGCACCACCGGGGTGATCGCCAACCTGGCCGTGGGCAGGATCTACGGCCGGTTCGGCGGCATCAGCCTGGGCACCGCCGGGTTGCTGGGGGCGGCGCTGGCATGCGCGGTGCTCGTCCCACCGCAGTTGTCGGCGCTCGGCCTCGCGGCGCTGTACATCGCCGGCGCCCCGGCGATCTCGGCGCAGTACGCCGTGTCGTTCCCCCTGGCAGCCGAAGGGGCCGAGGAGGTCGGCCTGCCGCACGGGGTCGTGCTGGGCCTGATCAATGTCTGCTGGGGGCTCGGTTTCACCATCGGCCCGGCTGCCGGCGCGGCCGTCGCGGAGGCAACCTCGGACGGTGTCACGTACGCTCTGTGCGCGGTCATCAGCCTGGCTGCGGTGATCCCCTTGCGATCATTGGCACTCAATAGAACCGAGTGCCAGGAAGGTGTTTGACGGCCGGTTGGATACTGCTATCATCCCCGTGTGTTGGCACTCCGCATGTGTGAGTGCCAACCTGGGTCGAAACCCAAAGCGCATGGAGGTAGCATGGAACTGAAGCCTCTGGGCGACCGCGTCATCGTCGAGGTCCTCGATGAGGAAGAGACGACGATCAGCGGCATCGTCCTGCCGGACACGGCCAAGGAGAAGCCACAGCGCGGCCGCGTCCTCGCGACCGGCCCCGGCCGGTACGAAGACGGCAAGCTCGTGCCTCTCGACGTGGTCGAGGGCGACGAGGTCGTCTATTCGAAGTACGGCGGTACCGAGGTCACGGTGAGCGGCGACGATTACCTGATCCTCCGCGAGTCAGACATCCTGGCCAAGGTCGTCACCAGCAAGGTCAAGGCCAAGGCCAAGGCAAAGGCGTAGGGAGAGCGAATGGCACACAAGGAGCTCAAGTTCAACGAGGATGCCCGCCGCTCGCTTCAGCGCGGCGTCGACATCCTGGCCGACGCGGTCAAGGTGACCCTCGGCCCCAAGGGGCGGTACGTCGTGCTCGACAAGAAGTTCGGCGCCCCCACCATCACCAACGACGGCGTCACGATCGCTCGCGAGATCGAGGTCGAGGACGTCTTCGAGAACCAGGGTGCACAGCTGGTGCGCGAGGTTGCCACGGCGACGAACGACGTCGCCGGTGACGGCACCACCACCGCCACCGTGCTCGCCCAGGCGATCGTCCGTGAGGGCCTGAAGAACGTGTCCGCAGGCGCCAATCCGATGGGGCTCAAGCGCGGCATCGAGGCCGCTGTCGAACTGGTCGTGGCGGACATCAAGTCCCAGTCGAAGGAGATCTCGGGCAAGGAGGACATCGCCCGGGTCGCCACCATCTCCGCTCGTGACCGCGAGATCGGCGACGTCATCGCCGACGCCATCGAGCGGGTCGGCAAGGACGGCGTCGTCAACGTCGAGGAGGGCCAGACCTTCGGCCTCGACCTCGAGTTCACCGAGGGCATGCAGTTCGACAAGGGATACCTGTCGCCCTACATGATCACGGACTCCGAGCGCATGGAGGCCGTGCTCGACGACCCGTACATCCTGATCGCGAACCAGAAGGTGAGCGCCGTCAAGGATCTCCTGCCCGTGCTCGAGCAGGTCATCCAGGCCGGCCGGCCGCTGCTGATCGTTGCCGAGGACGTCGAGGGCGAGGCTCTCGCAACCATCATCGTCAACAAGCTGCGGGGCACCTTCACCGCCGTCGCCGTCAAGGCGCCGGGCTTCGGCGACCGCCGCAAGCGGATGCTGGAGGACATCGCCATCCTGACCGGTGGCGAGGTGATCACCGAGGAGATGGGTCTCAAGCTCGAGAACACGACCCTCGCGCAGCTCGGTCGTGCCCGCAAGGTCGTCGTCGACAAGGACTCGACCACGATCATCGACGGCGCAGGTGACGGCGACGCGATCAAGGGCCGGATCAAGCAGATCAAGGCCGAGATCGAGTCCACCGACTCGGACTTCGACCGCGAGAAGCTGCAGGAGCGGCTGGCCAAGCTGGCCGGCGGCGTCGCGGTGGTCAAGGTCGGCGCAGCCACCGAGACCGAGATGAAGGAGAAGAAGCATCGCGTCGAGGACGCGCTGCAGGCCACGCGGGCAGCCCTCGAGGAGGGCATCGTCCCCGGCGGCGGCGTCGCGCTGCTCCATGCGGTGAAGGCCGTCAAGGCCAACACCCTGGAGGGCGACGAGAAGACCGGCGCGCAGATCGTCACGCGCGCCCTGCAGGAGCCGCTTCGCCAGCTGGCGCAGAACGCCGGCCTGGAGGGCTCCGTCGTCGTCAACGACGTGCTGGCGGCCAAGCAGGGCCAGGGCCTGAACGTCGACACCGGCGAGATCGTCGACATGGTCAAGGCCGGGATCATCGATCCCGCCATGGTCACCCGCTCGGCGCTGCAGAACGCGGCGTCGATCGCCAAGAACATCCTCACCACCGAGGCCGTCGTGGCCGAGGCCCCGGAGAAGCAGCCCGCTGCTCCGATGGGCGGTGGGATGCCCGACATGATGTAACCCGGCCCTGCCGGATCGCATCACGCGAGACAACGAGAGGCCCGCTCCGGCGGGCCTCTCGTCGTTCATGGGCGGAACAACGGGGTCTGACCCCGTTAGGCCGCGATGTCCTCGAGCTCGGCCGGGGCCGGATCGCGGGGACGCAGGCTGACAGGCGCGGGCGTCGCCGGGCGGCGGGCGTCGCGCCACTCGCCGAGCCGGGCGATCCCCAGGCCGGCCAGCCAGGCTCCGGCCGCGGTCAGGGCCCACAGGGCGGGTGAGGCTCCCGTCATCGCGTAGGCGGCGCTGGCCACCGCCACCTGGAGATGCGCATCGCTGCGGGAGAGCAGCCGGAAGGCGCCCACGCTGACGGCGATCAGGAACAGCGGGTACGTCACCGCGCCGTTGCCGGCGAAGCCGAGCGCCGCAGTGCTCATCATCGTGCCGCTGGCCAGCAGCAGTGGGAAGGCGGTGTCGTGGAGCGTCTCGAACCGCAGCACCAGCACACCGGTGACCAGCGCGGCGGCTGCGATGCAGGCGGCCAGGCCGGCGAGGTCGGCGTGCCGCCAGGCGGCGAGCTCGCAGACCACCAGCGCGAGCCCGGCGGAAAGCGTCAGTTCCAGCGCCCGGGCCATCGCGTGGCGGTCGCCCGGGATCCGGGCGCGGTCGCCGGTCGCCGGCAGGGGCAGGAGGAAGGGAGAAAATCGCATGCTGCGAGAGGTATCGGCGGACGGCCCGCGGGACCTCAGGGTGATCTCGGCCGAGCACAGGTTGACACGGCCTGCAAGGCCGGTACCCTGGAGTCAGGTTTTGCACGCGAAGGGGAAGTTGGCGGTTCACAGGGGGGCTTGCTGGGGCGGGCCCCCCGAAACATTTAAGGGGTGAAGGTGCGGGGCCCGTAGGTGACGAACACCAGGGCCGCCAGCAGCAGCGGGAAGGCGAAGCGGATCGCCGTGTCCACGCGTTCGCTCCGTCCCCAGTCGGCCAACGCCCAGAACAGCGGGAAGGCGACCATCCCGAATCTGCCCATCGACACCAGCAGCCCGCCCGATGTCGGCAGCAGGATCAGCAGGCCGGCGAAGATCAGATACTCCGCCGGCAGCCGCAGCCGCCAGGCGCGGTAGAACAGCCAGCACCAGAGCATGGTGAACCCGAGGTGCACCAGATAGCGCAGGTGGTTGTCGACCAGCGCGTCCCAGGCCGCCTTCACCATCACCACCGGCAGCACCGAGATGCCACGCCCCCAGC